>Ga0172381_10000017_pt1 | contig 188041 bp, 160 predicted proteins | sample Leawel6488metaG_FD_119754 | JGI IMG/M metagenome (GOLD analysis project Ga0172381, IMG submission 119754) | Leachate microbial communities from a municipal landfill in Southern Ontario, Canada - Leachate well 64-88 metaG | ecosystem: Engineered > Solid waste > Landfill > Unclassified | place...
CTCCTGATTAATCGCCGAAAGCACATCCTCAACCTGCGAAACTGTCTGGGCGCTGGCCAATTTCTCCATGAGCTTTTCAATTAGTTCCCGCTGTTGGTTTTCTAATGATGAGCTTTGGAGAAGCTCAGAAATTTTCTCCCGATAATCCGCTGGCTTAGTATTTGATAAAGAATCTTCTTGTTTATCTAACTGCGTTAAGTCCTGTTTCATAACCAGAAGATCTTTTATCGTCTTAATTTCATTGACCAAATTATCGCTGGCTTCTTTGCTCAAGTTACCCTGCTGATTAAACTCCTCGATTGATTTCTGCATCTTCGTTGCCAAAGACAACAGCTTATCTTTCTTGTCTTCAGAAATAATTTTCTTTAAATCTTCCAGCAAATTTTTACCGGAATCTTGAAGGCCATTTTCTTTAATTTGTTTTTTTATTGCCTCAGCGGATTCTTTAATAAGATTTTCTAATTTTGACTGCAAAGCACTCTTCACTTCCTGAGGCATTTGGAAATTGCTTACATCACGCAAATTATCTAAAAGTTGGCCAATTTTTTTAGCTGCATCCTTCCGAGAGCTAGATTCTTCGATACCGTTAAGAAGCTCATCAAAGTTATCCGGTTTATTTAAATCACCACCGAAATTTTCCAATTTTTCCCGCATTTGGCTATTTTCTTTAAAAGCAATCATTTCTTTCCTTAAGTCAATAACCCCGCTCGCCTCTTCTAAAAGTTTTGCTTCCTCAGACAGAGATCCTGCCGAAAGTTTCTCGATTCTTTTATTTATGAAATTGGTTCCATTTGTTTTATTTACATTGTTAATTTCCTGAATTAAATCGCCAAAATCCTGCTTTTTATCCCCATTTAAACTATTAATATTTTTTACCAGAGAGTCAAGTTTTTTACGATAAACCTGGTAAGATTTCCATTCTCTCAACTGCTTAGACAACCGGCTAAGCTGCTTTTTTGACTCATGAGAAACATATTTATTATCTATAGCCTCTTTAAGCTGCTGATTATATTTATCAATCCCGCGCAGAGAAGAGCTGTATTCCATTTTTTTAACTGCACTTAATATAGCCAGCCTCTGCATAAAACCAATATGATTATCCTGAATGATCTTCCCAATATCCTCTTTGGTCTGCGCTATGTTTTTTAATATCTTTTTATTTACGTAAGACTTTACCGAATCATTTAACTTATCCTCAGTTTGCATATCATAAACCAACGACGGATCATTAACTACTTTCAATATATCTCTTTCAGCATTGCTGACATCAAACGCATAAGGAGCCTGTTGAACCAACAAATCTTGGATTAAAGTAAGCACTCTATGCATTTCATCGGCGCTAGAAAGTTTAAGTGTTAAATCAGTTAACTGTTTCTGAATCTGCTCGTCCTGAAGGACTATGTCACTTGCTTCCTCCTGGACCACTTCTTCTTCCAGCGGGATCAAATCTTCATTCTTTAGATAACCCCATGTCCGGATCTCACGAAAAGGGACATTCATAAATAATACCCAGGCTGAGAGTGCAGCTAGAATGAGCAAAATAACCAATAACAAGTTAACGGGCTGATGTTTATTTTGTCCTTTTTCTAAATGCTTAAAAAGAATTTGCAGTTTTGCCCTAGCCAAGACTGCAAGGTTAAAAACGAAGCCTGAAATTAGAATTAGAAAATATTGACTATATTCCTTGGTTATCGCGCAGATACAAAAAAATAATAAAATACTGAAAATCTGCATGGAAACTAAATGCCCTTCTAAGGATGAACTAAAACTGTTGACTATAATTAAAAGAGACAAGCCTTTAATGCAGATAATAATCACTTCTCGATAAAAAAAAGTGGATTTAAATAAAGAATAAACTACCCACGCTAAAATTAAAATACTAATACCCAGAGTTATTAATTTACTAATTGAGGGAAATTGGCCGCGGCTAATCCAAGCAAATACCGCCCCGATGATTATGCCGATAACAAAATAAATACGCAGAGAATAAACTTCCTGGGGAAAGAAAAACAGAAGCGGTAGAAGAAGCAGTACGGTTAAAAAATATTCTAAAGAAAAAAGACGATCTTCTGTTTCCATAAGGCAGATTAGAACTTCTCTTCCAAGTTATCTTGACAACTAATATAAATAGGGTTGACTTTGGCGTTTGCGGAAATATTGAAACCGTAATCTTCAGTATTTTTAACCCCAGAGTAGTTTGCGGCAAACGTAGATGAGATAAGAAATATTGGTATTATCGATACATTTTTAACTTCTAAAGAAAGCATTGTGGGTAGAAAAGCTTTATTTTCATCCGGCATCACGACAATCAAGCTAGAATCCTCTAAGATGTTGCGATTAAATGTTTCAAAAAGCTCAAGCAAAGTTACCCTGCTTTCAGGTTGAGCAATAGTTAAAAATTTAAGAACTTCGTCCAAATGCTCAACTCCTTTATTAAATGGAATATGGACTACTTCTCCGGCATGAGAAATAATTTCGAAGGAAATACCTAAGTTAGTCAGGTATCTGGCAATTGAAGCTACAATTTTTATGGTATATTCGGCGACAGATTCCTTCCCTTCCCCAAAATTATTTTCTTTTTCTAAATTAAACATAATTGTTGCCCTGAAAAAACTGTGGCGCTGGAACTCCTTAACAATCAATTGACTTTTACGCGCCGAAGCCATCCAATGAACCTTTTTTATCGGGTCCCCTCTGCGGTATTCACGTACACCAAAAAAATCATCGTCATCGCCGCTAACCCGCGATGTTTCTACGCCAAGCCACGGAGCGGATCCTTTGTTTAAAGCCGGAAATTTCCGGATATTAAATGTCCGCGGATACACATAAAGCTCAGAATATACCGGATATTTTTCCTTAAAATAGATTAAGCCAAGAGGATCAAAAAAATATGCAGTTAAGGGGCCCAGATCATACTTACCCCTTTGCGGGCACAGACAACGGTAAACCAGTCTGCTTATGGAATTAAGCTTTAAAGAATCCAGCATAATTATTTTTTTCTTTTCTGATGCTTGCGCACAACTTAAATAATCTTCTAGAACAAGATCAAAAATCGGCAAGAAACTTTTATTCTTAACCTCTAATACAATATCTAAAAAATCATCCTCTTCTATTCTCAGCGTTATTTTACGAACCAAAGAAATTTTCCGGCTAAAATATGCCAGCATCAGCCATAAGAAACTCACCGTTGGTACAGTTAAAAGAATCCAAAAGAGAAAACAATAGGAAGAAAAAGAGGTCTTCAGGCTCATAAAAAGGCTTGCAGCCAAAAGAATCAAAAGAAGAATCCATTTCCCTAGAAATTTCTTATACATACGATTTTAAGAAATTGGGGTTTGTTTCAATATGCCATCAACGACCAATTCAGGCGTCATTCCTGAAATTATAGCCTTGGGATGCAGTATAAGCCTGTGTTTTAGTATATAGGGCAAAAGCTTAATAACATCTTCGGGTATAACATAATCTCTGCCTTCGATAAATGCCCAAGCAGAACTAGCCTTCATAATGGCTATTGAAGCGCGCGGGCTAGCTCCCTGTTTTACAACCGTAGATTTACGAGTTAACGATACCAACTTAATGATGTACTCCAGCACTGCCGGAGATACTTGAACTTTCTTAACCTGTTCCTGTAATTTTAAAATGCTCTCCAGAGTCATAATCGGCACAATATCCTCAACCGGATGCTTAATTTTTTGCTCAGAGACAATTTTCACTTCCTCGGTTAAAGACGGGTAACCCATATTAATTTTCATCAAAAATCTATCTACCTGGGCCTCAGGCAAAGCATAAGTCCCTTGACTCTCAACGGGATTCTGTGTAGCAATAGTCATAAAGGGGCGGGGCAGAACAAAAGTAGAGCCCTCAATGGTAACTTTATACTCCTGCATACACTCAAGCAGGCCTGATTGAGTACGCGGGGTGGTCCGATTAATTTCATCAACCAAAAGAATATTTGCAAATACTGGGCCTTTTCTAAAATCAAACTCACCGGTTTTAGGGCTATAAACAAATCCTCCGGTAATATCCGTAGGAAGTAAATCTGGCGTAGCCTGTATTCTTTTAAAATCTCCGCCAATAGATTTAGCTAACGCCAAAGCCAGCATTGTTTTGCCTAAACCCGGAATATCTTCAATCAAAATATGCCCGTTGGTCAATAAACCGATAATCAATAATTTTACCGAATCAGTTTTGCCGACAATAACCTTCTCAATATTAGCTACCAATTTATAAATATCTTCGTTGCCCATTATCTCTCTCCTTGCCCTTAAAAGGCCTGCCCGCGCATATTTATATGCGCCTAAGCGCACACTAAACGCAATACTTATTGACGGTCAAGTGCAAATAACGCGGGATATTGCTTGATTAAAAACCTGATTTTAGAAATACCTCCCTAAAAATCATAATTTGGAGGCTTATGACTTAAAACTTACAATAATATTTAATTATGAGATCCGTAACCTACAACAATTGCTGCTTAATAATTGTAGCAAAGTTTACACCTTTGAGCAAGTACATACGCAGATAAACTCTACTGTTCTGAAGGCTAAAAACGATTCTAATATTAATTTATAAGAATAACTTTTTACTGGTAACTTGGAAAAGGATAAATTTAATGATTATGTGTTGCTGGATTAAATAATAGCTGCGGGTATATCCCAAGCTATTATGCGGAATTAATTCGTAAGTATGGAGTTAACTATAAAATCATTATAACATAAATCTTTACTAATTTTACAAACTCAGTATCAACTGCTATTAATATAAATCAGAAAGAATGAATTTGATTGATTTAATTTCTACTTCTGAATTAAACAATAGTTGTAAAGATATCCCGAGCTGGACTACTTCCTTACTTTTTAGCCATTCCAAACTATTCTGGGGGAATAACTCATAGGTATGGAATTCATTATCTGTCTGCACTATTAAAGGCAAAGCTTTCTGTTTGCCAAAATTATTATCCTGCTTAGTGGTCCAACTAAGCCAGATAATTTCGTCATTAAACGGCGCAATAAAGATACTCTTGAACACATCTAAAACAAACAAACTTCTAGCCTCCATGCTCGCTTTGATTCTACCTGGGATGAATCTATCCTCTAATGGCATATGCGGTAGAATTTTTATTTCAATAATTATTTTTTTTATTAAATTTGCCGGTATATCTACTTTAGGACTGAATATTTTTGGGTATTGACGGAAATCAGACATTGCATCTTTAATGTTATTAAAAGAAACTAGCGCCAAACCATTGCCTAAACTTTTATTTATTTTTAAATCTCCAGCCGCATTCCAATTTTTAACATTTTCGACATTGGCTAAATCACTTTTCACGTTACCTTCAACATTCGCCCGAATTTTCTGCCGGGCTATTAAGCTGTTAATCGTGCCCGTTAAATCTATTAATTTATCGTATTGATCATCCCACCCAATCACAAAGTCGGTTTTATTTAAATTTAAACGGGTAAGATCGAACCCGGTATTAATCGCAAGTATTCTGCCCTCTTCCCCCTGCTTAGGTTTGCAAAAAAAGATATCTGTCCCGCTCATAGCATAATAATAATTTGAATCCTTTATCTGCTTTGGATAGCCTGACAATAGAAAACCGCAAGTTGCAAGATTATATTGATTTGTTAAAAAATAGTAATTACTTTTTTCAGGTAAACCCGGTAAAAGTTTTTTAAACCCGAGGACAAACTTTTTTACATCAATAGTAGTTAATTTTACTGAGCTAGTAAATTCGACTGACCGATAAATAAAATTTACCAAAAGTAAACATAGAATTATGCTGCTGATAACGTTAATTTTTCTGAACTTATTTGCATTCTTCTTATTCCCTACTAACAACCAGCTTAAAACAATACAATACCCTATTGAAATAAGATACAAATGCCGCATTCCCTCAAATATATCCTTCAAATCTGTGCATGTACCTAAAATCGGAAAAGTATTTATAAAAATCCAAATTATCCCAAATAATAATATCTTCCCGCTTAAATTCTTCTTCAAAAATACCTTTAACGCAAAAAAAGCCATTAATATTATAAATATAATTGTATAAAAGAGTTCTCCTCCGGTTTTAAGGCCCATATATCTACAGATATCCCAAGGTACAAGCAAGAATTTTTTGAATACAAAAACTGAAAGAACATATAACATATGAGGTATTAAGAAGAAATATTCTTTAGCGATAATCCGGCTAAAATTTATATGCAACCAATAATTTTCAGCGTTAGCATAAATATTTTTATACCAATAAGAATGCGGACCAGGGCCAAAGCCGGCAGTAAACTCCTTATTTATTGAAATAAAAACGAGCATGGTAAGGATAAAATAGGGAAGATATATCAATATTCCCCCTAATTTGTTTAAATGTAATTTTCCCGCAGCTACTAGATTTTTATTAATGCCCGGCTCAAGCGAACCTAAACCGCGCTTGATATATACGCCTATTAAAATGATTATAAACGGTAAGAAGATAACTACTTCTTTGCTCAATAAAGCAAATAAAGCAGAAATGAGAGAAAAAATATAAAACCTGCGTTTTTTATGTATTAAATATAGGCCAAATAAAAACAAGGAGCTCAGAAAGAAAAAAGTACACAAACCGGCAGGCCGGCCGCTGACATCAACTGCCACTATGGCATTAACCGGATGAACACAAAAAAATAAGGCAGAAATAAAGCTTAAAACCTTTTCTTTAAATAATAGATTTAATAAGAAAAATAATAAGATAGCATTTAATATATGCAAACATGTATTTTCAATAAAATATGGCTGTGCGTTTAACCCCCATATGCGATAATCTAGAATCCAGGTAAACCAATCCAAAATTCGTGCGGCGTTGCTGCTGATAGCAGCAATAGACGCATGCAAAGCAGGGGCACTAAAATGGCCTGAAGGAAATATTTTTTCGCCTATGGAAACAATCCTCCAATCAGGGCCCGTATGAAAATAATTATCAAAAGAAAAGGGCAGAAAAATTAAAAAGGACAAACCAGTGATAACCATGACTGCCCACAGGTCAAATTTTTTATAAAAAGACAGCTGAATTTTTTCCGCTATTTTTTTTAGTTTTATAAATAAATTTAGTTTCATTTTATTTAAAAAATAGTGCAGCTATTACATCTATCCGTAATTTAACAATGCTGCTAATTATATGCGAATATTTTTCACATGAAAGTACGCAAGAATCACTGCATTGCTTTAATTCCTTGCTCCTCTTTACAGAATTCCTGCATTCATAATAATTCTTTTTAAAATTATAAGGCTTATAACTTATACTTTGGTAATCCAATTTAAGACAAAACCTCATTGTCTCATCATAAAAAAGCAAAATATTGTCAATATAGGAAGAACAAGGGATAAAACAGGATGTACCGTTGTTTATTTTGATTATAGACCTTAAATACAACCTTTTGATAAGTAACTCCAAGGAGCACCCGGGTAAGGTTTTTACTATTCTGCACAATAAAAACTTCAATTTTTGTTCATCAATTTTCTTAAATGCCAACTCCGGGGAATTCTGATAATAAGAAAAAGAATCAGCGACATTAACATTTATATGTTTAATACAATCGGACATTCTCATGTAAAAATCATAAAAACTATCCAGGTTATACTTAGAAATTGTAGAATTTACCCCGATTGTCAGCAGTGGATATTTTTTCGACAAAACCGTAAAATAATCCATCAGGCCTTTGGTTTTTATGAACCCCCCTTTAACCCCCCTTATAAAATCATGCTCTCTTTCGTCCCCATCAAGAGAAAGGTTAAGATAGAATATCTTATTACGATTTCGCTCAATAACCGGAAGTAAAATTTCTTTAATTTTTTTATCTTCTAACCCATTAGAATTTATCGAAACAAGCATTGATGAATCTATAGAAGATATAAAATTTAAAATTTTCCCTATTTCTGAATGAATAAATGGCTCCCCACCTGAGATACTTATCCACGCTAACCTTCCAGGAAATGATATAACTGCAGATTTAATGTCCTCAAAGGAAATTTGAGCAGTAATTTTATTTTCCCAAAGCCCGCAAGTTTTACAGTACGAGTTACATTTATTGGTAACAATAAGGCTAAGCTTATGGGGGACTCCCTTTCTGATTGAATAAATAATTTTAGAATAGATCCTGATTAAAATTATTATTTTTTTTATAAAATCAACTCCCTTTTTAATTATCAGCATTAAAATTCACCCAAAATATAAATTAAATATGCTTTAATTCTTTCCAACTTTTAGATAACCTCTGGTTTCTAAAAAGTCGTAAATACTTTCAGCTACTTTTTTGTGTCCTTTGGAATTTAAATGGCCATCCCGGGCAATAATGTATTCCGCCTGGAAAAAATTTCCCCTATTTGATTCAATAACGCAATCAGAAAATCCAAATTTAATAAGAATATCCTTAAAATCTCTTTCATCCCCGTTATAAAACAAAACTTTTAAATTATTTCTCGCTATCAGTTCGCTTAATTTTCCGATCGCCTGGGCAGCCTCGGCGATTCCTTGTTTAAATTTATGCGCGTTGGCTTGATCTTTCAAAAAGACTAATTGCCCAATAACTCCGCCTACAAGACGACTCTTATAAAAATAGTCTGGCATATGTTGTAAAAATGCAAAAGGATATAAGTAATTAAAAGCCGGCTGATAATCATTACCGCAAATAGAAAAAATAACCAAATCTGGTCTATATAATAAACATTTACTTTCTAAAGTAGCTACTTCCTGAACGGTATTGTAACCGGGAACAGAAAAATTAATAACCTCGTATTTCTGTGCCCCATATTCATTTAACATCTTTTCTAAATACTTACCAAATGTCTGTTCCAATTCGACTCCCCACCCAAAAGCTACCGAATCACCTAAGATAACTACCCTATAAACTCCTAATGGTTTATTGATCGAATATTCTCCATCCCTTATACCTTGCGAAGAAATCTTAATTGTTGTTGGGGGGATTTTTACATGCTGCCCGGTAAAGATAGTTTCAGTATTAGGTTTTAGCTCAAAAATAATTTTAGGGTCAAGCGAACACCTCACAATCTTTCTAAGCGACATATCGTAGGGCCAAATAAAACGAGAGGCAGTTTCTAACATGCCCAAGACAAGAAAAACCCAAAATACTATACTCATAATAAATAGTATTACTTTTTTAGCGGCCATCAAATAACCTCAGTGGGCTTGTTTTCTCTTGTTGAATATTCCAAAAGGCGATGAATTTAGACTTAAAAAAAATAAAAAAGCTTCTCCGGCTACTCTTAAAGCCACTTTCGCCTGGCTGAATGAACCGCTCTTAAATATTTTTAATAAGTGTTTATATATAAAAGCCGGGTGAAGATAAAATCTTGTATAAGCATTCCGCACATAAGTTTTCAAGGTTTTCTTTGAGAAAAAATCTGGGTTTATACCTTTGAGCATCTTTTCATAAACCGGTGAACCCGGCATGAAATATACTGCCTCAAAATTAGCATAGTCTACTTTTAAATCCAGAGCAAACTTAACCAGTCCATTCATAGATTTTTTAGTATCACCAGGCATGCCATATAAAAAAAGCCCGACAACCTCAATGCCGGCCTGCCTGGCTAATAGGGCTGCTTGTCTTGATTGTTCAAGCTTGATACCTTTATTATTTAAATCCAGCGATTTTTGTGAACAACTCTCAAAACCAAAAGATAACTGATAACACCCTGCTTTACGCATTAAGGCCAGCAATTCGCTGTCGACTAAATCAACCCTTGTCTCTGCTCTCCAAGCAATATTAATTTTATGAGAAATCAAAAAATTACACAATTTAAAAACAAATTCCCGGTTAGCAGTAAAAACTTGATCCCTAAAAGATATTTCTCCGATTTTATATTTAAATGCCACTTCTAGAATTTCTGCGGTAATAGCATCAAAATTTCTGTACCTTATCTGTCCTAAGGTGTAAAGATTAGTGTGGCAAAACTCACATTTTCCATAAGGGCACCCCCTGCTTATTGTCATCGCCGTAATCGGATTTTTTCTATTAAAAATAGCGAATTTGTAAGCCTGATTATCTATTAAATCCCGGGCAGGTAAAGGCAATTCATCCAGATCCAGCAATCTTCTTTTAGCGATATTAACTGAACCCTGGCTGTCTAAATAGGCAATGTTTTCCGTATAATCGCCATTAAGTATCTTCAAAAGCGGCAGCTCCAATTCACCGATAGCAACGAAATCAGCACTATGATCCAGCAAAACATTTGATGGATCATATGTAACTAAAGCCCCGGAAAAAATTATCTTAACTTTTGGTAAAACCTTCCTGATAAGACAAGCGAGATATTTATCGCTTTCGATACCAAAATTAACAGATGGAATAAGGACAAAATCTGGATTTTCTTGTTTGACAATCTCAACTAATTTTGCGTGGGGCAGGTGTTTAGCGCTTGCTTCAATTACTTTTACCTGGTGACCATGCTGCCTCAAATAAGCAGCAGCATACATTAAATCTAAAGGAGCTAAATATACATCCGCTGGTAAGCGGGCCCCCGACCAATCTCTAACAAAATGATAATGGCGAAATGAACCATTCAAATAAGTTAGCGGATCCAGCAAGACAATTTTTTTAGCATTCATTATTGCATTTACTGAGAAAATCGGTACTTTGAAATAAATAAAAAAGGATATCTATTGCTCTGTTTTTTTAAAGCTGCATCTTCTGAAGGCAGATGATAACTTATTGAACAAAAACCTTGAATAATTATCTACTAACACATAAAACCCATAAAACAAATCCCTTAAGGGAAATATGGGATTAATCAAGTGCCTCCAGATCTTAACCGGCCTTAAATAAAACTCAAACATTGCTTTTCTCTGTAGATCACGTAATTCCTCGCTATCAATAGAGTCAGGACAATAAATGAGATTTCCTTTGGAAGAATAGAAATCATACCAGCTGGAAAATTTTCTAAATTCGACAGAACCGCTGATTCTGTTTTTGTAATCATCAAAAAATCTTGAGCCGGGGAAAGGAACGGCGATATTAAACTTGGCTATCTCAGGATCAAGCTCCTTTGCAAACCGGATTGTGTCAAGACAGGTCTGGTGGGTTTCTCCGGGTAAACCTAAGATAAACAACCCTGAGATGAAAATTCCTGCTTCCTTAGTCATTTTTGCCGCTTGCCTTGCCTGTTCAATAGTAGTAGTCTTATTTATGCCGTCTAAAATCTTTTGGTTACCGGATTCAAAACCATACAATAGCAATCTTAATCCGGCCTCTTTCATTCTTTTTAAAAGCTCAAAGTTAACCTTATCTACCCTGGTTTCTGTAATCCACCTTATTTTTTTGTGCAGCTTCCTACGAATTATCTCATCACAAAATTCCATCCCATGATCAATGGAAAAAGGAAAATAGGCATCATTAAAACCAAAATGTTTAACGTTGAATTTACCGCAGAGGAATTCTATTTCATCAACAACTTCTTTTATTTTTCTATACCTTGAGACAGGATATATTTTATCTTGGGAACAAAAATAGCAACGATACGGACATCCCCGCGATGCTTGTATCGGTAAAATAATTTCATTATATACTCCGATCACCGGAAAATTAGTATACAGCTTCAGATCAAACAAGTGCCAGGCAGGGTAGGGTAAAACACTTAAATCTTCAATCAATTCTCTGTCTGGATTATGAATTATGTTGCCATTCTTTTTAAAGCTTATTCCTTTGACCGACTCTAGCGCTGTCTTGTTACTCAATGCGCTAACAGCCTCCAATGTGCTAAACTCACCTTCTCGGCGAACCACTATATCGGCTAACCCCTGCTCAAGGACTTCTTTGGTAAATAAAGTTGCATGGATATTCCCCAAAACAATCCTAATTTCCTTATCCAGTTCCCTGATTTCCTTGATTAGAAGGCTGACATTACTCATCGCAGTAGTAAGGCAAGAAAAACCAATTATCTGGGGACTCAAATACTTGATTTTGTCTATGAGTTGCTTATTGCTGATCTTACTGGCAAACTGGTCTTCGATGAAAACTTCAAAACCATTAGCCTCTAAAACAGCAGCAATATAGGCTATCCCCGAAGGAGGAAGCGGAGAAACAAACCTGCTGTATTTTTTAGCTTCAATATTTAATTCGGAACTAGGATTTATTAATAATATTTTCATTGTTCTTAATCGAGCGGTTATTTATAAAATATTTAAAAATATCTCCGGAAACAACCTTATCTAGATATTGTTCATACTTATCAATCAGTTTTTGCTGTAGATCATGATCAAACTGTATTACTTTGTCAGCTAGCGCTTGGCAATGTTTACAATCTTGACATGATTTTAACGTGCAATCATTTTTTACAAAATAATCCAAAAATCCGTCTAATGAACGGTTATCGATATAAAAAAAATCAAAAGTTAAATCCCTAATCTTGGAAACTTGATAAAGATTAATCCGCAAAGGATGAAAAAAATACTTTAATTTACGAAAAAGAGTGAATTTGTTATACATTATTTTTTTACGGCAATTAGCAAAAAGATCCAATAAATTCCCTTCGTAACGCCGGTTAACATACGCTGTCGTAATTGCGGTAATGAATTCTGTAGGCATAGACCTATCTACCAACTTAATCCGGTCTATCCCCACATTCTCGTACAATGAGATATCTTCCGGTCGAATCCAGTCGGCACGGATAAAATTCACCGGGTTCTTAACCCTAAAATAACCACACATTAAAGAAGAATAATCCAAGAAAAAACCCTTACCGCAGGAGATTGATTGCGAGGCATGCGAAATGGCCAAACAATGATAATTTTTAAAAGGACATTCGTATAGGCAATTGACATTGGCAATCAATGTTAATTCACACTTAAGCCCATCTCTTAATTGCCTGATTAGCCTAAAATTCCGGTTTACACTTACTGAATCAAAAATTATCCCGTCGGCGCCTAAATCTTCCCAATGTTTAGCACGCTCTAAGCTATCAACTCTTGCACTTGTAGAAACATAAACTTTAAATTTAGGATATTGCTTCTTAATTAATTCCAATAAGTACGGTATGGCCACAGTACATCTCTGAACTCCCAATTCATTAAGCCAGTCAAGCAGGTAACGAATCTCCTTTTGGCCGCGGGTTGTTAGTTCTACATTATTAAGGCAAGTAGCATTCAATAAATAATTAAATTTCAAACCGGACTTATGAATCCTGCTTATATGCGAAGCTGCTTTTTTTTGATCAACTTGAGGTATATTCGAAGATGGCCTGCCCCCTCCGATAAAATCTTTTGTTAATTTACCGTAGAGCTCATCAACCGGGCTTTTATTCACTCCGGAGATCAAATCATCTTCCCAATTTGTCGGAATAGTTATTTTTAGCATTATTATGTTGGTTATCTTTAAATCTTTGCTTTAAACCTGGCAAACGACGATCAACCTTCAAACAATGAGCCTGAGGTAAGGGCATCTAAACACCCTTTATACCTGTCTATCGCCTGCTGTCGAGATACCGGCTCCACCTTAATTACCTTCTGAGCAACCTGATAGCAATAACCGCAGTCACGGCAATTCGTTGCATTGCAATCATTTTTCATAAAAAACTCAAGAAAATTATCTAAAAGTTGATTATTGATATACACCTGGGGTTCTTGCAATAAACCTTTAAGCTTTAAGAGTTTAAAAATATTAACAAAGCTGGGAAAGAAAAAAAACTTGCTTAAATACCACGGATTAAACTTATTAAACCGTACCGTCTTTAAAGGGCTGGGAAATAAATCAATCAAGTTCCCGGTATATTTTCGGTTGATATAAGAATTAAGTATCAAAGAAATCCAAGGCGTACTCATGCCCCGATCGATGATCTTAAGCGAATCTATACCGATGTTTTCATAATGATGGACATCTTCCGGGCGGATCCACTGGCTCCGAATAATCTCCGCAGGATTTAAGATTTGCTTATAACGGCAACTTATACGGCAATAATCGATTACAAATCCTTTTAGTTTATGATCTTTCTGTGAACTATGCGAAGCCAGATTACCATGGTACAAATAAAATGGACATTTATAAAGGCAGTTAACATTCGCAATTAATTGAAGTTCGCATTGAACAGCTTTTCTCAATTGTTTGAGAAAAGGGAAATTACGATTGATATCTGTATTAAGCAAGGTGATCCTATCGATCCCGAGGTCTTCCCAATACTTAGCTGTATTTATCGAATTAACGCCGACTAAAGTAGACAAAGATACTCGTAATTTAGGATATTTGTTTTTTATTAATACTAGCAGGTAGGGAATAGCAACCGTTACGGCATCTACTTTTATTTTAACCAGCCAATCAAGATGATGCCGTATTTTCCTTTGGCCGCTAATTGTCCATTCAAGATTATTAAGACAGGTACCATTGAGCAAGTAATTAAATCTAAAACCGGCTTTATGGATCTGGTCGACATGTTTTGCGATCTTCCTTTTTGAAACATGCGGCAATTGAAAAGAGTGTTTGCCCCCGCCGAAAAAATCGGAATTAAGCTTGCCATATATTTCCAAGGTAACACCGGCTTTATTTATAGCCGGCAATAAATCATCCTGCCAATTTGTTGGGACAGCAAATTGCATGCTTCTTATCCTTATTTTTAGGTTATATTTTAACTTTTATTGTCAGATGCATAATTGGATTTCAATATATCACAATCTGGCCTACTTAGCCATACATAAACCAAACAGAAAATCCTTAAAAATACGACGATATAGCATCCAGGCCATAAGTTGCTAAAAATTTGACATCTTCAAACGATCGGATCTTCTTAAGTTGTTTACCTAAAAATTTTGGCCTAAGATAGAACCTAAGAAATGCACGCTTCGTATATTTATTGACAAACTCATGAGAAAGAAAATTTGAGGCGTTTTTGTTAAACTGTACATAATAAGGAGTTCCGGGGAATAGATCAGTCCCGCAAAATTGAGCATAATCTACATCCAGATCTAAAGCAAATTTAAATAAATTGTCCGCTGAATCCTTAGTATCCCCCAGCATACCACACATGAAAAGTCCAACCACTTCTAAACCGGCTTCTTTAGCCCACCTACTCGCATTTCTTGATTGCTCTACGGTAATACCCTTATTTGCCATATCCAGTATCGCCTGGGAATAACTTTCAAAGCCAAAAGATAACTGGTAACACCCTGCTCGATGCATTAGCGACAATAACTGCTTATCAACTAAATCAACTCTTGTCGAACTTCTCCAAGGGATGCGGATATTATTTAAAAGCATATATTCACAAAGTTTAAAAATAAGTCCCCGGTTAGCCGTAAAGGCCTGGTCCCTAAAAAAGATTTCTCCTATTTTATATTTGAAGACAATCTCGTTGATCTCTTCGACGATCGAATCAAAATTCCGGTATCTTATCTGACCAAGAGTATAAAATGAAGATACACAGAAATTACATTTCCCGTGTGGGCACCCCCGACTGATAGACATTGCCGTAACCGGATTTTTTCTGTTAAAAATAGCATACCGATAAGCATTGTTATCAATTAAATCTCTTGCCGGTATTACCAGTTCATCCAGATCCAACAATGTTCTTTTACTCTTTACAATTTTACTACCGTCCAAATAAGCGACATTTTCTGCATAACTACCATTCATAATATTTAAAACCGGCAGCTCTAATTCTCCTAAAGCAACAAAATCCGCCGGCCCCTCTTTAAGCGCTAATGCTGGGTCATGAATAACCGGTGGCCCGGCAAAAATTATTTTTACACCAGGTAGACTTTCCTTAATACGCATAGCAAGGTACTTATCTGATCTCAAACTATAATAAGTAGTTGAGATAAGTATAAAATCGGGATGTTCATTAACGACCAACTTAACCAATTTTTTGTGCGGCCAATGATTTATACTTGCCTCGATAATTCGCACATCGTGCCCATGTTTACGTAAAAACGATGCTGCGTACATAAGATCCAGGGGAGGGAAAGGAATATGCCCGGTAATATACGCACCGCTCCATTCTCTAAGTAAATGCCGGTGCTTAAAATTTTCCGTATATCCTAAAGGATCTAATAAAAGTATTTTTTTCATTCTCAACCGTTAATTTTTAGCTATAATCGCGGAACTCAAACATTAACCCGGAAGAAGGAGTATCTGCATTTATTCTAAAATGATGAGCATTGATAAAATAAAGAAGCAACTTTTTTCTACCAATAGCAATCCCTTCCCGGGATGTTTCATAGACTCATCCGTCATATTTTCGATCGCCCTGCTATTGGACCAAATAAACCAAACACCCTTACATTTATTTCTGATAAATAAATTCGCTCGTTGGTCCGCTAAAATTTTCTGCGATGTCTCCAATTCCTGCCAGGGATATCAAAGATAATGGAATAAATAAAACAAATACAGTGGTGAAACTAAAAATTATTGCATCGGCAATCTAGCCAATACTATAGTTATGCCTTCCGGAAAAGTAAAAGAATTTGCCCCCCCAAAGTATATCCTTAAAGAAGAGCCTAGAATAATAATTAAAAATAACAGGCTATAAACAGTTGTTTTAAATAAGCTATTTTTCTAATCAGACTCAAAAAGCATTCGTCGACATTTTTAGAATAAAATTATAACTTATCTTTTTTAACATACAAATAAACATTAATTCCCGCAAACACCTTCGAATCCACTACCTGATAATTTATGTTTATTAAATTAATCATTTTATTTTCTAGTGAGCCGCTTTTGGACGCTAAATTAAAATCCCAACCTGAAAAAATTACCCATATCCGGGTGAAATCTTTGAAGGAAACACTAACTGGACGATAAACATAATAATCGTCCAGCTTTCCAGTAACTAAAGAAAGTTTGCATAATTTCAGTTCAGAATCATCTTCGTCACTTAAAAACGCCAGAAATTGCAAATGTTCGTTTGCGATTAAGGCAATTTTTAATTTATCAGCATATTTGAAATAGTACTCAAAGGGCAATACAGTACTGCGGCAAACATGTAATACGCCATCTTCTATGCTTAAATTCTTTAATACAAACTCCGCTGCCTGCCGATCTTGCTTTTTACACTGTACGCCCCTCCGTTCAAAAGCTTTGGCCGGTAAAAAATTAGAATTTTGTTTAGTTAAATTAACTAAGGCAAAAAAAGTAATCAGACATAGAATGATAACCCGGTAGGGGTGCTTTAAACTGGACAACCCTTTTGCGGTTACTAAATAAAAAAACGCTGAGCTAGCAATCAAATATCTGTCTATATAGCATGATTTAAATTCCGAAATTACAAATAAAAAGATAAGCGGTAAAACAAACATCAACAAGGGTAACAAAATATTTTTTTTATCCTTGAAGCTTAAAATACCGAGAAAAAAACAAAAACTATACACAAATAATGGTAATAAAAAATTTGGGATATTCCCACTATACCCAACAATAAAATTTTTTAAGGTCCAAAATATAGTCAACCAATTTACCGAAGGAATCCACCCTAAATTTAACTGATAAAATACAGAGTTTTGGTTATTAATTAATTTTGTAACACTGAGTAAAGACCACAACCACGGTAGCGATAAGATAACGATAACAATATCACTGATGAAAAATGGTTTAAATGAATCCCTAAACCTCTTATGGTAAATAACAAAGTAGATCACATAGACAATAAAGAAAAAAATTGCCACCCAATGCGTATACAGATTGAGAGTAATAAAAATAATATAATTTAACCAGTAGATTATTCTCTTATCGTTTAGTCCCTTAATAAAATAATACGTCGCACATAATGTAAAAAATACAATCATGGAATAAGGACGCAATTCTTGTGAATAATAGATATTAAAAGGTGAGATACTAAGTAAAAAAGCACTTAATAAGGCGCTTCTTCTATCAAAAATCAGTACGCCTAATTTATATATAACGATTACTGATAAAATACCGAAAATTACTGAGGAAAGCCTTAAGGTAAATTCATCTATGCCGATAAATTTCCAGACATTGACAAATAGGTTATGTATAATTAATACCCGGCCAGCCGTTAACATATCTATGATATGCGAAGGCGATATTGCCGAAAGAATGGAATCCGCTTCGTCATACCATAAACCAAATTGGCTCAGCTTGTACACCCTCAAGAAAAAACCTAAAATTACAATCAAAAATATCATAATTGCTTATCCCGATTTTTTACTTCACTGGTTCTAAAATAAAAAATTCTAATGGCAATTCTGGAAAACCTTTTAAAAATTCTTTTTTAAAACTGCTTAAATACTGGGAATCGTTTCCGCTAAGCGAAATAAAAATAGCTTTGTCGTTAATAATCGGTATGCGTTTAAATGAAAACATATCCAAAAGTATCTTTGAATCAACAAGTGCATAAAATCTTATCTTACCTGAAACGCCCATCCATGTTCTACGTATAAACCTATCCGTGGCTACTCCACCGAGTGCATATAAATAAGCTATGTGGTTGCGCTGCATATAATCATCCAGCCAGAGCCCTGCTTGATCTAAGGCAAGAATTTCCTTTTTTGATACAGAATCATTTTTTACGTTCGAAAATTTCTGGAATTCTTTCAATCTAAAAATCATAAGGCTTGTTGCTATAAGCACAACCAGGCTTAGGCAAATAACCATGCCTCTTTTTTTTTGAATAAACTTGTGCATAATAAATTCTAAACCACTGCTCATATATATTGACACAAAGGGAATACTCGGTGCAAAAAGACGGATAACATAAGGCAAATAGCCTGTTTTAAATAGTTTGATTAAATCGGCTAAAATCAAAAACCCCAGATGGAAAAATATACATAAAAAAATTAATAAATATTTCCGATTAGATAATTCGCGTATTAAACCTAAGCCAAACAAAATAGCTGCCGGGAGCAACGATAGAACAATGCCCAGGCTAATTTCGGAAGGCAAAATTAAAGTACCCGGAGGAGTTTGCGAAGTCAAATGCGTAAAATAAAAAAGAGTGTAGCTAAAACTATGTTTAAGGATTAAGCAATTTGCTAAACTCCAAGTAAATAGCGGAACAAATAATATTAATAGATATTTACTTTTATTCTGTTGCAGCAGCAAAATAACCCAAACAATTAAAAAGATAACCCCCTCTTGCCTTATTGTAGGCAAAAAAGCCATAATTACTGTAGAGAATAAATACCGCTTTGAATAAAACAAGTAAGCGGCCAATACTAAACAAAATATAAACATGCTTTCCGCAAGTGTTGATATCGAGATTAAAAAATAAACACCTGAAGTTAAAGTAAACAAAACCGGCAAAATTGTTAATTTTTTTTCCGGGTTTATTCTTTTAGTAGTTTTATACAAAAAATAAATTGCAGCTACTGAAAATAAACTACTCATAATTCTAAGGGAAAGCATCCCCAGCGGAAAAATTTGATAGAATATCCGGGAAATTAATGTTGATAGGATTTTCAGATTAGGATTCAAAAAAATTTCGGGATAAAAAAAGGAGGCTTTGATGTAGCAAAAACGAAAAATGTCATCAATAGAATATAGGATATTCCTATCGATTTTTAGTGCTCTTATTTGATCAGATACAAACCAATCGAAAAATAAGAAAACCGAAAAGATTAAAGATAAAAAAAGCCATTTCTTTTTCATTAAAACTACATCTATTTAAACGGTTTATTTGTTTCTAAAAAGTAATGTCCACGCCCGATAAATCCGTATCCCCGACCAAAATAGGATTATTTTTATATGCAGCTATTGTATCCCCGGTAGTAGCGGTCACATATACGGGCCCGATATTTTTTGGCACCTTTAAAGTATATTCTCCTGGAGCAGAAACCTCCATAACATTCAGGTTGGGCCGCTCAAACTCTACCTGGCCAGCACCTATAAATATGGTACCCGATGCATAGTTATCAAAAATTACTCTACCACTAATAGTTACTGTTGAGTAATTATTGATTCCCGAAGAAATATCTTCATATAGTTTTATATCTACTCCCTCTATGCCTGCGGAGCCAACTACCAGCGGTTTCCCATAAGAACCAATCGCTTTCTGCGAACCTCTGGTATTCTCATCACCATTGACAGCAGTTATATAAATAGTCCCGGTATTAACCGGTACTTTCAAATCATATTCTCCCGGAGCAGAAAGAGTAACAGAATTTACATCCGGTAGCCCCCCTTTATTGCTAGTAGCATTTATAATTATCGGGCCGCCCTTATATCCGGCAAAAATAATTTTCCCTTTTATAGACGCTGTTTCACCCTGGTAATCGGTCATTTTATTTGCTGGTGACATAATGGATAATTTTATATCAATATTATTTTTACCCTCTGCTCCAACAATTAACGGATTATATTGGTACCCCCCCCAGGCAAAATACTCTCCAGTTGCAGAATCTTTTTTTAAAATGAAGGCTTCAACAAAAACTTCTCCGCTATTTTTTTCTACAGAAAGCGAATAACTACCGGGTTGGGCAATAGTCTGCGAATCAACAACAGCAAATTCTTTGGTTCCGTAGGTTGTATCTCCCTTATTTATTTGTACTACAATCTCTCCTCCTTGATACTTATCAAAACTAACATTGCCCGATAAAGTAACATACTCCAATGCCTGTGCGACTGGTGAAGCAGGGGCTTGAGGCACCTCTACGGCTGGTGAAGCAGGAACTTGAGGCACCTCTTCACTTCTTGCCGCTACAGTTAAAAACAAACTTACCAAAAAACAACCCAATATTGTAATTGCCTTAACCTTATTTTTAACCATAACATCCACCTTTCGTTAAAATAAAATCGGCTAAAATAATCTGTAAAATATAAAATTACGAATCATACCACTTCGGTTTTTTAAGGCGCATAAAACCGGTAACTCCTTTAAATCTTTGTTTTCCTAAAATAAGATCCATAACCCCTAAAAAAAGCATTTTTATTGTATTATAAAAAAACCACCAATAAAGCCCACGTTTATGTTTATATGGAGAGAATAATCCTCTGATTAACCAATGCGGCCGGCACAACACATAACGCTTATTTAACTCCGCGTTCAAATTAGCCAGCTCTTCCAGGGACAAACCGGTATCCGAACGCATTACCGGAGTAGACCAATCATATTTACGAAAATCTTTTTCTTCAAGAAGATTATTCTTTGCTGCTTCCTGATAAAGATATGTTCCTGGAACAGGTGCTACCGGATGAAAACCCGGATAATCTATATCTATTTCAATAGCATACTTGACTAAATTAAGCATTGATTCTTTAGTATCGAAAGGCAAACAAGTAACAAAAGTACCTTGGCGAAATACCTGCGGATATTTATTTTTAAAGATGGAAAAAACTTCTTTGATTATGTCCCGGGTATAAACAGATTTATGCACTTTTCTAAGGTCTTCGGTACAGCCTCGTTCAACACCGATAAGCGGATGCGTTAAGCCGGCGCGGACCATTTTACTTAAGACACCTGCTTTTTCATCCCGCAGTAAATAATCTGCTCTTAAAAAAGCCCACCAATGCAAATCTTTGTAATTTCTTTTTAATAAACCGTCACAAAAATCATTTGTCCATTTAAGGTCGACATTAAAAGTCGGATCTGCCCAAATAATATATTTCCGGTCATATTTCTTATAAACAATGTCTAACTCTTCCAGCATTCTTCCTACACTTTTAGTCCTATACCTGGGAGTAACATCTAATTGTCCATTTTCTATATCAGTTTTAAGCTGCTGGCCCCAAAAAGTCCACAAAGAACAAAAACTGCATCTATCGACGCAACCCCGGGAATGCTCCAAAGTAACACTCTGCGGCCAGAGATAACCAAACGGAGAATATTTCCCCATCGGCATAAGATCATATGCCGGCAAAGGAAGCGAATCAAGATCCTTGATTAACGGCCGGGCAGGCGTTTTAATTATCTGGCTATTACTCTTATAAGCAATACCTTTAACTTGCGCTAAATCTTTTTTTTCATTAAGCGCTCTAATTAATTCTACAATTGTCTCTTCACCTTCAAATCTGACAATAAAATCAATCGGAAGGTCACTTAAACTTCGCTCCACCATCCAGGAAAAGAAGTGCCCGCCGGCAACTGTAACTACCGCCGGATTGATCTCTTTGGCTAATTTGAATAACTTTGCTGCCTCATGGCAATAAAGAGCCTCTTCTCCGGCTCCAACCATATCCGGATTTTCTTCTCTTAATATCTTGGCTAAACTTGCCCAGCCTATCTTAAGCGGCGGGCAATCAATAATTTTTATTTCGACATCAGGTAATTCTGATCTTATCGCTGCAGCTAAACAAGGAAGCCCCAAAGGAAGCAGGAAATTATCGGATTCATTGATAAATGGCCAAAGGTATCTGGGCGGCCTAACTAGTAATATTTTTTTCATTTTAAAATTTATACTTAGTACAGTTTATTTCCCCGCCTGCCTACTGGATCAAAACCAAACAAACCCTCTAGTTTCCGGGGAATCTTTTCAGAAAGAATTGATAGGCTGGCGACAGCCAATGCTAATTTCTGGTTAAAAAGAGAACAGCTTTTCTTATGCGGTAAGGCAGGGTCTCCATTAAAAAAATAGTTAACATTCAAACAGGAACCGGTTGAACGGCAAAGATTAAACAACTCGCAATCTCTCTGGCAATACTCAAACCGTTTATTAGTTTTTTTAATAAACTTTTGATATTTACCCCGATTAATACCGGTATCTACATGACCTAACCTAAATTCGTCAACACCCAAGAACGAAGTACAGGGATAGATCCATCCATCAGCTCCCACCGCAATCTGCCCTTTAGCAGCCGGGCAGCCTCCGGAAACTTCTTGGTTATAATACAACCTCTGCATAAGTTTAAAAAACCGGTTAAAAAAAGTTTTGCTGTAATTTAACTGCCCGGAAACGACATTATCAATATAACGCAATGCTAATTTCTCATACGCTTCATATAAAGACTTATAATTTTTCTTTGAACTAAAAAAGCTTGATTCCTGACCGGGCAGAATCTTATGGCAGGCATCTTCGCTTTCAAAAATCTCAACTCTCTCAAACCCTAAACCTCTTAAATGTTCATACAATTTAACCATATCGGAATAAAACGGGGTTACCGTAGTGCGGCCAACTAGCCTCTTCATAACCGACCTAGGCATTTTTTTAAGATTTGACAGGATTGTATCAAAACTGCCGCCATGATTAACAAACGGACGATTTCTGTCGTGGATAGCTTTCGGACCATCGATGCTGACAGCGATCTGCACTCCCTTGTTAAGTAATTTTTTAGCTACCGCTGGCGTTAAAAGGGTGCCATTTGTTGCTAATAAAAAATGAAAATTAACTTTCCATTCAGATTGCTTCTTCCGGCAATAATCTACTGTCGCCATTAAAGTATCCAAATTCAATAAAGGTTCTCCGCCATAAAAATCAACTACCAGCTCTCTATCCTTACCGCGCAGCTTAACCAAAGTGTCAACTGCTTTTTGAGCAGTATCTATGCTCATTTGGCCGGCTTTATGATCCTGGTTTTGATTTTTAATTCGCCCTTTTAAAAATTTGGTATTGGAATATTTACCGTGATCGTTCCAGCAGTAGATGCAACGAAGATTACAATCCGAGGTTAAATTCAGGGTTAAATCAGTAAGGCAGGCCGACAAATTTTTGTTAGCAGGGAAAGATGTACTTTTCTTAAAACAAGGGAAAAGCTTTATTACGTCAGAAGGAATATTGAGTGTTTTCCCTAAGGCTATAATTTTTTGTTCGGAAAGAAAACCTTTAGATAATGAAATTTTTTTATTCCATTTTCCCAGCAAAGCATATATCTCCGGGGGTAGGTCATAAAAATCTCCGGTAGACGTAGAGATGCCTACATGGCGGCCCAATTTATGAATTAAAACAATAGGTAAGATTATCTTATTAATAATAAAACCTCAAAAAAATATAAAAACTATGCACTACTATTTATTATATAGTTTAATTATTATTGGCTGCAGGATGCTTCAACAGGTTTTTAAAGGCTCTTTACCACAAAACCCTACCTGATCGGCAGTAACGAGAAAGCTTTGTTTTGGCTTTAGTAGTTTTATTTATTTTCTTAATTTTCATGAAACCCTCCTAGAAAAAATTATAACACTATTAAAATTTAATACAACTAAAAATATAGGAGCTTTTTTAGATAATCATGCCTAGCCCGCACCCTAATCCGGTATTTATTAACGTCGGGTGCAGACAAACTGATATTGCTTGATTAAAAATCTATAACAAAAAAGCTTGTAGACCTCCAGGAAACAGAATACAATGCAAACAGGATAGTTAATTAATTACAAAAAATAGTTAATACCACTTTAGGCATAATATGATTTATCCTTTAGTCAGCTTAATTACCTTTATAAGTGAATATCTTGATTCGGGCTTAGGTATGGGATATGGAACAGCTCTGACTCCGATTTTAATAATCATGGGTTTTGAGCCGCTAAAAGTAATTCCGGCAGTACTTATTTCGCAATTATTCACAGATATTGCCGCTTGCATATCACATCATAGACTAGAAAACGTCAATTTCAAAATCGGCTCAAATGATTTTAAAGCAGCCCTGCTATTAGGCGCGCTTGGTTCAATCGGGGTCACTATTGCAGTAATCACCGCGATAAAAATTCCCAAGAATATCCTAACATTTTACATAGGTTCCCTTGTCCTGGTCATGGGATTACTGGTTATTTACACTATCAAGAGAAAAATGCGCTTCTCTTGGAGCAAACTTATCGGAATAGGGCTTTTGGCGTCATTCAATAAAGGCATCTCCGGGGGAGGTTACGGACCGTTAGTTATGGGAGGCCAGCTAGTTTGCGGACTAAATGTAAAAAATGCGGTCGGAATAACTGCTTTTTCCGAAGCGATAACTTGTCTTGTCGGTTTCTGTGTCTATTTAATTACAGGTAGAATTATAGATTGGAAATTAGTAGGCTTCTTAATAATTAGCGCAATATTGGCTGTCCCAGTTGCTGCTTTAACCGTTAAAAAAACACCCTCGGATTCCCTCAAACGCTATATCGGCTTACTTATGATTGTCTTAGGATTATTTACTATTCTGAAGATAGCTTCCGGAAGCTAAAAGATAGGTGGCGGTAAAAACTTAAAAAATATTTTAGTGCGCGAGGGGGGAGTTGAACCCCCAAGCCTTTCGGCACAAGCCCCTCATGCTTGCGTGTCTGCCATTCCACCACCCGCGCATAAATTCTTAACTGCTATTCTAGAAGTATAATTCTAAATTGTCAAAAGCTTTTCTTGAAACACTTCTATATCTTAAATTTCTTACAACAATATAAACCTGCTCTTAGATAATATTATTATAAAAATGTGAGTTAATTTTGTAACTACCATAAATTATCTTATCAAACTTTAGCTCAAATACTATTCCACTAAGGTGCCGCATTAAAACTTTCTAGAATTTTATCATAAACATTTTTTGCCATAACTTTATAACCTTTCGCATTACAGTGATTATCCAGCGCAAAATAATCTTTGATTTTAACACCGCTATCTTGCATTTTTTGGAAAACCAACGCATTATCTACGAATGGAACTTTCAGATCTTTTGCAGTACTTAATAAAATGGAGTTTATCAATCCAAAGATAGCTTTCTCTTTTTCAGGATAATTTTGCAGTATCATTTTTATATTATTCTTACGAATAATGCGTATAATTTCATGAATATCTGATTGTACCCAGCGCGTTATCTCATAATCCGTTAAGAACATAAGATTGCTTGAATGATAGGGATCTGTCTTTTCAAAATTTTTTATGAAAAAATTTATCTTCTCATCTATTACCTTATTCCATCCGACCTTATTCATTTCCCGCATATCTCTAATATGAAGATAAGCCTTGTTTTCTCCATTGATGTCCCGATAACCCGGATCAACTTTTATTGCTTTTATAAACCATGCTAATGCTTCTTCGTAGTTATTTTGCTGCAGATAAACTTGTCCGATAAAATCATAGCTTGCCGGAGAAGCCGGGTCAAAAATTATAGCTTCCTTAAAGACAGCTATGGCTTCGTTAGCTTTTTCTTTACTGGAAAAATATTGCCTATTATTAAGCCACAATTGTTCCCTAAACTCTACATATGTTTCTTCTTGATAACTCTCATGCCAATGCTTAGCAGTATTCTTACTTTTTATGTTATCTTGCAACAGAAGAAGTAACCTAAAAATACGGCTATTATAAAAAAAGTCATTTAAGAAAAAAGGCAAATTTTTTATATTTATGTTTTGTCTTCTTAAATAATTCCTATATTTATAGTAATTCGAAAAATTAGGCTGTCCGGTTTGAAGGATTATCAAATCAGGTTTTAGCCTATTTATATTGGCTTCTAATTTATCCAATAATTCTGCTGAATTTTCACAGTTAACCCCGCCATTAATTACCCTGATTATATTTTTGTTAAATTTATCATCAAGTAGTTGCTGCAAGTAATCCGGGTACCTTTTACCAAAAGGCGCTCCTACGCCCAAAGTAAATGAGTTCCCAAGGCATAGTACAATATAACTATTCCCCCCGTTAGGACTCGAAACCTTATTGCTCAGAGCCCATTTTTTTTGATAAATAAACCCGGTGACTCTTAAGCTGATTTCAAGTAAAAAAAGAACAGTAAATAATCCCAGGAAAAACATTAAGATTTGTTTTCTTATATGATGCATTTTAGTTCTTAAGCCTGGCTATTACAAAATCCCCTAATACTAAATAGTCCATTTCGCTTTTCCGGAAACAATTTAGCGCATCTTCCGGAGTGCAAACTATCGGCTCTCCCTTTAGATTAAAAGAAGTATTAATAATTACCGGGATACCGGTTAAATTTTCAAATTCTTTTATTAATTGATAAAGTTTCTGGTTAGTATTTTTATTTACTGTTTGCACTCTAGCTGTACCATCAATATGGACTATTCCCGGAATGATGCCTTTTTTTTCATTCCTTACTTTTGGCGCCAACAACATAAATGGTGATGTCCCTGCTAATTCAAAAAACTCATCAGCTCTTTCTTCCAAAACAACCGGCGCATAAGGCCTAAAAGGCTCTCTCTTCTTAACTTTTGAATTTAGTATTTCTTTGATATCAGGATTGCAGGGATTTGCTAAGATAGACCTATTGCCCAAAGCCCGGGGCCCAAATTCCATTTTTCCCTGAAACCATCCAATAATCTTACCCCTTGATATTTCTTTAGCAATGAATTTTGTTAATTCATTATCATTAAATTCTTTAAAGGCTATATTTTGATTTACTAAAATTCTTTTTATCTGGGTCTGAGAATACTCGGTACCCAGATAAGCATGATTCATAACATAGCTTCTGGGATTTTTCAAGATAGAATGATACAGATAAGCTGCCACCCCCAAAGAGCCTCCGCTGTCACCGCAGGCCGGCTGAATATATATTTCCTTAAAAGGAGTCTGTTCCTGAATTTTGCTATTCGCGACGCAATTTAAAAACAATCCTCCGGACAGACAGAGTTTATCAAGCTTTGTTTCACGGAAAATATGCCTGGTTATACTTACTAATGTTTCTTCTGTAAATTTCTGAAGGCTTGCTGCTATATCACGATGCCTGTCTTCCAGTTTACCTTCGGGCTTTCTTTCCGGGCCAAAGGCTTTTATGAAATTACGACTATACATTCTGGAGCCCTTGTTAAAACCAAAGAATCTTTTATCAATTAGATAACTACCGTCAGGCTTAACTGTGACAATTTTCCTAAGTTCATCCAAATATTTAGGCTCTCCGTAACTAGCTAAGGCCATTACCGTACCTTCTCCTTCGTGAGCGGAAAATCCAAGATAAGTAGTAATAGCCGTATACAATAAACCCAATGAATTAGGGTATTCTAATTCTTTAATAATTTTTATATTATTCCCCTGGCCTGCCCCATAAGTCATTGTCGCCAATTCCCCGACTGCGTCCGCAGTTAATATAGCTGCCTGCTCAAATGGAGACATTAAAAAAGAACTGGCGGCATGTGACAAGTGGTGTTTGACAAAAAAAACCTTGCCTTTAAAGCCGATTTCTTTTTCCAAGATAATCGGCACGATCAATCTGTCCTGAAGCCAATTCGGCATTGTATTTAAAAAATTATTCAGGGAGAAAGGCCAGGCTTGCAAATGATCGAAGATAACTCTGGAAAATTTAAGAAATGGTTTCTCATAGAAACCGACGTAATCAATGTCATTGAATGATATGCCGCCAGCTTGAATACAACAGTTTATGGCTTTTATCGGGAATTCCGATGAGTTCTTTATGCGGTTAAGTCTTTCTTCCTGGATAGCAACAACAACTTTACCATCCTTTATTAAAGCAGCTGCGGAATCATGATAATGGCAGGATATTCCCAGTATGTTCATCAAGATAGTAATTTAAAATAAGGCATAATTAAAAAATAATTAAATACCGGCATAAATAAATGAAGTTACTACCACCGGGCCGATATAATAAACCAAGGCTGCCAATAAAGTAAGCACAATAAATATCGGCAGGAGAAAAGCTAATTTATGTTTCCTCACAAGATAAAACATTTCTTTTAAAATATATAATATTTTCTTCATCAGTTGGCTTTCCTTAGCCTATGCTTGTCTTAAGCTGCCGTTGGCTTCCGATTCATAATCGGCAGCTTCTTTCCAAAAGGATTCATTTTGTTTATAATTCTTAATTAAAAAATCGCGTTTAAAAATAAAAAGTGCAATAAGAGTTAACCCGAAACCTAGAAAATATAAAATAAATAAAAAAGTTGTAACCAAAATTTTTTGCACTAATCTGACAACAAGTTGAATTATTTTTTTTATCCGCGTTAACATTATCGTCATAGCCTCCAGCTAAAAATTTGGCTTTCAATCAAAATTATTCGGTAAATCGATAATTTAATTTGTCCCCGATTGAATTCAATAATTCCTTAGAGAAATTAACTTCCAAATTTTTTAAAGCCTCTTCCCTGGTCAACAGGCCTTCCCGAATAAGCTTACTCATTTCAACATGATAATGTGTATACCCGTAATCCTTCATAGCATTATGGACAGAAATAAAATTCAGGTAACAATTGGTTGAATTGGCCGGATAACTTAGTTTTGGCAATTTCCATTTTAATTCTCTTTTAATTATTCCCACATATTCCTCTGAATTAAAAGGTAAAAACCAGTGCGGCGATAAAACTACACATTTCTGCCTCATTTTAGCTCTGAGCAACACTTCTTCCATACTCCGGGGAAAGTTTTTATACTTGGGGTTATTTTTTAGGTAATTATCTAAAAAATCGTTCGTCGCTTTAGCCATAGAGTAAAATTCGGGCTGATGTATACTGCAACCGCATCTTGACATTAACGGTTGTTTTGTGGACTGCCCCTTAGTCCAGCCAGCAATAATTATCGGGATGTTAAACCTGAATGCCATTTTAAAAGCAAGATCCATATACCAAATACTGCAGGGGTGGCAGAGTACTGCCTTAGAGTTTGTTTTAACTATTTCCGAAAACATCTCTTGCATAAAATCACTCTTAAATGACAAAAAATCAACCCCTAATACTTCTACGGCGTTTTTTACATTTTCCAGTGCATCTTCTGTTTCAAACCCATGGTCAAATGTAAAGGCCAGCGGATTTAATTTATATCTTTTCTTCATATAATACAGTGCTGAAGTGCTATCTTTGCCTCCGCTACACATGACCAGGCAATCATATTCACTTCTGCTTTTATACATATTTAATAATTTAATAAAATCCGTCTCCAAAGATTTATTCAGCGGCTGCTCTGTTTTTTCATAGTCAAGACAAACACTGCAAATTCCCTCTTCATTAAGGCAGATATCCGGCTTAGATTCGGGCAAGACACATCTTTTGCAAATCATTCTAAATACTCCAAGTTAATTAAAAAATACTATTTTGATAAATAATTATCTTACTGCTATTTACTCTGTCCGCTTATCAAATCTATTTTATATAAATTTTTGCTCAAAATATTCGTTTATAATCAAATATACATTCCAATTTCTTCTTACCAACAGAGAAATAAGTATAAATAGTATTATACTGCTCAAATAACACAAATCAAACATTTCGAACAGAATATATTAATTCTGTTCGAACATTCACAATTTATTAATATAAGTAATATTCCCGGTTTTACGAATAATTATTCAACTGGAAACTGCTTTAGAACAGATATTTCTTATCTTTAGGAGTTTTAGAGAGATAAATTTTACAGTGTCTTTTTAAAAGATGAGAAGGTTAAAAAACTATTCTAACGAAGTGAGAGGAATTGCGCCCTATCTGCCTTGAAGAGAAACCAACATTTCCCTTAATTCTAATTCAGTCCCTAAGACACGATCTTCTTCTATCCTCATAATATCTGCGATACAGCCGAGAAGACTATTCATCCCCCGGGCTAAATTTCGCTTTTGAGAATAGGCCAAAATATAGTCTTTAATTCGTTCGGGTGAAGGAATAATCCCGCCATTTAACATTTTCTGTATTTGGAACCACTCTAAATCAAGGTCAATACTATTTAACCTACTTATCTCTACGGGGTTTAAATTAACTTCTAAAGTGCCCAATGGCTGAACTATAGCAGGCATAACACGAAAGTCAACACCGCCGGGATTAAAAGGACTAACACTATTTTCTATTGCCCCGTCTTCTTTATCCAAATATTTTCTGCCGAGAGGAACAACCGTATCATCCGGATATAAAACCGCTCCTTTGAATAACTGTGGCCAAAGTTTTAATGGGTCAACTCCGATATCATTGGTTTTACGATCAATTAATGCATATATCCTTGAACCAGAATTCCAATTCATAACCCCACGCATCTCAACTGAGTCAATGCCTTCCACTAGTTTAAAATGTTGCGCTACTGCATTTACAAGCTCATTATCTTCTTCAATGTCAACAAGGACTTGTAAATGCAAGTGAATAGGCAAAACACCATCCATTCGAGAAGAAAGTTTGAATTCTCCGATAACTTGGCCTGCCTCCACCCTATCACCAATTGTTACTTTAGAAATAATATGGCCATACCGAATAAGCATATTGTCATCGGTCAACACTATAATATCTTCATTGCCTTGCGAACCAGTAAGTACGCGCCCGGAAGTAATCGAATGAATTAATGTGTTTTTTGGTATTGGAGTTACCTTGCCATCGTTTCTTTCATATTCAAAAATATCCACCCCATTATGGATTACAGATGCCTGGTCCTGGTTACCCCAATGCCAATTCGAACCAAAGCCCGCGCCTTTTCGGAACACAAATGCCTTAAAATCAGGCAGGTCGCTTGTTGATATCGGCAGTACAGCCTTTATCGTTTCTAAAGCAACCGGTGAATTTTCTCGGTCGGGAATTTCTTCAATCGTACTTCCCGAGCGGTAGCTATGTACTAACAACACAGCATTTCTTTTAGGTAAATGTTCAATGTTTTTCTGAAGAACACCAAAATCTCGCTTCTTCTCTTCAGGCGCACCTTTACTCAACCATTCGGGTATATTCGAAATATAAATTACCGAAGCCATCAAGCCCTTCTCTTCTAAATAAAGAGCGATCTGATCCATTTTTTGCGAATCTAATAAACTCCCGGAAACCCCCAATATCCTGCCCTCCTGAGTCATTGTTTTTATCTTGTTAAAATTATTTTCATTTGCCAGCCAGCTTTCTTTTCCTCTCAAAGAATCTTCTATTTTTATTTCACCCGGTACAACCATTGCCTCAACCATCCCTTTTAACCCAAAATTTCTCCCGGAATACTTACTCCAAAAATCTCTAGCCGCTTCTTTTGCCTCCGGAGGAAATTGCTTTTCTATGTTATTCCAAATAAGTTCCTTTAAACCTTTCCTGGCAGCTTCGTCGGTTTCCTCAATTTTTTTACGTAGAGCTTGATAAAGTTGCGCCAAAGTAACTTCCTTTAAAAACTCTAACTCTTGGCTATTAAATTTAATACCTGCCAACAAACCTAAATATTCTGCCCGGCTTTGCGACATAGAAATTAAAGCCGCTCTTATGGGCATAAATATTTCAGTAACATAAGGGTTTGCATCTAGAATAATCGCACGGTTAAAATCTCCATGGCATAAACGCGATAAATTTACTCCAGAATAACCAACACCTAAGTATACTCCCTTTTTATTGGTCATTGAACCAAGTGTACTTGCCCAATCCCTTTCATTTGTACCAAACCATTGCATGCCTACAGACAGCCAGGCTAGTTTTTCTTTTTCTTCCTTAGTTTTGACTTTACCAAATGCGCTGCCGAATTTTTCAATGAATTTAAAATATTCCTCTAAATTTTCTGGCTCCAGATAAGTCAACCCCGCTTTATCAAATGCGCTACGTAAAGTATCCGGCATTAACGAATTTTCTTCCAGCTCAACAGAAGAGGCGCCTAATTGCCGGCTTCCGGATAGCAAGCCTAAAGGAGAAGACGCCTTTTCTATCACTGTTACTTCAATTTCTGATGAATCCCCGGTAGCTAAAGCACCTACGATCCCATGAGCTTCCGGGCTATATTCAACATCCCCTAAAATAGCCGTAACCTCAGTGGCTCCATTTTTCGTTGTTTCAGCAACACCAAGTTCCGGAACTCTCGGCATAGCTATATTACAAACGAATCCGCCGCTAAAATAACTCCTGACACTTTGACCATAAGGAGTATAAACTGGCTGCTGAATATTATACTCACCATCTTTAAATGATTTTTGATAAGCCATAAAGTAAGCAGTTTTAGACCATGAGGTTTTAGAAATCAATCCCTGCAAATCTTTCTTATTTATAAATTCATAATATTTACCGGCTTTACCATAGAATCTAGCCTTAAACCACTGGGCAAGAATTAAAGAATAATAAACCTGCCTTAAGGGTGCATATCTTTTAGAGGTATTTATCTCCTTATTCAGTTTCGGGACAATCATTTCTCTTACAAGCTGGCTGGAATATTCATTAAGAATTTTTAACCGGGGATCATTAAAGCTATAATTAGCAGAACCTTTAAGATAATCCTGTTCTAACATTACTTTGAGCGTTGCCTTGTAAACATAAGCATTATCCCTGGTTTCACAAATAATTATTTCACCTGGGACTATCCAGGGGCGAGTTAAAGTAGGAATGGCGATATTTTCAGCCCCTAAGAGCTCACCTGCCTTCTTATAGAGTTTTTCCCAGTACGCCTTACCTTCAACAGTATCCGGAGAAGTAAACTTAGCAGTATCTTTTTTTAGTTGCAGGTCGGCTTCCAGAAGAATTTTACCGACATCGGTTTTAGCCAAATCTGAATCAATAATGCTATTTTCAGAATCGGGACGCAAGTTGACCCAAAAAGCGTCATTAGGCAAAGTTAACCCGATAAAAAAATAATTCAGAAGGGTTTTTATAGTTTTCTCTATTTCATTTTTCTGAACATCCTTTAAATCGCCTTTATCAAGCAAGAGCCTAAAATTATTTAAATTGTTATTATAACCTAAGGAGCGTAAATGTAGCGCTCGGAATTTATCCGGAATAGATGAATTATGAAAAGCAAAAATACTGCCTGAGGCATCAAGCTGGCCGGCTACTTGCGCAAAGCCAGATTGCCCAAATAAAAAACAAAAACACAGTAAAAAAGATAGGATTCTATTAAGGTTACGCATAGTATTGATATTTTTTATTAGTTTGTATTTGCCAGCTATATACTCTTAAAAGTATATAATATAAGCAGGGGATTTCAAGGGTGTTTGTAGAGGATTTTGAAAACGTTTCCTTTTAATATCACGTTTTAAAACACATTCAATTTTAGAGTAAATTTTATTTTAACCTATCCATAGACCCTCAATGCGTACTCGAAGGCCGTCTTTGGTTTTAGACATCTGATTGATTAACCCGCAATGCCGCCATTGAAGCATGCAATATCGCGGCTTAAAATAATATCTCCTTCCGATATCTAGATTTTGCCTCTTATCCCTTACTATGCCTTCATAAGCAGTAGTATTATAATACCCGATGTTAATCCCTTTCTCCCGCGCCAGCAAGGGTCCGACAATGCACCAAACAACGGTACCGTTAAAGTAATCGGGCTCTTCTACCACTATACCCGCATGCGTAACTGGGCAACCGCAGGAAATCCAAGCAGGCCTTCCAAATAAAACATCCCCTTTTTTAATCCCTAATTTTTCTACATTAGTAGGGTTAAATAATATAATATTTTCTCGGGGGCCTGGTTCACCGGGAAATTTATCTAAAATAAAATCATACTCTCTGTCCAAGCTATCCTTCCAGGTAATTTCTTCTGACTTTAGTTCAGAACCATTTATAGATATAGTTTTCTTTTCCAGAAAAATACACCGTTTAGCTGCTTCCGGATCTTCCGATATTACTTTGCTGAATTCTCCACAAGTCTTAAGCCCGCATAGCCCACAATCTTTTCCAGGCAAGCATACCTCTGAATTATTATTATCCATTACTCCCCCCTATAAAATAGATCTGACTCTAATGTCCTTAGCACTCCAAAATGTGCTTCCTTGCCGATCTCTTTCTTGCCTACGCAAATAGTACATACCCCTACAGGAGGATTTCCTTTAAGCAATAAAGGCGGACTAATATGTTGTGTATTCTCAATTCTTCTTGCAATAAGTTCAGTGTTAATACCATGCAAAGCATCGGTCTCAATAACGGGAATCTTTGTCGTTTCGTTGATATTAGCCCTAAAGACCTCTCTTTCTGCCTGAGATACCAAATCGATCTTTGTAACGACAGCTACATCAGCTAAGAAAAGCATTGGCCCGATTTTTCGCGGCAGACTCATACCACTTGTGGCTTCCAATACCACCATACCAAAAGAACCGCTAATATAAGGGGAACATCTTAAGCACAATCCTGCTGTTTCAATTAATAGCACATCAGCATTCTCAAGCTCGGCCCATTTTATGGCATCTCCGAGAACCACCACGTTGCAATGGTCCGGGCAAAGATCTGCGGAATAAACTTTTTTAACCGGAATTGCAAATTCTTTCGCAAAAAGCTCATCCTCATCGGCAAACTGAACATCTATCTTTAAATATGCCAAGTGGCGCTTTTTAGCCAACAGGCTTCTAATGACCTGTTTCAACACTGTCGTCTTGCCGCTTGCCGGAGGACCGGCACATATAACTACTTTCATATCTTGCCCTCTTTAACTTTAACCCAAGTACCCCAACGATAGCAATTTCTTGTGAAGCTCTTCCTTAGTGATGCATTCTCCAACTCTTATGCGTGCCCTAAAATCCAATAGAAGATCATCTAACTTTTTAATCTCCTCAGCTACCTGTTTTTCTTCTTCCGAAGTTACAATCAATTTCTGCATCGCTCCATTCTTCATTACTATCCTGAAATCCGAAAGCAAAGCTATACGCGGATCATGAGTAACAAAAACAAAAATCTTCTCATAATGTTTTAAAAGCTCGATGGCTTTTGTACGGTTGATGCCGGCATTTTCTATCTCATCCAAGAGGATAATTGGAGAACTGCCGATGATCACGGCATCGGCTACCAAGAGCGCCCGTGTTTGCCCTCCGGACAATTCAGTCATCGCGCTCTCCCGTATTACAGGCTCCCCCGTCAACTGATTGGCAAACTCCAGTGTCTCCTCGACAACCAAACTACCTATATTTGTCTTTCTGATTTTGGCATGGAGTTCTAAAAAACGGTAAACCGGAAGATCGGAAAGAAAATTAGTATGCTGGGTAATTAACGCTACAGGATTTTCTGATGGCTCATTGCCAAATTCATCCGGCAGAGCGGAATCATTAATAAGCAGACGCCTTCTAGAAGGAGTATTTACGTTGGCAAACAGTTCTATATCATGAACTAATGCCGTCTTGCCTGAACCTGTCGGGCCGACAATACTGACAACATCGCCCATTTTAAAACTTACTTCACTTACCTGTTCCTGCTCCCCCGTTCTTCCATAACCGCCGATTATCGTTATTTTCTTAATTTCCATAGGTAATTTTTCCCACAGCTAACCCTTTAAACGTAAGCCGCATACTAAACTAAATCCGCAAGTTTTAAATGTTCCAATTTATTTGATACATAATCTCTTATTTCCTTTAAAACCCGCGTAACCTTTTCTTCTTTCTCAACCGGAGTATGTGAAAAAAAATACTTGCTTACTGATTCTGTGGGCGCCAGGGCTCCATCCATTAAACGTACAATCTGAGCTAGAGTTATCTTACGAGCAGACAATGCCAATTTATACCCACCCTGCGACCCGGTTTTAGTTACCAGATAACGCTTTTGTTTCAAAAGCAGAAATAATTGCTCCAAATACTTTTTGGGAATATTATATTTAGAGCATATTCTACTTATTTTTATAAAGCCTTCTTTCTCGTAGCGGGCAATATAAATAAGCGCCAAAAGCGAATATTCGCTCTTTGTAGTGAGCTTCACGTTATATTCCTTTCATTTAATTGTCTATGTAAATTATAGACAATTAAATTTATTTTGCAAGGGAAAAATATCACTTAGGTTTAAAAAACTTAGGGGATTTTAAAGAAACAAGTGCGGTTGGACTACGTAACGTTAATTAATGTTCCGGATAGAAATAATTCGTTTCAATAAGCTGTTTTTTTGCGAGCCCTTGCCTAAAGAAAGATCACTAACCACTACTCGATTAAGAGCCCGGACAATATCGCCTCGCCATACTTTTTCCCGATAGCCATGCGTCTCATGTATCACATAGGGCGAACCGGCATACATACCCAAATACAAAAGTATATGGCCTTTTAGCTGCAAAACAGTAACACCGCCGATAGCTTGTTTATGCAGAATACTTAGTTTCAACCCATTGCCTGATTTTTCCGTAAAAATACCTAAACGCTCTCCAACTTCACCCTGAGCCGAAGAATTTCTTGGCAAAATTATACCGGTTGTTGCAAAAATTGCCTGGAGAAAACTAGAGCAATCCAATTTACCATCCTTGCCTCCCCAACCATAAGGAGTATCGAGAAACTTAAAAGCCTGCTGAATAATATGACGCGGCGTATACGGTAAATACCCCTCATTGACATCTTCCTTCTTCACATAAGCCGGCTGGTTGACAAATTTTCCTTCTTTCCCCTGAAAGGGAATAAAAATTTTGATTGCTTCAGAATTAATATTTCCGTTAAAAGAGAACCTTGACCCCATTCTCACATAATCAAAATGTTGCGTTAAGGCTGGATCTAAAAAAATTCCTGTTTTATCGCTAGTCACAACCACAAAAGGTTTTGCTCCCCCAAAACTCTTAAATTCATCAATACTACAAAAGGCAATTCTTTCTTTTTTCGTCCAGCCCGAACTTGCCGGTGTGTGAGCGTAAGCCCAAACGCCATCCCTGCTTTCATGTAAAATTGCTAAAGGTACACCGATGTCCAAAGAGCTATTCTGAAGCTGATCAAAAGCAATATCTGCGGGTTCTTGAGTCAAAATTTCTTCAGTTGGCAAAATCCGCTGGTCAGCATAATAACAGATAAACCCATACCGCACATTAATTCGGTCGGGTATTGCCTCAAAATTCATCTGCTCTTTTATCCGCCGGTAAAACTTCTTACCTATTCTTTTTGCGTCTCGATTGTAAAGTTTTTGCTTTGATAGGCTGGTTATTTCTTCCGCTAAAGAAAGAGCTAGCTCTTTACCAGGATAACTGGGACCAATCCGGGTAATGTTCTCCGTGAGTTTGAGCTCATTTTCAATTTTTGAATTGAATAACGCAATACCTGCGGAATCCAGGATTATTCTATCCGCAAAAGGATGGCGTTTAATCCAAAACCCGGGACTTTGCATCCCTCTATGCGTATTAGGAATTACATCCGGAGGAGCGTAATACTGTTTTTCTCTAACACCGCATCCCAGCATCAACAGCAAACAAGAAATCAATATAAAACAGCATGGTTTCTTCATCTTTTTATATTACCTCTATTCTAAAAATGAGAACAAGTTATATTTAAATTGCAAAAAGGCAGGAATTGATAATTGCGTGTGTTAGTATAAGTAATAACTATACCTCTAGACACGCAGATAGGTATTATATAATATTAGAGGCAGATATCAAGAAATTCAGCTTATTAAAGATAGATTAGTGGAACCTTTGTTACATTTTAGATATTAACTCCCATATAAATAATGTTACGCACAATATAGAAAACAATAAGAAGGGTATTTTCTCAAAAATCCTTCCGGGGTCTTTTACAATGGTATTCTCTTCGCAAGCCAAATAGAAAAACCAAACGGTCCAAATAATAACAAATGGTAACAAAATAACCGGATTAACATCATGTTGCGTATAGAAAATGCCCATTAAACAATAAGAGATACAGAGAGACGTTATCATGAAAAATAGTAATTTCTTCCTGCTATAATAACTCATACTCTTCCGAAAATTTCCTAGCTGCTCTTTGTCCTGGATCAAGCCGATCTCTCCAAATCTTTTGGAAGACATTAGAAAAATACCGAAAAACCACAAAGCGAATACGATAACTACAGGAAACATCTTGTGGATATCCACAGCGACAGCATACCACCCGATGAGAAACCGTATAGGGCTGTTTAGCGCCTCAGAAATAAAATCTAGAAATGGCCTATCTTTTAACCTTAAAGGCTGTAAATTATAAAATAACGCATTCACAAAATACAAAATAAACAATAAGGTTATAAGCCATTTTTTAAGAAAGATGGCGATACCAAATCCCAACAAATAAATAAACACCGAAGACAAAAAAACACTTACGGGTTTTAACCTTCCGGAAGGCAGCATCCTATTCTTTTTTTGAGGGTGGTATTTATCGTGTTCCATGTCAGAAATTTCATTAATCCCGTAATTTCCCGAGGAAATTAAACAGCCGGCGACCATCGCAAGCAAAATAGTCCGCCAAGCGTTAAAATCTGGCACACGAAGTAATATAACGGCGCTTATCCCTCCCAAAAGAATAAGCAGATTTTGATACCATCTAATTGGCTTGAAAACTGAAAGAAAATCTTTATTTATTGCCTTAAATATCATTTTTCTCAATATTTATTTGGAAGTGTGTAATTATAACTATGCTATAATGTATGAATTCCGGTTTTAAAATATCTTAAGTGCTAAACGCCCATGGATCGAAAGATAAAAATAGGACTTTTAATATTTGCTCTGTTTAGCCTGGTTTATTTCCTTTCCGTAAGAGGCAACATAGAAATAAGCGATACCGGCTTTTCCGTACAAACAGCCAAATCAATTGTTACAAAGCATTCTTTATCAATCCAGGAATGCCGTGGAGGCTATTCCTATAAATCAGAAAAAGATGCCAAATGTTATTCTAAATTCGGGTTAGGTTTAGCCTTAATATTTACCCCTTATGTACTCTTAGGAAAAATAGTAGCCACCTTAAGTAGCCTACCAGAGGCCCAAACCATTAATTTTCTTATATCTTTTTATAATATATTTTTCGGAGCAGGAGCTTGCGTCGTAATGTTCTATATTATCAAATTTTTCGGAGGCTCCGATAGAATTTCATTAAATATGGCCTTATTGTTAGGACTTGGAACTTTCTGCTGGCGTTACAGCATCTGGGACTTTTCTGAAGCAGCACAAATGTTTTTTCTCGCACTTTCTATTTACTGCGTCCTAAGGAATAGCATCAAAAGCCTCTCTTGGGGTGCGTTTTCTTTATGCTGCTTGCTCTTGCTAAAAGCTATCTATATTATTTATATTCCTATTTTTATTATCTATATTTTAACAAAAAACAGGCAGGATGCAAAAGATACTTTAACGCGGGCAGGCATGTTTCTTTTAATCATTCTGGCGGGTTTCAGTCTTATTCTTTTATTAAACTATATTCGATTTGGAGAATTTTTTGAATTCGGCTATGGGTTGGAAGCAAGGGAGTTTTATTTTCTGGGAATCCAAGAACATGTAAAAAAATTATTGTACTGGCTTGATAAGGGAGTATTTATTTATAACCCCTTATTTATTCTTGGCATACTGGGATATTGTAAACTATTTAAATTATTCCAGAAAGAAGCGATTTTTTTCCTCTCCATTATTACCTTTCATCTCCTTCTTACCTCCATGTGGTATAGTTGGCATGGAGACTGGTCCTGGGGGCCAAGATATCTAGTACCAACGGCTCCGCTCTGGCTAGTACCCTGCTTTCTTTTCTTCAACAAAAAGGGTATAGTTAAAATCGTATTAATTTTGTTTATTTTTGTATCTTTATCAATACAGATTGTTAGTATTCTCCAAGGCAATCTTGAATACCTTACGATATGCAATACTCACAACCAAGAAGGATTTAAAAAAGGGATGCCGGCTCAAATTATCGGAGCAGCAATAACTTTAAAACATAAACTTATTAAAAATGATAACGTATACAGCCTCTCGGAGTTTGGAGTAAATTCCAATACGCAGATAGATGTTTCTCAGGCTGGTTATAGGGGATTTGATTTTTGGTATCTGCACTTAGCAAGACACTTTAATAAACCTTGGTTAAAATATCTGCCGTTATTATTTTTGCCTTTTATAGCTATCCTTTTTATCCGCCTTTTTAAAATAACCGCAATATAGCTACCCGTGAAAAGGATAGAATTTGCCCCCTCTTCTCTAAATAAAACCCTCTGTAAGTAAAGTACCTGCAGAGGGTTAAAAAACATTGGTTGCGCGCATTGGTATAGGTAATAACTGTATCTATCAATACACACAAGCTAATTATATAGGAAATTGGGCAGATATCAAGGAATTGTAGGCTATAAGAGATAGATTTTGTGTCACTTTTGTCACCTTTTTAAAGAACTATATCTCTCTAACTTATTCGTAAACAGAGAGTTAACGCATGTCACCTCTTTCAGGGGTGACATGCGCCAAAAAAACTACTATTTTTTCACAAAAAGAACAAACATTATTAAACAAGTGGTTTTAACAATTTCTTTAATACACCTACGTTCTTTAACACAGCTGTGTCTTGAGGATTGACAAAAACAATAAAATTCGCAATGCCTAATAAGTGTTTTAGATAATTAGCACGTGTATTTCTTATCCTCTGGAGATGAGAATCTAACCCGAATTTCTGTATATAATACATTTCTTGCCTAAATTTTTTCCGAAGCATCTTAGAAACCTGCAAATTTTTATTTGTTACTATCCCCGTAACTTCTTGCCTTTGATGAACATGCATTAGACGAGTTTTAGTTTCATTAATAGATAATTTCTCAGATGCTAAAACGCTTTTAACAAAATTTATCATTGATCCAGACTTAATAGCACCAGAAAAAGTCAAGTCATCAGAATACCTTGTAAATCGAAAACCATATTTCTTAGAAAATCCGGCTATTCTTTTATCGATATTCATAGCAATTAAATTGGACAACGCAGGACTAGTAGGAGCTCCTTGAGGTAAACTACCATCTAAACAGCACAAATTCGCAAACATTGTTGCAACAGGCTTGCTATACCCGAATTTCCTAAAGAGACTAAAAACTTTCCGGAATTTAATCGAACCGAAAAAGTCTTTTATATCAATCGTGAGCACTTTTTCTTGTCTAAGATGAAATCTGGCATTTTCCTTTATCGATACTCCCGAGACATAGGCTTTTGCATATTTACTACATTCACATTTTTCCAAAATTTCCTTTAAAATCCATCTTTGGATTTCCTTTAGGGAAGGTAGCGGTTCCGCAATCTCACGAGAACCACCAGATTTTTTTTTAATAGTAAAAGTCCTATAAAACCAGTGGGGAGAATTAGACGCCTTTATCAAATATGACAATTTATACCCTACCAATAAAGCCAAATGTTGCTGATTATAAATTATTGGAAGATTTTGTTTAAAAAGGTAAGCTGCATAATTTAAACATTTATTTATCTGGTCTGTATCAAAACCATTGCGTTCAGCCCCTGCTGTAAACTCTTTCTGATATTTTTCCCAAAGAATATTATCCACAACATCTCCATACTAATGAATCTCGATAACCCCATTACCAATCAGTTTCTTCATCTTACACTAGAACAAATCAAAATTTGTTCTAGTGTCGTGCCGGCTTTAGCTGGCACGGAATGAAGATTGTGAGCGCAACTCCAGTTGCGCGAAACAGTCTTCATTCCAAGGCTTGAAAGCAAGTTCCTCTCAGGTTGACGACTCGCCAACCCTTGTGACCATAGCCACAATGAGCTAATGGGGTTATCGAGATTCATTAGGCATCTTTCTTTTATCAGGTATATATATTTCGTCTTTACTTAATTTTCTAACCCTATATTCTTCTTGGAGGCTAATCCATCCTTCTGTGTTTTTCCTACCAAATTTTTTATTTAATGCTGCTAACTTTTCTAAACCGCTTCCTGTTAAAACTAATTGGTCTCCCTTATTTTCAGCATAACCTTCTTTTTCAATAGAATGAATCAAGCTAGCGATTTGAGAATATTCGAGTCCGGCTTTCCTCAAGCTATAAACTCCTCCATTATTCTTAAGGATCTGTAATAATAAAATAAGGTATTGTTCTTGCATACAAGTTAACCTGCTGAAAAAGGTGCAATAAATTTTTTCCCATTCTCCATGGAATTCTCACACCAATATACAGGGAAAGTATTATTGGGCGTTCTTGACATCATAGCCACAAGCGCTTCCGTCCTATTGTAACCAAAATTATATTTTTTCTTCACTTTTATTAAACTTTCAATAGATTCCATAATCCTTGATTTTGTTTCTCGTTCTGGATTTAAATAACTATCACTTATTCCTCTTTTTCTTATTATGCGTGAAAAAACTCTGATTCCAAGCCTGCTTAATCGTTGCACCCCCATTTCTTGTGCTACAAGAGAAACAACGAGAATCTTATTGTAATCTGTAATCCCAGCAAGACGACACATATCCTTCACTGCGGTTTCTCCAGTCTCTCCCGATCCAATAAAATCATCAACTAAAATTAACATTGCCGGGATAAAATTTATGTCCTTGGGGATTGCCAAAGGACTGTCTATAAGACATATTTTCTTACCGCGAAATAAATCGTTGTTCGAAAGGTGTGATATTTTAATAAGATACCTAGTAAAAATGGCGCTTTCATTTCTAGTCTCATTTTCTCTTTTCTCCGGATAAGACTGTAATGGCAAAATATAGATTTTATTACAATCCACCAATAATTTTTTTTCAATCATAAATAAAGAAGCATACAAATAAGATTCATATTTATTAAGCGTAACCCACAGAAATTCTCTAGTTAATTCAAAAATTAAACCTTGCTGTTCTGGGCTAAAGTGTTCTAACGCCTGGCAAAAACGATCATATTCTTCCCTATGATCTTCAATAGACCATCCGTTTTTATTAAATATTTCTGTGAGCTTTTCTAGGGCAACTAGACTGATATTCGTTTTCATTATTAAAGATCCACGTTCAATGTAAAAAAATTATTTGCCACTACATACGCATACCAAATATAATTATACCTCAGAAATTAATGATAACAAGCGCACAAAAACTGCATAAGTACTGACATTTCAAATAAAACTCCATCAAATCCCTTATCTTTCTTTAAGTACTTATTATACGCCTCTTCCCCAGATACTAAATGGTATTTCTTCTTCTTAGAATCCCATTCAAACTTGATCCTTGTCTTATCTGGGGCTCTTGTGGACAGGGTTGAGAATGTCTTTTTTAAGCTCCTTGCAAGTTCTTCTTCATTCCAACCGTGTTTCTTACAATTCTTAAGAAGATATTTTTCACGAAGCTCTCTAATGTAATCTGTCATCATTTCATCTTCCGTAACTGGCTTATAGGAAGAAGGTAATAAATCATCTATGGTTTTCTTATCATAAACAAACCTCTGATACTCTGTTATCTTATTCTCAGAAATCCAGTTATCTATGCTTCTCTTATGAAAGACTACTTTGCTCCTAGGTAGCTTAGAAAATGGCATTTTTTGGCCATTTACCCAGGTTTTTATGGTGCTAAGAGGCACACGCAGGTAATCCGCCACTTCTTCTTCATTAAACACCTGTCGGCTTGTTTTCTTGATTAGGGAGGCTTCCTGGAGGGATCTTTGATCTAAAAACTCACCACAATGCTTGCATTTAATGGCTTCTTCCTGGATTTCTTCTGCGCAGAAAGGGCATCTCTTCATCTTCCAAACAGAATATTGGTTCGCTGTTGAATTATTCTTGCATTGAAATAGGTAAAGTTTCTTGCATTAAGCGAAAAAGGCTCTATGTTTAGGTCTAGCCTATTTTGCATGTCTCTGGGGATAACTCCATTATTATTCCTTCCTGGGTTGATAACAAATGAGCGTATCTCAAAACCACCTATCCTCCGCAAAAGACTGAATATTTGTTCAATTCTTATACGCTTCTTAGAATCAGTAGGTTGAATAGCCATTACTACACCCAGGGCATGTCTATCTTCAAGCACTGCTCTTAAAAATCTCCACAACTGACTAATCGTAGCCTTGGGGTTTTCTTGGAAAGAATCTGGAATAACATATAATCTACGCAGCGGATTAACCGTTAGATTTTCCATTATATACACGCGTAAGTCTCTAAAAAAATTACCTGTTCTTTTTCCACCACAACCCGTAAGACTTCGTATAATTGCGCTTTTACCAGACTTGCTATACCCAATAATTGCAATAAATTTTTTCATTATTAACTCCTATTTTAGCTCTACCCAACCATTAGGTTTTACAAATAAAACTTTTTTGTGATCAATAATGTAATCTAGTTCAAAAAATTTATCGATATTAATAATATCGCTATCAGTAAAAATTTTATAAATCAGGAATTGTGGCTTTAATGAACAAACAAAAAATACAACATTTTTATTACTCTCAAATTTTATTTTTTTAGAAGAAATTAACTTTTTCAAATCTCCGGCATAATGAAGCAGGAGACCTTTTGTATTTTTTGTATTTGTTTTTAACGTACCTCTGTTAACACTTTCAAGCACATGAAACAACACGGCATCTTGCTGGGGTTCTTTGATCAATTTTTCAAGGTCTTGTATACAGGTTACTGTATGGGCTTTGAATTCTACTATTGTACTTCTTTTATATTTCTCATTCCCAATATCATAAATAGATAGATCTATAGACCCGGAACTTTCAACCCCACATTTACTTTTAAAATTATATTTTCTTACTGTGGGTGTTTCAACAGAAAACCTTATTCCTCTTTTTTCCAGTTCAAAGGCAAAAAGAAATCTGGCTTCTTGTTCACTTATCCTAGTATATGGTTTTCCTTTATTTATTGCCTTGGGAAAAATTAAATTTGTATAATCATCTGCATGACAGTATAATTCGTTTTTCATATCAAAAAGCTTCTTGGACACAGAAATGGCTATTTCTTTCAATTCAGATATCTTTTCTTCGTTTATCATTTTGTCTTTATCCATGCAAATATTAATTATATTTTCCATCAGTATAATACTGCTTATACACTTATGCGCCTTTAATGCTTAAAAATCAACATCTCTAAGAAAACTTGTGATTTTAGATGACTCCTTATCATCAATGCCATCCCACTTATTTTTAATGTTAATTTTTTCAGGAGGTCTTGAAAAACTTGCAATATAAGACTTGATGTCATCAATTTGCTTCTTCGTTTTTCCCACAGCAGTTCCATGTATCTCAATATCATGAGACAAAGGAGTGCCGTAATTTCCCTTATCCAAACCAAGAGCTTGTATATTTTGTTCATGATAAGCAAAACCTAGAAAATAAACCCGCTTTGCTTTTTGGAATATTTCCCTATAGTCTTCTTTTTCCAAAGGAAGCTCATGACTAATTCTAATCATTTTTGCCCGCTCGATGATTTCCTTGGCAAAAGTACTTCTAGACTGATCATTAATAAATTGACTTACTCCAAAATCCGCCTCACTAGCACCAAATGTTCCCACTTTGTCATATAATGGGAAAAGGTCTCTGAAAGTAACAGGAGTAAAATCATTGATTACTTTTGGTTGTTTCCTGTGCGCCTGCTGATAATTAAATTGCCAAGACATTATACCCAGCTTCCCATGAACATGTTGAATAGAGATTTCATCAAAAAAACTTGCAATCTTATTCTCATAATCATGTAAATTATATTGGGCCTTAATTGCTTTAAACAAAAAGATTTCTAATGAACGGTCGTAATTAAAAGTGATAATTTTTAGCCGGTTATTCTTAAGTTTTTTAAAATCTTTTCCAGTGTCATCTATGAGTCTTTCCCATAAATATCTATACCACCCCCATTTTAATCCAAAATTTTTATTTCCTTGAAACCGTCTTATGTCTTCACACTCGGATAAAGCAAAAAGTATAAAAAGTTTTCCTATCAAGCTATATTTTGTAGGAGATAATAAAAAATCGTCAATTGAAGGAGGATTTGCATCCTCCAAGTCTGCGGCGAATTTTTGGATATCATCAACAGAATAGGAACCGTTATCTTCCTTTTTTTCTCCGGAAATATCTAATAAACGCCAAAGTAGATGAGAATTTCGCAAGGAATGATTGACAATGTCTTTGGGAGACCGCAAGTGAAGGCCTATAGTTTCTCCTGCGGCTAAATCAAGTATGTTTTTTATTAGCGTTTTCCCTAAAGGAAATCCCACTTCGTTACTTGAACCAGCTCCAAGAATCAAAACTGTTTCCTTATCAATCATATTCTACTCTTGGCTACTCTCAACCTTCCAACTTTATCTCTTATATTATACATTTTCTAAATTAAATTCATTTATCAAAAAACTCAGAAAACTATAGATCTTAATTGCGCATCTCTTCGTCTCTATCTAAATGCTCTTTAATTATTACACCGATACTTTCGCTGCATTTTTTTATAATATCTTTCAGGCTAGCTGATTTTGCTTTAAGATATAAGCTTTCGAATGTATCTTTCAATTCTAATAAGACTGGAGGAACTTGACCAACTGGCGCAGACCAACCATCTTCAGGATAGGTCTTATGAAAAAATAGAGTTTTTACTTCATTCTCTAAATTGAGTTTTATAGCCTCCTCTCCAATTCCAATAAAAATTTCTTGGTTTTCTTTAGATAATGTAAGAAATTCCATACAATACAAAGCATTCTGGACATCTTTTTGCCCCAATAGTTCCCGTATAAAAGCAACATGATAATTTGCTCCCGACCCCTTGTCGATAATATCTACTACTGTTTTAACTAAGCCCTTCAAATATAAATGCCCATACTTTTCTTCCTTTTCCCACTTAATAACACGTTTAATAAATTTTGTGTAATCATCGTAAGAATGGATTACTTCTCTCAGTGCTGTAATACCCTCAAATGGTATAACATAGAATCTATCTTCTCCAGATAGTTGTTTTTGTAATTCAAATCTATTCTCAACAAAAATTAAGAGCTCATCAACATCTGTTATGCAGAATTTTAACAAATCTTGTTCATGCCATTCAAACTTAAGACTTTTTTTTAACATCTCAATAATTTTAACTCTAAATTCTTTAGTTTTCGGACTTTCCACTTTAATATCATTTTTAAGGCTGTGGACGAAGAAATCCACTGCGTCTGTAAATTCTTTAGCAGGATCTGACGTTTTACTTATCATCATAATGATAAACTCGATACATTCATCGAAATTTCCTGTTTGTTTTGAAATAAAATAAAGATTTCTAATAATGCCAGGATACCACTCTTGTTTACCATCTTGAATCAACCTGATAATCCAATCCTGCCAAGGAACATTATTAATAGCTTTATCAATTAACCACAAGAAGTTAGAAATTTTGTTATAGGAAACGCTGGATAAGCTAGCAAAAATTTCGTTTGCCAATCGCAATAAATGACCTTCTTGAATATTAACAAGGGTATAATCAATTTGGTTTTGGAACATTTCTGTTATGTTGCTCCAGAATAAATCATTGTTCCGAATTTCTTTAAAGGCTTTTGGGTTGATTTTGACCCAACAATTGAGAAATATTACACCACTCCAGCTTTGGCTATTAACAATAAGTTTTCCTAAATCCACCAAAAAATCGACAATCGATACCGGATCTCTGTATTTACTATTTAATTGTTGAACTATGTTCTCAAAATCTTCTTCTTTCCTATTCCAACGATCAAGTCTACCGTTATGCACAAACCACTCCCAACGTTTATCTTCAGGAGCATTACTTTCAACCTCACTAAAATCATCTATTATAAATTCTTCGGCAGCAAAGGCTCGAAATATTAAATATTCTGGAGTTCTAGGTATTATTCTCAAATATTTTGCGACATTTTCTGCTCCTTCTCGTTTAGTTGCCCAAAAACGAACAAACATATCTTCAATAGCGCTCAAAAGCTTAAAATCTTTTGTTTTGCTTATTATGGTTCCGACCTTTTCAACTGCTGCTCTAGTTTCTTCAATAATTCTAGGATAAAGAGGAAACTCAGATGAAGGCTTACCCAGACTCATCGCTCTATGACCAATATGACGGACTACCTGTAAAGCATTTTGCCTCACCGATAAAGAATCATCATCTAACATCTTATAAAGTATTTCTATCGCTTTATCCCGCATGGCAATTACCTGGGGAGAATTTTTCAAATAACGTTCTCCAAATACGAATTTATCCATATAGGAATGTGTGTACTCATGCGTACCCGCAAGAACTTCATTTAGTCCTGACTTCAAAAGTTCCACTCCCCGCGGTTTATCATCTTTCATCCAAGTCTCCATTAATAAAAGTCCGGAGAGGATATTCTCAAGATCATTTGATATAGGACAAACAAACTGTGAAATCAAAGTTTCAATGTGATAATTACTATATGATCCCTTTTTTACTAAGCCGCTAATATCATAAATAAAACTTAATACTTGTTCTCTAGCAGTACTAACCGCCATTAGTCTTAAAAGAACCGGCCCATAGTCATCAGTGGAAAGTTCATACCTACTTGATTTTAGATATGGATTTTCTTCTTCGGGAGCAATTATCTTTTTATAGCTCCGCAACAATCTCATTGATTCTTCTGGTATAAGCGTAGCTACATCCTCAATAAATTTTAGATGCTGCCTTCTTTCGCTTAACGGCGTGATCGCCGCGTCTTGTTCCCACTTTAAAGCAATTTCAGACAAACAGACCTTTACTTTATTAATTTCACCATATCGAGAAGCAGAGCCTATGTTTGAAAAGACATTATTAGGAGTAATGGTAATCCAATGCAAAATAATACCCCTAAGAAACGTTTCCTCCAAAAACTCTAGTTTATAACCTAGATATATATCTCCTTTCATATCAGTATTAAATCTTACACTATTGCCAACCTTTCTAAGAATGCCTACTTTTATTAGTCGTTCTATAGCGCCAGATATTAACTCCAGTTTCACCTCAAAATTTGTTGTCAAATTCTCCAGTATATTTTTGTCACCTATGTGAAAAGGAACTATACACGTTAGAGTAAATATAAATAGTTCAAAATCAATATCAGCGAATCCAGCTAAGCATTTCTTTGTATCAACTATTATGTCCTCGATGAACTTCTTTCTCAACGTAACAAAATCGGCAATCTTAGTCCCCTTGAGTTTATTCCCGATCCATACTATTAAATAAGGATTAGAATTATAATGAACAATCTGCTCCTCATCTTCAACGGGATTTTTACCAACAACTAATCTCAACAACTCCGTCAGCTCTTCCTTATTCCATTCCTTAATTTGGAACTCTTGCATATATTGAAAACATTTCATTTCTTGTACAACTTGAATAATAATATAAACTCCCGAGCTTCTTGTGGCAAAAATTACCTTTACATCCACGCCACTTTCTTTTAAGAAATGAAGCAGCGGACGAAGTTCTTCAACATAACGATCTGCGTCATCAACGATTAATAAATATTTCTTATCTGAACTTATTTCAGATTGGAGGGCTTCAATATTTGCAAAACCTGCCCGAACAAACCAAATTTGTCTTTCTCTATCAATACCCCGAACAAATAGAGAAAGATCTCGAAGAAGATGCGACTTTCCCTGCCCTCCGTGTGCATAAAGATGAAATATTTTTTGATCTTTTGAGCCCAAAAAACCACTTATACTGCGTTTGCATTCATTTAATGCAGGTCTTTCAATTGTAGAAGGAATAATTTCACGCTCGAAACTATTATAGTAATAACCGCTATCGACCAAAGCTGGATATGGATATTCTTTAAAAAAAAGAAATCTTAAATAGGGATATCTTATAATGCGCATTTCAAGATTTTCTCGAGACCAAATCTCTAATGTTTCCACGTCTCCCTTATTAATAGATTGTAACTCTAAAACATGCTCTATTCTTAACTCAGCATTAGTAGATATACGCAAATGGTTCACCTTATTGTCCTTAGCTTTCTTCAATTCTTCTTTAACGACTGTTTTTAAATACTCTCCTGCTTCGTCAAACGATTTTTTGGTCCATTTTGACTGTACTGAAAATACTCCTGAATCCTTTTCTAATTGATAGTATCCTTTATAATAACCATCCCATCCTCCATCGGCACCGATATATGGACTTGATGGGATAAATCCTGGAGAATCACATTCTAAGGCAAATAAATGATTAGTTAACCTCTGAAAAATTTTATCATTATCTATAAGATTCCAATTAAGCATCCTCACCCCTATTGTCTTGGTTACAGTTCAAAAAACAATAAAACCTTCGTCTGCTTATTAAGCAAACGAAGGTTTTTCTTATTTTAAAGTGGAGGTTCCCCCTTCAAACTGCACCACTATAGTATCTTTTATTAACACCTTTAATGATACCACTAATTTAATACGCGTCAATAGAAATACCTTATCCCTAAAAATATTAGTTATGGCCCTATTTCATTACGAGACATTATTGCTAGGGAATAGGTAAGAATAAATTCTCCCACGGTAGGTACTTATTTAACCATTCCTTTTATTGCTTCTACAGCCCCAGCGCATTCATAAAGCGGGTATTTTTGACGCATCCGAAGGATATTAAGGTAGGCTTTCAATTTAAACCCTGTACTCTGCTTACGGAAACAGGCATACCGTAAACCATCTGTAATAATTAAAGATCCACAATGCTCCCGTCCCTTAGCGCGCGCATACTTGCTTACCTGATTGAGGTGTTCAAAAACAGAACTACCCTTAGCCTTTGTTTCGATAATGCAGCTTAAGAAAGAATCCTTGCGGGTTATGCGCCTAAATAAGGCGATATCAATATTGCGCCATTCAATAGTCGTCTCTTTATGCGTCCAGTCAAGTGCACGTAAGAATGGAATAACTATATGGGTAATGGTTTCCTGCTCAGAAGGCCATTCGCCTAGCTTTTCCCTCTTTCCGTACCATTCACCGATCTTACGAATCGACTTGAGAGCAGAAACTACCATCTTTGCGCGCTCCTTGGAAAATCCTTGCGCTATAAGCTGTCTTTTGACTTCTTCATCCGTAAGACTGATCGATGTCTTGGGTAATGCCTTAAGCTTACGCTCTAACTGCTTTGAAGAAACCTTAAGCTGCCTTATCCAACGCAAAACTTGAAAATTATTCACGCTGGCAAATGTCCTTACCTGCGCTCCTAAAGTTCTTGGAAGAAACCGCGTTCCCGCATTAGGAAACCATCTTACTCTGCGTGTATGCTGAATATGATAATCATCCACATCGGCAAACTCCTCAAGTATCATAGGATGATCATCAGCAATCACACCTACAGCGATAATTTTGGCTGTACCAAGCCTTGCCACCACTATATCCCCTTTCTTTGCAGAATGGTAAAAGCGCCGAATACTGTTCTTTATATCACCGTATTTGGAATAGTTCTTCTCATTGAATAATCCTTCGTCACCCGGGCCAATAGCCATTAGGTCGTATTTTAAGAAAAGATCCCCGTAGGAGCGCTGATTACTGCCGGTGCCAACTTGCCAAACCCTTCCCTTTATATCCATGCCAACCTCCTTCTAGAGTATCAAGATAATCATCCCATAACAATCATTGCCATATAATCTGGCAAATAGCAAGTTAAAAATGATTATAGCACCGTAGGCACACGGTGTAAAGGTAAACGAAGATATGCGATAATTGCACCTATGGAAAAGGATGTGCGGCTTAAATTAGCAGCTAGATTAAGGCAGCTTAGAGAGAAATGCAAATATACACAACAGAAGCTTTCAGAGCTTTCTGATGTAGACTACAAACACATCCAATTGTTAGAAAGTAAGAAGCCCTCTGCCGCAAAGATAGATACCCTGCAAAAGCTTGCGAGAGGATTCAATATCCCCCTTTCAAAGTTACTGGATTTTAAATAAATTTAAATCAACAAACTGTCCATTAGCCTCTCCTGTGCCAACCATACCAGCCGTAAGGCACGCGTCCAGTTGCATCTGGATACATATCGGGATTACAAGGCAGTTTACTACCATCACCACCAACCCAAAACATAAAGTTATTATCCTCCAGAGCCAATTTTACAGCTAGCCATAAAGCATCTATTGCATCATCATGCGCGCCTTTCGGACAATGTTTCATTTGTTCAATCAAAACATGCAGTCTTCTGCTAAGCTGTAGTACCCCGCTGGCAAAGAGAGGCTGAAGCGATTGAAAACGCCCCAGCTTGTCTGTAGTATTCGGAATACCCACAACTGGCACATAAACCTGCGCTAACTCGCTACGCCTTTTCAACTCAGAAGCAAGAAACTCCTGAAACTGGTTAGTTTCAACCCCGAACTTCGTGTAACCGCGTATCTTCTGATATGACATAATCGTCTCAATTATGTTATCGGGTTTGCGCTTCGCCACGTCCGCGTCAATAACATAAAGGGTTCCTTTTTCAGTGTCTTTTGCTACGGTTACAATAGCAGTATAGTCGCTCCTTCTGCTCTCTTTGCCAAGACTCGGGTCGCAACCGCCATACATCCTCTTCTTTGCGCCTAAATTTACCAGCAGATTTTCTGTACTAAAATGCTTATCCTCCAAACCACCGTAGCTATCGGCATCAAATATCCGATCCCTGGGATTTACCGGCTCATTTTGCATTTCACTGTCAAAACTTGCTGTTCCTTCCTCTAAGCGCATGACCATAAGGTCATAATAACTGTATTTTGCCTCCCAGAGAACCTGGGCCCCCTCAAGCATCTGGGTTTTGTTTTGCTCAAAGAACCTTAGCGCCGCTTCAGGCCCTTCGCCTCCTTCAAAGGCATCCTGGTGGCTATATATCCTTTCCCATTTCTCCCACAGCTCAGGATGCACAGACCACGATATGATCGAACGGTAGATGCGTTTTTCCCAGCCAGGATGTGCGTCGGAACTTGTAAATTGCGCCAGGAGCGATCCGTAATTGTGGATTGTCCCAAGAAAAACTACATTGGTTGCGCTTGTGCCGGATTTTAATACTGACCGGGTGAGATAATCATAGAGTCTTTCGAAGTTCTCGGTAGACTGAATAGCATTACCCGCCTCCAGATCATCAAGAATGATCAAGCTGGGCCGTGATTGCTTGTACTTACGGCTCCTGATCTGCTGGTTATAGCCAAGCGCAAGCACTTCGATGCCATTTTTGGTAATAATATCATCTTGTCTCCAGCGTGGCGGTTTGGGTTTTTCGCCGATTTCGCAAATATCGGGAAAATCATCCTTGAGACGCGGGTTAGTCTCAAGCTCAAACTTGATGTTAGTTAGGAAACTTTCGGCCTGCTCCTTGGTGTTGGAAATAATCACAATAAAATCTTCCAAATGGTAGCAAATACAATAAATTACAAACTCAAAGGACGCAATGGTGCTTTTGGCGCTGTTACGCGGGGAGGCCAGGGCAATACGAACTCCACGCTTCCTAGAAGCCCCCACTAGTAACTCCCCTATATCCCGATGGAATGGCGCATCGGCAATAGAATGGTAAAGCGGAAAATAATATTTTCTAAAATACTCGAAGTTTCTTCCGAAAGACCGCCGTAATTTTATTGCATCGCCTTTTACTTGATATAACTGGGCATTATTCATTTTTTTCCCTCCTGTTCTTGGGTTATTTCATTCTCAAGATGCTCGACTTCCGATTGGATATTTTTTATTTTCTCCTGATCAGATGGCTCAATTCCTCCTGTCTGGCTGGCAATGGCTTCAATATCTTTAATGCTGTTTTTTATCTCATCACACATCGCTTGACCATCTGAAGTGGAAAAATGGTGAAAGAAATCTCCTGTGAGAGCCTGTTCTTTTAGCGGTAAGAAACCGAGGCTCTGGAGCTTCTCGGTTAATTCCTTTACCACCCGCCAGGAGGCAAATTCAGCCTGAGTTTTCTCGCCAATTGAGCCATCTTTTGAGCGGGCAAGCCGCAGGAGATATAAATGGCTTGTTCTTGCCTTTTGAACCAATTCACCAATAAACTGCTTGGCCTGTTCTAAGCTTGGCGTAAGGGCGTTCTTCCTGCGGATTTCTTCAAAGTACCTATACACAGTACGATCCGATTTATTCAAAAGCTGAGCTATCTGGGATATTGAAGATCCTTCAGCGTATAAAACAGAAACAATCTGCTCAATTGTTTCAGGAGGAAGGCTCGAAACCCTAACGGTACCGCTCTGAATACCCTGGATATAAAAGGTGGTGGGTTTCTCAGAAGAATTTTTATTTTTTGCCATTTTTACTTCCTCCAAAATACTTTTGCCGCACTTCCGGTGAAACCGAATCCATCCCGAAGGCGCGGATGTAACGCCGAACAGCAACATCCACATAAAGGGGTTCAATCTCACAGCCCCGAAACACCCTACCCATTTGTTGGCAGGCAATAAGGTTAAACCCTGCGCCCATGCAGCCGTCAAAAACGACATCATTACGCTCACTGCTGTTAGTCAAGACACGCCGAGCAAGCGATACCGGTTTTGCCGTCGGATGTAATTTGCCAACAGCCTCATCATGGTCGAATTGCCAGACATTAGTTTCATTTTTTGGCCCATACCAGCGGTGTGGCCCATTACCTTTGCGCCATGAATAAAGTAAAAACTCTGAGGAAAATTTGTAATCACCAAACCCTGGGCAGGCGGAGGGTTTAATCCCGGTTATCACATTGGCCACATGGAAATTCATCTCAAGCAAAAGCTGTGTCATCAAACCAAAATTGCGGAATCCACCCCAGAGATAAACCGGCGCACCCTCAACGAGGAATTGCATAACGTTCGCCATCACCTCTCTGAGCCACTTTAAATACTCTTCCCCAACCAAATCATCGTTCTCGATAGGCTTCCAATCCGGCCTCTGCTTTTCTTTGTGCGCAGACTTCGGCCGGTTGCGGGAATCGTAAGCGCAACCGTAGGGAAGATCCATGTGCAAGAGCGAAATCTTTTCATCGCCTAAAAGGCGCTCAAGGTTATCTTTCTTGGCAGTATCGAAGCAACCGAACTTGTGAAGACCAACCTCCACAATATCGCCAGGAACTGTAACCGGCTTATCTATTTGCGAGATTTCTTTTTCGATATCAAAGTCCTCGTCAATCTGCGCAGTGTAGGTATCTAGGATATGAAACACTTCAATCGGCTCAAATCCGGTTAGGTTCAGCAGTTCCGGAGTCTTCATAATCTCTTGGAAAATTACCGGCAGGCTGGGGTTATCAAATTCCCCGACGAGTTTATTTAGCGCCAAATTTAACGCCATTTCCTCTTCAATTGACAGGTCTACCGAAACCACGTTAACTTCTGTATACCCCAACTCGAGCAGGGCGCGCAGGCGCTGATTACCTCCAACCACATGCCAAGTTCGCATATTGACGATAAGCGGAGAGTAAACTTTAAATCTTCTAATGTTTTCTTTGAGCTTCTCAAAAACCGCCTTCTTCATCCTGCGCGGGTTGTAAGGCGCGAACTTTAACTTTTCAATTGCCATCTTTTGTCTTTCCATGCTAACCTCCTTAGTTTTAATGGTTTAAGTTTGTTTATCTTAAAACAAATGCTGATGTCAGACCTCCTTTCTGTAGTTTTATGGCCCATAAAATAGAAACGGCTACCGATAGTCGTGTCTGTCACAAACTATCAGTAGCCGTTTCTAAGAAAATTCCTCGAGCTACACCCAACGGTCTAAATATTCAAGAGTCTTGCCGCTGCGGTTTTATCTTAAGCCAACACTAAAGAAAGATCAAATTACAATAAAAGTATACACAATTTTTTTGAGATTTCAAGTGGCAAAATAAATATTTTTTTGATTTATCGACGAGGTTTATATATCTTTATGCAAGATTACGTTTTTTTATATATTAATAGTCAAAATTATATTTTTTTACTTATCTTTTTCGCAAACAGGTTATACTTATTTTGTCTTGCTTCCCAAAATAGCATTATTTAACTGCCATTGCATGATTTCGGTCTGTTTATTCATTATTATTACTTGAGATACCCCAGCAATAACCAAGACCAGGGTAAGAAGAGCCATTATGGTAGAATTAATATTCTGAGATTTTGCTGACTCTTTGTTTGAATTAATAATTTTTTCCGTAGAGTCTTTAATAGAATCTCTCAGCTCTTTTATGCTTTTGTTCGTTATCCCTATTGTACCATTTAAACTCGAAACATTATTACTAAGTGCTTCTTTAAAGATTGCGATTTCACTACTTAAAAACCGGATACATTTTGATTGCAAGACAGCCTCAGCGGGAGATGCACTTGTCGAATCGGTAACCCTAGAAAGCAGCTCTTCTAATTCATCGATTGACATCTTAGCCAGGTTATTCATATGCGCTCCTTCTGATTATGAGTAATACATATATTTTTTGCATAGCTAAATGCTAGCTTTTAATTTGTAATTCTTTTTTTTGTATCCATTTAAAACCGTCACGATGAGTTATTACAGCTATATCTACATCACCGCCACATCCCGGAACATCCCCTGGACTCATATTTATACCATCAGAAAATCGTTGCATTTTAATAGTGCTATTAACCATTAATAATGCAAAATCTACTGCATCCTGTAAAGCCATCGTAGACCAGTTTATTACATATTGCAACCCTGCCACCTGTGTAGCAATCGGAAGTTGATTCAAAGGTGGATTTGCAAGTATGTGCTGAACGACCGGAAGTTGTTCAATCCTTGGATCGAAGCCAAGGACCAACCTCATTACAACATCTACCTGACCATTCCAATTACAGCCAGCATTATTAGTATTACGAAGCAAGCTCGGAGCTCCCGGTGGTATTTGACACAAATGGACTTCTCCTACTGTGGAATTTTGATTGTACCCAACTACTTGAAATCCTACCGCTATACCACCCTGTGGAGCTGGGTTCCATTTTAAGGAAGTAATATTGTAGTTATAGATTTGCTGAAAATACTCGGATAGACGGGTTGCGGCCTCAGCAACATTGATTTCAGGATCTAAGGTCGACCTAAAATCTTCAACCAAAGCACCAATACTTATAAGGGAATTGGCAGTTTCAGGCTTCAAAAATCCCCAACCGAAAGTAGCTACTGCAATTCTAGGTGACAATTGGAAAACTTTCGAGGCAAAATCAGAACCAACCCTAGCTTGCTGTTTTGGGTTGATATTAGTTTGTCTGCTATCCGCTGCCAAAACTATTCCCTCAGGAATAGCAACCGATATAATTATCGACATCTTACTCTCCTTGTTATTTAGGTAAATCTGCTGGTAAATCTGATTTTAGATACTTCTTCAAACCGGCTTTATCGCCCTTGCCAACCAAAAAATCACATACAAAACAACCAGGTCTCTTATTATCTTTGCTTGGAACAACTTTTCCTTGATCCATTCCTTTATAGGTTAACATGCGTTCTGGCTGCCTTATACCTGTAAGTAACATTAAAAACTCTGTGACTGCTAATCCTGCGATAGTCGTGTTTAGAGAAATTACCGCTGGCGCAGTTACTGAAACACCCAATCCATATCCGTGATTTTTCCGAAATACCTTTTCCTCATCACTCTCAAGCTCTTGCTTTGCTATTTCCGGATCAATCTGATTAGCACATAATAAACAAAAATCACCTGGCCTAGCAATAACTACCCTGCCTCCAAAATTTATGATTTTATCTCCTTCGCAAAATATTTCTGTTGCACAATCGATTAACACCTTTCTGTATGCAGCCGCGAGCTCAGTCAATATCATCCGGGCGCTATCGTTGTCCACGCAACCAAAAATTACATCTGGAAATGTTGATAGGCCTTCCAATGCTTCTGCCGTACGTAGATTACCTAGAGAAATAACCCTGGCTTCTGAATTTATAGATTTAATAACTCTTTGAGCTACTTCGATCTTTAGAGTTTTGTTTGTAACATCTTCTCTCGTAGAGCCAACGAGTCTATTCAAATTCGACCCCTCTACTCGATCATCATCAAGAAGCATAAATTCCTGGATACCCAAATAAGCTAACATTTGCAGAATGCAAGATCCCATGCCACCTAAACCAACAATCCCAACTTTAGTATTCATTATTACTTTTTGCCCTTCTGTTCCGAAAGCAAGAATTTGCCTTGCAAACTTATCTTGCGATTCAACCATGATTCCACCTCCTAAAAATACTTAAAAGTGACTTCTTAAGGGGAACCCCAACAATGTATTTAAATTTACCCGCGCTATCAACAACCCTTATTTCATTTATAAGCAGTGGCTTGCTCTGCTTAGGTAACCATATCTGCCCCCGCACGCCGTTCTTTGTAAATACGACAGCACCATATAGCTTATTGGGCAGTTTCCACCATACATATTGAACAAATGCGTCCAAGCCATGCACATCGCTTGGAGAAAAAGCGGCGGGTCCGTTAAAACGATTGGAGTGACATTCCATTAAGTCACAATCATATTCACGCGCCTTCAGCATTACCTCAACTTTTTCGCGCTCATCAAGCTCCAAATGACAGTCGCTTTGGTAGACCCACCCGCCAGCCCCTATAGCATGGATATCCTTTACTTCAAATTCTATTGAGGATGGCTTTATACTGCTTTTAACAAAGAGAAAACAGCCCTGTTCTTTTCTTCCCCTGAAGAGGTGCTTCCGAACAAGGCTGTATTGCCGTTCTACAAATGACAGAGCAATAAACATTAGTTCAATTCCCTCAACCTGAGGTTAACAGACTTCATAAAAGTAAGCAGATTATCCCCTTTCTGAATTTCAGCTGAGGGCTGCCATATTTCCGGGTGCCAAGAAAAACAGCCCCAAGACCCTTGTATTGGTACTTGAGCTCCTTCACTATAGCTTGCCAATGGATTGTTATTAGCGAATTTTAGCCCTGCATCAACATAAAAATTATCAGGGGAAGCATGCGGATATGAACTCGAGATCAAAAAAAGCAACCTGGTTGTTTTACAATTATACCCCTCTGGTAAATTAAAATCTGGGATCATTATCCATGCATAGTTCTGCCCGAATTGTAAATTCGGGTACTTTGCCTTTAATAGACATGCTTCTTCGGCAATCCTTTCTTCCACTTTTTACCCCCTTTTAAATTTTGGGGCGCGACCGAATCTATGCCCGGGCTGCAAATAGACGATTTCACCCTCAGTAAGGGTTTTTTCAGTACCATCCGGAAATTCTTCAACTATAATCACATTCTGCGGCAAATTGCCCAATGCACGTATTTCGGCCGGGGTAATTGTTTCTTTATGCCAGGGATATTCTGTACCTTCAATATTTACAAAGTATTTCTTGCCTTTATTATCATTCTCTTCATGATCCATTTTAACTCCTTTTGTTTGATGGTGTTATTTCACTGAACGCGGTGAAACCGAACTTAAAATTTTTTACCTGATTGGTTCATATACATACTGTCTACCACCTCCTGTCACTACCTCGTCTTTTGTCTTAGTCAATAGCCCCATATCTTTCAATCTGGTAAGACGGTTGCTTGCTGCACTTATATTGTCCATCTTGTCCAAATCAAAGATATCTCTAGTAGTAATCTTGCTCTTACTGACCGCGGCAAAATAGGTATTTCTTAACTCTTCGCTTAATTTCCCTAAAATTTCAACTTCAGAATTCTGTTTTGTATAAACGCAGACTAGTTCTCTTTCTTTCAAGGCCACGTTTATATTCTCTTTTAAAGAATCGCTTAGTTCCTCTAAAACAACAAACTTATCGCCGAGCTCACCACTTAGGATGCGCCGGATAATCCGGCAGAGCGTTTCATCAACAAAGGAAAAATCTATAAATTTTACTTTGCTGAAGTTTAATGGCAGGATAACATCAACTGGTTCGCTTTCGAGTCTTTTTAATATCGACTCTCTTATGCGAGCACCTTCTTCCCTGCCACTTAACATCTCTTGATCTATTATAAAGGAAGCTATTTTTTTAAGCATATAATTAGTTCATCGCTTTCACTGAAGTAAGTATAAACGATTATCTTTACTTTGTCAAGGTGTTTTTTACGCTAATTCGGAAAGGCTTATAGACACCTGCGTTCCCGGGAACTGCACTGTCTGAGACCCACGTGCATTATGACGCAGATATAATCGAGAATCACCAGAACGAATATGCAATGCGCCACCATAATCTTTTGCTATCTTTGAAACCATATATAAACCAAGCCCCCTATTGGGATAAGCTGAAAATTCTTTTTTTAAAGCCTGCACTATAGCGTCAAAATGGCTCCAGGATGAAACATCATACCTTGCCCCAAGGCTACTCTTAATTCCCACCCCTAAATCACCTACCCCAATTACAACATAGCGCTTGTTATCTAAGCGCCTTTGGTATCTTTGAACGGCCACAAACCCTTCATCCTTACTATGGTCTTTTATATTATAACAAAGCTCAGAAACAATATTGGTTAGATCTGATACTTCCTTTTCTCCAAAATTTAATTCACTATTAAGAATAGTGCTTAATCTCTCTAGGACATTTTTGATATCATCATGCGGCACTTTTTCCTTCTTCTCAATTTTAGTTAACTCAAGAACAACCTGTTGGCTCAACTGTTGCCCAGAAGCTGAACCATCTACCGTGTTTTTAACTTGTGCGAAACTTTCGGCTAGCTTAACAAAACCCATAGCACGAAGATATGATTGGCAGTCAAAGTCATCGGGTAAAATAACGCTAAGGTTCTTAGATTTATTCCATAGCTGACGCCCGGCAAGACAAAGAGCAACTAATCCATAAGGATCAACAAACTTTATTTTTTGCAAGTTTATTTCTACAGGAGAACCTTCTTCAAGAGGAATATTTATTTTCTTAAATAAATTGTCGCTTGTAACGGCATTCAAAGATTCATCTCCAACGACAATTTGTTGCACTTCTAGCATAATATTTTCCAATCTAGCCAGTCCTATAATCGCAAAGACGTAACTTAGAATGATGGGGGGCTTTCATCTTCTCTAGACCTGGCATGATTCTATCCACTCATTTAAGGTGTCGATAAAATTATCTACCGTAAGCTTATCATTTGGTGAACTGCCAACTCTGTGTTCGATATATTTCGGCTTCTGTAACTCCGCAAGAATATTGGCTTTCTCGTTACCCTTGCCAGAATGATGATATATCTGTCCCGTGATGATAATGTTAAAACGACTTTGCCCTCTCTTAAGGGATGAAAAAATATCTGTGTTACGAAGCTTATTATTTGGTATAAAATTAATATCAAAGTCTGTCGCTTTCAAACCATATTTTGTAAGTAGTTTTTTTGCTTCTTGCATAATACGATCATTGTCAACGGTTTCGCCAACAATACAAATATTAAGTGGTTTAGGTATCTTAGTTTCAACCTGGTCATAATTAAGTGCGTTCTGACGAATGGATGCTTCTCTTAACATTGCTCTAGCATTTTCAAGATCGATCTTTAAGATTTCATTTTGTTCCTCTTTGTCTTTAATCTTCCTGATTGATTCGTTCAACTCACCTTCATATAGCTCAATTAATTCTTGGTCTTCCTTGGTATTCTTTATTTCATTTGCTGCTGCTATTTTTCTAATTTGCGCAAAACGAATTAAATCATTCTCGTATCGGGATCTAAAAGAATCTATTTCTTCTTGCTTCAACAATTCAAAAAATGTCGAATAATCTCTAGGGGAAAGAATAAAAAATAGGACCTTATCCTTTCCCGAATAGTTCTCAATGTATAATCTACCTGCATTTAACTTCAGAAGATTTTCATTTTTAAAATCTTTATCATCTTTAATCTCTACTATAATTGTTTCTTTCTTGGTCCGCACTATAAAATCAGGATAGAAACCATATAACGTATCTTCACCGCTTTTAGGATTCTGCTTTTTATATGGAACCCCAAAGAACTTGCTTTCTCGATCTCCGTTCTTGAACCACCATAAAAGATAGTCATCAGAAGATTCCAATTTTAATACAAATTTCTGCTCGGGCTTTGAAATTGTAAGTTTTGAGTTCTTATCCTTCTTAAGATAATAAGGTAGCATGATTGATTTCTTAATCTGTTGCTGCTCCTCAAAATCACTGAACACGCTAATATCTTCGGGCACTTGCCAATCATTATCTAAGATAATTGAATCTTCATGGGATGGTAAATTTGCATATTTTTGTTTTGCTTTATCAATTAATTTTTCAATAAATGGTTGATTAATATCTCGAACAACAATATTTGCAATTTGATCCTCATCATCAATTTCAAAAAGTGAAATAAAAAGTGCGCGTAAATGACTTTTAAGTGTGTTGGTCGAGTCTACTTTTGCATATGGTACAGTACATGACTGTAAGAAACGATTATATAAATCAAAAATTTCTTCTCGGTTTTTTTCAATCTCAATTTCCTGTTTAAACTCGATTTCTTTTCTTTTCTCATCTATTGTCTTAGTGCAACCTTCAACGCCTATGGATTTTTTATAACTAGCAATTGAAATTTCTATATTTTTTTTAGCATCAAGCTCGTCTGCAGATTTAAACAAACAAGGCTTAAATGGTGATTGCAGCCGTGTTATTTCACGTTTTCTCCGAATATGTGCACTTGGTAAAGAAATTGTACGATAACATGCATTGTTACGCTCCATTACTGCACTGCTTGCGTAATCTTTAGCAATATCCTCAACAATTGTAAAATTATCAGATGCGGTGTAAACATAACCAAAATTCAGTTCTTCGTGTTCTTCATAATGCCTTTGTTCTGGCATACGCATGATACGCCCAAGTGTTTGAACATTAAATTCATAATTATCAGAATTCCATTCTCGTTGTAATAAAAGTATGGCTGCCCGTGGACAATCCCATCCGGTTGCGATTGCTTCCTTAAAAATGAGAACATCAACAATGCTTGTCTTTTCCTTTATATCTTCCAGGTTAATCTGGCCTTCCTCTAGATAAATCCCAAGTGATCTGTTTTCTGTGGTTATACCAAACTTAGAAAGCACCTCAATAATTTTCTCTTCTGGTGCTCGTACATCATTCTTATTTTTGCGAGGTATTTGTATTAGAAGAAGCGGGTTAATGTGTATTTTTTGTTTTTCATAACAAACTTTTAATTGCTTTCTTTTTTGCAATGCTGCTTCAACAATATCCTCATTAGTTTTAACAAAATCTTTTCGGAGACCAGGGTTAATACGTACTTCTTTTTTTATCATCTGCTCTCCAACAACTTCTTCAATTTCAACTTTGCAACGATAATCACTAGCGACTTCTTTGGGGGTTGCCGACATTTCAATTGTTAATTCTGGATTAATAATATCTATAACTTCTTTTGCTTTACTGGTTTTTGCTGATAAATGACTCTCATCAATTATAAGTACAACTTTACGTCCTTCATCTTTAGTATTTGAAATTACCTTTGAAAGATTCCAATCAGTCTCATTATCTACCATAAAAAGATTACCTTCACGATTTAAGCTTTGCCAATTCACAAATAAAATTTGATTCTCTTCAAGTACGTTACCAATAATGTCTCGGATTCCTATACATTCTAAAATTCTTTCATTTTCAAAATGTTTTTCAAGACTATCACCACTTTGTTTGTGTAAATTATTTACTGAGATCCACACAAAAGAAAGAGCATCCTTACCTTGGGTTTCTTTAACAATTTTAATTAACGATTCTGCCATTACTGTTGTTTTACCTGAACCTGTAGGAGCTTGAAATACCAAAACTTTTGGACTTGGTTCACTTAAAAATTCAACTGCATGAGTAACAATTTTATTTATGGCTTTCTGTTGATAAATTAGTTTTTTCATATTTGCTTTGGCTTATAAAGATCTTTAAATATTTTACGGTATACATTCAAAATAACCTCAGGTATCGGCTTCACTTTAACATTTGCTATGTCTTCAAATTCAGTTTTATCTACCGTATGGTCATAACTAAACACATAGACAACAGTTGGTTTGGTAATTTTCTTTAACTCTCTTTTAGCCAAAGCAATTTCAGATTCATCGTAAATAATAAGACTGACTTTTTCATCTGATTCGTATAAAGCATGCGTGGTATTTGTTACAATTTCTGTAAAAGTTTCTTCTCCGAGGCAAAGCATCTCAGTAGCTTTACGGACAAAAACTCTTTTGTCTTTATCAGTTTTGATTTTTTGCACAAAAGCTGTTTGAAAATAACGCAGGTTTCCCCCTAGGCCTTTTTGAAAACCGCTGCTATTTGATTTACCTATAACCTTCAAAATCCCATCCGTGATTTTGATTTCGAAATCGTCAAAACGATCTTCATTGTCTGTTTTAAGCTTGTCTATTTTTCCCCAAATATTTTCAGATTTCCTAAAATCAGAAAGTGTGATTTTTTTCTCAAACAAAATACGACTATCGGACCCCTCATACTTATATCCCTTTATTACATTTTGAATACGCGGAAGACAAATATCGCGAGCTACTTTAATGCCAGTATTGTCATTGTCTTCATTGTTGGTGCAAAGAATAAAACGCCGATCGCCCTTATCTTCTGCGTTCATCTCAAGTATCGCATGGCCTGTTGTCCCCGAACCTGCGAAGAAATCAAGCACAAGTGCATCTTGACGATTTTGTATTACACATTCAAGACAGTCCTTCACTGTATAAAGAGATTTAGGAAATGGGAAGTCTTTCCCTGTAATTCGTTTTACAATTTTAGTACCATATTCATTCGCATCATATCGAGTACCTGTCCAAATAGTTTTTGGACGATCCTCCGTCTTTGCAAGCTCTATTTCAATATCGCCGTTACGATTTTGTTTAACACGAAGAAGGGGGAGAATTTCTTCAACACTTTGTCTTGCGTATCTCCATTTTCTCTCCACTCCACCGTTATCAATAGGCCATACTTCTATTGCTCCATCCTTTGCCTTAATATTTTTTCCTTTGGGATTGAATGAGTCATTTGGAACATCACCGAAACCGACAATTATCTTATTTTTTACTAAAATTTTATAAAAACAATTTCTTGCATCTGATCGTAACGACTCGCCACCATTATCTCTGAGATTTCTAAATTCAATATCATTTTCGCTTCTTTCAAACCTTTGAATAATTTTTAGACCTTTTCTGAAAATAAAAAAAGCAAATTCATTAGTATAAGCAAAATTATCACCTTGAACTCCGCGCGGATTATGGACAATCGCCACACAGTGAATTTCATAATCCTTGAAGATATCTTCGAGCAGCACCCCAAGATGTGTTTGTTCATTTTTATCAATCGCGCAAATCAGAACACCATCATCTTTGAGCAACCTTTTTGAATGCTTGAGACGCTTATCCATCATTGAAAGCCATTTGCTATGACGGAAATGATTATTTTTGTCAACGTAGTTATTGTTATATTTCCAATTTTTATCGCCATTGTTATAGGGAGGGTCAATATAAATACAATCAAAAGCTTTTTTGTGAGTGTAATTTAAAACAGATAATGCATGATAATTATCACCTTCAATAATGTAATTAAACTTTTTATTTTTATTAATGATAAGATCTTTGACTTCATTCACATTTTCAAGCACGGGTAGAAACTCTTTGCACTTCTCCGCTACCTCTTCATCTTGTGGCTCCCAAACAATACCGAAACGCTTGCGCTTTAAAAGCACGTCGACAAAATGGACGAGCCTATCTTTTGACCATTCGTAATAAGGTTTATTTTTCATATGGCTATTTTATTAAATCATCTATAGTAATACCCAAGCCACTAGCTATTTTTATAACTGTTTGGATTGTCGGTTTTGTGATTACGTTAGCTTCAATCTTAGTAAGAGTGGTATAAGGAAGATCTGACTTTCTGGCTAATCCATCTTGCGTTAAACCTAGCTTGTTTCTAATTTTTTTAATTTTGTTCCCGATTGTTTCGATATTACTTTGATTTTTCATATACCTAAGTATGGTAGCATAATTATGGTTGCCTATATATCATTGCATAGATATGCTATCATATATTGCAATTATATACAAATAATAAATTCATAAAATCCTCATCATTATAACTTGCTATATCTCTAACTGTATGGCTATATGTAACTAGGAGTAAAATGGAGGCTATTATGGCAGAAACAAAACTCTCTCAAATAATGGAACTTAAGGAAAAATCACTCGCTGAACTTAAGGCAAAATACGGCGAACTATTTCTCAGCCAGCAAGCGCCGTCTAATAATAAAATATTCCTTTGGCGCAAAATAGCCTTCCGACTGCAGGAGTTGGAATATGGAGGAATTTCAACAGAAACCAATGGTAAAATCAACGAGTTGATTCAGAAATACGACCCAATAAACAATAAGTCTCTTAGGCCAGTCTGCAGCCCCAAAGAACCTCAGTCTAAAACAAAAGTCGGCCGGGATCGCAGAATTCCTATCCCAGGAACTGTAGTTACTAAGGAATATAAAGGCATAAGCCTACAAGTCAAAGTAATAGAAAATGGGTTTGAGTATAACAATAAGGTTTACAAGAGTCTTTCAGCCATTGCCAAAGAAGTAACCGGGGCGCATTGGAACGGGTATTTATTCTTTAACCTATAGGGCCGTCCATGGAAACCGAAACCAAACAAAAGAAACGCATCTACTGTGCAGCCTACTGCCGTAAATCGGTAGAAGAACGCACTGAGGAAACCTTTGGTTCAATTGAGAATCAGTATGAATCTATCCAAAGCTTCATCACAAGCCATAAGCAGGAAGGCTGGACATCTTTACCGGAAAGGTATGCAGATAATGGCTTCACCGGCTCAAATACTAACCGCCCCTCCCTTCAAAAACTTATCAACGATATTAAGGAACACAAAGTCGATCTAGTTATCGTCTACAAACTCGACCGATTAAGCCGATCTCTGGTAGATTTTGTTCAACTCCTTAAGTTTTTTGATGAACATGGTGTTGCCTTTGCTTCAGTTACCCAACCAATTGATACAAGCACATCTACTGGCAAGCTAATGCTGCATATTTTGTCTTCCTTTGCCGAATTTGAAAGAGAGCTAATTTCTGAAAGAACCCGCGATAAGATGGGAGCTGCGCGCAAACGCGGTCAGTGGATGGGCGGTAGACCACCACTAGGCTACGATATTGCAAAGGACTCGAAAAAACTAACAGTTAACCAAGGGGATGCCAAACTAATCCGTGAAATATTTAATCTTTATCTTCAAGGTAACTCTTTGCTTAAAGTAGCGCAGATTATCAATGAAAAAGGCTATAGAACAAAACAGGCTACAGCTAAAAACGGGAGAAAATTTGGAGGAATAAAATTCGGGATAACCCATATCCAGTCAATAATTAAGAATGTGCTCTATCTGGGCAAGGTCTGCTATGCAGACCAAATCTATGACGGCCAGCAAGAGGCAATCATCGATGAAGAAACCTTCAAAAAAGCTCAAGAGAAGCTTAAAGAAAACCGAGTAGAGCGTAGAGCTACCAAGAACATTGAATGTACCGGATTATTAACCCATATTTTACACTGTAAGACCTGTGGGCATTTTATGTTCCACACCTATACCCTAAAGCACAAAACGCACAAATATCGCTATTATGTCTGCACTAACGCTCAGAAACGCGGGTATAACTCCTGTCCTACTAAATCCATAAACGCACAGGCAATTGAGGATACCACGGTTGATTGTTTAAAACGAATCTTTATTGATAACCGCAAGAAGGGTGATCATCCAAATAAACAGGAGGTCGAAGCTCTTCTGTCCCCAATCTGGGACACTCTTTATCCAGAAGAAAAACGACGCATACTGAAGATATTAATCAAAGCGGTTGATTATGACTCAACTAGCAAAAAAGTGGGAATTGTGCTTAATGGCAGCGATACACGGCTTGAATTCGAGGTTGATTTAAAACAAGTGCGACCGTTAAATAAATGGCGTAAGGAAGAAGAAATAAAAAATGAACCCCTGATTCGCAGCACTCTTGTTCTAGCTCATCAAATCCAACTACTCGTTAATGAAGGTAAAATTCAACATCCTCGCAACGCCTGCAAGTGGCTCAACTTAAGCGTAACGCGTATGGATCAAATCATGAATACCCTTTTCTTAAGCCCTGCGATTCAAGACAAAATCCTCTCTTTAAACACACCTGCCATTAATGCCCTCACAGAGTTCAAAATTAGGCCCCTGCTCAAAGAAGTCAACTGGGACAACCAATTAGCCCAATGGCAAGTTTTAACCGTAGATAACCGTTAATTATTGCCCACCATAAACAGAGATAGTAATCGCCATTTCCCAGTTTCTCGTTATGTTTTTAAACCAAAAAGGCCTATTATATCGTCAGATAACCGCGACACTACACCTGAGAAACTAATAGCCAATACCGAGATAAAGAGATAGCCTGGTGAGATTTATTCGGCTGTTTTAGACGAACCCTGGTAGACATAATGATGTAGGCTTTAGAATAAATATTCATATTCAAAAATAACGCCCTAACTCTTTACGACGTCAAGGCATAAAAATACCCTGATCAGTGTAGCTAACCAGGGTTATTCTTATCTCTCATATCTGGAGTTTGAGAGATTTAAGTGGTTGCCCCGCATGGACTCGAACCATGATAACAAGATCCAGAATCTTGTGTCCTACCATTAGACGACAGGGCAAAATAGTGTTTTAATTATATACTTGAGTTAAAAATCTTTCAAGAAGAATGATTAACAAGCCAAAAGGGCTAAAACGGTTAGATCCAGCCCAATTGTCAATAGTAGCGAAGTAAAAGTTAAGGAATTATTCCAGTAATCTAATAGATTTCAATTTGTTAATGCTTTTTTTAGTTACTGCGTATTCCAAAAAAACCTTACTACCCTTAACTATTGCACTCAAAGCAATCGGATTGCCATCTTTATCAGTAGCAGTAGTTGCACCGGTAATAGAAGCGGAGGTTTTTACTTCGAAACTCAGACTCTTTCCGTTTTCATCTGCGACCATTATTTTTTGGCCAGTTTTATTCACAGAATCACCCGATGTCAACCATTCAACCTTACCGGTAAATGTTTTTGTTTCAAGAAGTTTTAGAGCAGGTTGGCTGGCCGGTGCCGATACCTCTTGAGCAAAACCTAAAGAACTAAAAAACATAACAACAAGTAACGCCAAAAGTGTTTTTTTCATGTTTTCATCCTCCTTGATTATTGCCAATTATGCGACTAGGATTCATAAAATTTCAAACAATTTGAGGAGGCATCCAAATAAAAAGCCGGAGATAAGCCCGGCTTAATATTTAATGCTTGAAATTAACCATATATTGATTTATTTAAAATTACCACAGATTATCTTTTATCCAGGTATCGGTTTTTTTAACAAACCCTGCGTCATCTTTTAAGCCTTCGCTAGCTCCTGCTGCTGCCCCCTGGCCTGCCCCAGCAACCGCACCTCCCGTACATTTAGCTATAGTACAACCGCTGGCTAAAAAAGTAAAAGCAGAAAGAATTAATAACAAAAAATATTTTCTGGACATTGCCCCCCCTTGTTCAAGATAATGTAAAATGCGCCATTACAATAAATCCCATATATATAATATGGGATAAAAGAAAAAAGGCAAGGGGAAATTTTTTGGTTTACATTCCTGGGCATTGCCTGCCCGCTGGTAGTTTGCCCCTCGCCTATTTAATCTTCTAAATAAATATAACATAAACTTGCACCTAATTTCAAGGGGTTGAGAAAATATTATTTCAATATAGCTATTCCTTCTTATCCTGCAAATTTATCTTGGTATTTCTAAGATTAGATAAAGCAGACTTAACCATCTCTTGATATTTAGGAGGCAGCTTTGATAAATCCGGCATTGTAGCAGGTTTCTGACTTTCGGATAAAGCTTGGTCTATAGATGTATCCTTAGAAACCGGAATTGACTGATCGACCAAAACAGATTCTTGCTCAACCGGAACAGTAGCTTCTTCTATTTTTACTTTCGGTTTATTATTAACCTTTAACCCGGCAGCATAAGCCTTATAAAGCGATTCCATTTCAGGAGTCATAACAATATTGGCATGCCCTAAAGCTGACTGCTGGTCAACCGAAGCTATTTCGTCGCTAAAATAGATTACCTCTGTTCCCTGGAAATTCAATTTAACGTATTTATCAGTTTGCTCAATAATTTTACCTTCCACCTTCTGTCCGGACCTAAGCGTAAGAACCTCAGCAAAAGATAGCTCCTGAAATAAAATACAAAAAATTAAACAAAAAAAGTATTTTTTTATTTTACCCATTTTAGAAGTCTCCTTTTACTACGCTCCTTTCCCAAATAATAAATTAGTTCGAACAACCCTGGACCGATAGTTTTACCTGTGAGAGCAACTCGTATGGGGTGAATTAATTTTTTCGCTTCAATACCCAGCTCGACCACTAATTCCCGAAAGCTGGATTCAATATTAATAACACTATAATCTACAAGATTGTCCAATCTTTGGACAAAGAGCCCAAACTCTTTTGATAGATCTTGTCCTAAATATTTTTTTACCGCCGTTTCATCCATTAACAGCTCTTCGAGAAAGAAAAAATCAGCCCAATCTACAAAATCATTAAGCCTGGGCAATCTTGCTTGGAATAATTTGACTAAATCCAAAAGGTACTTACGGTCAAAATTATCCTTATTTATATACCCCTTTGCCTCAAGCAACGGGACAAGCTGGTCGGCTAATTTTTCCGGATCCGCATTTTTAAGATATTGATTATTTATCCAATCCAATTTTTTGATATCAAACGTCGCAGAAGTTTTATTCACATTTTTTATGTCGAATAGCTTTACCGCTTCATTAACAGTAATAATTTCACGGTTATCTCCCGGCGCCCAGCTTAAAAGCAAAAGATAATTTAACAACGCCTCGGATAAATACCCCATTTTACGATAATCACTAATCGCGGTTGCCCCTGTTCTCTTCGAGAGCCTGCCTCCATCTACGCCCATAATCAAAGGAAGATGCGCAAAAAGCGGCAAATCAAAACCTAAAGCCTGATATAAAAGAATCTGTTTAGGAGTATTAGAGATATGGTCATCTCCGCGAATAATATGCGTGATATTCATCTGGGCATCATCAATAACACAAGCAAAGTTATAAGTCGGGGTACCGTCAGACTTAATTAAAACCTGATCCTTGATTAAACTGGACTCAAATTCGATTTTCCCGCGGATCAAATCATTCACCTGTATTTTTTGTGCCGGCACCTTATAAATTATTGCCTCTTTACCTTCGGGAGATCTCTCAATGTAGGCTAGCCCGCTTTTAAGCAGCTTATCCGCATACATGCGATACTGATCAAAGCGCTGGCTTTGATAATAAATTTCATCCCAGTTAAACCCCAACCATTGCAGGCTATAAAGTATTTCGTCGACAAATTCCTTTTTTGAACGCTCCTTATCTGTATCTTCAATCCTTAAAACAAATTTTCCACCTTGCGATTGAGAAAAAAGCCAATTAAATAACGCCGTACGTCCGCCGCCAATATGCAAATTACCCGTCGGACTAGGAGCAAATCTAACTCTAACCATGGTTTAATTTTATCCCTTCTGCCAAAGCCTGTTGATTAATTTCTAAAATATTTTTATTGCCTGAAGGGGCTATTAGTTTAAAAACCTTCAGTATATTTTTAATCTTGATAATTTTTTTAAAATCAATATAACAACCTAAAGCTACCATATTAGTTGTTCTGATATTGCCTAATTTTATGGCAATATCGGTAAAGGGAAACTGTAATATTTCTACCTGGGCATAAGCATTACTTTTGGCTAAAGAAGAATTAAGGACTAAGAGGCCGCTATCTTTAACTTTATTTTTAAATCTTTCTAATGAAGGACTGTTTAAAATTATAAGCACGTCAGCTTTATTTATATAAGGCGAACCGATTTCCTGATCTGAGATAGTTACCATGCAGTGGCTGGTTCCCCCGCGCACCTCCGGGCCATAGGCCGGCAAATAAGTAACCCGCTTACCTTCAAGCATGGCTGTTTGGGCCAAAACCTTGCCCAGAAGCATTACGCCCTGGCCGCCGGAACCGGCAATAATTATACGCTCGATCATTTAAGCCTTCCCAATGGAAACTCTTTCTGCATCAAATCTCTAATCCAATCTAAAGACTCTTTGGGACTTAATCCCCAATAAGTCGGACAAGGAGAAAGTAATTCTACTAAAGAAAAACCTAAATTATTTATCTGGTTTTGGAAGGCCTGCTTAATTGCGCGCTGAGCCTTTAATACCTCAGCGGGAGAGTGCAAAGAAACCCTTTCAATATAACAAACGCCGGGCAATAACGCCAGCATTTCAGAAATTTTCAGCGGATAACCATTTCTTATTTTTTCTCTGCCTTCAAGAGAAGTAGAAGTTTTTTGCCCTAAAAGTGTAGTCGGGGCCATCTGCCCGCCAGTCATTCCATAAACTGCATTATTAATAAAAATTACCGTCAGGTTTTCTCCCCGGCTTGCGGCATGTATTGTCTCATTGGTGCCAATAGCCGCCAAATCTCCATCACCCTGATAAGTAAAAACGATGTTTTTCGGATGTACTCTTTTTATACCCGTAGCAACTGCCAGGGCCCGGCCATGGGCGGCTTCTGAACAATCAAAATTCCAATAATCATAAGCAACCACCGCGCAGCCCACCGGAGCAACACCAATAACTTTTTCTCGAATACCTAATTCATCGATTGCCTGGGCTACCAAACGATGCGTAATACCATGCCCGCAACCCGGGCAATAATGCGTAGGTAAATCATATAACGCTTCTGGACGAGTAAATGTCTTTTTCATTATAATAATTTTTTAATCTTAGCGATAATCTCTTCCTCGCTAGGAACCCCTCCGCCTGACCTGCCAAGAAATTCTACTTGCTGCATCCCATTAACTGCCAACCTTACATCCTCAAGCATCTGCCCATAAGACATTTCAATCACCAAATACTTTATTTTTTTATTTTTGACATGAAAAGGCGCTTGGGGAAACGGCCAAAGTGTAATTGGCCTGATTAATCCGATTTTTTTACTAGCACTTCTTAACCGGCTAACTGCGCTTTTGGCAATACGTGCCATTGTTCCATAGGCAACCAAAACAATTTTTGCGTCCACCAAATTAAAACCCTCATAACGAACTTCTTTTTTTCTGATAATCTGATAACTCTTCTGTAATTTAAGGTTAAATTCCTCTAGAGCCCCTTCGCGCAGAAAAAAAGACTTAACAATATTCGGTTTTCTTCCTTTGCAGCCGCTAAGCGCCCAAGTCTTTATAGGATTAGTTTTATTTTTTTTACTGGATATTTGCACCGGCTCCATCATTTGGCCTAGGATTCCATCACCTAAAATCATAACTGGAATGCGGTACTTATCGGCTAGATTAAAACTAACTTGCGTAAGATTATACGCTTCCTGGACACACCCCGGGGCCAAAACTATCAAACGATAATCTCCATGTCCTCCACCGCGCGTAGCTTGGAAATAATCCGATTGCGCAGGAGCAATATTGCCTAAGCCTGGGCCGCCACGCATAATATTTACAATTACCGCCGGAAGTTGCGAACCGGCGATATAGGATATTCCTTCTTGTTTCAAACTGATCCCCGGGCTAGACGATGAGGTCATGCACCTGGCCCCGGCAGCAGAAGCGCCATAAACCATATTAATCGCAGCTAACTCGGATTCAGCCTGAATAAACACGCCTCCAGACTTAACCATATGTTTGGACATATAAGCAATAATTTCATTTTGCGGGGTGATTGGGTATCCGGCATAAAAACTGCAACCGGCGGCCAGGGCGCCTTGAGCAATCGCTTCATTACCGCTTAATAATATTTTATTTTTTACCATATTTATTTGTATACCTGAATACAACAATCCGGACAAATTAGAGCGCACTGCATACAACCAATACATTCTCCTTTTACATCAAATTCCACAGAATTTAAACCTTTATTATTTAATTTTAAACTTTTTTTAATTAAGCCTTTTGGGCAAAAACTTATGCACAATAAACAACCCTTGCATCTATCTTGATTAATTATAATCTTAGCCATTATTTTTTATCACCTTAAGGATATTCGCAGCAATCTTCTCGGCATTTAATTCATATTTTTCTAAAATCTTTTCCCGGGAACCGTGGGGAATAAATTCCGAAGGTAGGCCCATGCGCCATACCTGCTTGCCTAATTCCTGAGCAACCACGCTGCCAAAGCCTGATTCCCTTACCCCTTCTTCGACTGTAAAAATAAATTTTGTTTTAAGACAAGTATTTTTAATTAATTTTACATCTATTGGGGCAACAAAACGAGCATTAATGAAATTTCCCGATAACCCTTTTTTACCCAATATTTCAATAGCTGCTTGCACAATTAAAACCATGCTCCCTAAAGCAATAATCGTAAAATCCTTACCCTCTTTAATTAACTCCGCTTTCCCTAATTCCAAAGGCTCCGCGGGGATATCTTCTAAAGAAACATTGCCGCGGGGATATCTTATCGCTACCGGCTTATTCAGCTGGACAGCAAACTCTAGCATCTGCTCTAATTCAATTCCATCCTTAGGTGCCATAATGATTAAATTCGGAATGCTTTTTAAATAAGCAATATCAAATATACCCTGATGCGTAACCCCATCTTCTCCCACAATCCCCGAGCGGTCAATAGCAAATATTACCGGTGCATCTTGCAATGCCACATCCTCAATAATTTGATCATAAGCACGCTGCAAGAATGTAGAATATATCGCAACTACCGGCTTAAACCCTTGCTTGGCAAGCCCAGCGGCGAAACAAACCGCATGCCCTTCGGCAATGCCGACATCAAAAAATCTTTCCGGGAAAGAGTCGCGGAATTTATTTAAGCCCGTTCCCCCGGGCATTGCGGCAGTTATCGCTATAATCCGACTATCGGCCTGCGCCAGCTTAACCAGCTTATCACCAAACACCTCGGTATAACTTTTTAACCCCACTTGAGACTTCTTTACTTCAACCTCTCCGGTATTTATGTCAAAACAACCGATTCCATGAAACTTCACCGGATTATTTTCAGCAAACTCGCACCCTTTGCCTTTTTTAGTAACCACATGCAAAAGCCTCGGGCCTTTAATTTCCATGATGTTTCTTAATGTCGGAATTAACTTATTTAAATCATGTCCATCAATGGGCCCAAAATAACGGAATCCCAGCTCCTCAAATAACATCCCCGGGACAAACAATCCTTTTATCCCTTCTTCAAACTTATTCATTAATTTTATTAAACGGCTGCCCCGCGGGACACGAGTCCTTAAAAAATTCTCTAAGTTATTATGAAAACGATTGTAAACCGGAAGAGAAATGATTTTATTTAAATAGTTACTAATTGCCCCCACATTGGGAGAAATGCTTAATTCATTAGTATTCAATATTACTAGAATATCTTTTTTAAGATGGCCAGCATTATTCAAACCTTCAAAACAAAGGCCTCCGCTTAATGCCCCATCTCCGATCAAGGATACAACTTTAAACTGCTCTTCTTTGGGGAGAAAATCCCTGGCGCAAGCAAGCCCTAAACCCAAAGAAACTGCACTTGAGCTATGCCCGCTGGTAAAATAATCAAAAGGCGATTCATCTTTGGAAGGGAAGCCACTTAACCCCCCATACTGCCTAAGTGTAGAAAACTGGATATTCCTACCGGTTAATATTTTATGCGCGTAGGCTTGATGCCCCACATCAAAAATAATTTTATCTTTAGGTGTATTTAAACAATAATGCAGGGCAACAATAATTTCCACCGCCCCCAAGCTTGAAGCAAGATGCCCACCAGTAGAAGAAACAACTTCAATTAATCTGTGGCGGATCTCTTTAGAAAGCCCAACAAGCTGGTCAATGCTTAATTTTTTTAAATCTAGGGGGGAACTTATTTTTTCTAATAACATAATTTATTTTTCTTCGGTGCTAGAATCATCAAATTCTTCTAAACTAAGTTTACCGTCTTTTTTCATAAGCAGTTCTACCTTACGCTGAGCAGCTTCCAAAGTAAATGAGCAAGACTGCGCAATTTTTACTCCTTCTTCATACTTTTTAAGCGACTCGCCTAAAGTGATTTTCCCACTAGAGAGCTCCTCGACAATTTTCTGCAATTTTTTCAAATCTTCCTCAAAGGTTGATTTTTCTTTAGTCATTAAATACCTCCTCGACTTGACTAATAAATACGCCTTTTTGTAAAATAGTTTTTAATTTATCGCCTATTTTCACTTGGGAAACTTCATTAATAATTAACTCCTGCGGCAATAACATGCTTAAGCTATAACCTCGGGACAATATCGAAAGCGGGCTAAGCGCTTCTAATCTTTGAATTAAAGAATTGCTGCGTTCAAAAGCAAATTCCAGACAATGCTTCATATTATAATCTAGCTCAACCGACAACTCGTCCATTTGTTGTTGTTTTTCAAACAAACTATCTTTTGGACTCTTAAGCGTATGGGTAAGCGCCGTAAGCCTGTTTTCTAAATTACTGATTATATTATTCATCGCAAACGACAATTCATGTTTAAAGCCAGAAAGTTCGGCCAATAAGGCATTCTTTTTATCAACAATAATCTTTGCCGCAGCCGATGGGGTTTCCACGAAAACATCGGCAACCAGATCACTTAAAGTAGTATTAATCTGATGCCCGACAGCAGAAATTATTGGAAGCCTAGAATTATAAATTGCCCGGGCCACAATCTCTTCATTAAATGACCAAAGATCCTCAGTGCTGCCGCCTCCGCGGCTAACAACAATTAAATCCAGTTTTCCAAAATTATTTAAATCCTCGATTGCTTCGGCTATTTCCCCGGCTGCCTGTTCACCCTGCACACGTACAGAACGTAACACTACATCTACACAAGGAGCTCCTTTTTTTAAAATTTGCAGAATATCACGTACCGCAGCTCCGGTAGTTGAAGTAACAATGCCGATAGAAAACGGCATTTTGGGTAGCAATCTTTTATGGCTTAAATCAAACAGCCCCTCTTGGGCTAATCTTTTCTTTAATTGCTCAAAAGCTAGTTGCTGCGAGCCCACCCCCTTAGGCTCAATTCTTTCAACGATAATCTGATATTGACCGCGGGGTGCGTACAAATCAACCTTACCAAAACAGATAACCTTAAGCCCATCCTCAAGTTTAAATTTTAATCCTTTATTGGCATGAGCAAACATCGCTCCTAAAATTATCGCGTTTTGATCTTTAAGGGAAAAATAGAAATGCCCGCTTGTGGCAGCTTTAAAATTGGAGATCTCACCTTCAAGCCAAACTTCACCAATATTATTTTCCAGTAAGGCTTTAATTTCCTGGGAAATCTCAGTAACCGTATAAATACGTTTATTTATTTTCTGCACTTTTCCCTTCTTTAGGAGAAAAGCTCCCATCTAGTTTTATTTCTGATTTTATTTCCGGAACTCCCGGTTTTACTTCTGTGATTACTTCTGATTTTACCTCTGGCTCCACTTGTTTTGTTTCCGGTTTCTTCTCAACTTGCCCAGCATCCGGCAAAATTTCAGCCGGGGAGGCGACCGGCTTTTTCTTAAAAACTAAAAACTGCACTGAATAAGGGCTCATTTCCAGCACTTCATTATAATCCTGGCTAGAATCTATGCCTTTTTCAACAACTGGTTTAAATTCACAATCCCGAACACAAGCATTATCCATCGCATATTTAGTATAAACAGGCATACCCTTTAAGCCTTTTAAAGAAATTTTTACCTTGCGGTTTTCCTTGGAAAATTTTTGCATTAAACTATTTAATTCTATCGCTTGGGCAAACATGCTTTTAGGCTTGGCACTTAAACGTAAATTTGCCATATTTAGAGTACCTGAGATAATTTTTCCCATTCGATCAGATCTAATTATATTTAAAACTTCTTTTCTTTCTGTACTGTTTAAATAAACTATGTTACGGGATAAATAATTCATTGCCACATGCGGATCAATATAATTATAAACAAGTAACGCAAAATATTCCGTAGATTTTGTAGAAATAACCCCGACAAATTCATCATCAATACCGGTAGTAAATAAATCCTTGCCTAACAAGCTAAGCATCCTAAAAACATTGTAGTTAGTTTTAGCATACCCCTTGGAGTCAGGATGTTTGATATCGAACGAAAATATTCCGAGATTCCGATTTGCCTGGGCCGGATTACCACCAAAGTCTTCAAGGCAAAAATAAGCTTGATAATCAATCTTGGCTTCATACATATTTTTTAGCCTGGCGGGGATATAGCTGGCAGAAATATAAGCATTTTTGCCTCTTTCCGACAAAATATTAACTGACCCATCGAAGTTCCACTCATCAATAATTAGCGGAATATTATTATCAAAACGAAAATAACTTAACCATTCACGGATGAGCTGGACAATCGGCTTATTATAAATAGTGCTTTGCTTTTCCTCTCGCGGGTCGCTTGAATAGGCATGCCAAGAAATAAAATCCAAGGGCAACCGATAACTATAGCAATATTTTATCAGTTCATAAATAAGGGAGCGTTCGGGAAAAAGTATATTATTAGATTCGATGTTCCTAAACCAGCTGCTTACCGAAGGCCCACCTAAAGGTATATGTATTTTTGACTCTTGGCGCAACTCAATTACTGCTTCGGCCACAACCCGGTATAAATTAAGATACTCCGATCTCTCGCCTAAAAAGAAATCTTCCTGATCCGGGGCATTCCATACTTCATACCAAATATTATATTTCTTCTGGCAACTTAATTCACGGATTGTGTTTTTAACCAACTCTTTATAAGCCTTTAAATTATGCGGAGAGCTGTTTTTATCAAGCACCCTCCCTAAACCATAGGGGGTACCAAACAAATCAAGAATAACCGTTCCACCGCTATCGCTTATTTTTTTAATAAGCTCATCATAACTATTGATAAGTTTTTCTTGTGCAGCCTTATCACCAGCTAGTTGCTCAATCTCCCAGAAATTATACTGAATGCGATAAAAATTAGTAAAACCCAAATCGGTTTGCCAAGAAGTTATTGAATCTTTAGCCGCTAGAGTCTGCGGAAGACTTGGATCGCGATGCATGCCTCGGCCGCTTAAATCAATGCTAGGTTTATATATATTTGGAAGGCTGACTACAGAGGAATTAAGATCTAAATTATATTCTAATTCGTCGGAAATTTGGGCAAAACAAGGGCTGCTTAAGAAAAATGGTAGAACAATTAAAAATAATAAAACTCTGCGCAACATATTTGGCTGTATTTTGCTCATACAAACCCCACCATATAACAGCTAGACTAACCTCGAAAGTTTCTCTTGTATTCTTAAAATCGAAATTGCTCTCCCAGTTGACTCATCAATCTCAACCAGTGCCCCATGCAATTGGATATTTTCTTCAGCAACCGAAATTTTAACCGGAATAGAGCTTAAAAAACGAGTAAGCACATCATCAACTCTTCTTCCAATAACGGAATCATATGGGCCAGTCATACCCACATCAGTTATATAGGCGGTACCCTTGGGAAGAATTTTTTCATCAGCAGTTTGGATATGTGTATGTGTGCCAAAAATAGCAGATACCTTACCATCTAGATACCACCCCAAAGCAACTTTTTCAGAAGTAGCTTCAGCATGTATATCTAAGATGATAATTTTGGTCTCTAGGGCTAATTTTTCATAAGCAGCCAGCGCGGTCTTAAAAGGCGAATCAAGCGCTTCCATAAATACCCGTCCATTAACATTAATTACCCCAACCTTAAGGCCATTTTTAGCTTTAAAAATATTTGCTCCGCGGCCCGGTGCACCGCTGGGATAATTTAGCGGACGCAAAATTCTTTCTTCTTGATTAATTAATTCGAAAATTTCCGGTTTTTTCCAAATATGGTCCCCGGAAGTAAGCACATCTACTTGTGAAGAAAAAAGCTCAGTTGCCACCTTAAGCGTAATCCCTGAACCACCCGAGGCATTCTCCGCATTAGCAATTACAAAATCTATTTTTAACTCTTGCTTTAACGGGCCGACTAATCTTTTAATCGCCTCTCTCCCGGGTGAACCAACGATATCTCCAATAAAAAGTATTTTCATTTTTTATTTAGCATACTCAATAGTACGCATCTCACGAATTACTGTAACTTTTATCTGCCCGGGGTATTCCATTCCCTCTTCTATTTTTTTACGTATATCCCGGCACATAGTAACTGCCTCATTGTCATTTATTTTTTCCGGCTGGACAATTACGCGTATTTCTCGTCCGGCCTGGATAGCAAAAGATTTTTCCACGCCCTTAAAAAGGTTGGCAATTGATTCCAGCTTATCCAAACGCTTAACATATATTTCAAGTGTTTCCCTTCTTGCGCCGGGACGGGCAGCACTAACCGCATCAGCAGCTACAGCTAAAACTGCGTAGATACCCTGCGGCTGGGTTTCTTCATGATGCGATTCAATTGCCGCAACAACTTCAGCGCTTTCATTATATTTTTTCGCCAGGTCTGCGCCGAGCTTGGCATGCGTACCTTCAACCTGATGATCCACGGCTTTACCAATATCATGCAAAAGCCCAATTCTGCGGCCTAATTTAAAATCAAGCCCTAATTCGGAAGCCATTATTCCTAAAATAAAAGAAGCTTCCTTAGAGTGCTGTAAAGCGTTCTGTCCGTAACTGGTACGATATTTCAGCCGGCCCAAAAGTTTAATTATCTCTGGATGCAAACCATTGACCCCGGCCTCAAAAGCAGCCCGCTCTCCCTCTTCCTTGATTTTTTCATCCATCTCTTTTTTGGTTTTTTCGACAATTTCTTCAATCCGGCCGGGATGAATCCTTCCATCGGAAATAAGCTTCTCTAAACTTAGGCGGGCAATTTCCCGGCGCACAGCATCAAATCCTGACAAAGTTACCGCACCCGGGGTATCATCAATAATAACATCAACTCCGGTTGCCATTTCTAAAGCCCGGATATTCCTGCCTTCCCGGCCGATAATCCTGCCCTTCATTTCATCGCTAGGCAACGCTACTACGCTTACCGTTGATTCAACCGTATGCTCGGCCGCACAACGCTGGATAGCTAAACTTAAGATCTCTCGCGCTTTCTTATCTGCGACACTGCGCACTTCTTCTTCTTGGCGCTTAATAAATACTGCTTTTTCATTATTGAGCTCTTCGTTCAGGCGGGAAAGTAAAATCTGTTTAGCCTCTTCAGCGGATAAAGAAGAAATTTTCTGTAGCTTTTCTTTTTCTTCAGCAAACAAAGCATGCAACTGATCATCTTTTAACTTTAAAGACTCTTCCTGTTTTTTAAGGCCATCATTGCGCAGATCAATTTCTTTTTCCTTCTTCTCCAAAAGATCAATCCGGCGATCGGTATTTTCTTCTTTTTGCGATAATCTTTTTTCTAAATTCACAATCTCTAACTTGCGATCCTTAACTTCACTCTCAAAATCCTGCCGCATACGGTAGAGAAGATCCTTGGCCTCAAGCTCCGCTTCTCGGCGCTTATCAAGAACATCTTTTTGGGCTACTTCTAAAATATGCTCAGCTTGAGCTTCAGCGCTTTTTAACTTTTTCTCGGCATTATATTTTCTTAAAAAATAACCGCCGTAGCCAAAAGCCAAAGCAATAGATATCAAAACTACTATATTAAGAATCATTTCTCTTCCTCCGTTTTTGACCTATTTATTAAGCTTTTTGGAGTTTAAGAAAAGATAATGCTGCTTACGCTTATATCGTATTTAGTGGCGGGAACTAGAGGTAAAACCTGGAAATCAAAAGCCAGGCCGATAGAAGATGATTTTTTGGAAAGCAGAGGTAAGAAACGGTCATAACAGCCTTTACCGCGGCCCAAGCGAGTGCCTTTTTTATCAAAAGCTAACCCGGGAACGATAACAAGATCCAAGTCCTCTGGCTTAACAAAAGTCTTTGTCGCAGGTTCTAAGACGCCATAAGGCCCTTTTTTTAACTTAGCCCGATCTTTAAATATAGCTGGCTGCATAATTTCTTTATCTTTTCTGTAAACTGGCACACATATTAGTTTGCCAGCTTTTTTTGCTTCCCTAATCATTTCTCTAGTATTTACCTCGCCACCAAAAGCGATATAAAACATTATTATCTTCGCTTTTTTAAAAACCTTATTCCTTAAAAGTTTATCTTTAATGAGTTTACTTTTTCGGTTTCGGTCTTCCTCCTTCTGTATTTTTAATGCTAAAAGAATTTTACTACGTATCTGGGCCTTTGTCAACATACCTCAACCTATAAACAAGTTTCCCCTTCGTGGGAATGGCCCATATCTTCAAAAGGCACAACTTTTCCCTGCTTTTTATAATAATCTTTTAATGCCGAACGTAATGCTTCCTCGGCCAGAACTGAACAATGCATTTTTACCGCAGGCAACCCCCCTAAAGCTTCAGCCACCGCCTTATTGGTAATCTTTAATGCATCAACAATCGACTTTCCTTTAACCATCTCCGTAACCATGGAACTGGTAGCTACAGCTGCGCCGCAACCAAAGGTTTTAAACTTTACATCAGTAATTATTTCATTTTCTATTTTCAAATACATCTTCATTACATCCCCGCACACAGGATTACCCACAGTACCTATACCGCTGGCATCAGGAATCTCACCCACATTACGCGGGTTAGAAAAATGATCCATAACTTTTTCGCTATAAGGAAGTTGCTCGGGCATATTACCTCATAATTAATTTATGCGGCTTAGCTGTTTTTCTAAAATCTTTTGCTGCACGAATTTCTCGCAATAACCCTAATTTCTTGTTCTTTTCTAATTCATTATAGATTAACGTCCAGGCGCAATCCCTATCGCTGTCCACTTCACATTTACCCTTATTTGCCCCGCCACAGGGCCCATTAAGCAGGCTCTTGGCACAAAGCGTAATCGGGCAAATTCCCGCAGTTTTATCTAAGATGCATTCAGCGCACATCGAACATTTTTCAAAAAAGTTCCCTCGGGCATCCATAACCGCACCAAACAAAGTATTGCAAGCAGGCAATACCGTTAAATTCAAACGGTCATTATCTTTAAACGACTGAACTGCCAAACCGCAGGCTAAAACCAAAACCGCCTCGGCCAAATTTAAATCTTGCGCATGCTTTACCAGTTCGGGCTTAAGTTTAGCTGCCACACAAGGCGCTGACGGGATACAAAAACCAGTAACCGTTTTACCGGCCGCCTCAAGACTCTGCCTCATTTTCAAAATCTCTGCTTCTCCGCCACTCTTACAGGCAGTTGCACATTCCCCACAGCCCACTAAAAATATTTTTTTATATTCTTTAAGGCTGGCCAATAGTTCATCCTGGGGTTTTAACTGGCTAATAATCATCTTAAAAATTTTAACACAATTTAAGTCCTATCTCAAGATAAATAAAGGACTTTTACGCCTGCAATTATTACTTATTCATCGCGAAAGTGTTCTTCGATGGTTTCAAAAAAAGCCTTATTCTTATTTCTTTTTTCACCAACAATATCTTCCAGTTCAATATCATCTAATTCATCCATGCCTGCACTTTGCACATCGACAAACTTTTTAAGTAAACCGCCCTGCTCTAAAAATCGCGAAACTTGGGTAAAGATTGACCCTCCTGCGTCCATAAAACTTCTCGGGGATCTATCAATATGCGGTTTTAACAAAAAGAGGTTTATCTTGGCCCGGGTAGCTGCAACATAAAATAATCTGCGCTCCTCTTCGACATCAGCTTCTGTTTCCAAGGATAGATAGGAAGGCAAATGCCCTTCCGCAACGTAAATTAAGAATACGGTATGCCATTCTAAGCCTTTAGCCGAATGTATTGTTGATAAGGTAAGCGGCCCATCATCATTGTCTTTCCTGGCCGGCTCAATAATCATTCTTTCCGGTGGCTCCAAAGCCATGTCGACTAAAAATTGCTCAACTGTTTTATAGCGTTGGGCAATTCTCAATAGGGAATCCAAGTCATTTAAACGCTTGTTAAAATCATCATACTTAATCTTTAACAAAGGCTGATAAAATTTAAGGAATTTATCGATAATCTTAGCCGGGGCGTCTTTTTGGCAATCCACATCGCTTAACAGTTCGAACATTTTCTTAAGTTCTTGGTTTTTCGCTAATAACTCTTCAAGGCCAGAAATCCCCGGGCTTGCCGCAATAATTCTTGCTGCGGTTTTCGGGCCGATTTTAGGAATTAACAAAAGAGCGCGCAGCCAGCTAACCTGGTCCTGTTTATTATAGGCAATACGCAAATAGCTTATGACATCCTTAATATGGGCAGCTTCCACAAATTTTTGCCCGCCATATTTGGCAAAAGGAATATTACGGCTAGCTAACTCCACCTCCAAATCATTAGAATGCCACCCCGAACGGAAAAGTACAGCGACATCTTTTAAAGCAACCCCTTCTTCTCGTAATTCTAAAATTTTATCGGCCACAAAGACAGATTGTGAATTCTCGTCGGGACAATCAATAAAAATCGGCACGTTACCATCCTGCTTCTTAGTGTAAAGATTCTTTTCAAATTTTTCTTTGGCTTGAGCAATAACCGCATTAGTCAAATTTAAAATCGGCTGAGTTGAACGATAATTTTCTTCCAGAGTAATAATCTTGGTGCCTTTAAATATTTTTGGAAAATCAATAATGTTTTTAAAATTAGCTCCGCGAAAAGAATAAATACTTTGAGCATCATCCCCAACTACCATAATATTAGAATGCGGCTCAGCTAAAAGACAAGCAATATGCGCCTGCAACTTATTAGTATCCTGGTATTCATCAACCATAATATATTTATATCTGGAAGAAATGCTCTCACGCGCAGCAGCGTGCTTGCTTAACAGATCTTTCAAGAATACCAATAAATCATCATAATCCAAAAGTGATTTTTGGCGTTTGTATTTGATATACTCATCGCGGATTTTTTTTATCTCTTCAGTAAACTCCATAAACTGCGGGTATTCATCATAAAGCACATCAGTAATATCTTCAGACTTGTTCACGCTCTTAGAAATTAATTCTAAAATAGCATGTTTGCGTGGAAAACGTTTTTCCCCCTTATGAAAACCCAGTTGAGTCCGCACTAAATTAACGGCATCTTCAGCATCAGCTTGATCGAGAATAGTAAAATTATTATTAAGCTCTAAAACCTTAGCATATTTTCTTAAAATCATATTGGCAAAAGAATGAAATGTCCCGCCGGAAACATTTTTGCACCTCTCATCTAAAAGCAAAATTGAACGCCGCAGCATTTCTTCGGCTGCCCGGCGGGTGAAGGTAAGCAGTAGAATTTCTTCCGGCTTTACCCCCTGTTCCACTAAATAAGCAACTCGGTGTACCAAAACGCGCGTCTTACCGCTGCCGGCTCCGGCGATAACCAAATGCGGGCCATTGACAGACTCTACGGCCTGAAGTTGTGCAGAATTTAATTCTTTATGATAATCGATTTTAGACATAAATTTATTTTTGCACATGGAATGCTTTGATTAATATTTTTTGACTAAACGGAGGGTAAAGATAGCATAAAGTACCCTAGAAATTACCCCCTTTTTTTTAGAATGAGCCCTTAAAATAAAAGCTCATTTTGTTTACAGGAGGGATTTTAAGATTTAGGCTTTACGTATGCCCGAATAATCTTTTGATCGGTTATTGGGCGGTCATTTGCGCCAACCGGAGTATTTTCAATTTTTTGGACTACATCCAACCCTGAAACAACTTCACCAAATATAGTGTGGCGCATATTTAACCAAGGAGTTTTCGCGCAAGTAATAAAAAACTGGCTTCCATTTGTATTTGGCCCGGCATTAGCCATGGCTAAAATCCCCGGCCCATCAAACTTTGCTACCGGGGTAACCTCATCTTCAAAAGAACTTCCCCAAATCGATTCTCCACCCATCCCTGTTCCTGTCGGGTCTCCTCCCTGGATCATAAAACCTTTGATTACCCGGTGAAAAATTAAACCATTGTAATAACCTTTTTCAGCTAATTTAATAAAATTTTCACAAGCCTTAGGCGCAATATCTGTTTTAAGCTGAATTTCAATGTTGCCCTGATTGGTTTCTAAAACCACAATTGTTTCATTCATCGCAAAAATTCCTCCGTAGTAAAATGTTAACCCTAAAACCATAAATAAAATCAATATTTTCTTCTTCATAATGTTTTTTCGACCTTTCCCTCTTGGGCCCCACCCACAAAAGATGTTTTTTTGCCGGCTTCATGACGAAAACGCGCAATTTCTTCGGCGAACCTCTTTAGCCTTTCCTGGCTGGCCTCTAGTTTATTCTCTAATTGAGTATATTCCTGATTAAGCTTATTAAACTCTAATTTCGGCACCCACTCATTGATTTTTTCTTTTTTATTAAACTCAGCAATAGCAATTACCTGCTCATTAATAACTTTAAGCTGCTCTTGAACCTGCTGTTTAAGCGACTGAATCTGATCTTCTTTAAGCCGGACGGCAATTTCTTTTTCGGTAAAAGCTAACTTCATTTCATTAAGCGTGCGGGTTAAATTTACATTATTGGTAAATTCTGTTTCTAAATCCCCCTCTTTAATAAGAAATTTATTGGTTAAATCGGAATTTTCTAATTTTATTTTTGCCAGCTCGGCTTCGGCTTTTGCCACCCAATCCTCTCTACGCTTCAATTCATCCAATAACTTAGCCTCATTCCCCTTAGCCCGGTTAAACACAGATTCTCCCTGAAGAAATTCTTCTTTATTTTTCTTCAGTTGGTTTTCTAATTCAGTTACCCGGCTTTGCAAACGTTGAATTTTTTGTTCTTTACCGGGATCTTCAAGCGCCGGCTGAGAATTTTCATTCTTTTTATTTTTATTTCTCGATTTTCCGGATACATAGATAGTAAAAACGGCATAAATTACCATGCCAACACTAAGTACTACCAATATTTGCATTATCAGTATCATAATTTCTTATAAGTTCATCCGAGTTTAATCTCCTGTTCAATAAAAATCCCCGCAAAAGTGCCGTTGGAGAGATAGTCTGAACCGATTTGGTTTCAGGTGGGTGCCCTACCCTTGACGCCAAAGCGTCATGAGATTGTAGGCTCCCTTGAAAATAGTGTTGGTTCAACAATTATCAGGTTTCCAACGTGCACCGCAGGGATATCTAAAAGAGCTTTGTATGTTTAAAAAAAGTATAGCACATATTTTTACAAAATCAATCCAGCTGCGTTTTTTATTTTTTAACGCAATTTTGCAGCAAAACGTTCTTGCAATAAAGTACAAGTCGCATTATAAAAAGGCAGAATTTCTTCTTCAGTTAAAGTACGGTCTTCAAGCCGGTAAATGCAAGAGATAGTCAAGCCTTTAAAACCAGCGGGGATCTGCTTGCCCTGATAGTAATCAATAACCTCAACTGAATGTAATAATGGCGCACCTTTTTCTTTTATTGCGGATAGCACATCCTTAACGGCGATATTCTGTTTAATTACAAAACTTAAATCCCTGGTAATTGCCGGATATTTAAGAATACTCAAGAACTTTTTTTCTAATTTAACACAACTAATTAACTGTCCTAAATTAATTTCGGCTAAAACAACTTGCCTATTCTTAATGTCGAAACTAGTTAAAGCCTGCTGGTTTAGGTCAAACATTATGCCTATTTGTTTTTGGCCGACAATAATACTAATCTTATCATCATCCTGGCGGACAAAATCAAAACCGGTAATCCCAAGTTTGTTGAACAAAACCTCTAAGATGCCTTTTAGATGCAAGAGGTTGATTGTATCTTTGACCAAACCCTGCCTGACTAAAAAGGAATTGGTCCCGCATAAAGCTATGGCTAAAACTGGTTCCTCCTGCACCGAAGCATTTTTATCCGAAAAAATATTGGCAACTTCAAAAATCCTTATCTGCTCCTGCTTTTGGTCTAAATTATACACCAGACAGCGGATAAGACTGGGTAAGAGTGTCGGGCGTAAAACTTCCTGCTCACAACTTAAAGGATTGAGAATCTCAATTAATTCTGAAGTTGTTTTAATCCCGGATTTGGCCAGTAAAGAGCGGTCGACTAAACTATAAGTAATCACTTCATGTAAACCTAAACCACATAAAATATTTTTTAATCCAGAGACTGTGTCCCCTCTGTCAAAAATCTTCTCGCTTGGCTTTACCGCTGGAAGAGTCTGAGCAATTTTTTCATAACCATAAATACGCGCAACCTCTTCAACTAAGTCTATTGGCAATTTCAAATCTAAACGAAAATCCGGTATTTTTACAGATAAAATATTCTTCGACTGCAATTTTACCTGTAAACCTAATTTGCTCAATATTTGCTTAATTTTAATAACCGGGATTTCTGCCCCTAACACTTTGTTTACATACACAGGATCTAGATCAATCGCCGGGCCATTTAATTTAGAGATACCCAGAGTTTTATAGCCACCAGGCCTACCAAAAGCTAGCTCTAAAATTAATTCCTGGGCTTTTAAAGAAGCCAAAGTCGCTGCGCTTAAATTTACCCCTCTTTCAAATCTATACGCCGATTCCGACTGCAGCCCTAATTTTTTTCTGCCACAACGCACAAGCATAGGGTTAAATACTGCTGATTCAATTAAAATGTTGTGCGTACCTGCGGTGACCTCGGTATCTTTTCCTCCCATTACTCCGGCAATAGCTACCGGATTATCCTTGCCCGCAATAACCAAAATCTCAGGACCTAATGCTCTCTCCTGGCCATCAATAGTAATAATTTTCTCGTTTAACTTGGCCCGGCGCACAGAAAGCTCACCCCCGACCAGCTTATCCAAATCAAAAGCATGTAACGGTTGGCCTAAAGCAAATAAAACATAATTAGTAATATCAACAACATTATTTACGCTACGGCATCCCATTAATTCCAGCCTATTTTTAAGCCATTCCGGAGAAGGTTTAACTTCAACATCACGGATTATCCGAGCACTATAGAACGAACAATCTTTTTTATCCGTAACTGAAATTTTTAAGGGCAAAATGGATTTAATTTTTGACTTTGCTTCCTTAAGATCAGGGTTTTTAAGTTCACCCCCGCAAATTGCACCTACCTCACGGGCAATCCCCAAAAGACTTAACCAATCCGGCCGGTTTGAAGTTATTTCGATCTCAAAAACAAAATCCCCCCCGACAGCCTCTTGAGAAACAACCTCGAGGCCGGCCATAGTCAGCTTTTCAGCTAGCTGGTCAGGTGAAATTTTTAAATTAATATAGTCTTTTAACCAATTGTAAGTAACTTTCATAATTTAGAATTGCTTTAAAAATCTTAAATCATTTTCAAAAAATAAACGGATATCGTTGATCCCGTATTTTAACATAGCGATTCTTTCAATCCCCATACCAAAAGCAAAACCGGAATATTTCTTTGCAGCATACCCTACCTGTTTAAAAACATTAGGGTGAATCATACCTGCGCCAAGGATTTCAAGCCAGCCTTTTTTACCGCAGACAGAACACCCTTTGCCTTTACAAATAATACAAGATATATCCACCTCTGCCGACGGCTCAGTAAAAGGAAAAAAGTGCGGCCTAAAACGCATTTTAATATCTTGGCCAAAAATATTCTTGGCAAAAAACTCTAACGTCCCTTTTAGGTCAGAAAATTTAATGTCGGTGTCAACTAAAAAGCCCTCAATCTGATTAAACATAAACAAATGGCTGGCATCAACAGCATCCGGCCGATAAACCCTGCCAGGAACTATAATCGCCAGTGGAGGTTTTTGGGTTTTCATTGCGCGTACCTGCATTGGAGAAGTATGGCTACGCAAAAGAAGTTTAGAATATTTTTTTAGATAAAAGGTGTCAAAAGCATCCCGGGAAGGATGATCTAAGGGGATGTTCAAACCGGTAAAATTATTATATTCTGTTTCAACCTCCGGCCCCTGGACAATTGAAAAACCCATCCGCTTAAATATGGCGCAGATTTCATCAATAACTTGAGTAATGGGATGCAGGGAACCTGGCTGATTAGCAATCCCCGGCATTCCGATATCTAAATTATTTTGCTCTAAAATACTGTTTTTATTTTTTAGTAACTTATCTTTTTCTTCAATGAAGCTCAGCAACTTGTTTTTTAAAACATTAACTTCTTTCCCAAATGGGCCTCTTTGCTCAACTGGAAGAGAAGCAATAGTGCCAGTCAATTCTGAAATCAACCCCTTCCTGCCCAAATATTTAATGCGCACTTCTTCCAGGATGTCTAAAGAGGTGACTCTAGCTAAATCGGTTTCTATCTGCGTTTGAATAAGGTTAATATCCATATTAAAAATAACAGCCCCAGTAAAATAAGACTTAAGTATATTTTATCAATATTTAACTTTTGATTAACTATCCGGCCGGTTCCGGTTTTACGTAAAGTTTGAGCATGGATATCCAGGTCTCCCCCATGCTCAAGGCAAGCCCGGTGGAATACCCCAACTACCTCTATAATATCACCTCTTACCTTATAGCTACCAGAAAAATTTATATCTTTGGCCAAAGCAGAACTCATCCAAATACCCAGCGCATTATTCCCGTCATTAATATTGACCCAGGCAAATCTACCGCGAACCATCACATCCCCGATAATCTCGCCGGCATAGGTAACCAATTTTCCATCATATTGTTTGGAATTTTTAATTAATTCATTACTGTTTATGCTTTGGGAAAATGAAGTTTCCTGGCCAAAAGCTAAAACAAAAAACAAAATTGTCGAAATTAACTTAAGATTATTTGTCATTTCCCTTTAATTGCTGCGTATAAAAAGCCTAGAATTGTAAATACTGACATAAACTCTAACCGGCCTGCCCACATCTGTGTTATATAAGTAATTTTTAGCCCGGCGGGCATAGTGGTATTGGTAATCCCGCAGGATAATCCCACATTAGCTGCCGCAGAGGTAGATTCAAAAAGCGATTCTAAGAAAGGATTGCCGTAGAACATACCGACCAATGCACCTAAACCATATAAAATTATATAAGCTAAAGTAATAATTAAGGCACTTCTAACTAATTTATCTTCTAAAAATATTTCTTTAATATGATGAAACTTCTCAACAACTACCGCCTTCTCCGGCATAATAATTCTTTTCAAATCTTCTTTAAATGCTTTTATAATTATACCAATGCGCAGCATTTTAATCGCACCGGTAGTTGAACAAACTGCGCCTCCTAAGGCCATCGCCAAAATTATCCCCGAAAGTGCCAGGGGGTTCCAATCGCTAATAAATTGTTGCGGATAAATTGTCTGGAATCCTGTGCCGGTATGCCCGGAAACAAGTTGATAAAAACCTTTGCGGAAAAGCAGCAAAGCATCCGGATAACTTCCAAACTGCGCCAACCCGACAGCAACAATAAAAAACGTACTAACAATAGTAATAAAAAGTGCGCGAGTTTCAATATTCTTAAATATCTCCTTACGATTGCCCATCCATAAATGATAATGTAATTTAAAATTAAGCGCCCCTAAAATCATGATAACTATAGTAATAATCTCATAGGCTATACTATGATAATAAAGCATGCTCTGCGACTGTGGGCTAAACCCTCCGGTATCAAAAGCAGCCATAAATATACATGCTCCGTGAAAAAATGAATTAACCGGTTTCATCCCGTTAAATATCCCGGTAACACCTAAAGCCAGTGTGCCTATAATTAAATAAATAATGCTGACCATCCAGATAAACCTGGAGGTATGAATTACATTAGGCATAATCTTCTCATCGCGTGCTTCTCCGACATACATCTTAAATGCCCCGGAAAATCCTCGGACAAAAAATGAAAGAGCAATAACCACGATGCCTTGGCCACCCAAAAACATAATTAGATGCCGCCACAAATTATGCGTATAAGAAATGTGATCTAAATTTTGTACTAATGTCAAGCCGGTGGTAGCAAAACCGGACATAGTATCAAAACAGGCATCGAGGAAAGATTTCCAGTGGCCGCTTAAATACAAGGGTATTGCACCTAAAATCATTGCCACAATCCAAGAAAGACTGACGACAATCATGCCTTGCATCCAGTTTAGATCTTTATCTGTATGGCAAATTTTAATTAAGAGAAAACCTAATAAAACTGATATTTCAATACCGATTATGAAATCTATGGCGGGATTAATTTCCTGAAAACAGAGGCCGGCTAAAATTGGGATAACCATTGTAAAAGCTAGCCCTAAAATTATCTTGCCCAAATAAAAACCAATAATTTTTAAATCCTGGATACTAGGTCTAAGAATCATAGCTTAAAGTATATTACCGAACAAATTAAAAAAACTACCAGCAATATAATAAAAACATATAAAATTTCTGTAGCTATACCAAGAGTAATATTCCAGGTCGATCTGAATTTCATGATTTTTAAAGTTTCCCAGCCAGAAGATTAAGCAGTTGCGGCTCGTTGCCAATCAAGGTAAGCGCGATAACATCATCACCGGGCTCTAACACCGTATCCCCCTTAGGAAGAATTACCTCTTCACCTCTGACAATAGAAACTAATACTGCATCTTTTGGTAAAGCAATATCTTTTACTTGTTTTTTAATAACCGGGGCATCACTGGGCAGGTCTACGCGGACAATAGCCAGCTTGCCGCGTTTAAAACTCATTAAATTTACAAAATCTGAAAAAGAAACCTCTTCTTCGATAATTTTAGCAATAATCTTAGTTGAATCAACCGGTATATCAACTCCTAATTCATTAAAAGTATGCTCATTATCGGGATTATTAACTCGCCCGACAGTACGCTGCAAATTAAATTTTTCTTTAGCTAGTTGACAAATAATTAAATTATCCTCGTCATCACCGGTTACTGCTGCCAAAACATCAGCCCGCATAATTCCGGCTTCTTCAAGTATTTTTGGATCGCAGGCATCACCGCTGACTACGAGAACCTCTAATTCTTTGGCAATCTCTTCACAAATCTGACGGTCTTTATCGATAATACTTACTGTATGTTTGCCCTGGCAAAGCCGCTTGGCTAAAAAATACCCGACTTTACCTGCCCCAACGATCAAAATATACATATTTACTTATCTCCTAAATGAAGCTTCGCTCTAACTTCTTTTAGGCTGGAGACTTTAACTAGCCCCATCAAAATATCTTTATCTTTCAAGACAGTTTTAGGCTCAGGTATAATAACCCCTTGCATCCGGCGCAAAGCAACAACAATAAGCTCCGCAGGTATATTTATATCCTGGATAGTTTTGCCTACCAAACTATCTTTTACTTCAACTTCAATAACCCCCAAGTCCTTAGATTCAATCAAATAACTTGAAAACCGGCTATCAATAATTTTATCTCTAAGCATTGCGGCGAAAAGCGTAGTCCCGCTAATAATATTCAGGCCCAGAGCCGCATAAATATGCGCGCGCTGAGGATCATAAACGCGGGCAAAAACTTTAGGCACACGGAAAATTTTCTTAGCAACTTGGGCGCTGATTAAATTAGTATTATCGCCGTTGGTTACGGAACAAAAAGCGTCAGCTTTTTCAATACCCACCTGTTTCAAAAGAGCCAAGTCAAAACCATTGCCGACCATGGTTAATCCGTTGAAAGTATTCCCTAAACGGCCGAATGAATCCTGTGATTTATCAATCACTACTATATCATGGCCTTCTCCGGATAGAAGCTTAGCTAATTCTGCCCCCACCCTTCCGCAGCCCACAATAATTACATACATAAATAACCTCTTGCGTATAAATACACATTAAGCGCATTTTGCGCTACTTAAGATACAACACAATATCTATAACCGCAAATGTCGACTGACATCCAACGTTTATTTTTTTACTTTCTCGACTAATTTTTTGAAAGTAAGGCTGTCTCTTACCGCTAGATCTGCCAGAATCTTGCGGTCAAGATTGATTTTAGATTTTTTTAGTCCGCTCATGAATGCGCTATAAGTAATTCCGACCTCTCTACAGGCGGCATTAATGCGCGCAATCCAAAGCGCACGAATTTCACGCTTTTTATTGTGTCGGTCACGATAAGCATATCTAAGCGCACGCATAAGGGTTCTTTTGGCCTGCTGATATTGCTTACTGCGATCACCCCAAAACCCTTTGGCCTGCTTAAGAACCTTCTTTTTTCTTTTACGTGTTGCTACGCTGTGTTTAGCTTTTGCCATTATTAATCTCCTTTAAAATACAACTGCTTTCTAACCATATGGTAACATAGACTTAATAAATCTTTCTTCCTTCTTACCCGCTAATGTCCGGCGTTTCCTTAAATCTCTTATTTTTTTCGTTCGCTTAGAGGAAGCTAAATGGCTTTTGCCACCGGGCGAATATTTAACCCGACCCTTCTTGGTAACCCTAAAACGTTTCGCCACTCCTCTTTTTGTTTTTAATTTTGGCATTTTTCTCCTTTGCCCGCAAGGGCACACCGGCGCAATTTGAAATCAGCATCGGATATTAAACTAATCAATAATTATACCTTACTTTGGAGCAATCACAAAGGACATAATTCTTCCTTCGAGTATCGGCGCTTTTTCAACTAACCCGTCATTCTGCGTGTCAACAATAAATTTATCTAAAAGCTTTCTTCCCAGGTCCAAATGTTCCATTTGCCTGCCCCGGAAAAAAAGATTTACTTTTACTTTATCTTTTTTCTTTAAGAAACTTGCCACCTGCTTAACCTTAGTTGCAAAATCATGCTCATCGATGTTTGGTTTAAGACGGATTTCTTTTAAGCGGCCCTGTTTCTGGTGTTTTTTAGATTCCCGCTCCTTTTTCTCAAGATCGTATTTGAACTTGCTAAATTCGATAATCCGGCAAACCGGTGGGGTAGCGCCTGAAGCTACCTCTACTAAATCTAATTCGTGCTGATTGGCAATCTCTAATGCCCTCTGAACAGACATCACACCTAATTGGCTGCCATCATGTCCAATAACCCTAACCTGCGGTGAACTAATCCTGTCGTTAATACGAATGAACTTTTTTATAGCTCCTCCCTTTTTATCTGCGTTCCTGAATCTGGTTGGTTAATTCTACGATAAATTTATCTAAAGCAACCGCTCCTTGATTTCCACTTCCTTTTTTACGCACACTGACGGTTAACTGTTTTGCCTCCCGTTCACCTAAAATTAAACAATAAGGAATTTTATTTAATTCCGCATTGCGAATTTTTTTGTCCAGAGTTTCATTGCGCAGATCCACATCAACGCGCAGATTATTACTTTCCAATTTTTGCTTTACTTCTTCGGCATATTGGATAACCGTTTCTTTGATTGGAATTATTAAAACTTGTATTGGGGCCAGCCATAAAGGCAACTCCCCTTTGTAATGCTCGACTAAAGCACCGATAAAACGCTCAAGGCTGCCCAATAAAACCCGGTGCAGCATAATCGGTTGTTTTTCTTTCCCCTGCACATCAATATAAGCTAAATTAAACCTTTTGGGAAGAGCAAAGTCACATTGAATCGTTGCACACTGCCATGTCCTTTTAAGTGCATCTTTTAATTTTATATCAATCTTGGGGCCATAAAACGCACCGTCCCCATGATTAACTTCATAAACAATCCCTTTTTCTTTTAAAGCATCCTCTAAGGCGCTGGTTGCCACCTGCCAATCTTGTTCCGAACCAATGTATTTTTCCGGGCGCGTACTTAACTCTACCTCCCACTGATTAAATCCAAATATCTTCATTGTTTCAAAAACAAAATCGATAATTTTTTTAATTTCATCCTGCAATTGTTCGGGTAAACAAAAAATATGTGCATCGTCCTGGGTAAACCCGCGAACGCGCAATAACCCGTGTAAAACCCCGGCTTTCTCCCTTCGATAAACCGTGCCCAATTCAAATAAACGTACCGGCAGATCTTTATAGCTTCTGGTTTTTGATTTATAAATTAAAATGTGGCCCGGGCAATTCATCGGCTTAAGAACAAATTCTTTTCCTTCGGTAACAAAAGAATACATGTTCTCTTTATAATAATCATAGTGGCCACTTGTTTTCCATAAGTTAACATCCATAATATGCGGAGTAATTACAAGCTGATATCCATGCTTAAGGTGTTCTTTTTTCTCATAATCTTCAATGATTGTACGTAAAATTGCACCCTTAGGATGATAAAAAACTAACCCTGCACCTGCTTCTTCATGATAAATATCAAAGAGCTCTAAAGCCGGCCCCAGCTTGCGATGATCCCGCAGTTTTGCTTCCTCGATGTTTTTTAAATACTCATCTAATTCATTTTGCGAATTAAAACAGGTCCCATAAATTCGCTGCAACATCGGATTAGTTTCAATCCCATGCCAATAAGCCCCGGCTATTGACAATAACTTAAAAGCCTTGATTTGACCGGTTGACTCTATATGGGGCCCGCGGCATAAATCTAAAAAAGCTTCGCCGGTTTTATAAACAGTAACACTTTCTCCTGGCAAACTTTGGATAAGGTCAACCTTATAATTTTCTTTAAGTTTCTTAAATAATTCCAAGGCGTCGTTTTTATTTAAGTCTTCACGCAAAAATGATTCATCTTCAGTGATAATTTCCCGCATTTTGTTTTCAATTTTCAGCAGATCGTCATCGCTAAACGGTTCCTGTTTATCAAAATCATAGTAAAAACCATCCTCAATTGACGGGCCAATAGCTAATTTTACCTCCGGCCAAAGCTTCTTTACGGCTTGAGCTAAAACATGTGAACAAGAATGTCTTAAAGTATCTAGATCCATATTTATATTTTTTTAATAAATGGGCCCAAGTGGACTTGAACCACTGACCTTTGCGATGTCAACGCAACGCTCTAACCAGCTGAGCTATGAGCCCGAACACAATTATTTTTTGCCTGGTGAAGCTCTGACGGTTTTTTCGTCAGGGCCTTAATTATTCTCAATAAAATAACTGGGCAAGAAGGGAGTCGGACCCTTACGACCTTGCGGCCAACAGATTTTAAGTCTGTCGTGTATGCCATTCCACCACTTGCCCGAAATATCAAAATTTTGGAGGCGACGAGCGGAATTGAACCGCTGAATAGTTGTTTTGCAGACAACTGCCTTACCACTTGGCTACGTCGCCAAATCTATATATATTTTTTAACCTGCGTTACAATATCATCCAGCTCTGCTAAACAACCTACTCCAATAGCCCCGCATGCAAGCAGGCCTTTTTTTGGCGCAATAAATTGGTAACCTGAAGATTTTAATTTAATAATATTACTTTGGGTAATTTTATTATTATACATATTTTCATTCATTGCCGGGGCAATGAGAACTTTAGCTTTACTGGCACAGACCGTACAAGTTAAAAGATCATCGCAAATACCTGCGCCGAATTTGGCAATTATATTCGCTGTTGCCGGGGCAATTAAAATCAGGTCTGCTTTTTGCGCCAGAGACACATGCTCAATCTCCCAGATATCCTGCTCTTCAAACACCGCCCCCCGGTACACCCGATTACCGCTTAAAACTTGAAAAACAACCGGCTTGATTAATTCTTCTGCTTCTTTGGTCATAACCACCTGAACATTAAAATCGCATTTAATCAGACGGCGAATAAGCTCACAGGCCTTATAAATAGCTATACTGGCAGTTACACCCAAAATAATATTCTTCTTTACTCTTGTCATTACTCTTTAGCCTTTGATTTTTTAGCTTCAATTCTACCTGCTTCAATTTCATGCAAAGCCACAGTCGAAACCTTGACCGAGGCATCATCTGAAACTAATTTCGGCTGTCCTTCAGCAATCTCTAATGCTCTTTTAGAAGCTAAAATTACTAACTTAAAAATTGAACCCATACTTTTATCTAAAAGTTTTTCTCTGCCCTGATAATCCATCTTTTACCCCCAAAGTAGTTTGTTATGCATTAATTTCATGCAAGAATATATCTTTTAATTCCCTAAGGGCAACCTGTAGATTTTGATTTAAAACAGAATAATCAAATTCTTTGGCTGCCAAAAGCTCGCCACGTGCAAGACGAATCCTGCGTGCCACTTCGTTTTTATTAGTCTGACTACAACGATTTTCTATCCTACTTTTCAGCTCAGCAAGCGATGGTGGCAGGATAAAAATTGTAACTGTATTATTAGGATATAACTTCTTAAGGATCCTGGCGCCTTTAAGATCTAAACACAACCCGACATGTTTACCATCATTAAATTGTCTTTCTAAAGGCCCCTTAGGCGTCCCGTAATAATATCCCAAATACCTGGTCCATTCAAGAATTTTTTTTGCTTTTAACAAATACTTAAATTCAATGGCTGAAACAAAAAAATACTCTACTTTATCTTTTTCTCCGGAACGCTCCGGCCGGGTTGTAATAGAGCATGATTTTACAAGCAATTTCCCGATTTTTTTATCTTTAATCAAACTAGCCAGCAGAGTGGTCTTGCCTGAACCTGAAGGCCCACAGATGACAAAAATTTTACCTAATCTTCTTTGGCTTTTATTGGCTTTCACTACTCGATATTCTGCACCTGTTCACGAATCTTTTCAATTTGGCTTTTCATCTGCACGGCCCTGCCCGAAATAATCATATCAAATGACTTTGCAGCTAAAGTATTAGCCTCACGCTGCATCTCTTGAGTAATAAAATCCAGTTCTTTACCGATCACCTGGCCAAGAGCAATTTTTTGCTGAAAATTCTTAATGTGAAAGTGTAGCCGGTCTAATTCTTCGGCAACATCGGCGCTTTTTAAGAAAGCTACCCGTTCATCTCCCATTTTAATTTTACTGCTTTTACTTTTAACCGCAACTAGAAACCGTTTCTTAATAAAAACTAAGTCCTTTTTAAGTAAATTACTCCTGCTTTTCAATAAAACAGCTAACGCCCGGCCTTCTTTCTGGCGGGCTTTAGTTAAATTTGAAAGCGCTTGTAAAAAAATTGGTTCAAGCTTTTCCCAGATATGAATCCCGCTTGACTTACTTTCCTTAAGGCCCAAAATTCCCGGAAGCCTCATTAAAGAATCCAAGCTTAAACCATTATCGATTTTAAATTCTTTTTTTATGCCATTCAGCTCATGCAAATAACTTTTAAGCAGCTTGCGGTTTACGAATATCCCGTCGGCCATTTGCCCTTTTATGTTTATTCCGCAATAAACCCTGCCTCGCTTAACTTTACTTTCAATTTCTTTTTTTAATTTCTCCTCTAAAGCAACCATTCCGTCGGGCAGATGAAAAACACTTTCGGTAAACTTATGATTAGTGCATCTTAGCTCGACGCTAATCCGCCCGAAAGAATCAACATCAGCTTCATAACTGCCAAAACCAGTCATACTACTAATCATTATATTTTCCTTTTCTTAAGCCCAAACTTTGTTTTTAATTTCTTTTTGCACTAGTTCCTTAGTAGAATATAAATTAACAATAATTTCATCCGGGCCGAACCAAAGTTTGATTTCTCTTTCAGCTTCTGAATCATTAGACGAAACGTGAATTACATTTTCATAAATCCCGCTGGTTGTGATCCGCCCATAAGAACCGCGAATAGAAGTCGAATCAGCCTCTTCCGGATTAGTTGCCCCGGCCAAATCCCGGCATTTTTTTATTGCATCCTGCCCCGCATATACCAGAGCCATAACTTTTTTACGATCATGCAATTCTCCTTGCAAGTATTGAATAATCTCACCAAAGAATGGCTTATCTTTTAGATGTTTATAATGCTCTTCAGCTAAATTTTTAGAGACACGCACCATTTTAGCAGCAACAATTTCAAGCTTGGTTTCCGATAAACGCGAAAGGATATTCCCAGTTAAAGATTTTTTAAGCCCGTCGGGTTTAATTAAAATTAAGACTGCCTGGTTCATTGTTTACTTTCCTCCTTTAATAACATTAACTATGCGCTCAAGATCTTCTTGTGAATAAAACTCAATATTAACATGCCCTCGTTTTTTTCTTTTACTAATTCTAACTTTAGTAGCTAAAGCATGCTGCAGCTGTTCCTCAAAAATAGCGATAGATGGTTCACGCTGGCCAAGCCCAATGCTGCGTTTTATTGATTTCGGCCGGCTAGTTTTTAATAAAGTTTCTAACTCTCGTACTGACAAGCCTTTAGAAATAATATCCTGAGCCAATTTGCGCTGCTGATTAGCATCTTCAACCTCAAGCAGGGCTCGACCATGAGCAAAACTAATCCTGCCTTTTTTCATTTCATCTTGAATCTCATGTGGAAGTTTAAGCAAGCGCAAAGTGTTCGTGATCGAAACTCTGGATTTCCCAACTGCTTCGGAAATTTTTTCCTGAGTAATATTAAATTTATCAATTAAGTGTTGATAGGCATGCGCTTCTTCAATAGAATTCAAACTCTCCCTCTGGATATTTTCAATTAAAGCCAACTCCAAAGAATCCTGGTCACTTACATCACGCACAATAATTGGAATTTCCGCTAAGCCCAAAGAAGTAGCAGCACGTAACCTTCTCTCTCCGGCGATCAGCTCATAGCTATCTCCCCTTCGTCTGACTAAAAGCGGCTGTATAACTCCTTTTTCTTTGATTGATTGGGCTAGCTCCTCAATGCTTAGTTGATCGAAAACTTCACGCGGTTGAAATGGATTAGCTTTGATTTGTCCAGTCTGGACATAAATAATCTCTTCTTTGTGAATAGCACTATCAATTACTTTCTCAGGAATTAACGCACTAAGGCCCTTTCCTAAAGATCTTCTTTCCATTAAACCGCTCCTTTTGGAATTTTTAAATTTGAAGGTATTCCTAATATTTCATTGCTCAGTTCTTCGTATTTTTTTGCACCGAGCGAATCTTTATCATACAAAGCAATGGGCTTGCCAAAACTCGGAGCTTCGGTTAAACGAACATTCCGTGGAATTACCGTATTATAAACTTTATCCTGAAAATGATTACGCGCCTCTTGAATAACTTCTTTTGTAAGGTTAGTACGAAAATCTGCCATAGTCAAAAGAACGCCTTCAATGGCTAATAACGGATTAAGATTTTCTTTTACAAGTCTAACAGTATTATGTAGTTGTGTCAATCCCTCTAACGCATAATATTCACACTGCACAGGAATGATAACTGAATCAGCAGCACATAAACCATTGATTGTAAGCAACCCTAATGAAGGTGGCGAATCTATAATTATAAAATCGTAGTTTTCTTTTTCTAACTGTAAAGCTCTTTTAAGCCTATATTCTCGTCCTAACGCTCCTACGAGCTCCACCTCAGCTCCAGTTAAATCTAAATTTGATGGAGCAAGCATAAGATTATCAATACAAGTTTTTTGAATAATATCGCTAAATTTTAATTCCTCAAGAAGAATATGATATGTGCTTTTTAAGATATCATGCTTATTTATCCCCATACCGCTTGTAGCATTTGCCTGAGGATCTAAATCAATAAGCATAATCTTCTTACCTGCCATTGCAAGATAAGCCGAGAGATTAATTGAAGTAGTTGTTTTACCTACCCCGCCCTTTTGATTACAAATTGCTATTATTTTACCCATTGATATTATTATAGTTAGAAGATGTTCCACGCGAAACATCTCTTTTAACTAACTCAATTATCTCAAAATTAAAATGCTTGTCAAGGGTTTTCTTCGCTTGGGATCACGCTTACGCGTATCTTTGCAGGCTTAGCTCCAGGCATACCAAAAAGCCCTTTTTTTTCTTCGGACAAGCTCTCAATCTTAACTCGATTCCTAGGTAACTTTAATTCTAAAAGCGCCTTTTCAATGGCTTCTTCAACTGTCCGACCCTCAGCTTCTATAGATTGAGCTTTTTTCACTTTTGAGTATTAATACGAAATTGATAACTAAGCATTAATATGCTATTCACAAACCAATAAAGCACTAATCCGGATGGCATTTGGTAAAAAATTACTCCAAACATGACTGGCATAATAATCAACATCATCTTCTGCTGCTGTGCAGCATCCCCGGTTGCCTTAACCATAGATATTTTCTGCTGAACAAACATACCAATAGCCATTAAAACCGGCAAAATGTTTACTTGGTTGCCTAACAAAGGAATAGAATTCTTTAAGACAAATAGTTTATCCGGTGAAGACAAATCCTTAATCCATAAAAACTCAGCTCCTCGCAAAGCTGTTGAACGGATCAATGCCTGATAAAGTGCAAAGAAAATTGGCATTTGCAATAAAAGCGGCAAACATCCACTCAATGGATTAACCTTATGTTCCTTATAAAGCTCCATTATTTCTTTATTTAATCTTTGCGGATTATCTTTCAAATCCTTACGCAAAGCCTCAATCTTAGGTTGTAAAGCTTGCATTTCTTTCATTGAGCGCATTTGCTTAATTGAAAGTGGAAAAAGAACAAGATAAACCGCGATGCTTAATAATATTATTGCCAAGCCCCAATTATGAACTAAACCATAAAAAAATCCTAAAAGCTGTAAGAGTATCTGTGCGATAATATCAAATGTGCCAAAAAATATAATTGATGTCCATTCTGGTTTAATATTATTGAGTATCTTTAAATCCTGTGGTCCCAAGTAAATACGAAAAGAGTGTCCAATCTGTATTCCTGGCTGAACACTCACTTCCTTCATAAACAAACCAACTTCTGATTCATCTTGATTGATTTTTTTAACATAAGCGCTAACCGCAATATCCTCCACAGGCTCAACAATAGCACAAAAATACTGGTCTCTTAAGCCTATAAATTTCACATCTTGACTTCTATAATTTTTACCCGCACCAAGATGCACTGTTTTCTCTTTACCACCAAACAAAACATCCTGATAACGTGATTGGGAATTTTTAGCTGATAAATTTAGTTTGCCTAAAACTAATTGTGAATTCAATAATAAAGGTATCGAAGATAAATTTTTAACTTGAATTTCTAACTCAATGACATTACTATTGTTAGGAATACTATATTTTTTAATAATGCGTTTGTTTTGATCCTCATAAATGAACGAAAAAGTATCGCTAGTTTTACTTAACTGTTTAAATAATAAATCATCATTGGTTAAAAAACCGGTTTTTAATGGTAAACGATGCTCAAGTTTGTCTTTAAAAATTACCTCAAGGATATCAGCTTTAGCCGGGTTGAAAATTAATTCACGGTTTCCTTGAACAAACCTGACTGTTTCTGTTACAATTTCAGGAACTGCTGGGTTTGGAACCAAAGGTTGCGAGAGAATGGAAGGGCCTTGCGCCTGTACGGTTCCAGTTGCAACTTCTTTATTTCCAATGATTTGCGGTTTTGGAGTTAAAACAGACCAAGTTAATAGTACTAATAAAGATAAGGCGATTGCCAGAGTTAAGCGTTTATCCATAGTTTTTATATTAAGGGATCATAACCAGACCGCCCAGAAAAAGGATGACAGCGGAATATTCTAGTTAACCCCTTGAACCCTCCTTTAATAAAACCGTATTTTAAAATTGCTTGTTTTGTAAACTCGGAACAATTTGGTTCAAATCGGCAACAAATCGGTAATAGTGGCCTTAAATACTGTTGATACTTTTCAATTAAAAAAATAGCTGGTTTAATTAATGTCAAATAGTAAGCCTCTTTCTGCCCCTGCTGCGTCGACGAGCTACAAGCTTGCGCCCGGATTTAGTTGCCATTTTACTACGAAAACCATGGCGTTTTTTCCCAACAATTTTTGTGGGTGTCTTTAAGTTCTTTTTCATTCTTACTCCTTTTATGGGTGTGAATATTTTCTAAGATTGTGAATTGTAACACACATTTATAAACCGGTCAAGTTTTTTGTTGACGATTCAACATAATATTGTATAATAGCTAACGTTTAACTTTTTTACTTGCAAGTAGTTTGAGCTCTGTTATAATAGGTTTTGTGTAAAAAAATTGGTAAGAAATTTTATCCACAGATTTATACAAGTTGTGTATAAACTGTTAATACTGTGAGTATCGTCAAAAAATTGAGTGCATATGCTTGAACTTATTAAACAATGGGAAGAGGTTCGAAACAATTTAAAGACTAAATTGGGTGATACTATTTTTGCTACCTGGATTGAGCCTTTAAAGTTTTCTGCTCAAGACAACCAAAGCATTGATTTAACGGCTCCTGACCAATTTTTTAAAGATTGGGTAGAAAAACATTACCTCGGGTTAATACAAGAAGCACTAAAATTGCGAGGCTTGGACAATCTGTTAATAAAACTAGTTGTCAGCACAGAATCGGGAACTTTAAGCATCCCCAATGCTCCCTTAGAAACAAATATTAAAAACTCGACAATTGTTAATCCGGCTAACTTAAACTCCCGCTATACATTTGACAACTTTGTAATTGGCCCATCAAATAGGCACGCGCATGCATATTCGTTAGCAGTTGCTGACTCTCCGGCGAAGAATTATAATCCTTTATTTATTTATGGAGGGGTAGGACTGGGTAAAACTCATTTAATTCAAGCTATCTGCCACCAAATAAGAAACAATGCGGCTTCGGCGGTAAAAATATGCTATATTTCTAGCGAAAAATTTACTAATGAATTAATTGACGCTATAGTACACCGCTCTACTTCGGCTTTCCGCCAAAAATACCGCAATCTGGATGTGCTGGTCATTGATGACATCCACTTTATCGCTGGAAAGGAATCTACTCAAGAAGAATTTTTCCACACTTTTAATGCCCTCTACGATGCACATAAACAAATTGTTTTTTCATCAGACCGGCCACCCAAAGAGATCACCAATTTACAAGAACGCTTAGTATCGCGTTTTGGCTGGGGACTGGCTATAGATATCCAACCGCCGGACCTAGAAACAAGGATCGCGATTTTAAAAAAGAAAATTGAACGCGAACCAATTAGTGTCCCGGATGACGTAATATTTTTTATTGCCGGATTAATCAAAACTAATATCCGCGAATTAGAAGGCGCGTTAATTAGGACAATTGCTTATTCTTTATTGGAAGAGGAACCGGTCAGCCTGCAATTAACTAAAGAGGTCCTTAAGGATTTATTAAAAGAACCGGTAAAATTAATTACTGTTGATTTTATCCAGCGTTGCGTAGTGGAGGAATTTGGGCTTTCATTACAAGACTTAAAAACTAAACGGCGCAACAAACAAATTGTTTTGCCCAGACAAATAGCTATGTACCTAAGCAGAGAATTAACAGATTTATCTCTTCCTGAAATCGGGGAACTTTTTGGAGGTAAAGACCACACAACAGTCCTACATTCTTATAAAAAGCTTAAAGAAGAGATAAACCATAACCCGGAACTAAAGAACCGGATAGAAAAACTTATTCAAGTCATCAAACAATAGTACCCAAGTTATTAACTGGTAATTATTATTCTAAACATTGTTATTGCAAATAGTTTTGTTCTTGTTAACAGAAATGGCCACGTATTACGTCTACTGTTATTTTAAGATCTTATATAATTATAAATAGAAGGAGATTAAAAAATGAGGTTTAAAGTTGAAAAAAGTAGTTTAGTTGGTGCAATTCAGGTAGTTGGAAATGTAATTACCACAAAATCAGCTTTGCCTATTCTTTCAAACATCTTAATTGAAGGGCAAATGGGTAGCTTGAGGCTTACGGCAACAGATTTAGATATAGGGATAACCTGTGTAATCCCTGTGGATACCCAGGAAATAGGATCAATCACGATTCCAGCGAAAAGATTTAATGATATTATTAAGGAATTTCCTTTAGAAGTTATTAATATTTCCACAAAAAAAAATAATCAAGTGACAATAGATTCAGATATGTGTCAATTTAAAATTATGGGTCTAGCTAAAGAGGAGTTCCCAAAATTACCTGAGTTTAAAGATAAAAAGGCGATCAAGATTGGGCAGGCGCTTTTAAAACAAGCACTTTCCTTAACGTCTTTTGCAGTATCTTTTGACGAAACCCGTTATGTTTTAAATGGGATATTGTTTAAACTTAGTAAGGGTGTGTTGACTTTAGTGTCAACAGATGGGAAACGGTTAGCTATTGCCGAGAAAAAATTATCTCTAGAGCCAGATGTAGAAATAAGTATGATTGTGCCGATTAAAACAATTCAAGAATTAAATCGTAATCTCAAGGATGATGGGGAGCTGTCTTTGGTTGTGAGCAATAATCAGGTTTTATTTGATTTAGGTAGTGTTGGTATTGTGTCGCGCTTAATTGAAGGGGAGTTCCCGGATTATAAACAAGTTGTTCCTCAGGCAACCGAAAATAAAATGAAAGTAGGGCGTAATCAGTTTTTGTTGGCAATAAGGAGAGCAGCTCTTTTAGTCACCCAGGATTATCAGGCAGTCAAGTTAGAGGTTTTTAAAAATAAATTAGTGATTTCAAAATCTACTCCTGATGTCGGTGAGTTTCATGAAGAGTTGCCGGTGGAATATCAGGGCAGAGAGCTGGTTATTGGTTTTAACCCGGTGTATTTAATGGATGTTGTTAAAATTCTTAGCGAAGAGACAATTTGTTTAGAGTTAATTGATGCGGAAAAGCCCGGAGTTATACGTACCAACGGTTATGTTTACATAGTTTTACCTATGCGTCTTAATTAGGCTATGGAGCTTTTAAAAAATACCTTAGATCAGGTTATGTCTGGGCTTTTTGTAAAAAAAGCCGGTTCACTCGACGCTGGTCCTGAACAGTGGTTAAAAAAAGCCTTGACAAAGAAAGAGTTGGGGCATATAAAAGTTAAATATTTCCATAAAGGTATTCTTGGGTTGAGTGTGGATTCATCTGTTTGGTTATATGCTTTAGGCTTAAAAAAAGAAGAATTATTGCTGAAGCTCCAAAAAGAAAATCCGGAATTGAAAAATATTAATTTGCGTATCGGAGAGATATAATAGTGGTTAAAGAAAAGCAAGAAAAAAAAGATAAGGAAGAAGAGAAAAATATTCTTAATGTCGAGCAAAAACCCAAAGCTTATGATGCTACCAGTATCCAGGTTTTAGAGGGTATTGAAGCAGTCAGGCGCCGGCCGGCGATGTATATCGGAGATACCGCGGCCCGTGGTTTGCACCATTTGGTTTTTGAGGTTGTTGATAATAGTGTTGACGAAAGCTTGGGTGGGTTTTGTGATTCGATTGCCGTGGGTATCCAAGCGGACAACAGTATAACTGTTATTGATAATGGCCGCGGCATTCCGGTTGATATGCATAAAACCGAACATAAGCCCGCAGTTGAAGTCGCTTTAACTACTTTGCATGCCGGAGGTAAATTCGACCACCGTTCTTATAAGGTATCTGGTGGTTTACATGGAGTAGGAGTCAGTTGTGTTAATGCTCTTTCTGATTGGTTGGAGGTAGAGGTAAAACGGGACGGTAAAATTTATCATCAGCGTTATGAGCGGGGCAAAACCGTTTCCAAACTAACCGTTATCGGGAAAAGCACGTCTACTGGTACTAAAATAACTTTTAAGCCGGATAAAACCATTTTTCCTAAAACTGAATATTCCTATGATATTCTTGCACAACGTCTGCGTGAGTTGGCGTTTTTAAACAAGGGATTAAAAATAAAATTAAACGACGAGCGTGCGGATAAGGAAACGGTTTTTGAGTTTTCTGGCGGCATAGTTTCGTTTGTTGATTATTTGAATAAAAATAAAAATTCCCTGCACAATAAAGCAGTGTACTTTGAGAAGCTGCAGGATGATGTTAATGTTGAGGTGGCCCTGCAGTATAATGATGGCTATGCTGAAACCATGTTTTCTTTTGCTAACAATATCAATACTATTGAAGGCGGTACCCACCTGTCAGGTTTTAAATCGGCTTTAACCCGTGCGGTAAATCAATATGCTAAATCTAAAAATCTGCTTAAAGATAATATTGCCATTACCGGAGACGATGTACGTGAAGGTTTAACGGCAGTTATTAGCGTTAAAGTACCCAATCCTCAGTTTGAGGGTCAGACTAAAACTAAATTAGGCAATTCTGAGGTTGAAGGGTTGGTTGCTTCAAGCAGTTTAGATGCGTTGGCTAGTTATTTTGAAGAAAATCCATCGGTGGCCAATAAAATTATCGATAAAGTTATTGTAGCTTCGCGCGCCCGAGAAGCTGCACGTAAGGCCAGAGAATTAACCCGCAGAAAAGGCGCTCTCGAAGGCGCAGGGCTCCCTGGGAAATTAGCCGATTGCTCGGAGCGGGATGCAGCACTTTGTGAATTGTATATTGTCGAAGGCGATTCTGCCGGCGGTTCGGCGAAGCAAGGGCGCGATCGGCGGTTCCAGGCAATCTTGCCGATCAAGGGTAAAATTTTAAATGTGGAAAAATCAAGACTAGATAAAATTTTATCTAATGAAGAGATCCGCACAATTATTACTGCTTTGGGGACAGGAATTGGCGAAGAGTTTGATTTGACTAAATTAAGATACCATAAATTAATGCTTATGGCGGATGCGGACATTGATGGTTCACATATCCGGACACTACTTTTAACTCTTTTATACCGCCAACTTCCCAAGCTCGTAGAGGAAGGGCATGTTTATATTACCCAACCGCCTTTATATAAAATTAAAAGGGGCCAACGCGAAGAATATATCCAAACTGAACAGCAAATGAATGAGATGCTTTTAGATCTGGGTAGAGAGGGCCATAAATTAGTTAGAGTAAAAGATAAACAGCCTTTTACTGATAACCAGTTTAAGGAGTTATTGATCTTATTGGTTGATATAGACAGGTTGGGTAGGTATTTAGAAAAAAAGGGAGTAAATTTTCAAGAATTACTTAGTTTTAGGAACATAAAGACCAAAAAAGTGCCTATTTATCGGGTAAAAGTAGAGGGTATATACCAGTTTGTGTATTCTGATAAAGAGCTAGCAAGCCTTGCAGAAAAAGCTGGGAAAGATGCGGAGCGGGATGTTTTGCATATTTTTGAAGCGCAGGAGATTGAAGAAATTATTTCAAAAATAGAAAAATTAGGATTTGAGTTTGAAACTTATTTTAGCGGTATTATTCCTCAAATCGGGGGCGCAAAAGAAGGTGATAAAAAGATAAAAGCAGTTTATCGCGTTACAAATGATGATGATCTAAAAGAAGTTTTTAGCTTAAAAGAGCTGCTTGCTTGTATTAAAGATGTGGCTGCGAAGGGGATGCATATTCAAAGATATAAAGGTTTGGGAGAAATGAATCCTCAGCAACTTTGGGATACTACTATGGATCCTGAGAAAAGAACAATTTTGAGAGTGACTTTAGAAGATGCGGTTGAAGCGGATAAGATGTTTACCATATTGATGGGCGATCAAGTTGAGCCGCGGCGTGAATTTATCGAAAATAATGCTCATCAAGTTAAGAATTTAGATATTTAAAACGGAGGGGAAATGACTGAACTTAAAAAAAATGCAGTTTACCCGGTACGCATTTTTAGCGAAGCCTGGGGGGTTTTTCGAAAGAATGTAGTCAGGCTCTGTTCAATTTATTTTATATTTTACGTTCCATACCTGTTGCTTTCTGTTCTAGCGAATGTTTTGCCCGGGGATCAGTCAAATATCCTGTTGATTATTATTGCTTTTGTCAGCATATGGTGTAGCGTAGCTTTGTTGTTTGCGGTAAATAAGGCTACTGATCAAGAGAGCTTTAGTATTAAGGAAAGCATAATGTTAGGAATGAAAAAGTATTCCTTAAACTATGTCGGGATAATCTTGCTGCTTTTCTTGTTTGGCCTTTTGATTTTGCTTGCGATGCTCGCAGCATTTTATGTTGCCTCATTATTGTTAAAAGTAAGTTCAATATTGGCAATTGTCCTGCAAATACTTTGTGTTGTTTTAGGAGTTTGTTTAGTAGTATATTTCATGATCCGTTGGTCGTTGGGCTGGGTTTGTATTTTAGAAAATATTAATCCTTTTGCTGCCTTAAAACGCAGCCGGGTATTAATTAAAGGCCATGTCAATCCAGTGGTAGGAGAATATGCTTTATTTATCATGGCATCTATTGTAGCCAATATTCCCTATTTAATTCTAACGTTGATTTTTACCAGCCCGGATGCAAACCAAGAAATACAGATATTAGGCGCAGCAATTAATAGTGTTGTTGTTTATGGCATTGTTTCGCCTTTTGTAGTGACGATTATGGTTGTGTTGTATAAAAAATTGAAAGAGGTAAACGCAATAAATGTACACCCGTAATGATAAGATAATTAATGTTTATATCGAGGATGAAGTAAAGGATTCCTATTTAAATTATGCGATGAGCGTAATTGTGGGCCGGGCATTGCCGGATGTGCGCGATGGCCTGAAGCCTGTGCATCGGCGAATTTTGTATGCTATGTCCGAGCTTAACCTCGAACATTCCAAGCCTTATAAAAAATGTGCACGTATCGTTGGTGAAACTATGGGTAAGTACCATCCTCATGGCGATAGTGCGATTTATGATACTTTAGTCAGAATGGCGCAAGATTTTTCTTTGCGCTATCCTTTGGTTGATGGGCAGGGTAATTTTGGGTCGGTCGATGGTGACGCGGCGGCTGCGATGCGTTATACTGAAGCACGTTTGGCGGCTGTGTCTGATGAGATGCTCTCAGACATTGAAAAGGAAACAGTAAATTATGGCCCAAATTTTGACTCATCTTTAAAAGAACCGTTGCTTCTACCGGCTGCCCTACCCAATCTTTTAGTTAACGGCTCAAGCGGGATTGCCGTTGGCATGGCGACAAATATCCCGCCGCATAATTTAAATGAGGTATGCGACGCACTTATTTATTTAATTGATCAGCCTGAAGCCGAAATCAAAGATTTAATGCGTTATATTAAGGGCCCGGATTTTCCGACGGGTGGTTTAATTTGCGGTAAGGCAGGCATTAAAGATGCTTATATGACGGGCAGAGGAAAACTTTTAATCCGTGCCAGGGCGACAGTAGAGCATCAGAAGAACGGTAAAGATTTAATTATTTTTACTGAGATTCCCTACCAGGTGCAGAAGTCTGCTTTGATTGAGTCGATTGCCGGGTTAGTGGATGACAAAAAAATCGAAGGTATTTCAGATATCCGGGATGAATCAGATAAAGAAGGTATGCGTATAGTTGTTGAGCTTAAGCGCGATATCGAGTCTCAAATCGTTTTAAATCAACTTTTCAAGCATACGCAATTAGAGAATACTTTTGGTATTATCATGCTGGCCTTGGTCGATAATCGGCCCAAAGTTTTAAATTTGCGCCAGATGTTGGATTGTTATGTTGAGCATCGCCGGGTGGTTATCCGCCGGCGTACACAATTTGAATTAGATAAAGCTTTAAAGCGGGCGCATATTTTGGAGGGTTTAAAAATTGCGCTTAAATTTATTGATCAGATTATTAAAGTTATTAAAACTTCAAAAAGCACTGATGCCGCTAAAGTAAATTTGATGAAGGAGTTTGAATTATCTGAGCTCCAAGCGCAGGCAATTCTTGAAATGCAGTTACAGCGCTTAACCGCTCTTGAGCGGGATAAGATTGATGCCGAATACGCCGAGCTTCTAAAGAAAATTGAAAACTGCCGTTCAATTTTAGCTTCAGTTAAAAAAATCGAAGCAATTATCAAAGAAGAGCTGGAACTGTTAAAGAAGAAATATGGTGACCCCCGCCGCACTGATATTGTTGGGGAAGCCGAGAATTTGGAGATTGAAGATTTAATTGCTGATGAGGATGTGGTGGTAACCATCAGCCATGGCGGCTATATTAAACGTTTGCCGGTAAGTGCTTATCGCAAACAAAAGCGCGGTGGTACCGGAGCAACCGGTGCAGAATTAAAGGAAGAGGATTTTAGCGAACATCTTTTTGTTGCCTCAACGAAAGATTATGTGCTTATTTTTACGGATAAGGGCCAGGTGCATTGGTTAAAAGTTTATGAAATTCCTCAAGCCAGCCGCATATCTAAAGGGAAAGCAATTATTAATCTTGTCCAGATGGAAGCTGCAGCTAAGGTCAGCTCAACTATCCCGGTAAAAGAATTTTCTGCGGATAAATATCTGGTTATGGTTACAAAGTTAGGGCAAATTAAAAAGACTAAGCTTGATGCTTACGGTAATCCGCGCAAAGGCGGTATTATCGGGATTACTTTGGATAAAGATGATGCGTTGATTGGTGTTGAAATGACTGATGGGAAACAGGAATTACTTATTGGGACCAGGCAGGGCAAGGCAATCCGGTTTTCCGAAGAGAATGTGCGGGATATGGGAAGAGGCGCTCATGGTGTGCGCGCGATATCTTTAGCTAAAAAAGATGAAGTTATTGATATGGTGGTTCCTCAGAAGGCCTCAACTATATTGACGGTTACCGAGTTAGGTTTTGTAAAACGTACAACTATTGATGAGTACCGTTTAACGAGCCGAGGCGGCAAAGGGGTAATTAATATTAAGGTTACGGAAAAGAACGGCCAGGCAGTAAATTTAAAAACTGTAAACGATAAAGACGAGTTAATGGTTATTACTCAAAATGGAATATTTTTACGCTGTGCAATAAAAGATATACGTGAAACCGGCCGTTCATCACAAGGTGTGCGGTTAATTAAATTGCAGGATAAAGATCAAGTTGCGTGTGTTGCTCCGGTGATCGCCGAAGAAAGCGAATAAGAATTTAGACCCCATCGTCTAGCCTGGTCTAGGACAAGAGCTTTTCAAGCTCTCGACACGGGTTCAAATCCCGTTGGGGTCATTAAAATTTAGTTTTGGCATTTAGCAATATAAGCAACAACAGGGGTTCTCCCGCCGATTCTTAAAATATCTTGGCGGGACTGCGCCGCTTGACAAAAAAGATAGCGGCTGGAAATCCCGTTGGGGTCATTAAATTTGCAGTTATTTTTAGATTTTGTTGTACAAAATATAAAGGTGCTTAAGTGTGTGGAATAGTCGGATATATTGGGCAAAGAGAGGCACAACCTATTTTGTTATCCGGTTTAAAGCGCTTGGAATACCGCGGTTATGATTCAAGCGGGATAGCCGTAATCTCTCCTAAGAAAAGTAGCATAACGATAAGAAAATCTCCCGGAAAAATCAGCGAACTAGAGAAATTGGTTAAAAATAAACCGGTTAACGGTATGGTCGGCATTGCGCATACTCGTTGGGCAACGCACGGGGCGCCTACTCAGGCCAATGCCCATCCGCATTCTGATTGTTCCGGCTCAATAGCTATGGTGCATAATGGAATTATTGAGAATTATGAAACGCTTAAAGCCCAACTGGTGAAGGAAGGCCATGTTTTTAACAGTCAGACGGATACCGAGGTAATTGTGCATTTAATTGAAAAATTTTATCAAGATATTCCTCTTGAAGATGCGGTGTGCCGGGCGCTCAAGTTATTAATTGGTTCCTTTGCCATTGGCGTAATTTCATCCAAAGAGCCGAATAAATTAGTCGGGGCTCGTTTAGGAAGCCCGTTAATCGTTGGTGTTGGCAAGGGGGAAAATTTTCTTGCCTCTGATGTGCCGGCGGTTTTAGGTTTTACAAAAGAAGTTATTTTTTTGGATGAAAAAGAAGTTGCTGTTTTAGATAAAGATAATTTTAAAATTAGCGACCTGGAAGGTAAAACTGTTTTTAAGAAAGTCACCCATGTTAGTTGGGATATTGCTCAGGCAGAAAAAAATGGATTTGATCATTTTATGCTTAAAGAAATTAATGAGCAGCCTAAAATTTTAGAGAATTTAATTAATTCCCGCATTGATAAAACAACTAGTAAGATATTTTTCGAAGAACAAAATATTCCAGAAACCAAGCTCAAAGAGATTAAAGAAATATTTATTGTTGCCTGCGGCACAGCGTATCATGCCGGAATGGTGGGTAAGTATGTTTTAGAGTCGTTGTGCGGGGTTGCTACCTCCATAGATGTTTCCAGTGAGTTTAGGTATCGTGACCTGCTCATCGGAGAAGAAACTTTAGTTATTGCTATAAGCCAATCTGGAGAAACAGCGGATACTTTAGCCGGAATAAGAGAGGCTAAAAGACGAGGTTCGACTGTAATTTCCATCTGTAATGTTCTGGGCTCGACTTTAACTCGAGAATCTGATGGGGTGATCTATACTCATGCCGGACCGGAAATCGGAGTTGCTTCAACCAAGGCTTATACCGCTCAATTGACTGCGTTATATCTATTTGCTTTTTATTTGGCGCAGATAAAAGGGGCCTTATCCCAAGCTAAGATTAAAAAATTATTAGATGAATTGCGCAAGATTCCAGGGTATCAGGGTGAGATTTTAAAGTATCAAAAAAATATCGCTGCCCTTGCCCGCAAACATTCGCATCTAGGTTCGTTTTTATATTTAGGTAGGAATGTAAATTACCCTTCGGCTTTAGAGGGGGCTTTAAAATTAAAGGAGATTTCTTATATCCCCGCAGAAGGTTATGCTGCCGGGGAGATGAAACATGGGCCGATTGCTTTAATTGATGAGTACCGGGCGGTCGTGTGTATTGCACCTAGATCCAAGGTTTATGAAAAAATGGTTTCGAATATTCAGGAGATTCGTTCGCGTAAAGGCAAGATTATTGCTATTGCTACAGAAGGAGACTTGGAGATTAAAGAGTTAACCCGCGAAGTAATTTATGTTCCCAAGACGGAGGAAATATTTACTCCACTTTTAGTAGTTTTACCGCTGCAGTTATTGGCATATCACATTGCGGTTAAGCGCGCCTGCGATGTGGATCAACCGCGTAACTTAGCTAAGTCGGTAACCGTAGAATAATGCTTTATATTGTTGCTACCCCAATTGGCAACTTACAAGACATAACTTTTCGCGCAGTTGAAATTTTAAAAAGCGCAGATTTAATCGCTTGTGAAGATACCCGGCACACTAAAATCCTGCTTACGCATTACGGCATTACAACGCCTACCACAAGTTTTTTTCAGCACAATAGATTCACCAAAGGTGAATATTTAATCGGTTTATTAAAATCCGGAAAAAATATTGCTCTGGTTTCTGATGCCGGTACACCAGGGATCCTTGATCCAGGATATAATTTAATTAATTTAGCGATTCAAAACAGCCTGGAGATTACATTTATACCCGGAGCTGTAGCTTTTGTTAATGCTTTGGTGCTTTCGGGTAAGCCGGCGCACGAATTTTATTTTGCCGGATTTTTACCTAACCGGTCCGGAGCGCGCAAGAATCAATTGGAAAAATTAAAACAGCTGGGTTGTACCTTAGTTTTTTATGAGTCTTGCCACAGAATTTTAGCTAGCCTGGAGGATATTAATACGGTTTTTGGGGATCAAGAGATTTGCGTGGCCCGTGAATTAACTAAGAAATTTGAAGAAGTTTTACGTGCCAGCCCCAAAACTATTCAGGGTAATTTTTCTCAAAACAAGCCTCGCGGTGAATTTGTAATTATAATTTAACCTTGACAATGAGTTGCTTTATGTTAAAATTATAACCATTATGGACCTTTAAGCCCGGCTCTGTGAAGTCGGCAAGGTAAAGAGAATGAATAGGCTGGCAGGAAAAAATATAAACCCTTGGCAAATATAGCCAAGGGTATTTTTTTGTCGTGAGGTTTTTAAATGAAAGAAAAAGTTAAAATACTGGATCAGGATGGCATTAACCGCGCAATTATGCGCATTGCCCATGAAATTATTGAAAGAAATAAGGGTGCCTTGGGTTTGTGCGTTGTCGGCATCAGGAATCGCGGAGTGTATCTTGCCCAGCGTATTGCCGAATGTATTAAGACAATCGAAGGCGTAGGCGTTGCAACCGGGGCTTTAGATATTACACTCTATCGGGACGATCTGGCTTTAGCCAGCGGGCAGCCGCTAGTGCGTAAAACCGAAATAGATTTTGATATTAATGATCAAAATCTAATTTTAGTCGATGATGTGCTTTATACCGGCCGAACAATCAGGGCGGCCTTGGATGCTTTGATTGATTTTGGCCGGCCAAAATCAATACAATTAGCAGTCTTAGTTGACCGCGGCCATCGCGAGTTACCTATCCGGGCGGATTTTGTTGGGAAAAATATCCCGACTTCGAGTAAAGAATCGGTTGAAGTACATTTGCAAAAGCCCGATGGCAGCGATGAAGTATTAATTGCGGAGAAAATGTGATGCTTTGGACAAAGAAAGACCTGCTGGGTTTAGAATATTTGACCAGAGAAGAAATCGAGCTTATTTTAGATACCGCCGAATCTTTTAAAGAAGTCTCTTCGCGTGAAATTAAAAAAGTTCCTGCTTTGCGCGGGAAAACCGCAGTAAATCTTTTTTACGAACCATCAACGCGCACCCGTGTATCTTTTGAGGTAGCGGCTAAGAGGCTTTCTGCTGATGTGATCAATATCGCGTCTGAAACTTCAAGTGTTAAAAAAGGTGAAACTTTAATTGATACGGGGAAAAATATCCAGGCATTAAAAGCAGATATAATTATTATGCGGCACAATTGTTCAGGAGCAGCCAGCATGCTTGCCCGGGCATTAGATATTAGTGTAGTTAATGCCGGTGATGGCTGGCATGAGCATCCAACTCAAGCGTTGCTGGATATTTTTACGCTTAAAGAAAAACTGGGTAAAATTGAAGGTTTAAATGTCGCTATTGTCGGAGATATCGCGCATTCGCGGGTTGCCCGTTCTAATATTTGGGGGCTAACCAAATTAGGGGCGAAAGTTACGCTTTGCGCTCCGGAAATGCTTTTGCCTGTAGGTATCGAGAGAACCGGGGTAAAAACTACGAGCAATATCGGAGAAGCCTTAATAAATGCGGATGCCATAAATGTTTTAAGAATGCAATTTGAGCGCGATGAAGGCGCGGCATTCCCCGAGCAGATGGATTATTACAGAAAATACGGGATTACCAGAGAACGTTTAACTAAGGCAAAAAAAGAAATTATTGTTATGCATCCCGGGCCGATTAATCGTGGTATTGAGATGTCCAGTGAAGTAGCTGATGGAGCAAATTCGGTAATTTTAGAGCAGGTAACTAATGGTATTGCGGTAAGAATGGCAGTATTATTTTTAGTCGCAACAGCCAGGGAAGTCTAAGATGAGTATATTGATTAAAGGCGGGCGCGTAATTGATCCAGCGCATAAGATCGATGCGCTGCTGGATATTTTAATCGAAGATAAAAAAATATCTAAAATTGCTGTTAACATTCAAGCACGGGCTAAGACGGTAATTGATGCCAGTAACAAAATTGTTGCCCCGGGTATTATTGATATGCATGTACATTTGCGCGAGCCCGGCAGGGAAGACAAGGAAACTGTTGCCAGTGCAACTTCCGCTGCGGCTAAGGGCGGGGTAACTACTGTTTTAGCTATGCCGAATACCCAGCCGGCAATGGATTCTGCCGAGAATATTAATTTATTGCAGGGGATACTCGATAGGAGTGCTTTAATTCAAGTATTGATTTGTGGGACGATTACGCAGGAACGTTTAGGTAAGCAACTAAGCGATATTGCTGCGCTTAAGAAAGCCGGCGCTTATGCGATATCGGATGACGGATGTTCTGTAGATAGCGATGAGTTGATGCTCGAAGCATTTAAACAGGCAAAGCAAGCGGGGATTTTAACCATTTGCCATTCTGAGGACAAAAAGCTCTCCGGTAAGGGAGTGATAAATTTAGGTTTTAATTCTACGCGTTTAGGCTTACGCGGCATATCTAATGAATCCGAATATCGGAGAATCAGTCGAGATATCCAGTTGGCAGAAAAATCTGGTTCAGCAGTACATATTGCACATGTAAGCTGCAAAGAATCAGTAGATATAATTGCTCAAGGGAAGAAAAGGGGCGTTAAGGTAACCTGTGAAACTACCCCGCATTATTTTGCTCTTAGTGATGAGGCGCTTTTAGGGTATGATACCAACATGAAAATGAATCCTCCTTTAAGAAGTAGGGATGATCTATTAGCAATAAGGCAGGGGTTAAAAGATGGGGTAATTGATGTTATCGCTTCCGACCATGCCCCCCATACCGAGAATGAAAAAGATATCGAGTTTGACCGGGCTGAGTTTGGCGTCGTAGGGCTGGAAACCGAACTTTCAGTGAGTATCAGCGAATTATTGGATAAGCAAGTTTTAAATTGGACAGAATTAATCGAGAAATTTTGTTTAAATCCCGCCAGGATCTTAAATTTAGATAAAGGAAAGCTAACAGTAGGGTCTCCGGCGGATGTAATTGTAATCTCTGATCAGGAAAGCTGGTTAGTTGATAAGCAAAAGCTTGTCTCTAAATCCAAGAATTCTGCTTTTCTGGGGTATTCTTTAAAAGGTTTAGTAGATTATACGATTAGTAATGGCCAGATAGTATACAAAAGGTAGATATGGAATTTATTGCTGACTTTCACATTCATTCCAAATATTCCCGGGCAACCAGCCGTGATATGGATATCAAGCATTTAGCTCTTTGGGCAAAATTAAAAGGTATAACCTTAATAGGGACAGGTGATTTTACGCATCATCTGTGGCTGGAGGAGTTAAAAAATAATTTGGAAGATTGCGGTAATGGTTTGTATAAGCATGCCGGCGTTTATTTCATGCTTACCGCTGAAATCAGCAGTATTTACTCAAAAAATGGTAAAGGGTACCGTATCCATAATCTTATTTTTGCTCCTTCATTCGCGGCGGTAGATAAAATAAATAATGCTTTATCCGGCCGAGGAGCAAATTTAGCCAGCGATGGTCGCCCGATCATCGGAATTGATGCCGCAGAACTTGCACGGATTGTGTTTGATATTGATGAAAAGAATATAATCGTGCCAGCTCATATTTGGACTCCGTGGTTCTCGGTATTTGGTTCAATGTCCGGATTTGATAAAATCGAAGATTGTTTTGAGAAGCAAACCGATAAAATTTTTGCTGTTGAAACCGGATTATCGAGTGATCCGGAGATGAATTGGCGGTTAAGCGCCTTGGATCGGTTTACGTTGATTTCTAATAGTGACGCACATTCGCCGCAAAAGCTCGGGCGCGAAGCCAATGTTTTTAATTGCGATTTAGATTATCAAACCATAAGAGAGGTTTTAAAAACCAAAGATAAAAAAAGATTTTTATATACTATCGAATTTTTTCCTGAGGAGGGCAAGTATCATTATGACGGCCACAGGCTTTGCGGCATTCGTTGGTCGCCCCAGGAGACCAGAGCCCATGATGGGAAGTGCCCAAAGTGCGGTAAACTGGTAACTGTAGGCGTGGTTAACCGGGTTGAAAAGTTAGCTGACCGCAAGGAAGGTTTTGTCCCGGATAATTCTATTCCCTTTAAAAATTTAATTCCTTTTTCTGAAATAATTGCTGAAGCAAAAGGAGTGGGGAAGGTCTCTGTGACCGTTGAAAGAGACTATCAAGCTTATTTGCCTAAATTTGGGACAGAATTTAATATTTTACTTAAGGCTTCCAAAGGTGAATTACTTAAAAGCCTGCCTCCTAAAGTAGTTGATGGTGTTTTGCGTGTGCGAGAGGGCAAGGTGGATATTAAAGCAGGTTTTGATGGTGAGTATGGCACAATTTCTATATTTAATGATGATCAGAAGCTGAAGAAAGATGGGGAACAGTTAAGTTTATTTTAATGCGCCTGTGGCTCAACGGATAGAGCACTAGCCTCCGAAGCTGGTGGTGCAGGTTCAATTCCTGCCAGGCGCAAATAAAAGAGCAGGAATTAGGCGGTTTACGCTGGATAAAATAGGTCCATAAACTTCTTCCAGGTACAATTGGACAAAGTGGAGCATGTTAACAAAAATATAAGCAAATTTATGAATATAGTGGAGACTAAATGAATAAAAAAGTCGTTATTTTAGGTGGTGGACCCAATCGCATCGGGCAGGGGATTGAGTTTGATTATTGTTGTTGTCATGCGGCGTATGCTTTGCGGGAAGAGGGTGTGGAAAGCATTATGATCAATTGCAATCCTGAAACAGTTTCAACTGATTATGATACTTCCGACCGTCTCTATTTTGAACCGCTTACCTTTGAGGATATTATGAATATTCTCGAAAAAGAAAAACCGCTGGGAGTAATCGTGCAGTTTGGCGGGCAGACTCCATTAAATTTAGCTGTCCCTTTGCTTAAAGCCGGAGTAAAACTTTTAGGGACAAGTGCCGATAGTATTGATATTGCCGAAGACCGTAAACGTTTTAAACAGATGTTGGATAAACTTGGACTTTTGCAGCCGGTTAATGGGACTGCGTTTACTTTTGAACAAGCCAGAGAAGTGGCTAATCGCATTGGTTACCCCGTATTGGTGCGTCCCTCATATGTCTTAGGCGGTAGAGCCATGGAAATTGCTTATGATGAGCAGGTGTTAGAAAAATTTATTAAAAATGCGGCCGAAGTTTCCGGTGAGCACCCTGTTTTGGTCGATAAATTTTTAGAAGATGCGATAGAGGTTGATGTTGATTTAGTCGGCGATGGCCAGGATTTTATAATTGGCGGGATTATGGAGCATATTGAACAAGCGGGGGTGCATTCAGGCGATGCGGCGATGTCTCTTCCGACTTATACTTTGTCTGCGCAGATATTAAATGAAATCCGGCAGGCGACAATTCATATGGCTCGTGAATTGCAGGTTGTCGGCTTGATGAATGTACAATATGCCGTAAAGGACAGTAAAGTTTATGTTTTAGAGGTTAACCCTCGTGCTTCGCGCACCATTCCGTTTGTCTCTAAAGTAATTGGAGTGCCGTTAGCAAAATTAGCGACTAAAGTTATGCTGGGCAGAAAGTTAAAAGATCTGGGTTTTATAAAAGAGGTCATTCCTAAACATGTAGCGATTAAAGAATCCGTATTTCCTTTTAACCGGTTTCCGGGAGTTGATATCATTCTTGGCCCGGAAATGAAATCTACCGGGGAAGTTATGGGTATTGATAAGGATTTTGGCCAGGCATATATCAAGAGTCAGCTAGCTGCTGGACAAAGGCTGCCTAAGAAAGGCAATGTTTTTATTTCGGTAAATGACCGCGATAAAAGAAATATTATTTTAATAGCCAAAAAGCTGAAAGATTTAGGTTTTAAGATTTTTGCTTCAAGCGGGACAGCTGAGGCATTAGCAAAAAGCAATATTGCGGCAAAAGTTTTGCCAAAAATATCCGAAGGTCATCCTAATGTCCTAGATTTAATGAAAGATGGTAAGCTGCAGCTGGTGATTAATACTCCTTCGGGAAGAATACCCAGGCTGGATGAAGTAAAAATCCGTTCTCAGGTAATTTTATATGGAGTGCCTTATACTACGACCATCTTTGGCGCCCAGGCAACAGTAAGCGGTATCGAAGTATTGTTAAAGAAGAAGCTTAAAGTTAAATCCCTACAGGAGTACTATGCCAGAGCTGCCCGAAGTTGAAACTATAAAAAGGGACCTAGAAAAAACAATTCTGGGTAAGAAAATTGTTGAAGTTTGTGTGCATAATGCTAAGGTTATTCGGGAGCCTTCTCCGGTAGCATTTAAAAATCTTTTGAAAGGCAAGGCTATAAAAAGTATTTTTCGGAAAGCCAAGCTTTTAATTTTTGAATTGTCGAATCAACTATTTCTAACTATTCATTTGAAAATGACCGGGCAGTTAGTTTATCCCGGAGGTTCTCAGAGAAGCCGCGTTGCTTTTAATTTATCTAATGGTAAGACGTTAGATTTTAATGACGATCGTTTATTCGGTGAATTACGCCTAGTTTCTGATTGGAAGAAAATGAAGTTTGTTCAGGGGCTGGGGCCTGAACCGTTTGATCTGGCTTACGCCGATTTTAAAGATATGCTTTCCAGAAGAAAAACTGAAATCAAGCCTCTATTATTGGATCAGAAATTTATTTCGGGTATTGGTAATATTTATGCCGCTGAGATATTATTCCGATCCAAAATTCATCCCAAGAGGAGCGCGCAGAGTTTAACCGTGCAAGAAAAAGGCATTCTTTTCAAAGAAATGAAAAGCGTGTTGACTAGCGCCATTAAACACGGCGGTTCTTCGGTTGATGATTATGTGCGGGTCTCTGGGGAAAATGGAGATTATTCGCGTTTTCATCGGGTTTACGGGCGGATAGATAAACCTTGTTTTGTTTGTCAGGGTAAAATTAAAAAAATTGTACAAGGAGGACGCGGCACTTATTTTTGCTCTAAATGCCAAAGATAGCTTATGAAAAAACGGCTGAAGATTAATGGAATAATCATGGGGTGTGCAGGGGTAGTAGTATTATTTTTTCCTAAATTATTTTTGCGGAGTATTTTGCCGGGTTTCCAGGAAGTTGCAATTGAGATTTTGGGGGTTTCCTTGATTTTCTTTGGACAAATTATCCGTGTTTCTGCCCGAGGGTATAAGTCAGAGCATTCTTGCGACAGCCATGCCTTGATTCAGGGCGGGCCGTATCAACTAGTACGTAATCCGATGTATTTGGGGATATTCCTGATTGGCTTAGGGGTAGTTTTGGTAATGTTTAAATACTGGGCGGTTACGATCTTTATTTTAGTCTTTATTATTCGCTATATCTTACTTATTTTTAAAGAGGAAAAAAATCTGCGCTTGATGTTTCCAGATACTTACCCGGAATATTGCAGAAAAGTTCCGCGGATTATTCCTTCTGTGCCAAGCTTGATTAAGTTAAGGATAACTGATTATTTACCTTTAAAGATGTGCTGGTTTCAAAGGGAAATCGGTTCGATTTTTTCGCTACTCTTGATCGTTTTTCTGGTAGAATGCTGGAAAGATATTAGTGAAGAAGGGATTTTAGCGTACTTTAGGCAATTTGTCTGGGTAGCTTTAGTTATTTTTTTATTTGCGATTTTTATAATTTTGCTGAGCAAATGGACAGATGAGAAAAATGAAAATAGTACAAGTAAAAGCTAAAATAATTTCTAATAAAAAACTTAGCGGTCATTATTGGCATTTGGAGTTTGTTTCAGGGGAAATTGCTAAAAGTGCCTTACCGGGACAGTTTGTTGATCTTAGGGTCATTAATGGATTTGAGCCGTTATTAAGGAGGCCAATTAGTATCCATGGAGTAAGCGGGGATAAGGTTAAAATTATTTATGAGGTTCTAGGAAAAGGTACGCAAATTTTATCTACAAAAAAAGGAGGACAGGCTCTAGATGTTATTGGCCCGCTAGGTAATGGTTTTGCTTATAAGCCAACGCTTAAATCCGGTGGAGCTAAGAATATATTAATAGCCGGGGGAATTGGGGTTGCGCCGTTGGTATTTTTAGCTGAAAAAATAAAAACCGTTAAACCTTTGATTTTAATCGGTGCCAGGACAAAAGGCCAAATCCTCTGTACGCAGGAATTTAAAGCTTTGGGTTGTAAGGTAGAATTGGCCACGGATGATGGTTCAGCCGGGCTTAAAGGCAGGGTTACAGATTTATTAAAAAATGTTTTAGAGCAGGTTAAACCTTCGAGATTATTTTCTTGCGGCCCGCATCCGATGTTAAAAACTGTCAGCCAGATTGCCCTGGAAAATAAAATTAAGGCCCAGCTTTCATTAGAGGAGCATATGGCTTGCGGTATTGGAGCCTGCTTGGGTTGTGTTGTTTTAACTAAATCAGGTTATCAAAGAGTATGCAAAGATGGCCCCGTTTTTTCAAACGAGGAATTAATATGGTAAAGGGTATTAATCCAAATTTAAGCGTAACAATCGGCAAGCTGGTTTTAAAAAATCCAGTGATGGTGGCCAGCGGGACTTTTGGTTATGCGGAAGAATTCAGGGATTTAATTGATTTAAGAAAATTGGGCGCGATTGTTACGAAAACTATCACGATCAAGAGGCGCCATGGAAATTTACCTCCGCGCACTTGTGAAACTTCAAGCGGTATGCTTAATTCTATCGGTTTAGAGAATCCGGGTATAGATAATTTTATTCAAAAAAAACTTCCTTTTCTAAAATCGCTGGGTATTCCAATTATCGTAAGTATTGCTGCTGAGGAAAGCCCGGAGGAATTTGAAATTCTGATTAAGCAGCTGGATAAAATAAACGAAGTGTCGGCGATCGAATTAAATATATCCTGCCCTAATCAGCAGAAAGATAAGTTAATTTCCCAGGATGCTAAAGCGACATTTGAATTAATTAGTGCCGCACGAAAACTGACGCAAAAATGTTTAATTGCCAAGTTGTCGCCCAATGTAACTTCTATTTCTGAAATTGCTTTAGCTTGTGCTAGTGCCGGCAGTGACGCGTTGGCTCTAATTAATACGCTTAGCGGTATGAGCATTGATGTAAAAAAGCGTGTTCCTAAATTAGGTGCTTGGGCTGGCGGCTTAAGTGGTCCGGCAATCCGGCCAATAGCCGTTAAGATGGTCTGGGATGTTTATAATAAAATTAAGATTCCAATTATTGGTATGGGGGGGATAGTGGATACCGAGAGCGCTCTAGAATTTATTATTGCCGGCTCGACAGCGGTAAGCGTAGGAACGGTAAACTTTGTGAATCCTCAAGCGAGCATAGAGATTATTGCTGGATTAAAACAATATCTGGTGGATAATAATATTCAGAATTTAAATAACCTTATTGGAAGATTAAAAGCATGCAAGGATTAAGTTGCCCTGAAATTATAGTTGCCCTGGATGTAGATACAATGGAAAGCGCTATAGATCTTGTGGATAAGCTTTACCCTAAAATAAAGATTTTTAAAGTGGGCAGCCATCTCTTTACTGCTTATGGTCCTGAAATTATTAAAATGCTGCATAAGCGGGGAGCTCAAGTTTTTCTCGATCTTAAATATTTTGATATTCCTAATACCGTTGCTAGTGCGGTGGCGGCAGCAACGCGGCTTGGAGTAAAGATGCTTACTTTGCATATTTCCGGCGGCAAAGAAATGATTGAAATGGCGGTAAAAGCAGCAGATCTTCAAGCAAGAAATTTTAAAATAGCCCGTCCGCTATTGATCGGGGTTACAGTTTTAACCAGCAAGGCAGCTGGCGCAGGGGAAGTGGTTGCTTTGGCCAGGGAAGGGGTAGCTTGTAATTTAGATGGCGTAGTTTGTTCGGTACATGAAGCAGCTATTCTCCGCGACGAAATAAAAAAAAATTTTATTATTGTTACCCCGGGGATAAGGGTGGATGACACTGTCAAGGATGATCAGAAAAGGACTGCTACGGTTGCTGAGGCAGTAAAAGCCGGAAGTAATTTTTTAGTTATCGGCAGGCCGATTATAAAAGCAGTTGACCCGTCAGCTAAAGCCGGACAACTTTTAGGAGATTTATATGGCGCAGGAAATTAAGGATTTAATTACACAGATTCAGCAAGAAGGCATAAAGACAGCTGAAGAAAATGCGGCCCGGATAAAAGCCGAAGCAGATGCTCTTGCTCAAAAGATTATCGCGGACGCAAAAGTTCAGGCTAAGAAAATTATTGAACAAGCAAATGCTGAAACAAAAAAAATGGAAGATTCTGTCCAAGCCTCTTTAAAACAGGCCGGGAGAGATTTGCTGCTCAGTTTAAGAAAAGAGATTAATTTGATGTTAGATAGATTGGTTAAGGTGGGTGTAGGCCAAGCGTTGACTGCTGAAGAATTAGCTAAAATTATCCAGGCTTTAATTAAAAATGCCCCGCTTTCTTTAGGCTCAGAAATTATTGTTTCTTTAAATCAGCAGGACAAAGGAAAGATAGAGAAAGAATTTTTAGGCAAGCTTGTGCAAGAAACTAAAAAGCAAATAACTTTAAAATCTAGCGAGGGGGTTGAGGGGGGCTTCGTGATTAGTTTTGATAACGGTAAATCAATTTTTGATTTTAGTTCCGAGGCTTTAGCTGAGTATTTGTCCGGTTCTCAGAGGCCCGAACTAGCTAAGATTTTAAAATCCTAACTAAAAATGGGCGCTTATTATACATATCTAATTTCCAGCTTACCAATACTTAATTTTTTAGTTAAACCTGCGTTTAGCTTAGAAGAATTTTTTACTAAATGCCAAGCCCTGATTCCGGAAACAGAAATTAAACTCATGCGCAACGTTTGTTATCAAGAGGCCTATTTATTAGATCAGGCATTAAATAATACGCTTGGCAAGTGGGCTAATTTTGAAATAGACTTAAGGAACGAGTTGGCTGTTGCTCGGGCCCATAGAAAAAAAATCGACCCTTTAAAATTTTTGCGGATTACAAATTTATCGGAAGCACAGGTTGCGCATGTGGCCATGGCGGCTTATCGCAGCGCTTCAATATTGGAAGCAGAAAAAATTTTAGATTCAGCCAGATGGAATTTTTTGGAGTTTTTAAGTTTAGGCCATTATTTTGATTTTGATTTTTTATTAATTTACGCATTGAAACTTAAAATTTTAGAACGTTGGGATAAAATACAAAAAGCGGATAAAGAAACGTTGTTTAACCAGGTAATCCTAAATTAATTATGAAAAATAATCGAACCGGGCGGGTAATAAAAGTAAATGCTAACATGGTTACTGTTCAGGTTGAAGGATTTATTATTCAAAATGAGGTGGCTTACGTTGTTGTTGGTACTGAACGCCTGAAGGCTGAAGTTATCCGTGTGCGTAAGGATTGTGCAGAAATGCAGGTTTATGAAAGTACGCAAGGCTTAAGGGCCGGCGACCTTGTGGAATTTAGCGATGAACTTCTTTCCGTTGAACTCGGTCCAGGGTTATTGAGTCAGATTTTTGACGGGCTGCAGAATCCCTTGTCGGAACTAGCGCAGAAGTGCGGATTTTTTCTTAAACGCGGTGTATACCTGGAAGCATTGAATACTAGCATAGAGTGGGATTTTACTCCTTTAGTTAAACCCGGGGACAAGGTGTTAGCTGGCAGCTGGCTGGGAGCTGTCCCTGAGAAAATCTTTAAACATTATATTATGGCGCCTTTTGTGCTCAGTGGTACTCTGGAAGTAACCAACATCGCCCAGGCCGGCCGATATAATTTAAAGCAAGTAATTGCTCAACTTAAAGATGTTAACGGGCATGTCCATGATGTTTTTTTGCAACAGAGCTGGCCGGTAAAAATACCGATTAGTGCTTATGCCGAAAAATTAAGGCCGCATGAACCGTTGGTTACTAAGATGCGTTTAATCGATTCACTTTTTCCAATTAGCCGTGGAGGAACCTATTGTATTCCTGGGCCGTTTGGCGCAGGTAAAACCGTTTTACAGCAGTTAAACAGCCGTCATGCAGAAGTAGATATTGTAATTATTGCCGCCTGTGGAGAACGAGCCGGAGAGGTTGTTGAAACATTAAAAACATTCCCTGAAATTGTTGATCCGCGCACAAATAAACCGTTGATTGACCGCACGGTAATTATTTGTAACACAAGTTCAATGCCGGTGGCTGCCCGCGAATCTAGTGTTTATACCGCAGTAACCATTGCGGAATATTACCGGCAGATGGGCTTAAATGTTTTGTTATTGGCCGACTCAACTTCGCGTTGGGCTCAAGCTATGCGTGAAATGAGCGGCCGCCTGGAAGAAATTCCCGGAGAAGAAGCTTTTCCAGCATATCTTGAATCACGGATTGCTTCTTTTTATGAGCGCGCAGGCGTAGTTAGGCTTTATGGCGGTGCTTATGGTTCGGTAACTATTGGCGGTACAGTCAGCCCTGCCGGAGGAAATTTTGAGGAACCGGTAACTCAGGCAACGCTTAAAGTAGTCGGTGCTTTTCATGGGCTTTCCCGCGAGCGCTCCGATGCCCGGAAATATCCGGCGATAGATCCTTTAATTAGCTGGAGTAAGTATAAAAGTTTCGTTAAAGTAGAAAATCAGGAAAAAGGCCAGGCTATTTTACGGCGTAGCCATGAAATTGCGCAGATGATGAAGGTTATCGGCGAAGAGGGTACTTCGTTAGATGATTATATCCAGTATTTAAAGGGTGATTTTTTTGATTTTGTTTATCTGCAGCAGAATGCCTTTGATGCGGTTGATGAAGCAGCGCCTAAAGAAAGGCAGATTTATTTATTAGAGTTTATTTGTAAGATCTTGGATTCAGAATACAAATTAGATGATAAAGCAACAGCCTTACATTTCTTTCAAACTTTGCGCCAGCTTATGCGTACCTGGAATAGCGCAGAGTATAACGGCAGTGAGTTTAAAAAAATAGAAGAACAGATAAGATTATTTTTAGAAGAGAAAAAGATTAAAGGACAATAATGCAAAAAGCCTATACTAATATTATTCAAATAGCTGGGGATGTTATTACGGTGGAAGCCGAAGGCGTAGGGTATCTGGATATTGCTCAGATAACAAGCAGCCGGGGAATGTCTTTGGCCCAGGTTATCCGGATTGATGCTAAAAAAGTGTCCTTGCAGGTTTTCTCGGGCAGTCGCGGCATATCTACTGGGGACAGGGTTAGGTTTTTGGGCCATCCCATGCGAGTTGCCACCGGAGAAAATTTATTAGGCCGTATATTTAATGGCAGCGGGGTTCCTTTGGATCACGGCCCGCTGCTTTCGGAAAACTTAATTGATATCGGAGCTCCTTCCGTAAATCCAATTAAAAGAATTGTGCCTAACAAAATGATTCGGATTGGTATTCCGATGATCGACGTCTTTAATTCTTTAGTCGAGTCGCAAAAGCTTCCTATTTTTTCGATTGCCGGTGAGCCTTATAATGAATTGTTGGCACGCATTGCTGTTCAGGCAGAAGTAGATATTATTATTTTAGGAGGCATGGGTTTAAAGCATGACGACTATCTTTTTTTCCGTGAAACCTTAAGTGCGCACGGCGCGCTTTCCCGTTGTATATTTTTTGTACATACTGCATCTGACCCTACGGTTGAGTGTCTGCTTGTCCCGGATATTAGCTTGGCAGTAGCTGAAGATTTTGCTTTAAAAGGTAAAAGAGTCCTGGTTTTATTGACTGATATGACTAATTTTGCCGATTCATTGAAAGAAGTTTCTATCACCATGGAGCAGGTCCCTTCTAACCGTGGATATCCCGGGGATCTTTATAGTCAATTAGCTGCCCGGTATGAAAAGGCGGTTGATTTCCAGGGCGCCGGATCAATTACGATTCTGGCAGCTACGACTATGCCGGGTGATGATGTTACTCATCCTGTTCCGGATAATACTGGCTACATTACCGAAGGCCAACTTTATTTAAAAAATGGAGTAATTGAACCCTTTGGTTCTTTAAGCCGTTTAAAACAGCAGGTCAATGGTAAATCCCGGGCTGACCACCGCACGATTATGGATACCATGATTCAGCTGTTTGCTAATTACCGCGAGACCTTGGAAAAGCAATCCATGGGATTTCAAATGAGCGATTGGGATAAAAAATTACTTAAATATGGCGCTCTATTCGAAGAAAACATGATGTCGCTTAAAGTAAATATTTCGCTAGAGAAGGCCCTGGATTTAGGCTGGCAAATTTTAGCCAGTTGTTTTACTCCGGAAGAAACCGGGATAAAGCTTTCGATCGTTGAAAAATTCTGGCCTAAAAAATAATGGCAAAAATAAAGTTTACCAAGGGTGAATTAAAAAGGCAGCGTGATGATTTAAAACAATTCCAGCGTTACCTTCCAACCTTACAATTAAAAAAGCAGCAACTGCAGCTGGAAATTTTACAGCAAAATTCAGCCCTTCAAAATAATCAACAATCTTTAATTAAACAAAGGCAGGCAATTGATCTTTGGTCAGGCTTGCTTGCCGACCCGCAAGTGGAATTAAAGGCATTTTTAAAGCCTAAAAAAATAATTACCCACCTCAAAAATATCGCCGGCATTGATATTCCGGTATTTGATTTAGTAGAATTCGAAGAAATAGAATATGATTTATTTGTTATGCCATTGTGGTTAGATTTGGCAACTGAAGTTTTTAAAGAAGTTATTGTTTTAAATACGGCAATTTCATTGATCCAGGAAAGTATTTCTATTTTGCGCCAGGAACTGCGGATTACTACGCAGAGGGTAAATCTTTTTGAGAAAGTAAAAATACCTGCGGCAGAAAAAAACATCCGTTTAATTAAGATTTCGATTGGAGACCAAATGGCGAATTCCGTAGGCCGCTGTAAAATTGCTAAAAGAAAAATCGAAGAATTCATTCTGGAAGAGGCGATAGCATGATTGTTCCGATGAAAAAAGTTTTTTTACTTATCCAGCAGGCTAGAGGCCCAGCTGTCCTAGAGCGCTTACGCCAGCTTGGAGTAGTGCATGTTGAACATGAAAATGTTCCGCAAGGTACAGAGCTTAATGAAATTAATGAAAAATTGAATTTAATTGAAAACACGCGTTCTATTTTATCAGCATTAAGCCAGGAGCATTTGCTTAAGCCGCTAGTTTATAAATCAGAGGATTGGATGGTGGTTTGCCGGCACGTAATTGCTTTGCAGAAAAAATATGATCAACTTAAAGAATATGCTGTTTCCTTGGGGCTGATAATTGATTTCTGGGAGGATTGGGGTGATTTCGATCCGGAGCAGGTAAAGGCCCTGCAGCGAAAGAATATCCGGATAAAGTTGTATCAAATTCCTAAAACTAAAATTAAAGGTTTACCGCAGGGCATAATTCTAAAAGAAATTTTTCAGGAAGGCCAATTGGCCAATTGTTTAGTGATAAGTACCGGGGATATTGAGCTTGGTTTTAAGGAAATAGAGCTGCCCAAATCATCATTATCCCAAATGAAGCGCCGGCTCTCAGAAGATGCTAAAATTATGCAGGAGATAAGAGTGGAAATTGCCGGTCATCTTGTTTTTCAAAAAGAGCTTGTCGAAGTGGAAAGGTCTTTTTTAAGCCAGAAAGATTTTTATACTGTTTTAAGGGGGATGGGGAAGGTTGATCAACTTATTTATTTAAAAGGGTATATACCAGTTGATGCTGAAGCGGAATTAATTAAACAATCTAAGATAAATAGTTGGGGTATTTTGACGCTTGACCCGGGTTCAGATGATGCTGTGCCGACTTTAACGCGTAATCCGGCTTGGGTTGCGCTGATAAAGCCATTATTAAAATTACTTGAGCTTGTTCCGGGTTATAACGAAATTGATATTAATCCTGTTTTTATTGTTTTTTTTAGCCTTTTTTTTGGCATTCTCATCGGGGATGCCGGGTATGGCCTGGTTTATTTTTTACTTAACTTTTGGTTATATAAGAAAATTGGGCATAAAACAAAAGATAAAAGCGCATTTTTTCTCTTTTACATCTTAAGTTTTTGCGCTATTATATGGGGATTATTGACGGGAACTTTTTTTGGCCAGGAATGGTTGTTAAAAATAGGGATAAAGCCTTTACTGCCGGCATTAACTAATACGGTTTTTATCCAGGCTCTATGTTTTTTTATCGGGGCAGTGCATTTATCCCTGGCTCATGGCTGGAGGGCAATACTCAAAGCCCCGGCATTAACGGCGTTGGCAGATTTGGGTTGGATTTGCGTTATCTGGGCAGTATTTTTTCTTGCTAAAAACCTGATTTTGGGTGATAGTTTTCCGTCGTTTGGAAGTTGGTTAATTATTGCCGGCTTAGTGCTAGTTTTATTTTTTACAAATCCTCAAAAAAATATATTTAAAACTATCGGCGAGGGGCTGGGGGCAATTGCGTTAAGTTTAGTTAATAATTTTACGGATGTAGTTTCTTATATACGTTTGTTTGCCGTGGGTTTAGCCGGCGTAGCTATCGCGGATGCTTTTAATGCTATGGCCGCCGGAGTAGTTAAAAAGGGCGATTTTTTAACGTTCATCGCAGCCGCATTGATTGTTGTTTTTGGGCATGCGCTTAATATCATTCTTGGGCCAATGTCGGTTCTAGTCCATGGAGTAAGGTTGAATGTCCTTGAGTTTTGTGGCCATGCTAATGTTACTTGGTCAGGTTTTGTTTACAAACCGTTTTCCAACGAAGAGCAATGATTAACTAGGGAGAGAAAATATGGAAACTGGAGTTTTGTTTCAATTTAAAGATTTAGGAGCAATTTTGGTTCTAGCTTTGTCTGCTTGTGGTTCAGCAGCAGGCGCAGGAGCTGCCGGTATGGCAGCTATTGGTGCTTGGAAGAAAAATTTTAGTCAAAATAAGAATGCATCCTTTTTGCTTGTTGCCTTGGTCGGTGCGCCTTTAACTCAGACGATTTATGGAAATATTGTTATGACTAAAATGATTGAATTAGCTAATAAAGGGCAATATCTTTGGGGTGTTGGTGCTTTTGCCGGGCTAGCTATCGGGCTGTCAGCGTATTTTCAGGGTAAATGTGCTGCCTGCGCCTGCGATGCGATGGGGGAAACCGGTAAGGGGTTTGGAAATTATTTAGCGGTTTTAGGCATCACTGAAACCGTTGCACTTTTTGTCATGGTTTTTACCTTAATTGTTTTAGGGAAGATTTCCGGCGTATAACTTTTGGGCGATTAGCTCAGCTGGTTAGAGCATCTGCTTTACACGCAGAGGGTCAGGGGTTCAAGTCCTCTATCGCCCACCATTTGTTTAGATAAATACCTGTTGCAAAGATTAGGTTTTAGGGTATATTAGATAACTTAGATCCCCACAAAAAAACCGTGAGGATTAAATTCACACAGCAACTTATGTTTTTTTATTTCATAAGTTGTGCATTCATTAAATTTGGGGTCGTAGCTTAGCCTGGCTTAAAGCGTCTCCCTGTCACGGAGAAGACCGCGAGTCCGAATCTCGTCGGCCCCGCCAATTAGAAACAAAAAATCGGCCTCTATTTCTTAAATTAAATAAGAGATAGGGGCCGATTTTTTAATACATAATTACACCAGCTTGATTCATTTCTTTAGTTTCTTTCGGGGTGGGGCGTTTGCCTATCTTTGTAATTCCGGCTGGCATGTTCTTTTCTATCGTTAAGCTTGAGTCAGGTGTTAAGTTAACTTTAGCATTAGCCTCAGGGGTTTTTTCCAAGCCTTGATCATTTTGAACAGGAGGCAGTTGGTCTCCTGTGTTTTTTGAAGGGGCATTAATTACAATAACCCCGCTCTTAATTACAAGAGGTTGCGGAGTTGTGGCCAATGGCGGAAGTGGCGCTGGCGAATAATTTTCTGTCGGTGTGCTTTTTGTAGGCTCGTTTGGTAATAACTGAGGATTGATATTGCCGGTTCGAGTAAGTAGTGTGCTAATAAATATTATTCCTATAAGCAATGTTGATAAAATAATCAGCCATTTGATTTTCATTTTAGTTCTCCCAGGATAATGTAATGTAGTCTCCGGTAGTTGGGACAAACGGAGGCGGAGAGTTTAATAAACGCGTGTCATAATCGTAGTTTTTAGAATAACCAGATACCCTGGTTGTTCCGCTAAAGGTTCCTACTGGCCCGCGTTGGCTTTGAATTATTCCCCCAAAAACAGTAAGAGCTCCTTTTGCCGGGCCCAGCCACCAGTTGGATAACATAAACGAAGTATTTAGCGCCATAATTGAGGCATCTATTTCTAAGTTATATGGTGAATTTTGGTTGATTACTACATCCCTTTCTGAGATAAGGCCAAGGGTATCAGTTGATGCCGGATTTATACGGGGGTTGTTGGAATAAATTATATTGTTAGGGACAATAATGTCACTGCTTGAGCCGGCAGTCAGCCTTCCTTTAAGTGTGCCGGAAATAGTCAGGCTGCCGTTGTCAACAAAAAGCGCACCATTGGCAGGTAAAGCCGTGTTGTAATTGTTCCATCCTTTACCGGCATTAGTGACATTCATTGTGCCGTTTGAATTTAAGACAATCGTTGAATTGCCGGTAAGCCTTAATCCTCCGGCACCGGTTGAGGCGCTGCGTAAACTTAAAGCTTGCGTAGGCATATTAGTTTGATTTGTCCCTAAGGTGACTGTGCTTTTAAAGTCAGGTAGATCGTGGGGAGAGTTGCTTAGGTTTGAAGAATTAATATTATTTCCATTATTATAATACCGGATATAATTATCCACAGAGCGGACATCGCCGTCAAATATCGGATTCCCTTTAATATTAAAGTGCCCGTTGGTGTGCGTTGGCCCATTTAAATGGTCCTGGTCCCAGAACCAAACATTTGTTCCGCCGTAACTTTCGCTATTAGTAAACCAAATGTACCGGGCATAATTATCCGTTTGTAAATAATTAGTTAATGTTTGGGTTATTCCGCCTACTGCGCCGATAGAAGTTATGCGGTATCTTTTTACGCTCGGGGATCCGTTGGGAGATCCCAGGTCGGTGATTGTAACGCTGTAACTGCCGATAGCCGGATTACCAAGATTCTGTGGTCCGCCCCAAGGGTTGCTTGAGCTTCCCGGAGGAGTTGCTTGAGATCTTATCCAGATTAGTGCTCGGTCAAGCCCGGCTTCAGCAATACCTGTTGCCTGAGCCTGCCGCTTAAAAGTATTGGTAGTTTTATTTTGAGAGTTACTTATTTCGACGATAAATCCCGAAAAGGCAAGTAGTATGGTTATTGCCATATAGGTAGCAATAAGCGCAAAGCCCTTTTCGTTGCGGATTATTTTAAAGGACTTAATCACGTTAATTCCTCATTTTTAATATGGCCTGTTCTGTGTCTTGCCAGTTTCCCGTGCTGTTTATTTTTCCGGCAGTTAGATCAATTTGAATAATATTGTCTTCGCCACTGGGCCGGCTAAATCGTAACGTAGTAATATTCGGGGAAATAATTGAAGTTACCGGGCCTTGAGTGCGTATAAGCTGATTGGCGTTATTAACTGAGTAGGTAATGTTGCCAGACCATTCGATATTGCCAATTGTGTCTACAACTATTCCATCGCTATTGTTATCAAAGGGCACTTGGAAGGTAAGGGAGTTACTGTTTGTGCCGGAGGCTAAGTTTGTTTTTGAGGGAGAGGTTTCCCGTAAGTCCCGGGTCATCGACATAATTGAAAATAATAGGTTTTGACGCAGTTGAGTCGGAGTGTCGCTGGTGAACAGTGAATTTTTTCCAGCAACCATAGCCAGGCCGATGGCAATCATAATGATTGAAAATATTAATGTCGAAACCAGGATTTCGATTAAGGTTAAGCCTTTCATTTTTTAACGATTAGCCACTTGGGTGACTAATTTTACAGTTGAATCAATAATTCCATTTCCGTTAGTATCTTCTCCGGAGTCAAGTGTTCCGCTAAGATTTAAATCTTCGCCGATTATTCGATTATTTTGCTTCCAGCAGATACTAACTGTCGCCAGTAGAAACTCCGGATTTGAATCATCAATGTAGATTGTGCCCATACTATTAGTGATACCATTAACAGTAAAATTAAGCCGGTTAAAATTAGCCATAATTTGCGGAAAAGGAGTACTGCGAATTTCTTCGATTTGCCCCTGGGCTGCGCTGGTAGCGATACTTACATTTTTTGAAATTCTGATTGAATCCATGCAGGCAATATAAGTTAACAATATGCCGCAAAGTGCAAATGAAGCGATTAATGCCGCTAAAAGTATTTCCGGTAAAGCAAAACCTTCTCTAGATTTCAAGTTCATTGCGGGCCTATTTTTTAAAAAGATAATTTTTTACTAATTCCATTTAAAGTATACATCAAAATATACATAAATTCACCTACTTTATCTTGAGTTTTTCTGTTCCCGATGATATTATAGAAAAGTGTTGAAGAAGATTTATCTTAGCCTGGCTTTGGTCTTAAGTGTTGATGCTTGTGCCTATGGTTATGAACTTTTGAATACCGAACAATTTACATTATCGCTAGATACTTATTTCCGTACAGATTTAGTAAGTTTTAAAAACGTAGAGAGCCTGAATAGTCATGATCAGGATGATCATGCTGCGTATTTAGGTATAGATTATAGTTTTGCTTTTAACGCGGATCTTAAAGATTCGGAAAATCAATTTTATCTCAAGCTTGAGCGTAACGGGCCTTATGATTATAGCGCTCCGCTTTACATACATGATACCTTAATCAACGCCGGTGACAAAATAGCAAGGTATCGCGGTGCCGAACTCCTGCCGCAGGTTGAGGAATTCTGGATTGATTCTAAACTTTTTGATAATTATAGGGTTAAGACGGGTTTGTATGTTTACGAAGTAGGCAATGGTTTTGCGCTGAATGGTAATTATGAAAACTACGGGCTTACTTTTTATAAAGAAACTCAGAATTTGATCTGGCGCTTCTATTATTGTAAGCCGGACCTGGTTTATAAGATTCATGTAGGTCCGGATATAAAACAGGCTCAAGAGCAGGGCCAAAGTTACGAACCTAACGCCGCCAATTTTTTTGCTGCTGATGCTAAAATTATTGCCGGTAAGCAAACCTTTTGGCCGTATATCGGCATGTTAGCAGACTATACTTCCAGCGGAAAAAGAGATAATCTGTTTGCCGCTCCCATAGAGAGGGATTTTTTGGGCACTTTGGGCACTGCTTGGCAGTATGATCATGAAAATTTTACTTTAAAATTAGAAGCAGCCCATAATTTTGGAGTTGCTCAAAGCCAGGATAGCAATTATAAAGATATTACTCATACCGGGTATATGTTTTATTCCGGTTTAGAGTATGTGTTTGGTAAGTTTGTCCCAGAGTTGCAATTTTTATTTTGTTCTGGGAATAAAGTTACTTTGGATGAGGCAGGAAATCCTGATACAAAATATGTCAGCGGGAAAAATCGTGCTTTTAGTTATGCTTCTCCCACAAATATGAATTTAAGTGATTCGATAAGCAGTAGCAATGCCGATATGCTGCCGATTGTAGCCATGGGTGGGGGAGATGGTTTAAATTATGGGGTACCGCGGCCAAAAACTTTTGCCTCCGGTGATTTTGAAAATTTAATTATGCCTTCAGTCGGTTTTGATTATAATTTTACCGATCGGCTCATTTTAAGTTTATATGGGTATTATTTAAGGGCTTTTAATCGTCCGGTAGGCACTTTAAATGGAGAAGGTAAATATCTTTCCCGGGATTTAGGTTATGAAGCGGATTTATTTGTAGATTATAAAGTAAATCCGCATCTGATGGTCGGTTTTTTAGGCGGTGTTTTTTTTCCCGGTAAATTTTATAAAGAAAGGCGCGATGACCAAGATGGCAGCCTATTCAGTCCTTATTTGCGCGGTGATGGTTCGGCAAACAATGCTTATCAAATTGAGCTTTATGCCGAGTTAAAATTTTAAATAACCAAAATTAAGGAGGAATTACCATGATTTCCATTGATGATTTTAGGAAGTTGGAGTTGAGAGTAGCAGAGATAAAAGAAGTAAGCGATCATCCTAATGCCGATAAGCTGTTGGTTTTAAAGGTTGATTTGGGTGACCGTCAAAAACAGGTAGTTGCCGGAATCAAGAATTTTTACTCTAAAGAGGAGTTGGTTGGCAAACAGGTAGTTTTAGTTGATAATTTAGATCCGGTAATTCTGCGCGGGGTAGAAAGCCAGGGAATGATTTTGGCCGGTTCAGATGAAAGCCTGCTGGCGGTAATTAGCCCGGAAAAAAAATTAAAACTTGGGAGCATTGTTAAATGATTAAACAATTTGTTCCTTCAGATGTTTGTATCAAATGTAAGGGCTGTTGCCGGTTTAAAGAAATAAATTCTGCCTGGAGCCCGTGTTTATTGGATGAAGAAATCCAGGATTTATTGGATAAAAAAGACATTCCTGTGGCCTCAGTTTCTATTGACCGCCGCATTTGCCCTGTGGCTAATCCGGGTGGCGAATATTTTCTTTGCCCTTATCTGGATCTGCCGCTTAATCAGTGTAAAGTTTATGATTTGCGGCCGTTCGAATGCCAACTGTACCCTTTTCTAATAAATTTGCGCAAGGGTAAAGTGCTTTTGACTGTTGATTTAAATTGCCCGTATATTTATGAAAAGATTAATAGTCAGGAGGCTAAGGACTATATTATTTATTTAACCGGTTATCTTAATTCTCCGAAACAATTAAAAGTCCTTAAAGATAACCCCCAGATTATTCAAGCTTATGAAGAGGTAAGAGAAGTTGCAGAAATTAACCTTAAAAGACCAGAAACTATTTAATCAGTATTTGAATTTAACTTCCCATGATTTGGCAGTTTATTCCTTTGCTAATATTTATATTTGGAAATGCCTCTATGATATCCGCTGGGAAATAATCGAAAATAGTTTATGTCTATTTTTTCAAGATAAGATAGGCGTTTTTATGTATCTGCCGCCATTGGCAAGGGAGCAAAAACCGAAGGTAATCCGGGAATCCTTTGCGATTATGGATAGGATTAATAAGAATAAAGATATTTCGCGGATTGAAAATATTGAAGCAGGAGACCTTGAATATTACCGAGTTTTAGGGTATCTTTGCCATGAGAAATATCCGGACTATCTTTGTTTAAGAGACGATTTAGTCAACCTTAAAGGGAATAAGTTTAAATCTCAACGCGCCGCGTTTAATTATTTTACCAAGCATTATAATTTTGATTGCTCTAAATTAAAGCTAAGTGACCGGGCCAGCGTTTTAAATTTATTTAATTTTTGGTTAGAACAACGTAAGGCCGGGGTCGATGATGACATCTTTTGCGGAATGCTTGAGGATAGCCGTAAAGTAATTAAAGTTGCGTTAGCCAATTATAAGCAGCTAAATTTATCCGGCATGGTAATTAGGATCAATAAAACAATTAAAGCTTTCAGTTTTGGTTATAAAATAAACCAGGGTACTTTTTGTATACTTTATGAAATAACCGATCTTTCGATTAAAGGGTTAGCCCAATTTATTTTTTGTAAATTTAGCGCTCAACTGGAAGGTTATAAAAATATTAATATTATGGATGATTCAGGTTTAGAGAATTTACGTAAAACCAAACTTGCCTATAAACCGGTCCGGTTGATTCCGGCTTTTATAGCTATCAGAGATGCCTGAGCATATTGAAGAATTAGAAATTACTATTTTTGATACCGAAACTACCGGGTTGAGACCTGAAGAAGGCCATCGTATAGTTGAGTTGGCGGCTTTGCGAGTTAAGGGTAATCAGAGAATAGCAATCTTTGATGAGCTGGTTAATCCAAGAAGAGAGATCTCCCCGGGAGCTTTTGCGGTGAACAAAATTACACAGGAGATGTTAAAAGATGCTGCGCAAATAGAGGCAGTAATGCCTAATTTTTTAGATTTCATTAAAGGCAGCGTTCTTTGTTCATACAATGTGGAGTTTGACCTGAATTTTTTAAAAAATGAACTTAAATTAATTGGTTTGTCAGCGCTTGATGATTTTATTATTTTTGATGTGCTGACTATGTCCAGAGTGCTTCTACCCGGGCTTACGCGTTATCCACTTTGGTTTGTTGCACAAAAGTTGGAAATTAAGTCTACACAAAAGCATCGGGCTTTAGCTGATGTAGAGATAACCTGGGAAGTTTTTACTAAGCTTAAAACTATTTGCCAAGAAAAAGGCCTAACCAGCCTGCCTAATTTCTTAAACCAGTTTGCTTTTAAGCCTAAGATTTAATCCAAAGAGGAGAAAATGAAGTCAAATAATAAAAAGGATAAGCCGGCAGATAACAGAAGGTATCTGCGTTTAGATACGGTGTTTCCGGTGCAGTTTCGTCTTGAAACCCCGGATGATAAAGTTCTTTTATCTACCTGGTTGCAGGGGTTTACTAATAACGTAAGCTGCGGAGGAATCTGCCTTTTTATCAACAATCCGGATCCTCAGCTGCTTAAGCTGCTTCATGAGAAAAAATTTAAGCTCTCTTTGGAAATTGATATCCCGATTAGCCGAAAACCTATTCCGGCGTTGGCCAGTATTGTCTGGGTTAGGGATGTCTTGGGGGATACTCGTAAATATTTAATTGGTTTAAATTATGATCAGATATCAAAAAAACAAAATAGCAAGCTAATGCGTTATGCTTGGTTGAAGAAGCTTTTAGTTCCGACGGCTTTGTCACTGGTGGTAATTTTGGCTTTAATTCTGGGGGTTAATAGTTACTCTAATTTTAAATTAACTCAAGGCAATAAGCTGTTGGTTGAAAAATTGGCGGTGGTTTTAAGGGATTCAAGTTTAGCTAAGAAAAAAATAGAAGAGGTTATTGCTGAACGCCAGGATTTCCAGTCGAAATTAAAGATTCTAGAGAAAAATATAAAATCCACGGAGTCGCAAAAAACACAAATTGAATCTCAAAAGACCCAGGTAGAAATAGGCAGTTTAGTCCAAGTTAACCAGATTAATCAGCTTAATGGTTTGATTGCCGGATTACTAAAAGAAAAATCTGCTTTAGAGCAAAAACTGAACACTGTCGTAGCCAGCGAGAACATTGCGGTTAAAGAGTTAACTCAGCTGAATGAGAAAAAGGTTGTACTTGAAAAAGTTAATTTTGATAAGATGTACCAGTGGCTTAAAATCCATCAAAATAAGAGCACCGGTTTAGCTATGAGTTTTGAAGGAGACAAAGAGATTGCCAACTGGTCATTTACTTATGATTTGGCTTTGCTCGTGCAGGCTTATACCTGGTTTGGAGATGCCGACCGCGCAAAAAGGATCCTGGATTTTTTTGCCCATGATGCTAAAAGAGAAAATGGCTGGTTTTTGAATGCCTATTATGTTAATGATGGCGGACCGGCGGAGTTTATCATGCACAGCGGGCCGAATATCTGGATGGGGTTAGCTGTAATGCAGTATACCCAAAAGACTCAGGACAGGAGTTACTTGGGTTTAGCGGAAAGTATAGCGGATACAATTATTAAAATTCAGAACGAGGACCCGGGTGGTGGTATTCGCGGCGGGCCGCAGGTTGAGTGGTATGCTACCGAGCATAATCTTGATGCTTACGCGTTTTTTAATATGTTAGCTAAGGTTACGGGAAAGAAAATATATTATCAGGCTGCCCAGAAAACGCTGAATTGGATTGTTGATAATACTTATAATCAGAAGGATTTACCGATTAAACGCGGTAAAGGGGATTCTACTATTGCTACAGATACTTATGCTTGGTCAGTTGCTGCTATCGGGCCGCAAAAACTAAAAGATTTGGGTATGGATCCGGATAGGATTCTGGAATTCGTAGAGGAGAACTGCAGTGTTGAGGCAAATTTCATCCGGCCAAATAATCAGAGTGTAAAAATTAAAGGATTCGATTTTGCTCCACAGGCGCACACTGCCCGGGGAGGCGTGGTATCTTCGGAATGGACCGGACAGATGATTGTTTCCTATAAAATCATGGAAGATTTTTATGCTAAAAAAGGGGATATCGCTAAAGCAAATAGTTATAAGAAAAAAGCCGAAATGTATTTAAGTGAATTAGGTAATATGGTTATTTCCAGCTCTTCGCCTTCGGGCCAGGGGCAAGGTTGCCTTCCGTATGCCACTCAGCAACATGTAGATACCGGTCACGGTTGGATGACTCCCAGTGGCAGCCATACAGGGTCGGTTTCCGGTACAGCCTATACCCTTTTTGCTTATTATGGCCTTAATCCCTTAGAGCTTAAGGAATGAAACGCAGGTTAAATTCTATTTTGCTCCGCCTTTATTCTGTTTTTGGCTCGCAGTATTGGTGGCCGGCGGAAAGCGTTTTTGAGGTAATTGTTGGTGCGATTTTTACTCAAAATACTAGTTGGTTGAATGTCCAGAAGGCTATCGCGGTTCTTAAAGGGAAAAAACTTTTAAACGCCAGAAAACTTTATAAGTTAAGCCTTAAGGAGCTTGCTAATTTAATTAAAAGTTCCGGATTTTATAATATTAAAGCCGATGCGGATTATTCCAGTGTCCAGAATATTTTTATGCGTAATCTTAAAACCGACGTAAAATTGTTTAATGAGTATTACGCTCTTTTAGTCAAGCTTGGCAAGGATTATTGCCGTAAACAAAATCCTAAATGCCGGATTTGCCCGCTCAATGGTCAATAAAAAACGTTTAACGAGAACTATTAAAAAATTGATTTCCATAGATTCCCAGAATCCCGGAGGCAATGAGAGCCGGGTTGCCGGTTTTGTTAAAGCATATTTAAAGAAACTAGGAATTAAAGTTAAAACTTTTGCTTTTAGTGCCAAAAGAGAAAATGTTATTGCAATCCTGGAGGGAAAGAAAAACTCAAAGTCGCTTTTAATTACTCCGCACCTGGATACTGTCCCGGCCGGAGGGAGCTGGAAGACAAATCCTTTTTGCGCCAAAGTTATCGGCAATAAGATTTATGGTTTGGGTGCAACAGATTGCAAAGGCAATTTAGCTAGCGCCTTAGAGGCAATCAATTCGTTAGTTGAAGACGGTGTTAAGCTTGATTATCATTTAATTTTTGCTGCTACTGCAGATGAAGAGAGCGGCTCAGAGTTGGGGCTAATTCCCCTGCTTAAGCGTAAGATTTTAAAAGCAGATGCCGCGGTTGTTTTAGATGCTGATGATTTTGAAATTGTTATTACTCAAAAAGGGTTAATGCATTTAAAGGTGCGTATTTTTGGGAAAAAGGCTCACGGTGCTTATCCCTGGTTAGGAGTTAATGCCATTGATCTTGCCGCCAAAATAATTGTGGACTTAAAGAAGCAAAATAAAGCTTCGCCTAAAAATAAATATCTGCATGGGCCGACGATAAATGTCGGAACGATTAAGGGAGGGGATAAAGTAAATGTGGTTAGTAACTGGTGTGAATTTGAGTTGGATTTTAGGTTTCTCCCGGGATCAAGCGAGAAAGAGTTGTTAAATTGTTTAAGGAAAACCATCGCCAGGTATACTAATAATTTTAAAATTGAAATCCAAGGAATTCAAAATCCATACTATATTGATCCAACCCATCCTTTAGTTAATAGTTTAGTTGCGGCTATGCAGGGTTTGGGGGTTAAGCCGCGCATCAGCGGTTCAGAAGGTGCAACTGTTATAACTTTCTTTAAGGCTATGGGGATTCCGGCAATTGCCACGGGATTTGGCACAGAGGGGTGTGCGCATATTGCCGATGAATATGTATCTTTGAAAAATTTGTATATCGGGGCAAAGGTTCTGGTCGAATTTTTAAAAAAATATAAGTTTAATAACTAACATAATCATAGGAGAAAAATATGGAATCAGTAATCATTACTAAGAAGCCTCGGCTTAAAAAACCTTATTTTATTGTTGCTTGGCCGGGTATGGGTGAGGTAGCGGCTAACGCAGCTAATTATTTAATTAACGAGTTAAAGGCACAGGAGTTTGCGCACATTGTTCCGGAAGAATTTTTTTATCATACCGGTAGCATTATTTCTTCAGGGATACTGGAAATTCCCCTTCTGCCGGAGGGTAAATTTTATTATTGGAAAAATCCTGCTGCAAGACGTGGCGGGCCCGCCAAGAACTCCGGCGGGAAAACATGCGGAAATGATTTAGTTATTTTTTTAAGTAATGCCCAGCCGGATTTATCCAAGGCGGATATTTACGCAAAAATAATTATTGGATTGGCTAAAAACCTAAAAACAGAGATGATTGTGAGTTTTGCTTCAATGCCTCAGCCGACTGATCACACTCAAGTGCCGGGAGTTTGGCTTGCAGCAACTGATGAAAAAATAAAAGAGAGTTTAAAGAAGTTTAATTTCAACATATTACAGCAAGGCCAGATTAGCGGGATGAACGGTTTATTTTTGGGTATGGCTAAAAAAGCAGGGTTAAGAGGGTTTTGTTTGCTCGGAGACATTCCGCTTTACACTATCCAAATCGAAAATCCCAAGGCTTCTGCCGCGGTATTGCAAGCTTTAGGTAAGATATTGTCCTTGTCAATAAATTTGCAGCCGTTACAAGAACAGGCCAGGGCCATGGAAAATGAAATTAATAAATTGTTAGAGTATTTAAAATTGGGTCCAGCTAGCCAGTCTGCCCCCATTGGTGAGGAAGAAGTTGAATTAATCAAGAAAACTTTAAGCCAGCTCACCAAATTGCCTGTTTCGATCAAAGAAAAGATCGAAAAACTTTTTGAAGAAAGCCGGGTTAATATCGCTAAAGCCACGGAATTAAAAATAGAACTGGATAAGTGGAATGTTTATAAGGAATATGAAGATAAGTTTCTGGATCTTTTCAGGAAAAATACAGATAAAGGAAATTAGTCTATGCCCGGTAAAATAAAAGCCGTCCTTTTTGATCTAGGAAAAGTTTTGATTGATTTTGACCATCGGAGGTCTGCCGAAAGAATATCCGGTTTTTGCTCAAAAACTCCGGCTGAGATTTATAATCTTTTTTTTGAATCGGAAGCGACGATTGCCTTTGAGGCAGGGAAGATTTCCCCGGAAGATTTCTATCTTAGAGTTAAGGAAATGCTGGATTTGAAGTTAAGTTTTGAGTCTTTCGGGCCGATCTGGAATGATATTTTCTACTTAAACTCTAACAACCGTTCAGTTTACCGGTTAGTCAACACTCTGCGAATCAACTATAAAACTGTCCTTCTTTCTAATATAAATGTTTTGCACTATGAGTATCTAAAAGAGCATTTTCCGGTGTTTGGAGTTTTTGATGAGATTTTTCTCTCTTTTCGACTTGGCTTGATTAAACCGGACAAAGAAATTTATAAAAAAGTTATTGCTGAACTAAAAGTTGCCCCGCAGGAAATTTTTTACACAGACGATCGGAAAGAGTTGGTTGAGGCGGCTAATTCTCTTGGTATAAGGGGGCATCTTTTTGTAAATTTCGATCAATTAATGAATGATATTCAGAAGGCGGGAATAACTTTCCTCGACGGCAAATAAGACAATAAACTCCTGTTTTTTAGAGCAAAAATTACTTGACAATGCCAATATATTATGGTAAAAAAAGAACATAGGTAGAAGATTTTGCATAAATATTTTGGAGGTTTATAAACTAACGTTGAAAAAAATTGGATAGATTCCTAAGGGCTGCTGGAAAATGATTCAAACCGGGCCCTTATTTTTTTAAGCAGCGGTAATTTTAAACTAAATTTTATATGAAAACTGTTGGATTAACCTACGATTTAAAAACAGATTATAAATTTAAAGAAGGCGACCCGCTTGATGCTAATGCCGAATTTGATGCCCCTTCAACGATTGATGTTATTGCTGCTGCCATCGCTGCTAACGGCTACAATGTAAAAAAAATCGGCAATGCTTTAAATTTATTAGAAAAAATGGATAATTTGGGGGTCGACATTGTTTTTAATATTTCTGAAGGCCTGACCGGAAGAAACCGGGAGTCCCAGGTCCCTATCTTGCTTGAAATGGCCGGGGTGCCTTTTGTCGGAGCGGATGCCTTAACTTTAGGTTTAACTTTAGATAAGGTTATGGCTAAAAAGATTTTTTTGGCTGAAAAAATCCCTACTCCTAATTTTTTTGAGGCTTCATCTGCGGATGCGTTAATTGATCAAGCCCATTGTAAATTTCCGCTAATTGTTAAGCCGCGTTTTGAAGGTTCATCAAAAGGTTTAAGCGAAAGTTCCCGTGTAGAAAATGCCGAGGAACTTAAGAAGCAGGTTGATTTTATTACCAAGACTTACCGGCAGCCGGCTTTGGTTGAGGAATTTATTTCCGGTCAGGAGTTTACGGTAGCGATTATCGGTAATGATAATCCTGAAGTTATGCCGGTTGTACAGATAAAAATTGATGGAAAATTAAAATTAAATGATAAGTTTTATACCTTTGCGCGGATTACTTCGGATAGGCTGGAATACATCTGTCCGGCTAAAATAAGCCAGGAATTAAAGAAAAAGCTTAATGACCTGGCTTTAAAAGTTTATCGCAGCGTTGAATGCCGGGATTTTGGCAGGGTGGATTTTCGTGTTGATAACGAAGGTAATCCCTATGTCCTGGAAATTAATCCACTGCCCTCTTTATCTACGGAAGATGTTTTTATGTTGATTGCTAACAATATTGGGATTACCTATAATCAGATGGTGGGAAAAATTTTAAATAGCGCTATTATTAGAAACGGAATAAAATAAATGAGAGTCGCACTTACTTATAATTTAAAAAAGAAAGATCCTTTAAAGCCTGCGGATTATTTTTCCGAATATGATTCCGAAGAAACAATTAGCTCGGTTATTTCAGCACTTAAGACCAAAGGTCATTCTGTCGACGCCATTGATGTGGAATACCCGGCTTTATTTTCTTACTTTAGGAAAAATCGCGTTGACATGGTCTTTAATATCGCCGAAGGAAAACACGGCCGTTTTCGCGAATCTGAAGTCCCGGCGGTATTAGATTATTTGAAGATCCCTTATACCGGTTCGCATACATTTTCTCTGGCTTTGGCTCTCAATAAGGCATTGACTAAAAAAATATTAAAAGCCGAAAATATTCCTACTCCTAATTTTCAGCTTTTTTCAAAAGGCAATGAAGTGTTGGCAAAAGATTTAAAATTTCCTTTAATTGTTAAGCCTAATTGCGAAGGTTCAGCTAAAGGAATAAATAAAACCAATGTTGTCAACAACGAAGAGGACCTTTTCAAAAAAGTAAGAGAGTGTATTAATGTCTATCGCCAGGAAGCTTTAGTTGAAGAATTTATTGAAGGTAAAGAATTGACTGTGGGTATCCTAGAAAATGGCAAAACCAGAGTGCTGCCGATTTTAGAAATAGATTTTTCTAACTGTGAAAAAAGCGGGGAGTATTTTTATTCCTGGAAAATGAAGGAATTCCAAGGCAATAGCGAATTAGGGTTAGTGCCTGAATTTTATTGTCCGGCGAGGTTAGATAAGGAAACAGAGGCAAAAGTAAAAGAGGTGGCTTTACGTACGCATCGGGCGGTAGGCTGTTTAGATATTTCGCGGACAGATATTCGTTTGGATAAATTTAATGTGCCGTATGTTTTAGAGATTAACCCTTTACCGGGGTTAGATCCCAAAGAATCTAATTTCCCAATGATGGCATATGCTGCCGGAATGAAGTATGAAGATCTCATTGAGGCTATATTGACGAGCGCCTCGGAAAGGAAGATGGTTTAAATTGAATAATCCTGTAGGTTTAGAAAATCAAAAAGTGCAGGTTGAAATACCGGCAATTCCTAAACCGCCAAAACGCTCGCGTGATTATCAGCAAATCTCTCTTTATAAAGATGTTAATCCTTTGGATTGGGAGGATTGGCATTGGCAGCTTAAGCATCGGATACGCACTAAAGAAGAATTAGTCCAAATTATTAAGCTTACCTCCGAAGAAGAAAAAGGAATTGATAAAGCTAAAGGCAGGTTGGCAATGGCAATTACTCCTTATTGGGCCAGCCTTATTGATGCTGATGATCCGGAATGTCCGATTAGAAGGCAGTCTGTACCGGTAAATTCTGAATTTTCGATTTCTCCTCATGAGATGGCTGATCCTTGTGCTGAAGACCGTGATTCCCCCGCGCCACATTTAGTACACAGGTATCCGGATAGGGTTTTATTGTTGGCTACAGATCATTGCGCCATGTATTGCCGGCACTGTACCCGCCGGCGCTTAGTTGGTGACCATGAAGAGAAAGATTTAAATTGTGAAAATAAATTTGATCAAGCTATAGAGTATATTAAAGCTAACCGAAAAATAAGGGACGTTTTAATTTCTGGAGGCGACCCGCTCACTTTAGAAGATACGGTTCTAGAGTCATTAATTTCTAAGATTCGCAGTATATCGCATGTTGAATTATTGAGAATCGGAACGCGCGTACCGGTGACTTTACCTCAGCGTATTACCGAGAGCTTGGTGAATATGCTTAAAAAATATTCTCCGATTTGGATGAGTATCCATTTTAATCATTCTAAGGAAATTACTAAGCGTTGTAAAAATGCCTGCGATATGCTTTCTGAAGGCGGTATACCTTTGGGTAGTCAATCAGTGTTGCTTAAGGGTATCAACGATCGCCCGTTTATCATGAGGCGTTTGGTGCATGACCTTTTGCAGATAAGAGTAAGGCCATATTATATTTACCAGTGCGATCCAGTTAGGGGTACTCAGCATTTTCGAACCCCTGTAGCTGTGGGAATAAATATTATTGAAAAATTACGCGGGCATACTTCTGGTTATGCAGTTCCAACCTACGTTATTGATGGTCCAGGCGGCGGAGGAAAGATTCCAGTGGGTCCAAACTACATCCTTTCTCAGGCCAAAGGTAAATATGTCTTGCGAAATTATAAAGGCAAGATTTATACCTACCTGGAATAATCCAAAGAGCAGGAAAACTATGAAAATAAGCGCATTTGCAATTAGTGATATTGTTTTGGGTAAGCATAATGTTAAAGAATTGCGGCTTGATCAAGCTGATAAAATAGTTAAGGCTAAGAAAAAAACTTATCCTCAAGTAGAATTAGTCGGAGAGGATGGAGCTTTTGAAGCGGATGTTATAATTATTCCTAAAGATGCTAAAACTGACCTTATCTTGCGTGATTTAGATTTTGTCGAAACCCGCCTGGCTAAATCTCCGGCAGAGAAGGAAAAAATAATTTTAGAAAAAATGAGAATAGCCTTAGAGAAAGAAGAATTTATTTCAACTCTGGGCTTGACTGAACCTGAGAAAGAAGTTGTTTCCGGCTATGGCCTGCTTACTCTTAAACCGGTAGCTGTAATCGATAAAGATGAGTTAGCTGATATGGGCGCTCTTTTGGCAAAAGTTTTAGCCGCCAGCGGATTTATTTATTTTTTGACTGTTGGAGATAAAGAGAATCGCGCCTGGATGATTAAATCCGGAACTACTGCCTGGGAAGCAGCGGGTGCAATCCATTCTGATATCCAGCAGGGTTTTATCCGTGCTGAAATTATAAGTTTTGCGGATTTTATTGCTTGCGGCGGAGAAACAGGAGCTAAGCAAGCCGGTAAAATGCGGCTTGAGCAAAAAGAATATATAATGCAGGATGCAGATTTAGTTAATTTTAGATTTAATAAATAATGATTAAGATTAAACGAGCGCTTATCAGTTTGTCAGATAAAACTGGTATTGTTGAACTAGCCAAAGAATTAAATAATTTTGGAGTAGAGCTTATTTCTACCGGCGGCACAGCAAAGTTATTACATGATAATAATATCCCCGTAACTGAAGTATCCGCTTATACCGGATTTCCTGAAATTCTCGACGGACGAGTAAAAACCCTGCATCCTAAAATTCACGCCGGCCTTTTGGCATTACGGAAAAATCCCCAACATATGGAAATATTAGCTGAGCATAATATCGGGCTCATTGATATGGTTGTCGTTAATTTGTATCCTTTTAAAAAAACCACTGAAAAGCCCGGTGTGACGATTGAAGAGATTATTGAAAATATTGATATCGGCGGGCCTTCAATGCTACGTTCAGCTGCAAAAAATTGTCAAGCGGTGGCAGTGGTTTGCAACCCGGAAAGGTATCCGCAAGTGATTGCTGAATTAAAAAAGAATAACGGCGCCTTATCGGAAGATCTCATGTTGCAATTAGGAATTGAAGTCTACGGGCATACCAGTAAATATGATGCAGCGATTTATGATTACTTAAAAAATCATTTTAATTGCGGGCAACCAGCCGATGTTTTCCCTGAGGAGTTAACCTTGGCTTTTGAAAAAATTCAGGACTTGCGTTATGGAGAAAACCCTCACCAAAAAGCAGCGTTTTATAAGGAGAAAGGTAAAGTCGCCGGCTTGATTAATTTAAAACAGCTGCAAGGAAAAGAGCTTTCGTTTAATAATATTTTGGATCTTCATTCTGCTCTTGAGTTGGTTAAAGAATTTAATAATCCGGCTGTAGTAATTGTAAAACATAATAATCCTTGCGGGGCCTGTGAAGATAAAGCATTGGATAAGGCATTTTTAAACGCTTGGAAGACCGATAAATTATCAGCTTTTGGCGGTATTGTTGCTTTAAACCGGAAGTTAAATTTAAAAACTGCCCAGGAGATTATCAAAATCGGGTTCCTGGAGTGTATTGTTGCCCCGGGATTTGATCAAAAAGCAGCAGGTTTATTCAAAGACAAAAAAAACTTAAGGTTATTAGAATTGAATGATTTAAATAAAATTGATGAATTAGAGGCCAAACGCGTAAGCGGAGGCATGCTTTTGCAGAATAAGGATTTGCTAACTTTGGATGAAAATAATCTCAAGGTTGTGACTAAGAGAAAACCGACTGCTGCTCAAATGCAGAGTTTAATTTTTGCCTGGAAAGTCGCTAAACATGTAAAGAGCAATGCGATTGTTTTTGCTAAAGGTACCAGCACCGTGGGTATCGGCGCAGGGCAGATGTCCCGCGTTGATTCGGTAATGATTGCCAAATATAAATCAGGAAAATCCAGTAAGAATTGCTGCCTGGCTTCAGACGCTTTCTTTCCAAAACCGGATGCTATTTCCTGGGCTCATAAAGCCGGGGCAAAAGCAATAATTCAGCCCGGAGGATCTATCGCTGATCAGGAGATTATTGCCGCTTGTGATAAGTATAAAATCGCTATGCTTACAACCGGCATCAGGCATTTTAAGCACTAATGTATGTCTTACCTCCAAGTTTTAAGATATTTAAATTCCTTAGTTAATTTCGAAAAAAATATAAACTATTCCTATAAAAAAAATTTTAAGTTCAAGCGTATTGAAAATTTTCTTTCCTCAATAGGCAATCCTCAAAAATCTCTGCGCGTTATTCATGTTGCTGGTTCAAAAGGAAAAGGGTCAACCTGTGCTTTTATTGCTTATATCCTTAAGGAGGCAGGGTTTTCTGTCGGGCTGTATACTTCCCCCCATCTTAATGATTTTAGGGAAAGAATTAGGATCCTCAAGCTGCGTGGAGATAAGCTCAAAAACAAAGCCGGTGATTTTGAGGGGATGATTCACCGGGAGGCGTTAATCAATTTAGTTAAAAAAATAAAACCGGTAATTACCAGGTATGATCGACATTCAAAATGCGGCCCGCTTACTTTTTTTGAAGTTTATACCGTAATAGCGTTTTTATATTTTAAGGATAAGCAGGTTGATTTTGTAGTTTTAGAAACCGGGTTAGGAGGTACATTAGACGCCACCAATGCTGTAGATTCTTTGGTTCAGGTTATTACGCCGATTAGTTATGAACATACTGATAAGCTTGGGTTAACTTTGTCGAAAATTGCCACTGAGAAAGCGGGGATTATAAAAAATAACGCAAAAATAGTAATTTCTGCACCGCAAAGGGCAGAGGTTAAAAAAGTAATTTTGCATAAATGTAAAGCAGTCGGGGCAAGGTTACAGGTTGCCGGGAAAGATTTAAAAAATTTTAATTTAAAATTAAGCTTGCTTGGTCACCATCAATTGATCAATGCTGCGTGCGCAATTGAGGCTATAAAGGCATTAAGTAGCTTTGGGGTTAAAATAAGTGCTAGAGTGATTAAGCGGGGAATAAAAAACACCTGTTGGCCCGGCAGATGTGAGATAATTAGAAGGGATCCTTTGGTTGTTTTAGATGGTGCCCAGAATCTAGAATCAGCTCAAGTTTTAAAAAAAGCGGTAGAAGATAACTTCAAATATAAAAAACTTATTTTAGTTTTAGGTATTTCACGGGATAAGGATATTTCTGGAATATGCCGGACATTAGGCTCTTTGGCCGATCAAGTCATTCTTACCTGTGCTCAAACGCTGCGGGCAACTAAACCTAAGCAAATGGCTGCTTATTTTAGAAAAAAAATCTACCTGACACAAAGCGTAAGCGAGGCAAAAGTTTTAGCTTTAAAATTAGCAGCTAAGGAAGATCTGATTTTGGTTACAGGCTCATTGTTTGTCGTGGGGGAATTTAGAAATGTTTGCCGATAATTTAAATGATACGATTTCAGCGATCTCAACTGCTTCGGGAGAAGGCGGCATTGGTATTGTCCGGATAAGCGGGCCGAAAGCTTTGCCTATAGCCAATAGGATATTTATTCCTAAAAGCCAGGAAAAACCCGCAGAGTTTAGAAGCCATACCATGCATTATGGCCAGATTAGCGATGAGGAGAAGTTTATTGATGAAGCTATCCTTACGGTGATGCGCAAGCCTAAGTCCTATACCCGGGAGGATGTCGTTGAGATAAATTGCCACGGCGGTATTATTGCTTTACGAGAAGTTTTAGGCCTGACGCTCAAACACGGAGCGCGCCTGGCTAGTCCTGGAGAATTTACTAAACGGGCTTTTTTAAACGGCAGGATTGATCTTGCTCAGGCTGAGGCGGTTATCGATGTGATTCGCGCCAAAACCGATTCTGCGCTTAAGGTTGGCCTAGGCCAATTAGCCGGGGGGCTATCCAAAGAAATAAATAAAATTCGCCGAAAATTATTAGGTATTCTGGTAGTTTTAGAGGCAAATATCGACTTTCCCGAGGAAGGGCTGGATCAGGACATAACGAAAATAACGCAAGAGACCGCGGCTGTTGTTTTAGAATTAAACCAGCTGCTGGATGGTTCTTCGGCCGGGAGAATCTTGCGCGAGGGTATCCATGTGGTTATTTGCGGAAAGCCCAATGTCGGTAAATCTTCGCTGCTTAATGCGTTGCTTAAAAAAGAGCGTTCAATTGTTACTGCGATTGCCGGGACAACCCGTGATACTATTGAAGAGGTGTTGGATATAAAGGGCATTCCGGTAAGGATTGTGGACACTGCCGGAATTCTTGTGCCCAGAGATTTAATTGAGAAAAAAGCAGTCAAGCGTTCACGTGAGCATATTAAATTAGCTGATTTGATAATTATCTTGTTTGATTCTAGCAGCAAGCTAGATGCTGGAGATAGGAAATTAATTCAAGAATTAAAAGGTAAAAATGTTATCGCTGTAATTAATAAAATTGATTTAAAGGCCCGGATTGAAAAAGATCAAATTGATAAAAATTTTAAAAAAGTAGTCAGGCTTTCTGCCCGGTCGGCAAAAAATATTAACAGCCTGGAAGAAGCAATTTATGATTTTGTTTTTAAGGGCAAATTGCAAATTCCGGAACTTTTAGTAGTCAGTAATTTAAGGCATATTCAGGCCTTAAGAGATGCTAAAAAATTAATCGATCAAGCTCAGGAGGCTTTAACTAATTCGCTGCCCGTGGAATTTATCGCTCAAAATTTGAAAGATGCTTGTGTCAACTTAGATAAAATACTGGGAAAAGATTTTTCCGAGGATCTGATTGATAAAATTTTTACTGATTTTTGTATCGGGAAATAATTAGCGGAATTTTAGAATAGCCTAGGATCAAAATTACTTTTCTTTGTTAGCAACAGCTTTATCTATTTCTCTTTTTAAGTCGCTTAAGACAAGCGGTTTAACAAAATAACCTACTACACCTAATTTATAAGCTTTTTTTACATCATCTAAATCACCAAAACCTGAAATTATAATTATCGGAATGCCGCGGGTTTCCCAATCGTTATTTAAAATCTTACAGATTTCGAATCCGCCGAGGTCCGGCATAAGCAGGTCGAGTAGTATAACGTCAGGTTTAAAGGATTTGATTTGAGGTAAAACATATTTTGATTCACTGCAGGGCATGACCTCAAAATCGGCTTTCGAGAGGTAATCTTTTAACAGGGAGAGAACTTCTTCTTGATCATCGGCTGCCAGTATTCGTTTTTTTGCCATCGTTTAAACAGTATAATTATATTTAATAAAATAGTCAATAAGTTCTGCTTATTGAAAAACTTATTGCAGAAAGAGTGTTTTCATTAGATAATAATCCATTCAGTTTTTAAGTTTGCTTAAAGGGTTAAAAAATATGGATAAGATTAAGATTGAAAAAGCAGTGCGCCAGATTTTAGAAGCAATCGGTGAGGATCCTAAAAGGAAAGACCTCTTGGAGACCCCGCGCCGGGTTGCCCAGATGTACGAGGAAATATTCTCAGGCTTAAGCCAGGATCCGGAGAAAGAATTGGAAGTTATTCTTGACCAAAAACACCATGAGATTATTCTTTTGCGCGGCATACCTTTATATTCTGTTTGTGAACATCATCTGCTGCCTTTTTTAGGCAGAGTAAATATTGCCTATATTCCGAAAAATGGCCGGGTTACCGGATTAAGCAAGCTTGCCCGCGTAATTGATATATTAGCGCGCCGGCCGCAGATTCAGGAGAGGCTGACTACGCAGATTGCTGAAATCGTGATGAGTAAATTAAAGCCGTTGGGTGTAATGGTGGTCATTGAAGCCGAGCATCTTTGTATGTCGATGCGCGGGGTAAGAAAACCCGGGACTATGACGGTAACTAGCGCCGTACGCGGAATCTTTAAAGAGAACGAAAAGACCCGTTCTGAAGCATTAGCGTTAATGGGGAAGTAAACGCCCAACGCTAGTAGGTATCGCTTCAGCGTGCGCTAGGTAGCGCAGTGTGCCCTTACGGGCAAGAAAGGAAAAAGCTTTTGAGAAAAATTTTAGTTTTATTATTTATAATATTAATTTTATCAGGTTGTGCTACTTATAAATTCCAAAAACCTGCCGGCTCATCTGCTGATAAAGGATATTTGGTTAGTTATGATGGTAAGCCGATTATTGAATATACAGTTGGCAAAGAAAAATCTTTGCCAGATTTAACCTTAGCTAAAGAACGTTTTAAACGCCGCAGGGCTACAGTCGAATACTATTACAAGAAGATGGACTTGATCGAATCGCGGTTTAAGGAATATCTTTGGGGTGCTCCGTCTATGTTTGTAGATTTTGTGGGTGGAGTTTTATGCTGGCCGTTTACTGCGGTAGCAGATTATAAGTATAATCATAATCCTAAATATAAAACCAGAGTGGATAAACTGGAAGAAGAAAAAGAATCATTTGAGAAAGCCCGTATCGGCAGTTTAAAAGAAAAACTCGAAACTTATATTGTTAAAGATCTGTCCAAGGAAAATTTACCGGTAAACCCAAGCGTTGTTGTACCAATTAAGTTAAATTCTGAGGAGAAAATTTTACCTACTGAGCCGGTTGTTTCAAAATTAGAGTCACAGCCAGCCATCCAGGAAGCTGCCTTTAAACCTGTTGTCACGCAAGTTTTGCCGGTGCAGGCTCAGGATTTAGTTGTTGCACCGCCACCGGAAGGTAAGCCTGTTATTGTTGAAGCTCCGGTAACTAAAAAGATATTAGAACTGCCGGTTGCCTCAATTACGGCTAATCCAGTAAAAGGATTTTCTCCGCTTAAGGTAAAGTTTTCCGGACAGAAATCTTATTCTAAGTCCGGAAAAATAGTTTCTTATCTTTGGGATTTTGGCGACGGAGATAAGTCGAGTAAGAAAAATCCTGAGAATACTTATTGGAGCGCTACTTACGGTTCGCGTAATTATACCGCTACTCTTACAGTTAAAGATGAAGCAGGCGGCGTTTCCAGCACTACTGCTATTATTGAAGTCTCTACGCCCTAATTTTTGTATACACGGATTATCTTTATGCTGTTAATACAATTCTGTCCTTTCCCCATTTTAATAAAATTTAACCATTATCAAATGACGCCAAATCTAATATGACAAAAGGTATTAGGTTTAATAGAGGAGTAAATATGGTTATATATTTTTGTTTTCTTTTATCCGGTATTTCGGGTCTTATTTACGAAGTTTTATGGGCTAAATATTTTGCTTTGATTTTTGGCAGCACAGCATACGCCCATACATTGGTTTTGTCCACTTTTATGGCAGGGTTAGCATTAGGCAGCTTCTTTTTGGGGAGGTTAGCGGATAGAGTTAAAGAGCAGCTTATTTTATATGCCTGGATAGAAATAGCTATTGCTTTGTTTTGTGTATTTACACCAAGGTTTTTTGTTCTCTTAGAAGGCGTTTACTTGTACGCCAGTGCGAGTTTTGGTTTTAACGCTCTGGGGATTTTAGTGATTAAATTCATTTTAGGTGCGCTGATTATGCTGATTCCCACAGTACTCATGGGAGGAACGCTACCGATTTTAAGTAAATATCTGATCAGGTCTTTAGCTGTTCGGGGCCAAATGGTTGCCCGCCTTTATTACGTTAACAGCTTTGGTGCGGTTTTAGGGACTTTATTAGCCGGGTTTTATCTTATCTATAATTTTGGACTTGAATTTTCCATCACGGTAGCGGCTTTAATAAATTTTTCGGCAGGAGTTATAGCCCTTGTCTCAAGAAAATTTATAGCTAAACGATCTGTCGGTCCGGCAATTAAGCATAATGAATTTTCTGTATCGGATGGAATTAATGATAAGAAAATTATTTACTCGTCAAAAATTATTCGTATTTCTATAATTGCGATATTCTTATCCGGTATCGTTGCAATGCTTTACGAGTTAGTGTGGATTAGGCTGCTTTCGCTGGTACTCGGGTCTTCTACGTATTCATTTTCTCTGATGTTGGCGGCATTCATTTCAGGTATAACTATCGGGTCATTCTTAATTTCCAAAATTATGCCTAAAGAGCGCTTCACTTTTTTATACTTTGGATTATGTGAAGCAGGCGTAGCTTTATGCGTTATTTTTACCATCCCGTTTTATGAAAGATTACCGTTTTTCTTCTTAAATATTTATACAATTTTTGCCAAAACTCCTGAGACATTTGCGCTTTTTGAGATAACCAAATTCTTATTTTGTTTTCTGGTAATGCTGCCGCCGACAATATTCTTAGGCATGACCTTGCCTTTAGTAAGTAAGATCGTATCTTATAAATCATCTCTCTTGGGCAAGAAAATTGGAAGCGTTTTTGCTGCCAATACTCTGGGAAATATTTTAGGGGCTTTAATTTCCGGCTTGTTGCTTATTCCGATCTTGGGCTTAAGGCAGACGTTAGAAGTCGGGATAATTATAAACTTGATATTAGGGAGCATTATATTTTTGACCGAACGCGCAATTTCAATCAAATACAAGTGGGTCATTATTTCTTTTTGTTTTTTATGTTTTAGTGGATATAAGCTATTTTTACCTGAATGGAATAAAACTTGCTTTACCGCGCAGGCTTTCAGGGGTTACAACGTTCCGGACAAGAATACATTCGCTGATTTTCTAAAAATGACTAAAAAAGGGAAAATACTTTTTTATCAGGATGGTTTGGATGCAACCGTAGCTGTTTCTGACATCGAAGACAAATCATTAAGTCTTTACGTTAACGGTAAAGCTGATGCTTCTACCGGCTCAGATATGCCCACTCAAATATTATCGGCTCAGCTGCCGCTTTTGTTAAAACCGGATGCTCAGGATGCGTTAGTTATAGGTTTGGGTAGCGGGGTGACTTGTGGTTCAGCGCTGCGCCATCCTTTAGGAAATCTGGATGTGGTGGAGATTTCTCCCTCGGTTGTGGAAGCGAATAAATACTTTGCGGAATTTAATTATCATGCGCTTAAAGATAAAAGGCTGCATTTATATATTGAGGACGCTAAAACTTTTATCAAACGTACAGAAAAAAAATATGATTTGATTATTAGCGAGCCCTCAAATCCGTGGCTAAGCGGAGTTGGGAATTTATTTTCAGTAGAATTTTTTAAAGATTGCCTGAGCCGTTTAAAGGAGGATGGCTTAATGGCGCAGTGGGTGCAGGCTTATGAAATTGATGATGATACTTTAAAAATTGTCCTGGGTACTTTTCATGCGGTTTTTCCCGAAGTAACAGTTTGGCATCCCGGGGGTAACGATATAATTATGCTCGGATCTGAGAAAAGAATAATCCCAAATTTTAAGCTAGCGGAAGAAGCTATGAATCTAAAAGCAATAAAGGATGATCTTTCAAGAATAGAGCTGGGCGATTTGTCAACTCTTTTAAGTTTGCAGTTATCTTCAAGCAGGAATCTTGATGCAATAGTTCTAAAAGGTGGAGTCATAAATAGCGATTATTATCCTGTCTTGGAGTATAGCGCCCCCCGGGCATTATATTTGCATGCTATGCCAGCAGCTTTGTTGTCAAAGCTGGACGAAAGAAAATTCGCTCTTAACAGAACAGGGCTTATCCTCTCCGGCTACCTGCAGAATCACAAAATGGATAATAACAACTTTAGAAACTTATACACATATTTTAATAAATACACAAGTTTTTACAAAAATGAACTTTTGAATTCTTTAGCTCGCAGATGGATTAAGGATTACCCTAAAGATGATATGGCGAATTTTGTTTTTGATTATAATTACATCGGATCTTTACAAAACCAAATAGGTTCGTTAAAAAAGTTGATCCGGCGGAATAACAAATTTGAATATTTAAATAAGTACGCTGATTTACAGATTTTAAGGTATTTATCTTCAAGATCATTTATATTCCCGGAAGTTTTTAATGAAGCCGTGGACGGCCTAAAGCTGTGTATTCGCTTATCCGGCGATAAGCAGGCACATTTTTATTATCTTCTGGGCAGGCTTTATTTTGAAAACATGGATTATCGTAAGGTTATCGATTGTTATGCAAAATTCGAAGAATCAATTAGTTCAAAGGAAGACGCGCAGACAAAAGGAATAGATTATAGGCGCGTTCTAATTGACTTGGGTATTGCTTATTGCTCAGAGCGAAACCTGGTGAAAGGTTTTGAATATTTTAATAAGGCTCGCGCTCTAAAATAAATGTCAGCTTAATTGATCTATTGTTAACCGCGCAGATCTAAGCTTCTATACTGTATGGCTTCTGAGACATGTTCGGCTTGAATGATTTGGGAGGCGTCTAGATCCGCAATTGTCCTGGAAATCTTTAATATTTTATTATATGCTCTGGCTGAGAGGCCTAGTTCGGTAATAGCTGTACGTATCAATTCTTTAGTTTTTTGGTTCAGGGTGCAATGTTCTTTAATTAATTTACTTGGCATCTGGGCATTACAGTGTATCTCCTGAGATTTAAATCTTTCTTGTTGAATGCTGCGTGTATTTTCTACCCGCTGCCTGATTATTTGAGATGGTTCCGCATCTTTTGTATCGGATAGCTCGCGGTATTTTACTTCGGGAATTTCGATATGCATGTCAATTCGGTCAAGCAGCGGGCCGGAAATCTTTCCTAAATAATTTCTAATTTTTGCGGGATTACAGTGGCAAACCTTGTTGGGGCTAAAATAATTTCCGCACGGACAAGGATTAAGCGCAGCAACTAAAATAAAGCAAGCTGGAAAAATTAAAGTTCTTTTTATCCGGCTGATACAAATTAAATTATCCTCAAGGGGTTGCCTTAATGCTTCCAGGGCCTGGCGGTTAAATTCCGGGAGTTCATCTAAAAATAAGACCCCATAATGCGCTAAGCTTATTTCTCCTGGCTTAGGAACGCTCCCGCCGCCGATTAATGCTATATCCGAGATACTGTGATGCGGGTAACGAAATGGGCGTTGGGTGATAAATCCATTTTTATCTGGCAATGTGCCGGCTACTGAGTGAATTTTAGTTATTTCCAGAATCTCTTGCAGGGTGAGACTGGGCATAATTGTGGGAATTCTTTTGGCAAGCATGGTTTTACCGCTGCCTGGAGGGCCGATTAAAAGAATATTGTGGCCGCCTGATACAGCTATTTCCAGGGCTCTTTTGGCAAAATACTGTCCTTTTACTTCGGAGAAATCCAATGGGTAATGTGAATTATTTTTTAAAATTTGTTCAAAAGATAATTTAAATGGCTGCCGGGACCCGGGTTCGGTTAAAAACTGGACGACTTCTTTTAAATTTCTTAGCGGCCAGGCAGATATCCCTTGTATAATTCCGGCTTCTTTAGCGTTTTCTTCAGGAAGGATTAGATTTTTAATTGGAAAGTTTACCATAGTTAAACTTATGGCTAAGATTCCGTGAACCGGACGCAGTTGTCCATCGAGGGATAATTCTCCCAGGAAAGCATAATTTTCCAGCTGGGAGTTATTAATTTGTCCGGTTGCTTCCAGTATCCCTAAAGCAATAGCCAGATCAAAACAAGCTCCCTCTTTTTTGATGTCCGAAGGGGCCAAGTTTACAGTTACTCGCTGTACCGGCCAAAGGAACCCTGAGTTCTTAATTGCTGAACGTACCCTTTCCCTGCTTTCTTTAATTGCCGTATCGGCTAAGCCGACTAAGTTTATTGCCGGCAGTCCGGCAGTAATATCAACTTCTATTTCAACCGGATACGCCTCAAGCCCTAGCAACCCAAAGCTATAAATTTTTGAGATCATTATCGTTGCCTCCTTAATGATAATAGACGGATGTAGCCCGGCAATCTAACTAAAAAATGATAAAAAGAAGTAATTTTTATCTTATTGGCTTAAAAAGGCTAAAATAGCTTGCTTTTCAGGCTCGGGAGTATATAATATTAGCCTATGAATAAAAATATACTTAAGAATGTAGTGCTAATCCTGCTGATCGGCATTACTGCTTTTAGTATGGTTAAGTATATGAGTGAATTGCAGGCAAGATATAGGCTTAAAGAGAGTTTAATCCAGGCTGAAGGCCAGATTGCTGTATTATTACAGGATAAACAAAACTTATTGCAAGAGATTGAGAAGGAAAAGGAGCTGGAAAAGCATTTGCTCCTGAAAAATACAGGCCTTAAAGATTACCTAGGGGCAAGTAAAAAGAAAATTATGCGTCTTTTTCAGGATAAAGCAAAAACTCAAAACAGTTTTGAAGAATTAAGTGCCAGGCTTTCGATATTAAAAGCGGAAAATAAGGCATTGATTGATGGCCGTAAGCGTATTTATACGGAAAATGAGCAATTTAAATTGAAATTAAGCTCTGTCGTTGAGTTAAAAAAAGCGATAAGAGAGTTAAAGAGTAAAAAACGCCTGGCACTTAAATTGGAAGGAGAAGGCAACCGGGGCTATTTGATTAAGGATGGCAGATTAACTACTGAAGAGAGAGTTAAGATCGAAGTTGTACCCAGCCAAACTAAAGAATAATGGGAGATTTTTTTACCGAGATATATAGAAATAAAATTTTGATAACTACAATCTCTACCTGGCTGATTGCTCAGACAATAAAGGTAGTCATTGGGGTTTTCCGTAAGAAAAAGTTTGATTTTCGTTTATTTATCGGCAGCGGAGGAATGCCTTCGGCACATGCCGCAGGCGCATCATGTTTGGCAACAAGTATCGGCCTGGAGTGTGGGTTCGACAGTGTTTATTTTGCTTTGGCTTTTGTCTTTGCGGTCGTGGTTATGTTTGACGCTCAAGGTGTACGTCGTTCAACTGGTAAACAAGCCAGCATCTTAAATAAGATTATGGAAGATATCCATTGGCAGGGTAAAATCCAGGAACAACGTTTGCGTGAGCTTATTGGCCATACTCCCATAGAAGTAATTATTGGATTGTTTTTAGGTGTTGCAATAGCTTTAGTATCTTATGCAAAATAAATAGCCCGAATGGGTAAGGGGGATTTGTGAATAAAAAACTTTTAATTATAATTATTGCCTCGATCGTTATCGCTGGTGTTTTTATTGCTTTGGCAACTAAAAAAATAAGTTCAAAAATTAATTCCGGCAATCAAGCCTCTCCCAGTAGCCTATTAAGCCAGGTTCATGCTCAAGAGGCTAAAGGTGATTTGTCCGAAGCAAAATTATTATATCAGAAATTAGTAAACGATTATCCGGAAGCTTCCGATGTGACGGACTGGCAGAAAAAGGCAGAAGATATAAATATTAAATTATTATTTTCATCTACGATTACGCCCAAAAGTATAAATTATACAATAAAACCAGGAGATACTCTTAATAAGATTGCCCGGGAGTATAAAACTACCGCCGAGTTGATTATGAAGAGTAATAATATCAGTGATTCCTTAATTATGCCCGGGCGTAAAATAAAAGTTTCTAATGTCCCCTTTACTATTCTTGTGGATAAATCTCAGAATATATTATTACTTAAAAGCGACGAAGAAATATTCAAAACCTATACTGTTTCAACCGGTAAAAATAATTGTACCCCGGTTGGAACTTTTAAAATTGTCAACAAGCTTTCTAATCCTACTTGGTTTAAGGCCGGGGCGGTAGTGCCGGCAGAATCGCCAGAAAATGTTTTAGGTACCCGTTGGTTGGGGTTTGATTTAGCCGGGTATGGAATTCATGGAACAACCGAACCAAAAGAGTTAGGCAAACAGGTAACTCAGGGATGTGTACGCTTGTGTAATTCTGACGTCGAGGAGCTTTATAGTATTATTCCTGTCGGGACAGAAGTTACTATAATTGAATAACCTATGGCCGGACTAGAGTTTGAAAAACCTATTGTCGAATTAGAGAAGAAAGTTGGAGAGCTCAAGTCTTTTATGACCGAGAAGAAGATTGATTTGTCCGGCGAGATTAAAAAACTTGAAGATAAGCTGGCGCATTTAAAAAAAGATATTTACATTAATTTGACTGCTTGGCAGAAAGTGCAGCTTGCCCGTCATCCCTTGCGGCCGTATACTTTGGATTATATCGGTATGATGATGACTGATTTCATCCAGCTGCATGGTGATCGGCTTTTTGGCGATGACAAAGCAATGATTTGTGGTTTGGCGAAAATAGATAAAAAGAAGGTTATGGTCATTGGGCATCAAAAAGGCCGTGATACTAAAGAAAATTTAAGGTGTAATTTTGGCTGTGCGCATCCCGAAGGTTATCGTAAGGCTTTACGGGTTATGCAAATGGCTGAGGAATTTGGACTACCGGTGGTAGTTTTTATTGATACCCCTGGGGCATACCCAGGTATCGGGGCTGAAGAGCGCGGACAATCGCATGCGATTGCAGTTAATTTACGCGAGATGACTTCAATTGCTACGCCGATTATGGCAATTGTCATCGGAGAAGGTGGTTCCGGAGGGGCCCTGGGCGTAGGGGTAGCGGATCGCGTGGCAGTTTTAGAGAATTCATATTATTCAGTTATTTCTCCGGAAGGATGCGCGGCTATCCTTTGGAAAGATGGCGCAAAAGCCTATCAGGCTGCTGAGGTTCTGAAACTTACCGGATCAGACCTTTTAAAGATGGGTATCATTGATGAAGTAATTCCTGAACCATTGGGAGGCGCACACCGCGATGCGCAAAAAACGGCATTGAATATCAAGGAAGTACTTTTAAGGAATTTTAAGGAACTGGAACTTTTAGATAAAGAAGAATTGCTTAAAGCCCGGTATAAGAAATTTAGGTCCATGGGTGTTACCGCATGATTGAACAGGAACTAATTTTATTAGGCCTGTTACGCCAAAGTCCAAAGCACGGTTATGAAATCAAAGTAAAAGCGCGTGAAATTCTTTCCCTGTTTGCCGGAGTTCAATTAAAATCAATATATTATCCTTTAAGAATTTTAGAAAAAAAAGGATTGTTGACTAAGCAAAAAGTTAAAAAAAGTAAACGTCCGGAACGTGTTGTTTACTGCCTCACTGTAAAAGGAAGAGAGCGTTTTGAAGTATTGCTTAATAAAAATTTACTGGATTTTAAACGGCCGGAATTTACTTTAGATTTAAGTTTATATTTTCTTGGATTTTTAAAACCTACACTCGCTCGTCGGAGATTAGAGAAAAGATTAGAAATACTGGGAAAAATTTCTCGCGGGATAGAGAATATGTTTAGTTCTAAAGAATTAAAAGATTCACTTCCTCTTTCGCGAATCATGGAACACAATCTCTATTTATTAAAAGCCGAAGCGACATTCTTAAGCAATCTCCTTAAAAAAATATAGAAGTTAATCCCTGCCGGTTTATTTTTGATTTGCATTCTATAAGCAAAAATAATTTTATTCTTTGTGTTTAAAATAATTAGAAAATTGATTCTCTGACGGGAAAAGCCTTGACAAATAGGAAAATCATGCTATATTTATAGCATGATTAGTACTTTTAGTAACTACTAAAAGTCTTAGCTCAACCGCAAAAATAAACGCCATGGGTAAAAAAATTATCTCCGCACAGGAAATAGTCTCAAAATTCAATACTCCATATCAAACAGTAAATTACTATACAGCCATAGGTTTGTTGCCGGTAGCGGCTAAAGTGGGCAATAAGCGTATGTATAAAGAGGTAGTGATTAAAGAACGTTTGCAAAAAATATCGGAATTGGCCAGAGAAGGCTACCCTTTAAATTTGATTCGAAAAAAGCTACTAGGCATGTAAGTTATTGGAAAATAATAAATTAAGTTTCTAATAAAACATTATAAGATGAGCTATTTTGCAGTATTAGGATTAAATAAAGAACCATTCTCAACAAGCCCTGATCCTAACTTCTTTTATGATTCTAGCGAACATCGGGCTGCCTTGATGCGCTTGGTAATTGAGATACGTTTAAAACGTGGCTTAAGTGTTGTTTTGGGGGATGTAGGAACCGGTAAGACTACGCTTTCCAGGAAGCTATTCCAGATGTTAAAGGAGAGAGAGGATGTTATTTTCCATATGATTCTCGATCCTACCTTTGATTCAGAAGAAATTTTTCTGGATTCTTTAGTCAGGACTTTTAAGATTGAAATTACGGCCCCAAAACCCTCGATTTTAGATTACAAAGAGGCAATCAAGAGATATCTCTTTGAGAAAGGTGCGGAGCAAAATAAAACAGTAGTGCTTTTAATTGATGAAGCGCAGAAACTTAACTCTGTGTCACTAGAAGCGTTACGTATGCTCTTAAATTATGAGACAAATGAATTTAAACTATTGCAGCTGGTAATCCTTGGACAGATGGAACTTTTGCCCCGGCTTACTGATGTTAGGAATCTTATCGACCGGGTTAGCTTATTATATACACTTACTCCTTTTGGAATTGATGAGACTAAAGAGATGATTGAATTCCGCGTAAGGCAGGCTGGCTATAGTGGAAGAGAAAAATTATTTAGTGAGCAGGCGATTAATGAAATATTTAAATATACCGAAGGTTATCCTCGCCGAATTGGCATGCTCTGCCATAAGGCTTTGAAATTACTGGTTATGAAAAATAAACCAATTGTGGATAATGAGATTATCAAAGAGCTTGTTAACCATGAGGCTAATTTAAGATGGCAAAAAACAAACCTACTCCTGAAGAACAATTATTAAATTTAATTGAGGATGGAGAAGGGCCCAATACCTTAAGCCTTAAACGGAAAAAAAGTTCTTCATTTTCTTTTGGTAATTTGAGTGCAGTTTTTTCGTTCTTTCCAGCCTTGGTTAAGATTATAAAAAATGGACTGGCTAAGCTCAAGGGGGGCACGGATGAGCCTAACCTTAAGGCTTGGAATAAAGTTTTGGCAGTTATCGCGGTTGTTTTATTTGTTTATCTAACCGGAGATTTTGCTCTAAGGCGGCTGGATATAAAACAGTTTACTAAAAAAATTTCGACGCTCAAGAGCCGTAGTTTTAAGGAAAATCTACCGGTAGAAGTTAAGCCGTTTGTTTATTATTTAGAAATGATGCAGCGCAGGGATATTTTCTCGCCGGTTAGGCTGGTGAGTGTAGAAAATCCTAATGTTGAAGCTAAGAAGATTTTGGCCACTCTAATTAAAGATTTAAAACTGGTAGGCATATCCTGGGGCAATGTTCCAGAGGTAATCATTGAAGACACAAAAGATAATAAGACTTATTTTCTCAAAGCCGGGGATACAATCGGTAAATTTAAAATAGATGCCGTTTTAAAGGATAAGGCAATCTTAGAATCTGATGGCCAAAAAATGGAATTAATGTAAATGAAAAAAAGAATCTTATTAATTTTAGTGTTAATTCTTGTAAACTTAAGCTTGGGCCTGGTATATGTTCAGGCCGCTTCGGAAGAAAAACAACTGGCTGAAGAAAAGCAGTTGGAGGTAAAAAGTGCCGATGTAAAATCTTTTCCCAATGAGGATCCTAACGATCCCTTTTCCGGTTTATCTAGAAAAATATCACTTGATTTACGCAGCATGGACATAATGGATACGGTTAAATTTTTGTCGAAGCAGGGGGATTTAAATATTGTTGCTACTAAAAATGTCAGCGGAAAAGTGACTGTGTTTTTAAAAGATGTCACCATCTCCGATGTTTTGGATATTATTCTGCTAACCAACAGCCTGGCTTGCGAGAAGAAGGCCGGGATAATTACGATAATGACGGAGAATGAATACGAAGCGCTTTATGGCCAAAAATACACAAGTAAATTAAAGACCAAGACTATAACTATTAAATATGCCGATCCCGGTAAGGTGGGGGCTATATTAGGTAATCTAAAGAGCTCAGTAGGTAAAGTAATTATCGATGCGACTACCGGTATGATTATTCTGATTGATACTCCGGATAAGATTAAAGAGATGGAGGAGGCGGCCACAAGAGTAGACTTATCTACGGTTAATCGGGTGCTTCCTACAGTCAGGGAGACATTTGAATTGGATTATGCAAAAATCGGTGAGGTTAAAGGTGAAATAACTAAGGCGTTAACTAAAGATATCGGGACTATTGAGGTTGATGAAAGGACAAATAAGCTTGTAGTTACGGATCTTCCCCATAATATGCAAAGGATCAGGCAGTTAGTTGCAGATTTTGATTCTAAGACCAGAGAGGTGCTTATTGAAGCGAGGATTATTGAAATTACTCTTAATGATGATTTCGCTATGGGTGTAGATTGGAAAAAGGTTTATGGTTTATCCATGGACTCATTGGCTCTCGCCGGTACATTCCCCTTTAGCGGCCCGATTGCTACAGCTTCGACTATGAAACTTAATGTAGGAACGCTGACGGATAATAAATATGAATTTGCTTTAACCTTGATCAAAGCTTTTGGCAAGTTAAAAGTAGTTTCTTCTCCGCATATTGTTGTCTGTAATAATGAAGAGGCTAAATTTATGGTTGGTACCCGCGAAGCGTATGTAACCACAACCATTACTACCGGGGACGTAACTACAACTACTTCCGAAAGCGTACAATTTATAGATGTGGGGGTAACTCTTTATGTTACGCCGACGATTAATAAGGATGGTTTTGTTAAGATGCATATTAAGCCTGAGGTTAGCTCAATATCAGAATGGTTGACAACTACGGAAGGTAATCAAATCCCGATCGTAGATACTTCCAATGTTGAAACCGACGTTTTAATTAAGGATGGCAACACAATTATTCTAGCTGGCTTGATAAAGAAGACAACTGACAAAAATGTTTCAAAAATGCCCATTTTGGGCAGCATACCTTTAGTCGGAAAGCTGTTTAGTAATATCTCAGATTCGAATGCTAAAAAAGAATTAGCTATTTTTTTAACGCCCCACATTATTACGGGGGAAACTGAGATGACCCAATTAAAGGGTGATCAGAATAAGATTAGAAAGCCGCCCAGGTAATGAAAAAACAGATTTTATCGATTATTGTTATTGGTGTTTTATTAATAGCTTTTCTAATTTCTCTGGCTTTGGGCATATCCCAGAAAAAGGCAGAGATAAATTTGTTAAATTCTGATCTTAAAAATAAAAATGTTAAACTGAGCCAGTTAGAGAAGCAGGTTGAAGGATTAAATGCTGAGAAAAGTGCTTTAGCTGGAGCAAGGTTAAGCCTAGAAGCAAAATTGGCTAATTTGGAACAGGATATTAGCAATGCCAGAGAAAAAGAAACTAATTTGAGTAAGAAACTTGGGGAATTTGCGCAAGAGAAAAAAAAGCTGGAAGATGATTTGGCACAGGCTACCTTGTTAATGCAGGATAAGCTTAAGTCTTCAACGGAAGAAAATAAAAAAGAGTTAACGCTCCAGACTAAGCAGTATCAGATCCAGAAAGATAAATTTCTCGGCCAGCTGGAAAGTTTAAATCAAAAGCTTAAAACTTTAAACCAAGAAAAAACTCAACTGGAAAAGAAGGCAGTTAGCGCATCTGAGGTAACTGCCGGATTAATGCAGGAGAAAGAAAAACTAGATCATTATAAATTGGGTTTGTTTTACGAAAATAATCAGAATTATGCCGGGGCAGTGGAAGAATATGAGAAAATTCTAAAGTTAGATCCTCGGGATGCAAATATTTACCGCCGTTTAGCAAATATTTATATCTACAATATTAAAGACCGCGAGAGGGCAAGTTTTTATGCTAAAGGGTATGCGGTTTTAAATGATCAAAAAGCCTCAAGTGTTCAAGTTGGTTCGATAGGTTCTCTGACTAATGTCGCTGATAAGAAAATAGCCCCTAGCGTGAAACCGAATGATGTTAGCCAGAAGTTAGTCCAAAAAAATAAACAAAAACATACACAGAATGAAGATTTGAATGAAGCGTTGGGTACTTATGAGGAGAAAGCGCTCAAGCATTATTATAATCTGGCGATAATATACGAAAATGTGGGAAGATACAAAGAAGCAGCTCAGGAATATGAAAAGATACTGGAATTGACTCCTGATGATGCTGACATCCATTATAACTTAGGCATTCTTTATGATGATTATCTGCAAAAGAATGAAAAGGCCATTGCTCATTACCGTAGATATCTTGAACTTTGTCCTGATGCTAAAGATGCCGTTAACGTCAGAGAGTGGATGGATGAAGCCCGAGAAGATTTAGATTGGGAACGGAAGATGAGGTAGCTAGTGCAAAAAAAGGCCGTTTTAGTTGCCCAATTATTTTTGTTGGTATTTTGCGTCATCGGCCTTTGCCTTTTAATTGCTAATTTAATGCTTAAGAAGTCGTTTAGAGAAATATCAAAAGCAGTGGTAATTGCTAAAGATCGAGATTCGCAGGAGCATTTGAAATTAGAACAAAATTTAAGAAAAGATATTGAGGAAAAATACCGGGCAGATATGGTTTCATATCGCGTGGTGGCTAAAAGATTGGAACAGGAGAAGGAAAAGCAGAAAAATTTAGAGTTAAAGACGGTTAAGCCGGGGATAAAAACAAAGGGTTTAAAAGGAGGCGTAAGATGAACCTGGAAATTAAAAATTTAAGCAGCCAGAAAATAATTGTCATATTTGGGATTCTATTGGTTTTTGGTTTAGTTAATATTGTTAGTTTTGTTGCTAGGGCAAAACATATCAAGCTATTGACTGAGAAAGTTAACCAGCAAGTTTTGGTAATTGGAGAAAAAGATAAGCAGATTGAATCAGACAAAGTTTTGTATACCAGTTTAGCCGCAAGGCTGCATAAAGAGATAAAAAAAGCAGGGGAACTGGAAGTGGAATTAAAAAAATATAGAAGATAAATAATAATGATAAGATTTTCCATAAAAAATTTTTTAAATTATGCTTGGTGCCACGTACTTAAGGTAAGTTTGACAAATTAATATTATATGATATACTTTTATTGGAATTTGAAAAGGAACATAAACATACGAAAAGGTAAACTCATAGTAATATGGGGGCGCAAAGCTAAGGGTCCTGGAATAATAGGATTGCCAAGCTGCCGATTTTTAGATTGTCCCGGGTAAGAGTTTGCCTGGGATTTTTTTTTGAAAAGACCAAAAAGTACGTGGCACTTTAAGGGAGAAAGTGAAAGATGCCTAGATTACCTAGAATTTATCTTGAAGGCGCTTTATATTATGTTGTTGCTGAAGCAGGCCAAAATATCGGCCTTTTCAAAGATAACGCCGATTACAGTACTTATTTAGCATTGGTTAATAAATACAAATCTCAATATCAATTTAAGTTATTTTCATTTGTCTTAATGTCCAATCAGGTTAATATGCTGATTGAAACCCTTCCGGATACAACTTTTTCTCAAATTATGCATGATATTAACTCTGCTTATACTAAATATTTTAATGGACGTTATGAGAGATCGGGGCATCTTTTTAAAGAAAGGTTTCGGGCTATTCTAATCGAAAAAGAAAATTATTTGTCTGGAGTAACTCGATTTATGCATTTATTACCTGTAGACACTCATTTAGTTAAGCAGCCTGGAGATTATCATTGGAGCAGCTATCAGGCTTATTTGTCCAATCTGACTTCTAATTGTGCTACAGATAAGCTTATAATGTCCATCGGACCAGAACAGATGGGAATGGACATAAAAGAGGTCCTAGATAATTTCTCAAAAGAGCTGGACAAAGCTAGATTGATGTATCAAGAGTTTGTTGAAAAAGCCGAAAAAAAAGAAATTGATTTGTATAAAAATAAATTATATCGAGCCTCGGTTGTAGGTACTGCGGCGTTTATTGAAAAGGTTATCCAGATTTCGAAAACCGCTTCAACTGATGTCGAAGAAACTCAAGCCGATGAGGGTATTGCACCGGTTCCTAAAAAGAATAGAACAAATCAGTTAGTTTATGTTTTAGTTGTTTTTATATTAATATTTTTAGGGATTAATAGTTTCCTTTTAAAAGGCAATGTTAATTTAAAAAAGGAGATTAAAGAGGTTGCTTTAGAAAAAGACGAGCTCTTTACTAAAGATTTACTTGCGACAAAACAGGAGCTAAGCCGTGAGTTGGAAGAAAAATACCGTGCGGATATGGTTTCTTATAAGGTAACGGCTATGCGGCTTCAGGAGATGAATAAAAGGGTTAAAGAAAAAGGGGAAAAGTTATGATGCTTAACAAGGGCTTGAGATGTTTGGTAATTTTATTGGCTGGCTCTTGTTTTGTTTTATGCTACGGATTAGTTTTTGCTAAAAAAAATATTCTCACTGCTACTGATCCGAGTAAGTTGGTAATTGAAGCGCAGAAAATGGTAACTGATGAGCAGAGAGCGCAAAATGAACAGTTGCCGGTTGAAGAAAGTTCTCACAATGGTTATTGGTGGATAAAGCAAAATAAAAATGAAAAGTTAGCATATGTCAATCAGTTAATTATCGGATTTAAATTGACGGATAAAAAAATTTCCGCCAAGAAAATAGTTCAAGCGCTTGATATGCAATATAATCCCAGGGATAATCCTCTGGATATTAAGATGGATAAAAGTGTAGAACGGGTGTTTAACATTATCATTAAGGAGATGATGTTAAAATGAAGGCATTAAGGTTTATTATAATAGTTTGTATTTTGTCATTATTTGTAGGTTTTTATAATGGTTATTGTGAAAATAATTCTTCATCAGGTGTAATCGTAATTGGTTCGTCTCTAAATTCATCTAAAACTCAAATTCCTGAGAGTGTTCCTTCCGCCGATGAAACTTCTAACTCGTCAGCAGGGGTAACTACTGGTTCACCGTTTTATGAGATTACTGGCAGCAGGATAGGAAAAACACAAGTTTCACCGGTAGTTGCCCTTCCTTCGGAAGCAGAGATTGTTTTTGTAGACGCTGGCATAGTTAACGCTTTTACTATTGTGCGTGTTGATGCTGCCGGCAAAGAGATTAAGGTATTAGGTATGAGCCCTGAGCGAGCGATTGGGCATAAATTGGCCAAAGGTACTTATAAGGCATATCCTGAAGATTTAGACGGAAATTTTCCATCGGATAAGCTTTCGGTAAAAGTGCAAGTTAAACTAATAGAAAATATAGGAGGCGTGCAATGAGAATAGTTTGTATGCCTATAGTTGTAGTATTGACGCTATTTTTAAATATAAGTTTAATTTATGCTAATGCCTCTTTGCCTAAGGCAAAAACAAAAGAAATTCCCGTACAAGTAGAAAATAGGATTGAGGGGGAGAAAAAGCCTTATGAAAATTTTAAGGAGGTAAGAATATTTTCGTATGAGAAAATAGTAAAACGCACTGTAGGGTGCAAGGATGAATTAGATAATATGTTTCTGATATTGAATAACTTGGCCAAAAAAGCGCACGAGGAAAAGAAAATTAAAGATGAGAAGGAATTAATTTTAGTAATGAGTGATTATAATAGTTTGCTTGGGGATATCGGTATTATGCAGACAATTTTGGGTTTGCGGAAATTTGCTGAAGGCGAAAAGTTTATGGAATACTATGAGGTTATGTTAAATGGGCTGGAGAGTTTAAGGAGGGGTTTTAGTTTTGAACACGGGGTAATTTTAAACAGGATCGATAAAGAATTAAAAAGCCCTGATGCTCTGCGCTATGAAAAGAAACTTTCTCGTATTTGTCGGGATTATTTTGAATATGATCCGAAAATAGATAGAATAGAAGAGTCAGAAGATTTTATTAAGAGTAGAGATAAAAAAGTTAAAGAAAAAGGGAGATAAAGGTGTTTTGGCGTAAGTGGAGACACAAATATATAGGTATATGTCTGGCAGTGTTGGTTCTTGGTGTATGTTTACCAGGAGATCATTCAGACAGCGCTGATGCCTTTTATACTTTTATTCAAAGTACTTGGAGTAATGGGCAATCCTCAGACAGCGCTGTGCATCCTACTAATCAGTCTAGCTGGAATTCATATTATTCAAAAGATGATTATGCAACTACTACTGAGATTAACGGGTATTTAACTTTAGCTCCTTCTGTCACGACTTTAACTGATACTTCGGATGTGGATTTTAATAAAGGCAGCATGGATAAGGTGGTTGTTAGCGGCAGCGGAAGCGATGCAGTAATTCAGGTAACTCCTTCTGTGGCAGATCCTTTTGCTTCAACGCTTGGCGAATGGTTGACTTTACCTGCGCAGCCAAGGCCGGATAGGTTTACTGTGTTTTGCCGTGCTGATACTATTATTTACTGCCTTTTTGCTACAGGCGATGGCAGACAGTTTGGTAAATTTACTCCGGCTACGGGGAAATGGGTTATGCTTGCTCCTTTACCTGCTCCTGCTGCAGCTGGGGCTGCTATTGCCTGGGATGGAGAGGCAGTTTTTGCTTTACGCGGGGAGGGTTCAAAACAGGTATTCAAATATACGCCGTCAACTGATACCTGGGTAAGCTTTGTTTCTTTATCAAAAGGCGCGGAAAACGGGTCAGCAATGTGTGCAACAGGTATTATCTCTACTAAGGCAGGAAAGTTATTTGTTCTTTTAGGAGGTAACTCATCGGATTTTGTGATTTTTGACCCGACCATTGGAACGCTCGGGGTATGGAAAGGCGGCTCTAGCGCTCCGGCAACAGTAGAGGAAGGAGGCAGATTGCTTTATCCGGGTTCAGGGAATTATCTTTATGCCTGTCGCGGGCTGTCAACTAGTACCATTTGGAAATATAGTATCTCTGCTGATGCCTGGGATACAACAACAGCTAATCTTCCTATCCCGGATGAAAGTACAGCTGGTTATGATGCAAGGATGTACAGTGCTTCAAATATGTTTTGGCCAGGTTCAGGTAATTATATATATGCGGCTATGCCGAATAGTTGTTATAACCGAGCTGATATAAGGAATTACCAAACATTTTGGCGTTTAGGGCCGTTAAGTGGAACGCCTGTTTGGAGCAGGCTTGCGGATTGTCCCCGTTATACTGATAATAAAGGGTTTATTTTATATGATCCTACTGGCGCCGGAACTGAGATACAACTTCTTTCAGGCAACAATTACACCAATCCTTGGCATTATAATATTGCTCAGAATAGATGGAAAGAAATCACCCAACCGCTATTGAGATCTTCTTCGGATGGGATAAGTATACATTGGATAAAGAACGGAGTGCATTCGGATGTGGTTTTGGACAGCGATGGTTTTGATTATATATGTATACTGGATCATATCTCTAGTGATGAGACCAAGCCTGTAACCGGAGCATCCTGGCAGACCTATTGGAGAAGGTTAAATCCTTATGAAACAAGCGTTTGGGTAACGGGTAATGTATATGCGGAAGGGGATATTATTACTGGTACGGATAATTTGGATTACAGGTGTATTAGGCGTCATTTAGCATCGGATACAAATAAACCAATAACCGGGGCGGATTATGCTACATATTGGCAAACACCTGCTGTAACAACCAGGGGAACGGCCTGGATAAGCGCTAAGAGTTATGTTGCTGGACCTTATGATAATTATTTGTATTGGTTTAATTACGCTTCTAATAATTTCTGGAGGTATAAGATTTCAACAAATAGCTGGGAACGTTTGGCAAACCTGCCATGGTCAAGTAGTTATAGGGGTGACCGTTTTGCTGATATAGGTGATGGTTATTTATATTATGCCCGGGGAAGTGGTAGTTATGATTTTGCCCGCTATAATCTGGTAACTGATACTTGGGAGGAGTTGGCGGATATGCCTAACAATGTTCCAGTTGGATATGGAGCGCTCTCGGGAGTAATATCAAAAGCTGATCGGGTTTTGGGTACAGACAATCTGGGTTATATATGTAAAAAGAAACATACAGCAGCTGCGTTGAATAAACCGGTAAGCGGAGCTGATTGGTCAAAGTATTGGGAGTTAAATGGCTCAACTACGGATTGTGTGGTTTGGGTAGAATCTGCCAGCTATAGCCCGGGAGCGGAAAATGTCAGGCCGTCAATAATTGTAGGTAGTGACAACAATGATTATCGGTGTATTAAAAATCACACCTCTGCTGTTTCTAGCAAGCCGATTACCGGTACGACTTCTACCTGGCAGACCTACTGGATGGCTAACGGGACTACAGGCCAGGGAGATACCTGGGTAGCCGGAACTCTGTATAATTCGCGCACAGGAACAGTAGGGCATTATAAATTTATTTATGTAGTCCCCAATGATACCTGGTCAGCTTCTTATTTTTACCGTTATGACCCGATAGATAATACTTGGATTACTTGTACAAATTTGCCGGCAGCTGCTTGTGGTCCTGGAGTCGTGTGGCCGGGGACGAGTGCTTCTGATAAAGGGGGATATATTTATGTATTACGAGGGGCTGCTGCCACAACGCTCTATGCATATGATATCGTGCTTGATGGCTGGATTACTAAAACAAGCAGCGCTGTAAGGCAGTATTACACCAATACCGGGAACTTCTTTAATGACGGGCGTTCTCAGTATCTCTATCATTTGTCAGGTGATGAGAGTGAGTTGTATGGCTACATTTTTGAAAGATATGATATAACGACTGATTCCTGGAGCACTTTAGCTCCGACTCCTTTCTACAATATGTATGGGGCTTCCTGTCAGACTATTGATGCTATTTGGTCAACTCCTTATTACGGAGGTGATCAGTTAATCATGTATGATTTGCATAAACCTACACATAATCAGCCGGGTGTTTGGAAAGCAAATGTTTATGATACTTGTTATTCATCTTATGCTGACGGAAATATCGCAGTAGATAAGAATGGTTATAATTATATGATTTTTGGCAATCTTCGTTACGATACCCTCAATAGTAATATTTGGGTTTTTGATACAAATGCCAAAAGGTCAAAGATAGTTGGAAGTGATGGTAAGGATTATGATTGTATTTTAAGCCATACATCAACCGCTGCTGATTTTCCGACAACCGGCGCAAATTGGAATAAATATTGGCAGACATCTCGTTCAACAGGAAAGGGTGTTATCTGGTTAGATGGCAGCAATTATTATTGTTCTAAACATGCTAACCGTTGGAGTGGCTTGATTAGGGCGCCGTTTGATTTGGGTATGGGTGTTAAGGGGCAATATATGGAAAATGAGAATTCTATATACGTATTAGAAGGCAAAAACAGTAAATATGTTTGGCAATACGATATTATCAATGACCGCTGGTTAAGAGCTAAAGATATTTTAACGAATGTTACCGTTGGTTCGGAATTAACCGGTGGCTGCGGAATAACTATTTCCGGGCATGAGAGCCCTAGGGATGTGCTTTTCTGTCTTGGCGGCGGAGGATCAACCCAATTTAATCTTTATTTTGTTGAACCTGGTTATGACTATTGGACCGCTTATTTACCAGCGCTTGACGGCCATGCATATAGAGGTACAAATAGTATGACTTATTCTTCGTATAATAATAAGGTGTACAAACTGCGTACAGAGATTACCAGTACTGCTTATGTATACGATCCTGCAAATGATACATGGGGTACGATTGATCCAGTGGGTACAGGAGGCGCTTCCGGTTTAACTTATACTTGTGACGAGTCATCAGTATTGTATTATCCAAATGACGGGCAGAAATATGTGTATTGTATGACAGGAGACGGGAATTATCGTCTCCTGCGTTATGATATTGATAATGCCAAGTGGGATGAGCTTGAATCCCCTCCAGCAACGATCGCCACCTATGCCTCGGCAATGTCTAGCGTAGGTAATGATTACATCTATATGTTCAATACTACTCAGTTGGATTATCTTTTTAGGTATCATAAGACAGAGAATGATTATGATATTCCAGCTTACCTCCCGATTGCTCTTGATAAAGGAGGGGTTATCTGCGGTTATAAAGGCAATATATATTATTTGTGCGGAAGCTCAGGGGCATTCTATAGGTTTAATATTGGGCAAAAGAAATGGGGAGTTTTAACCACTTGTCCTTCGACTATGCCTAACGCAGATCCCTGTATGAAGGCAGTGGAGTATGAAGGTAATGTCAGTATTTATGTGACTGGTGGACAGGGCTTACAAACATTTTATAGATATTCTGTTGCTAATGATGCCTGGGAAACATTAACACCCCCTCCTTATGCCTGGGGCTGGGGGAATGCTGTTGAACATGTAGGCGGCAATAGATATATTTATGCTATGCGGGGAGGTGCAGTAAGTTTTTGGAAATATGATATATTGAATAATGAGTGGGAGGATTTAGCGGATCTTCCGACTACAGCCGGCAGAGGAGGTGCGCTTACTTATCCGGATAAGGGTAATTTTATCTATGCTTTATCCGGCAACCGGAGTGCAAACTTCTACCGTTATAACTATACTACAGATACCTGGACAACACTAAATCCCTGTATGGTTAAAATTCTTGATTCGCACTCAGAATTAATCTATCCAGGATTTGGTAATTATTTATATGTGTTGCATGGCTCAAGCTGGGGGGAAACTTATGAGTCTTATACATACATGAGGTATGATATATTAGGAGGCTCTTGGAGTGAACTTGCTCCGGCTTCATTTGGAGTTGATCACCCGGGTAGCATGATTTGGCCAGGAGGTGAATATTATTACGCCACTAAGGGTAATGGCAGGTTAGAGTTAGCGATGTATTACGCATTTTGTTATGGTAGTTATGTTTCAGATATTAAGCCTGTAGGAACTCACTCAGGCTGGGGCAATGTCAGCTGGGCATTTAATAATATGCAGGCAGCAGAGGTTTCATTTAGGTCAGGAAATAAATCTGATTTGTCAGATGCGCTCAGTTGGGATTTATGCGCAGATATGGTTAATGGCGCGGATTTAAGTACTGCTTCGTCAGTTAAGCCGCAAGATGTATATATACAATATAAGATAGGTTTTTCAACTGATAATCTTTTGGAGCTTCCTAAGATATCAGATGTGAGTATTAATTATAAATTTTACCCTCTTAAGCAGGAGATCATTTCTTCGCCCTACGACACTTCTTTTCCCACCAATCGGCTGGTAAAACTCGAGTGGACGGACCAGCAGCAGGTGGGTACTGATGTGCGTTTTAAGATCCGTACTGGTAAAGATTTGGCTAGCTTATTAACTGGGAATTGGTATGGTCCGAACGGCTCAACCATTGAGCAGTTCACTTTTAATAATAAAGACGAATATGTGGCAAACTCAGAAATTTTGTTTACCGGCAGTTCAGCTAAGTTGTATAAAAAACTGGCGGATTTTGCTTATTCTGAATCTTTGCATGTGGATAATACTGCTCAAACAGCAAAGACCGATCTTACAGTAAGTGTTTTAGTTACTTCAACAAATAATCATTTCTGGAATCATGTTAAATCAGACGGTGCGGATATTCGTTTCCACGACGGCACTCAGGAATTAAGTTATTATCTGGTGAGTTTTGACAGTGCGCATAAAAAAGCGGAGATAAACGTAAATTTCCCCAATATAGCCGCTAATTCCGTTAAGTTTTTTTATATGGTTTACGGCAGTGAGGATGCTTTAAGTGCAAGCAACTCGGACTATGTAAGTAAGCCTTTAGATGGGCTTGTGGGTTACTGGAAGTTTGATGAAAACGCCGGGCTTATGGCTTCTGATTCTTCAGGTTATGGAAATACCGGAGCTTTGTATCCAACTACTAAGAATATGCCAACCTGGAAAAGCGATGGTAAATACGGTTCATGCATTTATTTTGACGGCATAGATGATTATGTCAGGGTAACTGCTCCAGATTTAGGGGCTAATTATACTATGGCTTTTTGGGGTACGGTTGATGAGGCGCCTACATCTAATAATAGTTGGCAGACAGCTATGTCAGCGCAGACTAGTTATCCTACTGCCAGGTTAAATCCGAACAACTATATGTATAATTATTGGTATGATCCTAAGGGTGTTGAGCACGGAGATAATTTTTCGTACCTTACAAAGAGGGATTCAATTTGGAGGCATTATGTGATGATTCATGATGCTTTAGGATATCGGGCATATACAGATTCAGTTTTAAACCGTGATTACAGAGGTTTCACTAATACATCTACTAGTATCGGGACTATGCAGTGGGATTTTGGCCGTTACTTTAATAGCAATTCTTATAACTGGAAAGGAAAACTTGATGAGATTGTTTTATATAATCGGGCATTAACCGGTATTGAAGTAAGTTATCTGTATCAGGGTATATCCAGAGATTATACGTATGGAGTAACTTTTGGAATTGATGAAACAGCCGCAACTTGCGCTAGCTTAGTATCTGCAGGCTGGCAGAAAAAAATTTCTGTACAGGTAACTAACGCCGGTGGATTAAAAAGTAATGCTGTAATAAGGATTGACTTGGGAAAATGGTATGAATTCTGGGCGCATGTAAAAAGCGACGCCAGCGATATTCGTGTGGTAGATTCGGATGATACAACAGTTTTAAGTTATCATATTCCCGAATGGGATTATGCAAATAAAAAAGGGTTTATACTTGCCAAGACTGCTTCGCTTGCCTCCTCCGCAGCTAAAACAGTCTATCTTTATTACGGGAATAGCAGCGCGGTTTCAGCTGCGGTTCCAGCCAGTTTCATGGGGCTGGAAGAGGGTTTTACCAGTAATAATCAGGTAGCTGGTGATTCTGTTGCGCTTTCAGGATGGTCTTATAAAATGCCGGCTATGCTTAAAAATGATTCCGGAGCCCCTCAAGGGCAAGCTTTGGTTATTGGTTCCGACAGTAAAGATTACAAATGTATCAAGAGTCATACTTCGTCTACTTATGATAATAAGCCGACAGGCGGGACGAATTGGGCAACATATTGGCAGGATAATTCAACTACCGGAAAAGGAGTTGCTTGGGTTGTGGGAACAGTCTATAGCAGTAGCCCGGCTGTAGTCAGGGTAGATATGGAAAATAGCTGGGCTTCTTTCTGGGCTAATGTTAAAAGTGATGGCTCGGATGTGCGGATAGTTGCTTCGGATAATGAAACAGTGCTACCTTATTTTATTGATTTCTTTGATAAGGATATCAAGCAGGGTAGTTTTTTAGTTAGCGTGCCTTTTATTAATACCGGAGCTCAACAGGCATATTGGTTATATTATGGAAAATCTAGTGCTACATCTTTGAGTACAAATAATTTTCTCAATCCTCTTAAACAGGTTTCTAGTACTCCGATACAGGTATCTCGCTCAGGCACAACATTTAATTCTGATTGGGAATATAAAATGGACTTTACGGTAAGTAATGTTGCAACTGATCCGGATAATGTTGTTAACCGAAGTGTTAATGTTCAAATACCTTCTACCTGGACCAGTTTCTGGAATAATGTACGTTCTGACGGCGGGGATATACGGTTTTATGATGAAGCTGTAGTTTCAGGCGACCCGGTAGCCCTTGCTTATGATATAGATTATTTTGATTACGCCAAAAAAACCGCCAGCATTGATGTAAATATTCAGAGTCAGAATACAGCGCCGATAACTACCTGGCCAAGAGTGATCTCGCTTTATTACGGGAACTCATTGATCCTGACTTCTTCCGCAGATATAAATAATGCTTACGACCTCTATATGTATAGCGGATTGGATGAAACAAAGTTCACCGCCGGAGGAGCGGCAACAGCTGATAAGTCTCCGGTTCTTAACCAAGGTTATGTTACTTTAAATAATAACTCAAGTGCCTGGGATTCTTACTTAAAATGGAATGGCTCAGCTTTTGCCAGAACAGCGGGGAGGACTTTCCAGGCTAAAGTATATTCTAGTTATAGCTCGACAATGATGATTGGTTGGAAAGATAATGAAACCGGGGTTTCTTATTCCAATCTTGTGCACGGTTTCTATTTTAATAACGGCTCAATGTATATTTATGAGGATGGTTCAAATGTTTTTAGCTGCGGAACATATGTCCGGGATAGTTGGTATGATATCAGAATAGAGTTAAAGACAATGGGCGCGCTGTACTATTATAAAAAGTCCGAGGACAGCGATTGGATTTTACTTTATGAATCATTCTATTCAACTGAAACTAATTTAAGGCCACATATTGTGCATAATAGCGCAAATTATGTTACGAGTACGACCGATTGGAAAATATTTTTAAATATGACCTACGATGTAACAGTAGGTTTGGGGGATATTGTTAAAGGTGAGGTTAATATTTTTTCTCTCAATGAGTATTATCAGGATAATCCGGTTATTCAGCCTTTAGCCGGGGTTTTCTATGCTAATAACCTCGCTTCGATTACTGAAGTATCAACTATTCCTGCTGGATCCGGTTTAAAACATCAAATTTCTCCTGATGCTTGGAACTGGTATTGGTATAATGCGACAGCAATAAGTAAGGTTGTCGGAACAGATAGCAAAGATTATAAATGTATATTAAGCCATACTGCAAGTGATTCTACCAAGCCTGTAACCGGGGCTTTATATGAGCAATATTGGCAAGATAATGCTACTGCTGGTACAGGTTCTGTCTGGGCAAATGGGGTTGTGTATAACAGTATTCCAGTGGGCTGGAATTTGGTTACTGCCGGTTATGCGCAGGCAAATACAGGGGTTGAGATCAATGCTAATTTGTCTAGCTTCCAAACACTATTTCCAACAGGTTCTTTAAATTTTAGAACATATTTACATTCCGATGATGGTACGTATACTCCGGAATTAGATAATCTAGCTGTAGCTTTAAATGCATCTGAGACATTCTATACGGATAAGAGTGGAGCTAGTGCGATTAATGCTCTGAATGCGGATATTGCTGATGATCAATGGGTGCAATATAAGGCGATTCTTTATTCTGACGGCAGGAATACTCCTAGTGTTAGTGGTGTTACTTTAACTTATACTGATGCCTGGTTGAATATAACTTCTCCTAATGGCGGAGAGTCGTGGTTGGAAGGAACAACACATAATATTACTTGGACCTCTCAAGGCATCGATGGCTCGGCGAGTAATGTGAAATTAGAATATGCTCCGGATAATGAAGCAACCTGGAAAACAATTATAAGTTCAACGGCTAATAGCGGTACCTATGCTTGGACGCTTCCTAATGATGCCGGCTTATTAACTAAAGTTAAGGTTACTAGCATTAATTATCCTAATGTAATTGATAAATCAAATGCATCATTTAGATTAATGGGTGCCGAGATTACTTCTCCTAATGGCGGCAATATTTGGGAACTGGGGAAACAACATTCGATAACCTGGAATTCCGGAGGGACCTTAGGCTCAGGTACTTTAAAGTTTGAGTATTCATTAGATAATGGCTCGACTTGGGTTTCCCCAGAAATTGCTTCAGGCCAGACAGATGATGGTGATTTAACCTGGAATATTACTACAAATTTAGCTCATGCTTCAGATAATGTTAAAGTGCGCATGACAGACGCGGCTAATACTCAGGTAGATGATTCTTCTAATGCTGTGTTTGCTTTAGTTCCTCCTCCGGCAATTACTTTTACCTACCCGCTAGGGTCAGAGCAGTTAAAAGTAGGGTCGCAGTGCAATATAATCTGGACTACGAATTCGCAGCAATTTGGTACTCAATTCGACCTGTACTATTCTAAGGATGGTTTTGTCAGTTCTGAGATATTTATAGCTACGGTAGCTTCCGGGGCTCCCGCGTCCCCGCTTAATCCGAACACAGACTTATCTTGTTCTTATGCCTGGACTGTGCCGGATGATTTAAGTGATAATGTTACGATTAGAGTTAGGGAAGTTTCTGTTCCGGCGGGGAGAGATACTATTTCTAAGGTGTTAAAAGTCTCTTCAGTATTTAAGATTGTTGACCCTAAACTTACTGTTTTAACGCCTAACGGCGGAGAATTATGGGTTAAAGATGAAGTCAACAATATTACCTGGAATTCCGAAGGGACCATTCATAGCGGTAATTTGGTTTTACAATATTCTAAAGACGGCGGTTCTAATTGGGTAAACATAACCGGGTTTGATGGAGTTAATGATGGCCTTTTCGCCTGGACCGTGCCTGCTGAAGGGATTTCAAATTTATGTAAAGTCAGGATCAAGGATTCTGTGCGCCCGACGGTTATGGATGACTCGGATAATACTTTTAAGATAATCCCCAGTGCGACAATCGAAGTTAGGTCTCCTAATGGGGGAGAGATTTGGACAATTGGAGATACCTATACTATACAGTGGGCGGTTGCCGGTCAGATTGGAAGTCATGACGTATTAATTGAATATTCTAAGGATAATTTTGTAAGTGATATTCATGTTATCAAACCTTCTACTCCTAATGATGGTACTGAATCTTGGGCGGGGCTGCCTGATGATCCTTCTGCGGATGTAAAGATCAGGATAAGCAGCATTCAAAATCCGGCAATTTCAGATGTTTCTGACGCCACGTTTACTATCTGCACTTCAGGTATTACCGTAATATCTCCTAATGGCGGAGAGTTATGGGAAGTACGTAACGCAACTGATCCAACCCAGACAATTCATAACATTAAATGGGTATCCGGCAGCGCAGTGCCTGATGGGACAACGGATATAGTGCTTAAGATGTCTACAAATTCCGGATCTAGTTATGATACTACTATTGCCACCGGCCGAGCTAAGACCGGGTTGTACCCTTGGGCAGTACCGAATAATGTAGGTAATCAGATAAGAGTAAAGGCGTATTCTTTTGGCAGTCCGGCTAGAACAGATGAGTCGAATGCTGATTTTTCTATTGTGCCTGTGCCGGCAATGACGATTACTTCCCCGCTTGCTTCAGGGTTGTCGGTATGGAAAATCGGTGCATCTTATGACATAACCTGGACTAAGGTAGGCAACTTGTCTAGCACAGTTGATTTATATTACTCTACTAATGGTTCTACCCCGAATACTTTAATCGTCAGCGGTTTATCTAATTCCGGCACATATAGATGGAGAGTCCCTGATGTCGGCTTAACTAATATTGCTAAAGTTCGGGTTATTGAATCTGATGTTCCGGTCAGGGATAGCACGAGCAAGGTTCAAAATACCTCGATGGTGTTCACTACTGTGGATCCAGTGCTTACGATTACTTCACCAAATGGAGCTGCTTCTATAAGTGATGCTGAGGCTTGGGTGCAAGGAGAACATAATTATATTACCTGGATTCCGGATGGTTCAGTATCAAACGAATTTTTAATTGAATACTCAAGAGATTCCGGAGCCAATCCTACAAGATACACTATTTATGATGGTATTGTTCCAGGTACTGGATTAACCCCGGGGTCAAGTTATGCTCGGGCGATAACCATTGATAATGCCGCTTCTTCTTCCAGCCTTACAAATTATCAGGTTAGAATTACGCTTGATACCAGTGCTTTAATTCCTGCTAAAATGCGCTCGGACGGCAATGATATTATGTTTGCGGATGAAAAGGGAGTTTGTTCGTACTGGATTGAGCCAAATACCATTAATACTACGCAAACTAAAATATGGATAAAGGTTCCGCAAATTCCCGCTTTGTCAACTAAGAAAATCTATATGTATTATGGGAATCCTCTTGCCGCGGTTAATCAGAATTTTGATACCACATTTGTCAAAGATGTTATGGGTGCTGATATCGCCGGTTACTGGCATTTTGATGAGAAGCAGGATTCGATTGCTTATGACGCTAGCGGTTCCGGAAGGAACTTGGGCATAGTGGGAGCTACCTGGTATACATCTGACGGTGGAAGATGGGGCACTCAACAAAATGTGAAATTCAGCACCGGGTCATGTTTGGTGTTTGACGGAGCCAGCTATGCGGAATATACCGGCAATATTATTAATGATCCGGACAAGTTAAGCGTGGAAGCGTGGATATATTCGACTGATGTTGCTAGTGAAGAATCTATTGTGGCAAAAACTGGCACTTCAAGCAGCTATGCTTTAAAAATAGCTGCTGGCGGAGTACCTCAATTTGTTGTTTATGATTCAACCAATACGCCGCATACTGCGTCAGGAAATCAGGCGCTTTCAGCCGGCGTTGCTTACCATCTTGTGGGGACATACGATGGCGCTATTGATGATCAGGTAAGGTTATATATTGATGGGGTATTGCAAACCAGTACTGCTACATCAACCGGGTTAAATATTGTAGATCAGCCGGTTAGGATTGGGAATACTTTTAAGGGTAGGATAGACGAGGTTTCGATCCATAACCGGACTTTATCCTTGGCTGAAATAACCGCGCATTTTGAAAGAAGGCAGTATGCCAGCCTAGCGCCAAGTGTGCCAACAGTTCAAATTGAAGAGCCAATCAATAAATATTCCTGGACTATTCCTTTGGCTCCAGTTGATATTTCGCAATACGTAAAAGTGTATATAACTGACCGCAATACTGTAACTGGCGGCAATGCTATAGCTGATGCTTCGGATAATTATTTTAGCATTATTAGTTATCCCAGGGTTACCATTAGGCAGCCAAATGGCGGCGAGGTACTTACTACCGCTGATTCCTATAATATTGTCTGGAGATACGATGGTAATATAGGTAAGGATACGGATTTTGTGACATTAGACTATTCTATTAATGGCGGCACTAGCTGGGTAACCCCGCCGATAAACGATTATGTGCTGAATAAAAATGGTAGTTTTACCTGGCTTTCTATTCCGGATGCTCCGTCTTCAAATGTAAAAATAAGGATTAAGCACAATGCCGATCCTCTGGTTGTTGATGTTTCCGACGCTCCTTTTAAAATCCAGGGGAAATTTGTGCTTCCTTCCGCAGCGCATTTACCTCAATTTACCCAGGTGCAGGGCGGGAGTACTGAGTGGATTTATTGGGATACCGTGGGCACAATCAATAAGGTGAAACTTCAATATTCTAAAGACGGTTTTGTTTCGGATATACATACTATCGTAGATAATTTAGCTAATTCCGGTTCTTATCTTTGGACGATACCGCGCGACAGTTTTGCAGCCGTAAAGTTACGGGTAGTTAATTATGCTGATGCAGTTGTATATGATGATTCCGCAGAATTTATCATTAAAGGGCTTACGCTTGCTTCTCCTAATGGCGCTGAGAGTTGGGCAATAGCTACCAGCCATAATATTACCTGGAATGCAGTATCTCTGCAGGGAACAAATGTGAAACTGGAGTATTCTGTAAATAATGGCTCAACCTGGGATCAGATTGTTGCTTCAACTCCGAATGTCGGTTCTTATTCCTGGACTATACCGAATAACGGAGTTAGTGACGGTCAGGCATTAGTTAGAGTAAGTGATGTTTCAGACTCAGGGGTGTGGGACGTATCGGATAGTAACTTTACTATAACTGCCGGCTCGTTAACCGGTGTAGAAATCCAGCCGGTTTCTAACATTGCCCGGTCAACTACGAATTATAATATAGATTTTACCGTGCAAAGCCCAATACCGGCAAATGGAGATGTGGAGATAGTTTTTGATGCGGATTATAATATCTCAGGGGCGGCAGTTTCATCCCCTTCTGATGCCAGCATAGTCAGTAAGATTAATAATTGTTTGGTAGTAAACTTGGCTACTGCGGTAGATGAAGGTACTCAGTCAGTATATTTATATAGGCAGTTAGTTACTCTTAGTTCAGCTACGACAGTAGCTGACTATCAGGCGGAAGTTGATCTAACTTCTGCTAATTTTACTTATGCGCATGCTAAAGCCGATGGCGGAGATATAAGATTTTATAGTACAGCCATGAATCCGTTGAATTACTGGATTGAAACCTGGTCTAGCGGCGGCAATTCCAAAATTTGGGTAAAAATTCCTAATATTGGTACAACCTCTTTTTATATCTATTATGGTAAAGCAGATGCGTTAACAGCATCAAGCATAGACTTGACCATGGATCCTGGGTTAAGGTTTAATTATTATGACGGGACAGCTTGTGCGGATCCTTCGCTAGGTAATGGCATAGATACAGATATTAATCACGAATGGGGTACCGGAGTAGTTGCTATTAATGGGGTAGGAACAGATACTAGTACGTTGAGTATAAGGTGGAAAGGCTGGGTTAAGAATAAGGGCTCCGGTGCGCATATTTTTTATACGACTCGGGATGACGGAATTAGGTTATATTTAAATGGCTCTTCGGTTATTGATAACCAATGGAAAGCAGCGAGTTCAGCTACTGAAAATAGCTATACTCTTAGTTCATTCTCATCCGTAATCCCTATACAGCTTGATTATTATAAGGGTACTGGCTCTGCAACGGCCAAGTTAGGCTGGGCTCCGGCTGATGGTACTGGTAAAGTTTATCCTATTCCTCAAGATTACCTTTATTCATGTAAATCTGCTGCGGTTACGCCAACTGCAACTTTAGCCGTAGAAGACAATGTGCCTGCGGGCAAGGCAGTTTCTTTAGTGATTACCGGTATCAAAAATCCTGCTGCTAAGACAGTAGATGCATTTTTTATTGAGACCCAAGATGCTTTAGACCGGGCCATGGATCGAGGCGTAATCGGAGGCTTAACGATAATACCGGGTTCAATAACTCCTGCGGTTACCCCGGGAATTTTGGAGGTAAGCACTCTAACTAGTTATGCTTTTGCATTTACACCGGCGCATACGGTTGAGGCCGGCGGCAAGGTAGTTATAGGTTTTGATGCGGACTATGATTTAAGTGCCGTAGGCTCAAGCAATATTACGGGCAATACCGGTGCCACCCTTTCTGTAAATAATAATACCAAGACGATAACCGTAAACTTAGGTTCAGCCATAACTAGCACAACCACGCTGACTATATCCAATATTAAGAATCCTGCTTATGTGCAGACTACTCAAGCATTTCAGGTAGCGACAAAAACTGCAAATCTAAATGTTATAGACCAGGGTGAAGTTGCCGGTGTTGTCACTATCCCTGGGGCTTTAGTTAATCTTTCGGCTGTTGCATCAAGCTTAGAGGTTAGTGCGACTACAGATTATACCTTTAGTTTTACCACTGACCATGCCTTACCGACAGGTTATCAAGTTAGTATTCAGCTTGATGCGGACTATGATTTAAGTGCCGTCAGTCCATCGAATGTAGGTGGAAATAGCGGTTCAACGGTTAGCGTTAATGGGAATATTCTAACAGTTACTTTGGGGTCAAGTATACCGGCGACAACTGCAGGGTCATTAATTATAAATAATATTAAGAATCCTGCTTATGTGCAAACAGTGGATAATTTCGTAATTATCGGAAAAGATCCTAACGGGGAAGTTATTGACCAGGCAACTATAGCTGGTGTTATTACAGTTGCCGGTAATTTTAATGCCACACTTTCTATCTCTGATGTTTCTAGCGATAAGACCGGAGCCGCATTGGTGCAATATACCTTTAATTTTACTCCTAAACATGATGTGGCAGCCGGAGGTACGGTAAGGATAGATTTTGATACCGATTATAATACAAGCTCGGCGAGTATTATTTTTCCGGCAAGTGATTATACAATTAATACTAAGGGAAGTAATTATGTAATACTAAATTTAACCAATCCGCTTGTGGCCGGTGTTGCTGAGGCAGTCAGGTTGGGAAATATAACCAATCCTGCTTATGTACAGTCAGTTACTTTTGATATCAGTACTTATAGCGCATCGGGTAAGGTTGATAGCGGGAGTTCGTCCAGCTTCAATATTTTACCATCTGTTTTATTAAATTGCTTGATTACCCCGTCATCTTATGTTGCTACCGATATAAATAACCATCAAATTGCTTTTACCGGCGTAACGGCACTTGCTGCCGGAGATTTAGTAACCATTACATTTGACAGTGGATATGATTTGACTAATGCGGTATTCTCTTCCGGTAATTCCGGGGCAGCATTATCATTGCAGGCCGGTAATAAGATGGTGATTACTTTAGGGACAGCGATAAGTGCTTTGACTCCGAGCACCTTCGTTGTTTCCGGCGTTAAAAACCCGGGAGCCAAACAGACAGCTTATTATATTATTACTACCCTAAAGGCTACCGGTGAAATAAGGGATCAGAATTCTCAAATAGCTAAGAATACAATTGTGCCGGGTTTATTGACAAATTTAGCCGCTTCTTCAAGTATAACTGAAGTAAGCGAAAGGGTAGAATCTACACCTTATTTACAGTTTAATTTTACATTAGCCCATATCCTTCCGGTTGGAGGCTATGTCGTAATAACTTTTGATGATGATTATGAATTCCAGGTAGATACATTTTGTGTTACTAATGATTACAACTTATCTAAAGCCACTGGCTCAAGAGCAATTATCCTCCAAAGGACAACTTCTCCGGTTTCCGCAGGGTCAACCAGTATTCAGCTGGCAAATATTAAAAATCCAAAATATGTACAAACAACCGGAAACTTTTTAATTGAAACTAAACTTGCTGATCAGACTATTATCGATACGGGTTCAGCTAATGGTATTGGTATTACCGCAGGGTCTTTGACTAGTACATCTTTAACTGCCGGCTTGGCAACGGTTAGTGCATTTACAAATTATACAGTTGGTTTTACGACTAAACATGCGATAGAAGCAGGCGGTAAAGTTGGGATTACTTTTGATTCCGATTATGAGTTTAGGCTTTCAGGTAGGTATGCCTGCGTTACTTCTATGGTTGATAGCTCGCTGACTATAATGGATATAACTGATCCTGCTAATCCGGCGCTTAAATCAGAGATTGCTGATGGAGCAGGAGGGCTTAGTAAGCTTGCCGGTGCAGAGTCAGCTTATGTATTAAATAATTACATTTATGCTGTTTCATTCATAGATAGTTCTTTAACGATTATCGATATTTCTAATCCGCTTACTCCAGTATTAAAATCAGAGATTACTGATGAGGTAGGAGGATTCACTAAGCTTGGCGGAGCCTCTTCAGTCTATGTCTTAGGCAATTATGCTTATGTTACTGCAGCTACAGATAACGCCTTAACGATTATCGATATTTCTAATCCGCTTACTCCAGTATTAAAATCAGAGATCGTTGA
>Ga0172381_10000018_pt1 | contig 187988 bp, 332 predicted proteins | sample Leawel6488metaG_FD_119754 | JGI IMG/M metagenome (GOLD analysis project Ga0172381, IMG submission 119754) | Leachate microbial communities from a municipal landfill in Southern Ontario, Canada - Leachate well 64-88 metaG | ecosystem: Engineered > Solid waste > Landfill > Unclassified | place...
ACGGTGAGATGAAATCTCAAACAAATGTGAAATTTGCTTGGGAAATGAATGACAAGACTTATGCAATCTCATCACTACCAATAGAAAGATTTCGTATAAAATTTGATGAGTCCATCACAAACCCAATAATCAAATTCCGTTGGTCTCGTTGTAATAAAAACGATTTACAACAATTGATGGATCAGCACGTTATATATGCATTAGTCATTTGTAAAAAAGGTGATTGGCCTGTCCAAATTAAACTTCCTCTAAACTAAAAAAAGGAGAATTAAAATGACCAAAGAATATGTTTTTGAAATTTACGGACCACCAGAACTTTTAAACGAAACAATGGAAAAGAAACTAAACAAAATAGCAGAAAAATACAATGGAGAATGGTTTAATTCCGGCACTGCTTTTGATGGAGAAATGTCACAAAGAGATATAGATTGGTTCTTCAAATCAGTTAAAGATAGAAGCAAATTCAAAAAAGAAATTGAAAAGATGTTTAAAACTAAAGAAGTGTTTTTCAATATGTACACTGATGAGGTGTAAAAAAGTGGTTTCAAAAGGGCATTGAATGTTAAAAACACATAATCAAATTTTAGAAGATTTGGAATCAAAAATTCCAAATCTTAAAACCAAAAGATTTAAATACACAATAATAAAACATCTTGAAGAAAATATAATAAAAAATTACAAAAAACCGACCAAAAAAGAAATATCAGAATATTTGAAACTTTTTGACAAAGAAGAATGGTGGACACTAGAGTATTCTTTAAAAAATAACGAACTAATTAATTTCATAAAAGAAGACATTGATTATATTCCAGATGCCTATTTAATCAAACCTAATGGAATAAATATTTATGAGATAGAAATAACCAATCCAATGAAACCAACTAAATTACAACATTTAGGTTTGCTTTTAGATTGGGTTGATTTTTGGGATGGTCAAAAAGCAGAAAACAGCATATTTTCAGTTGATAGATATGGGAGTATAAAGGAATTAGATTTAATAAAATGTATCCATGCACCGTCTTATAAAAAACAAAGAGAAATAAAAGACAGAAAGGATACAAGAAAGAAAAACGAATCAGAAATTAAAAGTTTTTTAGGAGACCCAAACAGGCCAAAAAGAAGCACGATAGAAGTATTAAAAGAAATTCTCAATAAAAAGAAATGATGTAAGAATAAATTTGTATTTTCCTAAATAACCCAATTTTCCTGAATAAGAAATAAACCTCTTGTGAGAAAGTTTCAAGAGGTTTTAAACTTTTTGTTGCGCTACCATAAATAATATGCTATAATAAAATTATACAAAGGAGGATAAAAATGGACATCCACAAACTGTCAAGCAAGTACCTCAAACCAAAAGGCATCCAGAAATCCAAATATGCAGACCAAGAAGAATTCAATAAGATTAAGGAATTCTTTGCAGAAAGAGACATACCCAGATGGCGTATAGCGCCTCTATTGGAAGTGTCATATCAAGCTGTCCTCAAATGGTGGAAAGATGGCATTCCACAGAAAAGATTCAAACAGTTACAAATCGCCGTGAAAGAAATCCAAAAATGGGAAGAGGAAAACAACAAGAAATTTGAATAGCGTTACGGGGCCTATAATAGAGAACCCCCACCATTTTCAAATATGGTTGGGGATAATTGCGTTTAGAGAGGTTTGGTTATGAAGAGACCTATAAAAAGAAGAACATTTTCTAGAATAATAACAGTTACCGAATTAATTTTCTTTTTACCACACATGGCAAGGAGTTATTATACTTATGAATTACAATATGAGGGAAAACCTTTTTATGTCGGCAAAGGCAAAGGGAGGAGGATGTATTGCCATAGAACCGAAGCAAAAAATTTATATGAGACAGATGGCGATAAAACAATCAAAATAGGATTTATCCATGATATTTGGGATAATGAAAATGATTTCGTTGAAGTTAAAACTAGGGAACATTTGACTAACAGAGAATCGCTTGAATTTGAAGTGGAAGATATTGCTAAATATGGCAGGATTTGTGATGGTACTGGAATTCTTACCAACATGACGAAAGGCGGAGAGGGTTGTTTTTTATGGACAGAAGAAATTAGAGATTTAGTATATATAAAACAGAACAGGTCTATACCAATAAAATATTGCGCCATATGCCAAGAAATCTTCTATAAGAAAAGCAGTAATGAACAATGGGAAAAACAAGAATATTGTAGTATGAAATGTAGTGCTCAAGGGAGGATTAAATTCATAGAAATAAAATATTGCGAATGGTGCGGAAAAGTTTATGGAAGAAACGGAAAAACACAAAAACTTTGGGATAGAAGCCATTTTTGCGGTGGTGAATGTCAAGTTGCAGCACAGAAGAAAAACCATACCAAAATAAAATGGTGTAAACATTGCAACAATGTTTTTCATCAAAATAATTATTCAGAAAAAGAATGGGAAAAAGTAGAATTGTGTTCAGATTGCTATAAAATAATCAGAAAGAAAAATTATACAGAAATAAAATGGTGTGAGAAATGCAATACTGTCTTTCATAAACATAAAGGGATAAATAGAAAGGATTGGGAAGAAAGGGCCAAATGTCAAAAATGTATTCTGAGTGAATTAAATACAGGCAAGATTTGCACCGAAGAGCACAAAGAAAAAGTAAGTAAAGCAAAATTGGGAAAGAAACATAAAAACCCTAGAAAAACAATAGATCAAGATTATAAAAATAGAATAAGTGAAACACAGAGAAAAAACCATCAACTTAAAAAAGAAGGGAAACGAATAGTCAAGGAAAAAGAATATGAAGATAGATATGGATATTGTGAAATAAAATACTGCATAAGATGCAAGAAGGTATTTGGTAGATTTAAGAAGATGAGCACTAGAGATTGGAACAAAAAGAAATACTGTTGTCATTCATGTGGTGTTAATAAAAAAGCGTAACGAGGTTATATGTAAAAACCACCCAATATTTTAAAAGACAATATGTAAGTATATGAAACCATAGATGAAATAGAAAAGGGCTACTATCATATGCTTGGGGTGAGAGGCACCCCCCACGCTTGTATGGCCGTGGCTTCTCGGGATTGGTCACCGCCGTAGGCCCCTGGTACTGGCAAACCCACGCCCAGCCTGCCTTTGCACCACCTCAACCTTTACAAAATCTTTTCAATCATCCTTTACACAAAATCATACCATATCATTTACACCGATGCACCTATGCTCATATCATTCTAACCATAGGCCATAACCCCTTGCCCTACCTATCCTCCCCTTTGCCTATCCTGCCAGCTTGACGCCTATCTATCATACCTATCCTTCATTTAAACATATCCCATTATGGCCTATGCAAGGAACATTCCAGGATAGGCCATTATCTATCCTCCGTTTGTCTCATATCTCCTTATCCTGACAGGTCTTTAAGCGCGTTCTAAGGCCGATAGCAAGGTTTTATTGACAATCCCTTGTGATAGCATGGATATCCCTTGTTTTAAACATGTGCCTTATCTATATGATATTATTGGATAATCAGGATAGGATATGATGATAGTGGGATAGCATACCTATTTTATGGCAGGTTAGCGAATTGTCTAATATTATTGGTTAGTTATGATAATTATGATATGATTATTTTTTATTGATATGATGATATGAAATATATGGTTATGGCAAGGGTGATTAGTCTATTGATTATATATTCTTTTGGTAGGGTATAGTTAATTCATAGCTAATTAGTATGCTATCCTTTGCCTATCCTTGTCTAGTGCTCTATCCTTTGTCTAGTGCTCTATCCTGATAACCTCTTGCCTTGCCTATCATCCTATCAGTTATCATCTTATCGCTTGCCTATGGCCGTCTAGTGGTCTTATGGTATAGGTCTATCTATGGTTATCTTGATATGTTTCAAGAGGTTATCTATCTTTATGGTTATTCACTTCTTGAATTCTTTACAAGTTAATACCCATCTTGTAAACTATTGCTATTTTTTGCGTTTAATGTAGGGGTATTAGAAAGGCTCACAGGGGTATTTTAGAAAGGTGAATGGTTTCGGTAGGGGTTAAAAAATATACCCTTGTGGGCTTATGTAAGGCCGATAGAGAGGCGATAAATTACCATGAACAGATGTCAGGTTATGACAGGTTAGGCTATGTCAAACCATGATAGGTTATGACAGGTTAGGCTATGTCTGTCATAGACTTGACAGATAACTTACAATTTCATAAAATAAATATAACTAAACTTTTTAAGGAGAATTAAAATTATGGCAGAAAAAATCAAGGTTGAGAAAATGGCTGGACCTATGCGCGCTCCTGTCAAGCGAAACCCAGCTAAAGCTTTTATGTACTGGGCTATTGAGAAGTCATTAGATGGTCAAGATAACCTCTTGAAATCTTTTTTAAGGACTAATGAAAGGGATAGATGGGTAAACGAAAAACCAGACATTAGGGAAATGATTTTAGCTGATACCCCTCTTGTGAGAAAGGCAAGAAAACTGTATGAATTAGAGGGACCATGTGAAATTCCTTATTATGATTGACAATTTAAAACCTCATAAACTGCATATTTCTATCAATCCATAGGAAAGTATAGGTCTATCAATTATCGCTTGATATGCGGGATATCTACACGTTTTCAGGCGTATTCTACACAAAGAAAAACCCCTTTGAGATAGATAATCAAAGGGGTTTTTATGGTTGGGGGAATTAAGAATTTATAACGAGGGAAATTTCTTTTTTGCAGTTTTCATGATAAGGAAAATCAAAATCTCTCCCTTTAAAGGTTTTCACATTTACCCAAATTTCTTCTTTCTTTTCAATTGGCTTATAGCAATAATGACAAATGTTTTTTCCCCATTGTGATAATCTCCTTATCCTTAATTTTCCCTTATGGGAATTAAGCTGCATTTGTGAATCTGGCGTATATAGGAAAGAATGAAACCGGCTTGTGAACCATATAAACTTTCACAGTTTTTCCGATTGAATACACAATCAATCTCCCCATTGGGTTTTTGATAATAATCCCATTGGGTTTTTGATAATAATCCCATTGGGAAATCATCCGGGTTTTTTCTTCCTCTTTTGTTTCTTCCCTTGCCATATCGCTTGCTCCTTGATTTTCCCTTATTATATAGCCTAGAAAACCTATGTCAATAACGCTAATATCATGCCAAAATGAATTATTTTAACGAAAATAATTTAGTCCAGGCGAAAATAAATTGATAATGATAAATATATCTATATATGGGAAGTTAATCTATACTAAATTAGGTATAGAATTAAGTATGTGATATTATTAACAAATATGAAGTGTATATACAAATTGTATATATAAATGTTTGGCAAGTTTCCGGGGAGAAGTGGTGATTTGTCTTACATTGTCTTACATTCCCCATTATCTACCTAATATCATTAATCTTTTCATATATTCATAAAGTGACGCGCCATTCACTTTTTATAATCATATTCACTTTATGAATATATCATTCACTTCACCATATTACCCTTATTCATAATTTACCCCTTGCCATATAATCCTTATTCTTTCTCAATTCCTTATCTGATAAATTTATATCCCTTTCTCACATATCATCTTATTCCCCCAGTACAATTTTTTATATTTGGTTTAAATTTTTATATTGATAGATAACTATATATAATCATTAAATTATTTAAGTTTTCGATGTAAATTTAGTATAAATTTTTATACTGATATAGATATGATTAATTTGTTAAGTATATATAATCATTAAATAAATTTATTATGGTATAAATCTTGCTTGTTAATATGGTAAATCTAACCTCAAATCTGCAATAGGTGATTATCATGGCTAAAAAATCCCGCAAAAACGATTTGATTTACAAAATAATCAATAAATTAGGTTTGATTGAATATGATCAAAGGTGTGATTCTTTTAACAGCTTGAAAAAGCTTTCATTCAAAGAACTGACTAATCTTGCAAATTTTAATTAAGACAGGAGATTGAATATGTATAATTCAGAAAAAGACTATGTTAAATCATCCGATTATGATCAAGTGCAAGCGCGGATTAATCGGGAACGCGTAGGAGATTTAACTTTAATAGGCATAACTGAAAATTCCAGACGGTTTAAAAAGTCTGGCCATGCTTGGGGTTATTGGATTATCTGCAAAGTGTTTTCAATTGACCGATACGAAACAGTTTATGAAACGTTTCTTGACGGCGAAAAATGTTATGTATAAGGGGGAATTATGAAAGGAATCGTAACCATAGGAATAAATGTATTTTTGGTAGGTTTATTTTACTACCTGTTTTTGAAGCAAATTTATCTCGCATTAACTTTTTAAAGGGGTGAAATCTATCCTTTTTGGGAATAGGGGAAATTATGAAAAAGCAAGGTGAAATCATTCAAGGGAAATATGGCCAAGCTTGCCGTTTGCAAGATGGTACGTGGTCATGTATGAATCATACATATCCCGTGGCAATCCATTGCGCGGATAAAGAAACCGCATTATGGACCTTGAACCAAAATTATAACGAGGTTGAAAGAGATTATGTATAAAGTTATTTTTGCCATGGTAAACGCCTTGTTAATCGGTTTATGTATATCCTTGTATCTGAAGGAATTGTTTTTAACTATTGTTTCTTCATTACATTTTTAAAGGGGTGAAATTATGTTATGGTTATGGTACAATGATCTTTGTGATTTTGGCACGGTGAATTTAAGTGATTACACTCTATCTCTTTGCGAAAAATATTTCGAAAACGGGATAGAAACATATTACAAGCCTTGGTATAAAGGGTTTTATTGGTTTACCCTTTAAAGGAGAAATAATTATGTCTCCCGAAAAATCTTTAATGACCTTTAAGGCGATTCACGCGGCAAGGGAAAAAGATGATCAAGTTTTATTGAATTGTCTTTTACATGATTTATTTAATAACGCGGATGAAGATTGCAGGCCGATGGTTTATGACGTGCCTGTGAACTGGCTTAAACCTTTACCAAGCTGTTAAGGAGATTATGGTTATGTCTACCTTTAATAGAAATTTAAAAATGATGATAGAAGTTATCCGCGATTATGAAAAAGAAAACGGTTTTACACCTAGTATAATCTCGGATATGGATTATGACGAAATTAAAAGCTATTACTATTGGATTATCCAATAAAGGAGAATATGTTATGAAATTTTTCTTTGAGAAAGAAATTTAACTTCTTTTTCTTGCCATAATGCTTTGATAGGTTATGGTAAGCATAAGCAGTTAAATAAAAAGGCAAAGGCGAAATTATGAAAACCTACCAAGAATTGACGGAAGAACAAAAAAGCGAAGCGCGGGAAATTGCCTTGAATGAATTGTTAGAGGCAATAATGGAAGGTGTCATAAGGTTTAATGACACCTTAAACGGGGATGATTTGCAGGCAAGGATTGACGCCGCGGGGGAAAAGGCCGAAGCAATGAAAACCCCTTGGTTTATGCATGAATACGTTATGGATACTTGCCGCGAAGACCTAGAAGCTATGGCCGCGGCCGACGCGGAAGATTCACTCTATCCCGAAAAAGGGGAAAGAGTTATCTATCTTAAAGGAGAATAATGCTATGTATTCTAAATGCAGAAATTATGCAGGAAATTTAATAAATAAGGAGAATAAAACCATGGAATTTAACTTTCTTAAAAAACCTTTGAAGTGTTCACATTGCCCTAGTGCAAACATTTATATCATGAAGCACTTTGTTTCAATTAGGGAAATCTATATTTACTGCAATATTTGTAACCGAATTACTGTCATTAAATATTAAGGGGAATAAAACCATGAAACGGAAAACCAAAAGTTATCCCATGGGGTCCATATCATCCGGCACTATGCAGGAAAGGGATTTGATACCTTGTTTTCTTGACGAATTGGAATGGCAAGTTAGGCAAGGCAAAAAACGCGGATATCTCAGGGAAATAAACCGCATAAGGCGCGCCGCAGATAAGGATATTGACGATTCATATTTTCACTCTGAGGACGCGTCTTTTGACCTTGAATATCTTTTCAATTCCTTGAATGAATTTGCCGCGCCATATTTTTACTTTGGCGCGAATCCCGGAGACGGCGCAGATTATGGTTACTGGTTATCTGAGGATATGGAATATGGTTTTGACGGTTTAAAGGTGGAAGACCTGTCAGAAGTACCAAAAGACTACCGCGGAGAAGTCTTATATTGTAATGATCATGGGAATATGACATTGTATGTCAAGAATTCCCGCGGTTTTAAAGAAATCTGGGGTATCGTTTAACCATCTAACCATAAAAGGAGAAATTTACCATGAATAAAGACCTTATTAGGGAATTAGGGAAGCGCGGGATATCTATCTATAAGGCAAATAGCAAAGATATCAAGATAGCTGGCCGCGCTATCGACAAGAAAAACAAGAAGTATGAAAACCGGGAGAAAAATTAACTTTTTTCTTTTGCCATAATGTTATTATAAGTTATGGCAAATGTAAGAAGTTAAATATAAGATAGGAGACTTTTACCATGGAAAAGAAAACGGCCATAAAATACGCGGAGGAATTGAAATCAAAAGGTTTTCCCGCCATAATCCGACTCGGATATTTTACCCGCGGTTATAACGTCAAGGTTGATTATTATGGACCTATCAATTTTGAAAACCAGCTAACAGGAAGGATAGAAACGCGCTGGTATGACAATACTTATATGATAGTCCATGATAGGCGCGATATGGATTTATTCAGGAACATGATCACCTATAAGCAAGCTAAAAAACCGATTGAAAAGTAATTTAAAATACCCTTGCAAGGTCACTAGGCCGCGCTGGGCGATATGAAATAAACCATCTAACCATAAGGAGCAACCTACCATGAATTTTGACAAGAAATATAATAAATGGTTATCGGATTGTAAAAAAGAACTGGAAAATAAAGGATTTACAAAGCAAGAAATCAAAAAGGCGGAAATATGTGAAAACGGCCAAGTTTATTTTGGCCGTGGAAGTCTTTTTGATATCACTCAACCTAATTTTGTTACCCCGTGGAAAGAATAAAACAAACCATCTATAGGAGACTTATTACAATGTCATACCTGCAAAATTTCTGCAATTGGTTTGATAACCTTTCTGATTTAAATTTTGCCTTAATCATCGGTTTTCTTGCCGCGCTGTTAATCATATCTTTAGGGATAAGTGACAAGAAAGGAGAATAAAAGGCTAAATAATCGCATAAAAGTTTAAAAATTCGCATTTATTTTGACAAAGAAACATAATTAAATATCTGTTACGACATAGGTTCGTAACAGATAAAGGAGAAAATTGTTTATGAAAGATTCATTAAATTTCTATCGCGGTCTATTTTTTGCTATCCTTTTGTCAATCCCTTTTTGGGTAATAATCATTTATCTGATAAAAGGCTAAATAATCGCATAAGATCCAAAGATGGTTAAATCTTGACAACCTTAAAAGGGGATAATATGAGCGTAAAAGAAACAATTATCGCAGCATTGCAGAAAGATGGTTACGATATGATAACCGCTTGTGAAATCGCCGCGGATTATATCAAGGAACTTTTGCAAAAGCCCGCGGGGAAATACGTTTATCACACTAACACAAGTAAAATAACCATAATTAAGAAGTGATAAAAGGAGAATCTATCGCATGAATGAAATCAACCCTGGATTTTTAACTGTCTTTTATCGGCATATATGGTACAAATTAAACCATTTGGAAAAATTTATCATCATGGCGCACTTGTCAAAAGGAAATTGGCATACCTTGACAAGACTTCAGGAATTTTATGAGGATCAATTTTATTTTCAGAAAATCAAAAGATTATGCAAATAAAAGGCAAATTTTCTGAAAATATTTCTTGACAAGCTAATTTGAAACGCGGTAGAATATAAACCATAAAAGGAGAATAAAACCTTGACACAAGCGGAAAGATTGAGAAAATCGGCAAAAGAGAGTGCGGACTGGCGCAGCCATAAATTAGGCCAATTTAAACATTATCCCAAAAGATACAACGGCCAGAAATTGAAAGGTCAAGAAAGAGCAATCGCAATTTGTACGGTATGCGGCGCTTATGCCTGTTATGACACTAACCCCGCGGCAAGGAGGGTAAAAGACTATGAATTGGAAATTAAGACTTAACCATTATTTAAAAGATATTAATAATCTTAAAGTTTATCCTCCTTGCCAAAAATGCGAAGAAAATTTAAAACAAACAATGTCAATTTATATAACAAATATGCGAAAACCAAAAATAATAATATGTGAAAACTGTTTAAAAGATTTAGTTTTAATTTTTCAAAACTATAAAGGAGAATAAAAAACTATGAATCAAAAGGTTGTAAGAATGTTAGGCGCTTTGGCGATTGTCTTAAAAGATGAAAGGCAATCATTAATTAACGCGGTTCACGAAGTCGTGAACGATAAAAGAGACGGCTATGATTTTGATTTTAAGGCCGCGGCGGAAAATATGCGCCACTTCGTAAAAGGCAAATGTTATGAATAAAACAAAAAATAAATGCACTTGTGGAAATCCTGAATATGGTTTTAATTGCTCTTGCGAATGGAGCAAATTGCACCCCGGTAATAATTCTTACTGGTGCGAATATTGCGGCCATTATCACGCAAGCAAACCACAATGCAATAAATGCGAGGAGGATAAAGGTTATGAATAAAACAACCTGGAAAGTAACCCGCCTTTCTGATACTTCTTGCAAGGTTGAAAACCTCAAAACCGGCTTTTGCGATTTTCCCATAAGATACATAAATGGGCTTATCGTTTATGACTACCCGGAACTAATACCGGCTTACGTCAAAGAAATGGTATCAAAAGAATTTAAACCACTAACCACTAACCAATAAAAAGGAGGTTTAAAAGATTATGACTAACAAAGAAATGGCAAAGGACAAAGTTTTCGTCAAAGCTTGTGAAATCGCCAAAGTCGAACCGACCAAAAGACAGGCGGCAAAATTTCAAAACAAGAAAGGTCTGGCGCGCCGTTTCTACGGGTCCGCGTCCTCTGCGGTAAAGCGGCAAGAAACGAAGTAAAAGAAATTTTTATCGCTTAATAAAGGAGGTTTTGAAAATGTTTACCATCATAGGGCGCAGATGGTTTGAAAAGACTAATGGTAACACTTATCATTCGGTCGAGGTTTACAAAGACGGCGAATTATTGGGCCGCGTTCCTTTTGCCTATGGTTACGGGGACCAATACCGCCAAAGTGCTTTTGATATCCTGGTAAAATTGGGATATTATAAAGAGGGTGAATATTCCAAATTCTTTCTTTCCAAAACGGCGGGAGACGGTAATTTGTTTTCCGTTTCTGACGTTGCCAGAAAGAAAGACCTTTAAAGGAGACCAATTAACTATGGCAAATCCAGCCTATTTTCCCAAAACCAAAGAGGCCAAATTGCAATGGTATGAAGCAAGGATACATGATTGTATGTATCTTCTTTTACCGGAATCTGGCGCAAGCATCGACTATGCAAAAGGCTCTTTATCCGGGTTGTTAAGTGGTCTCATGGCTTGCAAACCTGGATTCTTGCCTATCGACTTAAAGCCGTTTTTGCCTCGTGGTTATCGGCGCGAAGCGATACCCGAACCGTGGCGCATTTACCTTTGCGATTAACCTTTAATTGACAAGGAGAATAAAACAAAATGAATTTACCCACGATTGACACCTATGGCAATTATTCAAGCGGCAATTATGGTGCTCATTGTCTCCGCGTTGACTTTGACAATTTAACTTTGTGGTATTCTTACAATACCATCGTAGCCTTTCGCGGCGGTGAATATGGCCGCGTAGTACGTCAAAATGACTGGGGTCCGACTACTGGCAAACATTTAAATGCGATTGACGGCGGCGAGAAGTCTTCTCGTATCCCAGGAGAAAAGTTTGAAAAGATGCTTAACGAAACCTTAAAGAAATTAGGGTTAAGCAATTAATGGAATTTATCATCTATCGCACAAGTGGCGGCGGCGCGCCTTTGTGGTACAATGAGGATGAAGAAAGAACCGATAAACCTTGTAAAAATGCTTATCCAGACGTTATAAAAGATGAAAATGATTATGATATTCATCTTTGGAAAATCAAGATTGATAATCTTGACGAACTTATGAACCTTAACCAAGAAGTCGGCGCTTTAATTTTGAGAAAAGACAGCATAGAAATTTATGATTCATATCGCGAATAAAAGGAGGATTTAACGCAATGCAACCTTATTTAATTTTATATCAAGATACTCGCGGAGAATGGAAAACCTCTCGATTTTGGGATTATGAGAGATTTATGGAAAATGTGCGCTTTATGTGCGCTAACCCAAAAGATTATAAAAACGTGACTACTTATCGAATTTCAAGAGAAAAATAACTATAAATTTATAAAAGAATAAAAGGAGGGTTTAAGGATATGGCGGAACACCCGTTAAAAGGCGCATTTAAATTTGATGATCCTGGCCTTGATGAAATTAAACTTGTCAAACTGGATAAAGACAACGTTATCTTAGCAATCCAAAATAACATTCAAGTTAAAGCCAATTTAAACTTAACTAAACAAGAGGCTTTGAAACTGGCCGCTCAGCTTATGTGCGCTTTTGATTATGATGAAGATTAAATAAAAGGAGGGATAAAATTTTGAAAATTGGAATACATAAAGCACATAATCGTTACCCATATATTCTACATTATTGGTGGCCGCGTTGGTTAAATACCATTTCTTACAAAGAAGCTGGTTTTAAAATTTATAAATGGTTATGGTTTTATATCTCATTCAAGAATAAAGATTAACTTTTAACTTACAAAAGGAGGTTTTAACAAATGCAAGACCCTAAATATATCTGCATAGATTCATATATCGGCGGTCCTAAATATTTTATCTTCCCGGCCCATATTGAACATTCAGAATTTGCCAAAAAACTTTTGGGAGAAAAAGATAAAGTAATTAGCGCCGGCTTTGTTTGTATTAATGATAATAAATTTTGCCCTTATGGAAATTCACATAGCCTCAAAGTTTCATGTGCCGAAGATGATAAAAGGATAATGAATCTCCAATTCGGAATTAAAATTGACGATTAAAAAATTAATTTTGCAAAAGGCTCATTTTTCGCTTGACAAAGGTTTTTCTATCGTGGTAATATTCACCCATCAACTAGGCAAAGCCTAGACATTAAAGGAGGACAAGAAATTTATGAGCAAACAAACTTTTGAAGAGGCTTTTTGTCAAATAGACGCTCATTATAAAAACCAAATTTTAGCCGAAACTTGGGGTCATTTAGCGCCAAAGAAAAACAAATTATATAAAGGGTCTATTTTATTCGCTATAGGTTGTTATGGTGATGATCCTCTTAACCCCACAATCTTACATTGTGAATTTGATGGTTTAAATGATTCTCCTTGGTTTTTCGATTCTTTAATGGAATTTTTAGATAAATCAAATCAAGTAAGTTATGACAAAATGGAAAGGATTCAAAACTTTAAAGTCGGCAATGTTTATCAATTCGATGGAACTTTCAAAAATTATGTTTTTAAAGGGTCATTTCATCAATTAAAACTCGAAAACAACACGTGAATGTTCCCTTATAAATCTAAGGGCTTTCAGAACGTAAGTTCAAAGACTGCATTCCCAGTCTTAAAATATTAAAAGAGGAATTGAGGTCACGGTCTATATGCAAGCCACAAACAGGACAATCATAAATTCTATCGGCAAGAGTGAGTTTTTGCCTATTCCCACATTTATGACAATCTCGGCTTGTATAGGCCGGATTGACTTTAACAAACAACCTACCGGCACTTTCAGCCTTGTAGGAAAGTTTATTAAAGAACCCAGACCAAGCCGCATCCGCAATACTTTTTGCAAGATTATGATTTTTAACCATTCTAGTAATAGTCAAATCTTCAACGCAAATTATTCCATAATTATCAACAATTTTTCTAGATTCTTGATGAATGAAATTTTCTCTTTTAAATCTTATTCTTTCGTGAATCCTAGAAACGACTTTCTTTCTTTTAATTCTTTCTATAGTTCCTTTTTTAGTTTTGTCAAACCTTCTTTGAATTCTGACAAGTTCTTTTTCTTCATTTCTAAAAAACTTAGGATTGTTAATAGAAGTATTATCAGAAAGAACAGCAAAAGATTTAATACCTACGTCGATTCCAACCTTATTCTTGTTAAATGGAAGAACTTTTCTTTCAACTTCACAAATAAAAGTCACATACCATTTTCCAGTATGGGAACGTTTGATTGTGGCAGTTTTTGGTTTACCTTCCAATTTTCTGTGTTGTTTAATTTTAATATGACCGATTTTATCAACAACCAATTTCTCATTTTTAATTTGGCAACCTTTGGGAACTTGCGGGAAGGTGATAGAATCATAATTCCCTTTTCCTTTAAATCTTGGATATCCAGGTTTGCCACCAGATTTAACTCTTTTAAAGAAAGATTTGAAAGCGAAATCAACTCTACTATTGACATTCTGCAAAACAGCAGCATTAATAATTTTAAAATTTTGATGGAATCTTTTAAGACTTGGCAACAATTTTTGTTGAATTTTAAGATTAAGAGAAACCCCTTGAATTTCCCAAGCATATTTCCTTTGTTCCAAAAGTTTGTTATAAAGATAACGACATTCTTCAAGAGTAAATTCCAGAAAGGATGTTTGGTGTTTAGTAGGATAAATCCTAAATTTGAAAGTTTTCATAGTCACATCTAGATTATAACATTTTGAAAAAGGCAGCGCAAGGTAAGAGTTCAAATTTTTGTACCGAGAAAGAAAATAATTGAAAATAATGGAAGAAAATTGAAAATAATTCTTGATTAATACTTGCAAATAACATAAAATCTAATTACTTAACTTGTCAAAGACAAGGCGTTAAAGGAGGGTGGAAATTGTGAAAAATTATCAAGAAGCGTTAGAAAAACTAGAAAAGCGCAGTTCTCGTAAGTTAGAGAATCATACCTATCTTATCCACTACCACGAAGCCAAACCGCATTACATAGGCGTCCGCCTGCACAATACCGACGTTGTGAAATATTACCCGGATGGGCGCATTATCCTTAATTCCGGCGGCTGGAAAACACCCACCACAAAAGACCGCATAAACAAATATGCGCCGGTGAATGTCTGGACCGATAAAGGAATTTGGTATATCGGCCAAAACTGGAATAAGCCAGCCGAAGCCATTTATCAAGATGATATGGTTATCAATCCCGATGGTACTTTTTCCGGGGTTATGACTATGAAGCAAGCCAAAGAAGAAACCAAACTGCGCGGCCAAGTAAGGAAATATGCAAAAGACTTTTTGACCGCTTTAAAAGCTGGCAAAATTCCCATGCCGTCAAGCGGCGATTGCTGGTATTGTTCACAAGTAGTTTCTTCACCTGATGTTTACAAGGGGCAACCTTTAGGCGAAGTTATGAAAGATAAAAATCATATCCTTTCTCATATAAAAGAAAAATATTATGTCCCTTCCCTGGCCATGAATGCCCTTGAAGCCTTTGGCGCAAGTATGGCCGCAAAATCAACCTTATGGTTTTACATGGGGCACGAAAACGCTAACGACTGGGGAGACTTCGCCCTTGAGCAAATCGAAAAGGGCATCAAAAAGTATGTTTACCGGGAATTGGGTTTGGCTTATTAAGGGGTAAAATATGAATCGTAAACATTTGAAAAAGATACTTAAAGATTTAATGAATGATTTTAATATCCCTCTTTCTGAATTTTTATACGCTCTTTCTGAATTGTGCGGAGAAAAGGCAGATAAAAGTTTAGGAATTAAAAATCAATTTCTTAAATTAGCCGAAACTGAAATAAAGGCATTGGCAAACAGAACTAAAATATAAAAGGAGAATTTATCGAATGAATGACACCGAAAAAGTTTTAGCAAAAATGCTTAAAGAAAATACCGGAATTCATTTTCTGGATTCAGGCGGCGCTTATGGTAGTAATTGGGAAAATAACCAGAAAAGAAATTTTGACAAAGAACCGGCAACGGTTTTAAGTTTTGACAATGGTGAAATATCTGTTACTCACAACGTCTATCACTTCTTGAAAGAACATTTAACCTTTGACAAAGATATGGATAAAAGATTTCATAAGTGGGCCAAAAGACCGGCACAAAAAAATGAAAATTGGCTTACCCTTATAGAACAATTCCCATTAACCTTGAAAGGCTCTGGTCTTTATGGTGAAGGTTCGCCCATTACCGTCAATACCTATAATGGGAATGATTTACTATCCCAAACTATTCAATACGTCTATTTTGAGTATCAAGGTTTGACTTATGTCCTCTTGCAAATTCATGGCGGTTGTGATGTGCGCGGAGGATATACCAAGCCGCGAGTATTTCAAACCGATGAATATTTTCTTTCCTCAAATGCAGATGCAACCATTTATTGTCAAGGCGGGGATGATCCGCGGCAAAAGGCTTTGACACCGGACCTCGAACCCAAAAGGCATTACTGGCGAACAGATGATGGTTATAATTGGTATTTTGAAGGGTCCACGGAAGGGCCTAATCTTGAAACCTTTCCCATTGTGGAAGAAAGTGAATTGGAAGAGGGGGAAAGACCGGAAAGATTTATCTTGGTAGACGCTGAGGGAAAAGGCCATTGTCCTTTTTGTGGTGGCCTTTTAGAAGCATTTTTCTAACCCTTAAATAAAAGGAGAATTTACCGAATGAATAAGATTAAAAATGTTTTCCTTTTACAAGTAAGATTTACAGATGGGGAAGGGGGAGAAATTTTTACCTCTATTCATCAATATAAAAAAGGTGCTGAAAAAGAATTGGCCCGATGGTGCCGTGACCGCTGGGAAGAATTAGACTTAACAAACGATGTCAATAAGCCCATTTCAAAAGGCGACAAAAGGGCAATTAAACAATATTTTGATTTTATGGACCCTGATGAAATTTATGAAATTTCAAAAATGCCTTTAAACTAATCTTTAAATAAAAGGAGGTTTTATCAAATGTCTAAACTTTTGATAGTAATTGACGGCGAAGTCTGCAAAGTAAAAAAAGTTCACAATTATGGGTATCTTCCCATGATTGAATTGGAAGACGGACGCGGGTTTTATCTTGCCAAAGATAGAGAAGAGGCGGGAGAAAAAGCCCGCGAATATTGGGAAGAAATGGCAAATGATGACCTGCAAGAATTCGCGGCTTTAGTAGGTGAAAAGACCTTAGTTGCATGGGCTTTAGGGCAGTATGCAGGGCCAGGATCGACCACTGTTAAAAGCCTTGACGAATGGCTTGATTTGTGGCTTAATACCCCAGAGGAACAGTGGGCCAGCTATGACAGTCAGGAAAAAGATTGCAGACTTAACCTCAACCTCGTTGCAGAGTTGGGATGGGAAGACGACGAAGTTAACGCGGTTTGTTATCGGCATAATTAAAAACAATCTTTATTCACAAAAGGAGGTTTGATTAAATGCCAAGAGCGATTACCAAATACGTCTATAAATTCGATGAACTTTCCGAATCAGCCAAACAAAAAGCGATTGATGATTATCGCCAAGATGGCATTGATTATGACTGGTATGATGCAGTTTATGAAGACGCAAGACAAATAGGAGAAATCCTGGGTATCAAGATTGACAATATCTATTTCTCTGGCTTTTCTAACCAAGGAGACGGCGCTTGTTTTGAGGGGTCTTATGCCTACACAAAAGGGAACACAAAAGAAATAAAAGACCATGCGCCACAAGACGAAGAACTTCACCGAATCGCCAGAGAGTTGCAAAAACTGCAAAAGAAAAATTTCTATTCACTTTCCGCAAAAGTCAAACAAAGCGGCCATTACTCGCATGAATATTGTACAGAAATCGAAGTTTACGACAATCTTAATTCATACGGTGGATTTACAAAAGTCTTGAAACCGAATGGGATTATCTTTCATCGGACGAACAAATCATTGAAACCATCCAAGCTAATGAATGGGAGTTTGATGAAAATGGTAAGATGGTTTAAATAAAGGAAAATAAAACTATGGCAAAATTGATCGATGGTAAAATACCAGCATTTACCGAATGTCCTTATAAAAGTAAATGCAATCCAGAAATATGTAATCACCAAGGAAGTGATCATCAAGTGGCTTTTTCTTGTGCGTTTGCGCGTGCTTATGAATTACTTGAAAAGAGACAAAAGGAGAAAATTAAAAATGGGGTTTATTAAAATTAGTGTCAGGGATAAAATAAACAATGGCGGTTACAATCACAAACACCCTTACCCAAGAGTGCCAGTTGGTAAAACCAGAAGAGAAGCCGTGTCAGACCCTAATTATCAAGAGGCTTTAGGTTTGTACAACAAAGAAGAAAGTCAACTCTTGAAAGAATTAAAAGAAGATTTAGAAGAGGAATTCAAAACTTGGGATTGGCACCGCAAAGAAGAGGCTTGGAATTTCGCCTATAATGAAGGATATTCTATGGGATTTAGTGAAATTTTAAATTGGTATGGCGATTATGTTGACGATTTCTTTAAATAAAAAGGGGGTTAATTAATGCCAAACAAATACTATATCAAAAAGACAAATAAAGGTATAGAAGCAAAGCATATTCCTGGAAAGGAATTAGAACAAGATGTATGGTTCGAAACTTTGTTTGCTATTAACAAATATGGTTTTCTTTTACAAGAAGGAGAAACCTTAAACGGTCCAGAATTTGCCGCTTTAATTCGCAAGAAAGGAGCAAAACGACACAAAGAACTTTTGGCAGATTCGATACTAATATCTATGCCTAACTAACCCTCTTTTATTTTGTGTGAAATACGCCTGAGAACGCGTAGAAATGGCCCAAAAACAAGAGATAATTTAAAAGAGGTACTTTAGGTAGGGTTTGGAGAAAATTGTCAAAATAAGGGCTATTTAATTCAAATTATAAGGGGGTATAAAATTATGAATTTTGAGAACAGTTATCCTTATTCACAAGATGTAAAATTGCTCAAAGAATTGAAGCTGGCCGCTTGGTCTGCAAAACACGGCGAAGAAAAGAAAATCGGCATCGTGGTTTGTGATGAATCAACGGTTGAAATTTTCGTGACTTGTTATCCGGCGCAATTTTACAAATTCATTATCAAAATTGGTTTAAAAAACTATGATACAGATATTATTTCTCGCCAGATTTATGAAATGACAACTGGGTCTGGTGCATTGTCTGACTACTGGCCTATGGCTAAAGCCATTGCTGAAAATATGGTGGTTATCAAGGAAGTTTCATAAAAGGTTAAATTATCGCATATGTTCAAAAATTTGTACTTTCTTCTAAAAATAATTTTCAAAAAGTGAAAATAATTCTTGACAAGTTGATTTGAATAATTTAAGATTAACCATACTTTAAACACTTTGAATCATTAACCAAAAACTAAGAGGGGGTGATTATCATGCGTTCCAAAATCAAGGGTTAAATAATTGAGATGGACACCGGCAAGAAAAAATATGAAAACGTGGTAAGGGGCATGGGCAAACGCCCCTAGAGAATCACATAACAAGCCCTAAATAATGCCAAACAGGAGGGACCAGACAATGAGGGTAGGCCGGAAGGTTAGGAGGCCAGCACCCGAGGACTAAAGACCAAAACAGCTTGAGGAATAACACAGAGAGACTACGGGGTGCGGCCTACCCGCACCCCAATTACTAAAAGGAGGGTTAAGAATGTGGTGGCGTAAACTATATGTATTTCTTAAAGGTAAAAATAGCAAGTTAGTATGGTTGCATGATTTTAATGGTGAAATATTTTTACGAATTGCATGGCAATCTCATTCGGGTCAATGGTATGCCTATAGATTTTGGAGTATTAAAAGAGTGGTCTTTCTTAATGATGATAAGACCACTTCTGGAGTTAGTTATGTTACAAAGTGGTCTAACTTCTAAATTAAGGGGTAAATAAATGAAAATTATCATCATCATTATGTCGTTGCTTTTAATTGGATGCGCTTCCACGGGGCATAAAATCGACCAATCAGCAGTCAGCCGGATTCAAAACGGCGTGACTACCAAGGCGGAAGTGATCAACTTGATTGGCAGCCCGGAAATGATCACCAAGAAAGGCAACGGGGACACGGTTTTCGTCTACCATTATATCCGTTCGTCCGTGAAGCCAGCTACCTTTATTCCGTACATCGGAGCGTTTGTTGGCGGGGCCGACACCCAACAACAAATGACCAATATCACCTTTGGGCCAGACGGGATAGTCAAAGACTATTCCAGCACCCAAGGCGGCATGGAGACCAACATGAACCTGACCGCCGGAGACCGACCCAATACTCCTGAAATCGATGAAGGCAAAAGGAAGTGAGATAAAAATTGAAAGTCAAAACCAAAACAAAAGAACCCAAAATCGGCTCAAGGCAGAACCCGGAAAGAACGGTTCCGAAAGATTGCTTTGAGAAGAAGAAAGACGGCAAAGTGGTGGTGGGATATAAGGATTATAAACCGTTTGAACCTTATTCTAAAAGAAAATAAAGGAGGATAAAACAATGTCTTTTGGGTTGGATTACCTTAAAAATGAAATTATGGAAGGCGTTTGTTTGGAATCTGTTGCAAGTCAGCCGATAATGAAACGGACAGTACAATTAATTCTAATCAACGCTTCTGTTTTAGGTGGATTGTTTGACCAAGAGGTTTTTGATGATCCTAATTACACGATGGGAAAAAGCATCATAGAATTAGAAACCTCCTTAAATAACGACGCAAACATAAAATTAGTGGCATATAAACAATTTACAAAAGACCAATGGCTGTCTCTTTTTAAAGCGGCAAAAGACAAAGGCGAAATTGACGAAAAAGAATATCAAAGATTGGTAAATAACCATTCAAAAGGGGGTTCAATCTAATGTCATTAAAAGATTGCCCAAAATGTTGAGACAAAAGCAACCATTTGTAACGGATGTGTATTTCTCTGTCAAGAAATATTAGATGGTAAAGATACAGTTAAAATTGAATTAAAATAAGGAGGACTAAATAATGCAAGACGAAAGGTGCAATGGTTGCAACAAATTGGTAGAAGTTGATGGTGAAATCAAGTGCAAAACATATCCTAACCCTGCGGCAATATGGCGACGTGGCGGATGTGCTTTATGTTCAACCATTGAAAGAATTAAAGAAGAAAAGAAAAAAATTAATCCTTTAAAAGCCAGCAAGAGGGCTAAAAAGGGGAAATAATCTTGAATTAAAGGAGGAAATTAAATGGGCTTTTTCGAAAATTTGCTTAAAGCGGATGAAGGGATGTGGAATCAACACTTGCAAAACAAATACGGACCCATAAACGGGATGTTAGTTTGTCCCCATTGCGGAGTTAAAGGGAAAATCCATGTCAAACCCACCACGCAGAAAAGAGGTATTGATGGCGGCAAAGCTACTGCGGCAGTATTCACTTGCGGATTATCTATGCTGCTGACTGGATTGTCCAAGATGGAGAGGGCGAATAAACTTTATTGCGAAAGCTGCGAGATGTCTTGGGTTGTGTGATATAAATTTTTCATAAAAGGAGGATTTATCGCATGGCTAAAACCATTCATATTGTTCCTGTCGAATATCATTTTGACAAGAATGGTAATTCATTACCAAAACCTGTCAAGAAATGCGTCAAGGTGGATGACTTCAAAAACTTTGACAGGACTTATGATGGTGATGGCAAAAGAATTTTTGAGAGGAGGGGTGAATGACTTGGGGTGAATTTAAAAAGTTGGCAGAAAAAGCTGGGATAACAGATGATATGGAAATATTCTATATAGACACTGGCAATTATCCAGAAGAAAAGTATATTTCTTTTTATCCAGCAGATGAAAAAGAAGGAATTTCAATTGGATAAAAGAAACTACCTAAACAAAACCAAACCTTTGCAAGAAGCGATATCATTCTTTGAAAGGGGTGATAGTAAATTATATGCTGGTGAAGCCGACCTATCAAAAATAGATAATTCTTTAATTAGTAGATATATCGATACAACCAAAAAAGAAATATGGTATTATTTCAATAGGCTAATTGTACCTAGGCCATTAAGAGGCCAAGGATTATCTAAAATATTATTACAGAGGGTGGTTAATTGGGCAGATGAAAACAAAGTAAATATTTGGCTTGAGATAAATCCTTACGGACCTCTGAATATGACACAATTGACAAAATTATATTCAAGATATGGATTTACTGAGGTTAAACAAGGCTTGATGATAAGGAGAGTGAAATAATGATAAATAAAAAACAAATAGAAGAAATAATGAGACTCAAAGATGTTCTTAAAGTTGAAGTTGAAAAAGAACAAACAACTATTTTAACTTCTGATATTTACATGGACAATATTTTGTTAGGTAGATATAAAATAATCTTAAAACCTTATAGTGGAGAAGAAAATAATCCCTATATAATACGGCTTGATGCCTTTATAAATGTTATCTTCAGCCATCTTTCCAATGCAGCTATTGTCTATGACAGGTTGCAAGATATCATTCCGTCACCTGAACTTGAGGAACAAAAACAAAAGGTGATTGAAGTGCAAAACGAAGCGTTAAATGTTTTCAATCTGATGATTGATGAAAGAGAAGAAAGAAAGGAAAAAGATAAATGATAAACATTGATGGCGAAAAGAATATAGCAATTGAAACTTTGCGCCACTATTGGCTAAAGAGCAGATTGTCAGATGGTCAATTTATCAAAGAAGTTATGAAACTAACAGGAAGAATTATCTATCAGATGAATGGATTCAGACTAACCAGATTAGGACAAGTAAAACTGGTTGAATATCCAAAAGGCTGGGCTATCATAAGAAAGGACAAAACCTTATATGCCGAATGAAATTTTATATAAAGGTTCATTTTGCTGGCACGGCGAATCGTGAATGTTCTGTCTAAATTCAGACAGCTTTTTGGATATTATCCAAAGACTCCATCCCGAGTCTCAATATGTTAATTGCAGCATTATGATCTCTATCTAACACTAAACCACAATGAGGGCAAGAATGTATTCTGACAGACAAGTCTTTATCAACAATTTGACTGCAAGAAGAACACTTCTTGCTAGTGTTTCGAGGATTAATGAATATGACTTTTCTACCAGCATATTCTGCTTTGTAGACGGTCATATTCATAAATTGATTCCAAGCAACATTACCTATAGATTTTCTAATCCCTTTGAAAGATTTATCTTTCATTTGTTCGATATTCAATTTCTCAAAAACTATGATTTGATTCTCATTCACAATTCTTCTAGACAATTTATGGGCAAAATCGATTCTTTTGTTTACAATCTTAGAATGAATCTTAGCAACAATCTTTTTGAGTTTATTTCTTTTAAAAGAGCCTTTTTTCTCTTTACTGAGTTTTCTCTGACATTTAGTAAGTTTGTCTTCACTTTCTTTAAAGAATCTAGGATTATCAACTTTCTCACCATCAGAAAATGTTGCAAAGTTGATAAGACCGACATCAATTCCAATAGATTTGTCAATAATAGGCAATTTAATATTTTCAACTTCACAACTAAAACAAGCATACCATTTGCCGGTGGAATCTCTTCCGATAGTAAGTGTCTTAATTTTTCCTTCAGTTGGTCTATGTTGTTTGATTCTGACAGAGCCAATTTTAGACATCTTAAGTTTGTTGTCAACAAGTTTAAAACCATCTTGAGTAAATGTAAAAGAATTATATCTGTCATAACCTTGAAATCTTGGATATCCTGGTTTGTCACCAGATTTTATTCTTCTGAAAAAAGATTTAAAAGCTTTGTCAAGCCTGTCTTGTGCATTTCTAAGACAATGGATATGAATATCTTTAAGTTCTGGTTTGGTTTTTCTCCATTCTGGGATAAACTTTTGAGTGTCATACAAACCAAGACTTTTCTTTTCTTCTTCCCAACTCTTTTTGCAAACTTCCAAAGTCTTATTATATACCCATCTGCAACCATCAAGATAAGATTGCAAAGATTTCTTCTGTTTGGAAGTAGGATAAATCCTGAATTTAAATGTTTTCATGCTCATGTCTAGATTATAACATATGGGAAAAATAATGCAATAGAAAAGTACAAAATTTTGTACTAGAGATAAGGAGGCGAACTAAATGATTTTGTTTAAAGTGGTTTTCTGTTGGCATGGTGAAAGCCATATTTTGTATTCTCATGCTGCCAATGAAACCAAGGCATTTCAAAATTGCTGTGTCCAGTTGGCAAAGAAATTGGAATATTCGGCAAGCGCGGTTAGAAACTATTTCAGGAATTCGGATAGGTATGAAATTACAAAGGAGAAAAATAATGTTAAACGAATGGTCTGCCGAAATAATGTGGCCGAATGAAGAATTTTGTAAAAAAGAAGGAAATCATAGAGAAACTTGGGCAGTCACAAATGGATTCTGTACTGGGTGTGGAAAAAGAGATATTTCACAATGGAATCCAGAAACAGACAAAAATCAACTCTTTGAATTTCTTGAAAAATTACAACTGAACATTCAAATTGAATATAATCCCTATAGTATTAGTTCTCAAAAATATTTATGTATAGTTGCAATGGAAAATCCTTATACCCTTCAATATGAATATGGCGAAAATTTAAATACAACGGCGTTGCAAGCAATAAAAAAGATATTCGATCATAAAGGAGGAAATAAATGATTGAAGTAACATTACGTTTGATTAAATCAGATTCTTCTGGGAAAGGGTGGAAAGATTATAATACATCTCTTGCAATGTTAGACGAAGCCTTCACTGGCTCTTGTGATGGAAATTTCATCTCTGGCCAAGACCGTCGTAATTTCCTTAACGGGGAAAGAATTAGATTCAGGATAACTTTCGAACAGTTTGCCAGATTTATCATTTTAAGAAGGGATAAAGATGTGTATAACCGCGTAGGGTGGAGTGATGGGAAAATATGTGAAGGTTTAGGAAGAATCATTGATTTGAGAGACAAGAGAAGATAAAATCAATAAGGAGGTATCAAAATGAGAAGAACCATAGAAGAAATACTAAAAGAATTTAATAATAAAGAAATAATTGAAGCGGCAGAAAGATGTCAAAAGCTAAAAATTTCTCCAGAGCAAGGGAAAGCAACAATGAATTTCTTAAATATTTTAAAAAAGAACCAAAAAAGTGGAGATAAAGGAAAAGTTCTGAATGCAGTAATTTTTGATCTCGCTTTTGGAAACGTCAGATTAAAAGACCATTATCATGAAAATATCCCCCTTGACACACGATTTTGGAGAATCCTTGATAGAGATTTTTCATATTTAAATGCTGAAAAGGGAATTTATTGTGAACAATGTTATTTTGGTAGAGAATACGCCAAAAGAGACTTAGGTTCAAATAGGTTTATTGGCGATTATGTCACCGCTATTGAGTCGTCACCAAAAACAAAAGGCTTCAAATGTGTTGTTTGTGGTTCAAAAACTCCATAAACAATTAAAACAAAGAGGGTAGAATTCTCACAAAGGAGGTATCAAAATGAGAGAAGGAAGAGATAACAACTTTCTGGAAATAGACGGCAAAATCATTGGCATTAATTTAGGCGCTGATTATTGCTCCGAACATGAATGGGGAATTAAAGAATTGAAAAGGCAACTTGGTATTCCTGGAATCGAAAAGTTTCTTGGAATAAAAGGTAGGACAACCACTCTCTTTCCAGAAAACCAATTCTTCTTTGATAAAGGAAAAACCCACACTTGTTTAACTTTTGAGAAGAATTATATCCGTCCACATATTGGATGGAAAAATTATGAATTGGATAACAAACCTAAAAAATTGGCCACGGCTTGGGATGAAGGAACTTTTGGGATCGTGGTGGAAAACACCCATCAGAAAGTCCTTGAAGAAATATATGAAGCCTTTAAGCGTAAAGATATTTCTCTCTGGTTAGGCGGTGGTCATGTCTTTCAAAACGCAGGACTGTGTATCGCCATAACTTCGTTAATTCCAGAAGAATTGACAAACAAAATGCTTCAAGCTGATTTTGATTATCAGGAATTGCAAGAAGCGGCGAAAGCTACCGGAATTCACAAAATTCTCAAAGGGGCCAAGAAAGAATATTTCGCTTTGTCCCCACGCTGGAAAAACGATGAAAAAACCGAAATCACGTTTTGGTTAAACCCTTGCGAACAGCAAGAAAACAATTTTGGATGGTATTCTGTAGATGATTTAAAACTGTGGGCGGAAGGGAAAGGGCCTATACCGAAAAAGCGAAAATAATTTTGATTTAAGTACGTTTTTTGCTTGACAAGGCTTTTCAACAATATAAAATATGAATCATCAAATCAACTAATCAAAGGAGGAACAAAATTATGCTGGAAATTCAGAAGGGAGTACCCATGCCGGAAGCGGAAGCGAAGACGCGGAAGAATGCGAAGTACCCGTTTAAGGGTATGGAACTCAATGACAGCTTTCTTGTCCCTCTCAAGAAGGATGAGGACATCGAGAAGGCCATGGTCAAGGTCAATGCCAATGCCCGCAGGTATGGCAAAGACCTCAGCGCCACCTTTGAGACCCGCATCGTCAAGGAAGAGAAGACTGGCAAGGTCCAGGGGATCGGTGTGTGGCGGACGAAGTGAGGTGAAGTCAGCCTAATTCCCCTCCTTTATAAATAAGGAGGGGAAATGGCTTTAAATTAAAAGAAAGGAGGATGGATGAAAATAATAGTTCCAATTTTATCTGCTCTTATTTGTCAAATCATCTTTATTCTTAGTCTTTCTTATGATATTAAAAAAGAAAATGAAAATTCAAATTATCTACATATAACTAAAGATATTATTCTCAATATAAAATTTCAAATAAATATTTTTATAATAAGTTTTTGTGTTGGGACAATGGTCTATATTCTTATGAATGTCAAATGGGTAAATATATAATACTAAATCCATGAAATAAAAAAGGAGGAAAAACTATGACCGTAGATGCTTTGAATCAAATCGACAAAACGATTGACACTGGAAAAGGAATAACCCTTGTAGGAGAAGCGGCAAAATCTTGGGTTGATCTCCAATGGTACAAAGAATTGATTCATGATTTCTTTAGTTTATTGGTTATCGTTGTAGCAATTTATCTTGTTTATAAATATAAAGCAGAAATTAAAAACTTTTTCAAGGAGTTTGGAGAAGATTGATGAAAGAATAATTAAGAAAAATAAAAGACAAAGAACAAGAGTTGACAGAGGAATTATTAAGACTTACTCACAATAAAGCCATACTTGAAGCAACAATTCTTGTTGAAAGAATAATAACAAAAGCTGAAAAAGAAAATAAAGCAATTATTACATTTACAAAAGGTTATTTACAAGCTTGCGAAGATATTATCTGTGATCTTCAACTTTTAAAAAAATAAAAGGAGCGACAATATGAAAACAGTAGAAGATTTAATTAAAATTTTACAAAAACTTCCACCCACTTTGCCTATTGCAACTCACGCCAATAATCACACCTATATGTCTGGAAATGACGACGGCTCATTAAAAGTTGCTTTACTGAAAACATATGGTGGCGACCATATAATAATAGGCAATTTTTATAAGAGAAATTTAAATAAACCAAATTGGTACATAACCGAAGTGTTTGAAGGTGAGAAGGAGATTAACCTATATGAATCTATCTGAAATTCCAAAGATGACCAGAGCACACTATCGCATAACTATCACATTTGATTCTTTGGAAAGAACCATCGAACATTTCAAGGAGACTTGTGAAGAATTTGGATATGAACTGGAACTCGAACCAGACTTCCAAAGAGGCCATATCTGGCAAAAAGAACAACAAGTTGCTTACATAGAATATATAATGAGGGCAGGATTAGGTGGAAGAGAAATTTATTTTAATCATCCTGGCTGGATGCACAGTTACAAAGGTGATATGCAATTAGTGGATGGTTTACAAAGAGTCACTGCCATTCTTAAATTTATGCATAATGAACTGCCTATCTTCAATGGCAATTATCTAAAAGACTTTGAAGACAAAGACTGGGCAATTAGAGATTTAGATTATTCTGTATTTTTCAATGTGAATAATCTTAAAACAAGAGCCGAAGTTCTTCAATGGTATTTGGATTTAAATTCTGGAATTGCACACACTGATGTTGAAATTGAAAGGGTTAAGGCGTTATTGAGAAAGGAGAATAAGTGAGAAAATTATATTCTGGAAAACCACTTTATTCTATAGATAAGAAAATTTTATGGTGGTGTGTTAAAACCAAAAAAGGACGAGTGGAGAACTACTGTTCGCGAAGCCATCTTGAAGGCCATAGAAGACGAAAAAGGGGAATAATTTATGGAGTGGGTACAAGTCTCTAAGCATAATCACACAGATGAAGAACATGAGATTTATGGGTTTTCTCTAATCAAATGGGAAGAAAAAGGGAACCCAAACTTCTGGGTGCTATATAGAACGAAAGCGACTTTGACAAGAGAGGACAGATTGCTTGAAATTCCAAGAGAAACATCGACTGAGAGGGCTAAAGAAATGGCAATGAATTTCATGATTGATAAACTCAGTAATCAAGAATTGAGAGAATTATATAAGGAGACATAAAATGACAACCATGTTTGACGAAAGGCTAAAGTCTCAATATGAAGCAGGCCCAGAAGAATTGGAAAGAAGAGAAAAAGTTTATGACCTTCGTGAAAAAGCAGACAATATCAGAAATGCTTGGGATTCATGGCAAGAGTTCAACAAGTGTTTACATAGCCTTAATCCTCCACAAGAAATCGTTGATGCTTGGGACAAGATAAGACCTTGGCTTAAAGAATTGGGAGAAGAAACATTGAAAAATATTGAAGAATTGGGAGAAGAAACATTGAAAAATATTGAAGAATTGGAAGGGAGGTAATTATGAAAAATACAGAGGTTTTATGTCAAACATAATAATCATGAATAAAAATTTAAAATTCCACTCATTTGAAATCACACTAGAAGGTGAGAGATTTATAGTTTTTGAAGACGAAGATGAAGATTTAATAAAAGTCAATTTAAATGATTTGAATATTATTATAAACACAATTAAAGAAGGGGTTGAGGTTGTCAAAAACTTAATGGAAGAATTTATAAAAGGGGGTTATGAATGAAACCAACCGTGATCGGCAGAGCCATTACTTCATTTGTCTGTATTTCCTGTGGAAGAATCTTTGATATGAATGATGGTTCTAATTGTCCATATTGTTGCGGTGCAATCAAAAATATTTGGGGATTGACTAAAAGTGTAAGTTTACAAGAAACAAAAGACAAAATAAAAGAAATTATCAAAGGAGGGATAGAAGATGGAATTGCTCTTGGTAAACAGCAAGCGTATTCGAAGTTGCTTGTTTTGATTCTTTCTCATATTGAATTTATTGAAGAATTTTTTAGAATATACCCAACTGCAAAAATACAAGGGAGGTTAGAAAGTTATATAAATGTGGCAGAGACGATAAGTAAATTAAAGGAGGAAATATAATGAAATATATCGCAAGGCTTGAATTAAGCATAAGTTATGAACCTCTTGTTGATTATCAACAGTCATTCCCTAGACTGATTATAAAGAATTTTGTAAAAGAGATTGAGATAGATAAAGAAACAATTTATCCCTCTTATTTTATTTTCTATTTTGGAGGAAAAAAGACGGTTGTCCCGCCTAGAAAAGATGGAATATTAACAGATGGTAAATTTATAACAACATACAGATTCTTTAAACAAATTGATTTTCGTGCGTCCGAAGAAAAGGAAGCTCTTGAAATTATTGACCAACTCCTAAAATCAGATTGGAAAGAAGTAGAACATCTTTCCGAATGGTATTTTATTTAAAATTTTTCTTGACAAACCTTTCAGCCTATAGGATAATCTTCCAAAAGGAGGAAAAATATGTCTGACTTCCAAACTGCTCTAAAACAGGTTGAGGCTAAACCGAAGGCCAAGAAGCAAGAAATCCCTTTCCTTAAAATCCCCCAGCGAATTAAAGACGCAGTGGACACCTTCCAAGCTGCCAAGAAAAACAAAATCCAGGCAGAAGCCACCATGAAGGAAAAAGAAGCCGTCATAATTGACTTCGTTAGAGAGAAACAAGACCTTGATGGTTTTGCTGATAAGTACCATAATTCCTATGCCTTGAAAGGAGAGGGGCATGAAGTCAAAGTTATCTATGCAAAAAAATGGTCTATAAATCCTGAATCAAAAAGTGAACTGAAAAAACTTTTGAAAAGGAATTACAATATTTTGATAAAAGAAAGTTATTCATTAAGTTTAAGAAAAGAAGTTTTTGAAGATGGGCAATTACAAAAGGATTTGTTATCACTTATTGGTGATAGATTCAAAGACTTCTTCGAAAGCAAATTGGTTTTGAATGTGACTGAAAATTTCAGCCAAGAAATATATCAAATGGTTGATAAAGATGGATTGAAATTACTGAGAAGTCTTTGTCAACAAAATAAACCAAGTTTGAAGTAGGAGGGTAGAAATGAAAGAATTTACTACATTACAAATTTGCTTTATAATAAAATTAATTAATAGTATAATATTTACATTAATCTTTCTTTTGATAGTCGCAGGAAAGATATATAATAGATTGTTAATAGCGCCAGATGTAGCTATCTGTCTTTTTATTTCTACAATAGAATTGTTTCTTATAGCCCATATAAGAGAAAAAAAATTGGCAAAAGAAAATAAGGAGGAATAATTTATGTATCAATTCAAAATTTCTGGCCCGTGGTGGAAAATTAAACATCCAAAGAAAGATTATCCTTGGCCTTGGGAAGGGAACACAAAAAGAACCATAACCATATTTGATGATGATATTTTAAACAAAACTGCGCCAAACACCTACACAAAAGTGACTGGGCTATGTTGTTGTAATATCAAAATTCCAGATGAAGATACCGTTGAAATGAACGAAGAAAAGAACTTGATTATGACAAATTTTACTGAAATGTGTGGAGGATAATTCATGTCTTACGATATCTCACTATGTGACCCAATTACCAAGAAGGTTTTACACTTTGAAGAGCCACATGACATGAAAGGTGGGACTTATGCACTTGGCGGTACAACAAAAATGTGGCTAAATGTGACATATAACTATGTTCATATATTCAGAAAAGTCATCGATAAAGAAAAAGGTATCAGATTCCTTTATGGTCTGACCGGAGAAAAATCAATTCCTATTCTTGAAAAGGCTATGAGTCAATTAGCAGATGATATTGATGATGACTATTGGAAGCCGACAGAGGGTAATGCAAAGGAAGCCTTGAAGAATCTATTAATCTTAGCACAAACAAGACCTGATGGGATTTGGATGGGAGATTGAATCTATGAAAAACAATCCAAAAGCAAAATTTTGGAAGCTTACACCAAATCAAAAACACACCGTAAACATTTTGCCAAAAGAGGGTCATCAATTATTGCATGATTATTTTATTACCAATCATAAAACGGGGAACGAGAATAAGAATTTGGGAGAAGAGATAAGACAAGTTGTTGATTATAAAAATGACCTTTTTGGTTATACTAAAGAAGAAATGGCTCAGATAGAACCAATGCCAAGGTTTGGCGATTATGCAAACGAACTTGGTGGAAACTGGGAAATACATGATGACACCATAAGAAGAACAATACCAAGAATTAATTGGGAACAAATAATAAATAAAGAAAATTGGGAAGAATGGCATTTTGAAGGATACAAACTTTTCCATACTACAGAATTTAAAAGATGGAGTCTGCATCACGATTTTGATATTATTGGACATATGCCTTATGACATACCAATAGAAAAAGCCTTCGCATGGGCAGAAGAACATATTTTCTCTAGAGATATTCATAATGTAAAAACCATAAAAGAATCAGGAGGTAATCCAAACATCATGGCCGAAAAAGAACTACCCATCAATGTCACGCTGGAAAGAGCCAAGATTGTCAATGAGTGGGTTCCTAAAGAAATAAACGATTATAGAAGATTGGCAAATCGCTGTTCTGATTTGTGGAATTGTGACTTAAGTACAAAAGACGCGGAACAGCTTATCGAAGAGGTTTTTATTCGCCTCAAAGAAGAGAGGATAAAGCCGAATTTCTTCAAACATCGAAGTTGAGTCTGGTACAAATTTTTGTACCCTCTTGAAAAAATAATTTCAAGAAAGCGAAGAAATTTCTTGACAAGCCAACCATAAAAATTTAAGATAATTTCATAAGGAGGACAAACGAATGTGGTTCATGCTTGACAATCACCTTGACGCAGAAAAAATCTTGACCAAGGCTTTAATACCCACTCTGCTTCACACAATCACCACCCCAAGAGAAATCAAAGGGTTGGCTTTCCCGGAAGAAGAAAAAGACAAGGTGCTCAAACTTCTGAAATTGGAAGAAAAAACTTGGGCGACGGTTAGAACCAACGATGACAATATTCTCCTTATGGAAGCACAAGGAAGGGTCGTCAAAATTGGCGGTCATCTTCAAACTTGGGATGAATTTTCTGGAGTTTTAGAAGAATACGCAGAATTGCTAAATGTTAAAATAGTGGTTTCAAATCCACATGTGAATCAAATTATAGGAAAAGGAGTAACTTTAGAACCAGAGGCAGAAGAAGGAACTTTGTTTATAAAATTCTATGCCTCCCCTGAAAAAACCAAAGCAAAATCATACAAAGAAGTTTTCGGTTTTAAATTAGGAACAAGTCAAAGCGATGGAGTAGAGCCTTCCGGTCAAGGACAACCAATTATTGACCCTTCTTCTGAAACCACCATCGCAGAAGTAATTGGTGACAGCCTTTATGTTCTATTCGATTTGCCTCATAATGACGGTTTGAAAAACAGCCAAGAAATTATGCGACAAATCATGGAACAATATTCTCTTCTGCAAAAGTCGCCAGAAGAATTGAAAAAATGGCGAGAAGAAGCGAAAGAAAGAGAAGCGACCAAAACAAAAACTGCCTATGTTAAGGAGTGTTCAAAAAGATTAAAAGCAGTAAAGAATGAACTGATAGAGGATATTGAAGGAAATGAAAACGAACTAAACGCATTAGGGCAAAGAATTACTGAATTGGTGAGACAAATTGATGAGAAGAAGAAACAACTCTTCGGTTTTGACGACCTTGGAGATAGGGAAGAAAGATTTTCTCAAGAATATGATAAGTTGTTAGGATTGCCTCATGTCAAGAAAGTTTTGGTTGAAGAGGGCAAGGTTAAAGTTTTCACCAATACTATCTTTCTTGAAAGTGATGGCAAGGTCTATGAAATGGGGGATTATCGCATTGACATTCCTACACAAGACACCAATTTAAAAATCGCCAATCTGAGGATGGAAGAGTTGACTGGGCAAACATATTTCCACCATCCTCATGTTTCTGGAAATAAAGATGGCGCAACTCCTTGTTTGGGGAACATTTCAGAAGGTGTTATGCGTCTAATTGGTGCATATGAATTTTCAGTAGTGGCACAAATTCTCATTGAATATCTACATAGCAATAGATATCAAGACGAATTGACAACTTACTGGAAGCCAATAAAGAAAGCAAAAAGGGCGTAAATGAAATTAAAGATAAATAAAAGGAGGAACAAATGAAAATTGAATCGGTAGTTCCAATCATTGCCATAACCCCAGACGCCAAGGCAAAATTAGATGCCTATATCGGCATCTGCAAAGAAGAAATTAGTGGTTTGGGTGTTGTAAGGAGATTGCCACAATGGAAATTCCTTATTGAAGACATCATTCTCTTTTCCCAAGAAGTGACGGCAGGAACGACAAACCTTGATGAAGAAACCCTTCACCAATTTTTGACCGAAGCTGTGGAACAAAATTTGGACCCATCGGTTTTAAAATTGTGGTGGCATAGCCACGTCAACGGGTCTTGCTTTTGGTCTGGAATTGACACTGGGACTATTAACAAGGCGTTATTAGGTGACGATTGGATGTTATCTATTGTAGGCAATAAAAAAGGCGAATACAAATGCCGTCTTGACACCTACGATCCAGTCCGCATCGCCTTAGATGAATTATCCTTGCAGTTGCAGCAAACAACTGATGTCGGCCTTTGGAAGCAATTGAAGGCCGAAGTTAAAGAAAAGGTGAGAAAAAAGAAATATACCACATATCAAGGTGGTGGTGGAATTTGGGAAAAAGGAAAGGTTTGGGATAAAAAGAATTATAAGTGGGCGTGGCCGGATGAAATTGATGAGACCGATGAAAACGACCAACCCATCCTTCCCAAACATTCTTCAAAGAATTCTTGCGGGGAATGCAAGGATTTTCTTGAAGGAAAAAAAACTTGCAAACAAAACTTTGCCAGTGGAAAATTTATGGCTGCTTGCAGACTATTTGAACCTATCCAAATAGGCGAAAGTGAAGAAACAAAAGAACAAGACTTGCAAGTGGGGATGGTTTAATGGTAAATCAAGAACCCGATTTTTGGAGGCAGTTTGACATTCTTCGGCCTACCGACTTAGAATTCCCTGTTCATATGGGAGGTTGTGGAGGTATCGGATCGCCCACTGCTTTGGCTATGGCGAAAATGGGGTGTAAAGATATGACCTTACATGACCATGACACTGTGGAAAACCACAATTTACCCAATCAGATTTACCGATTGACAGACGTGGGAATGTTCAAGGTGGAAAGTTTGGCCAAAACCATTGAAGACTTCACTGGTGTAATACCAAAAACTTCCCTCGAAAAGATAACTGCCGATTCAAAATTGGTCGGGTTAGTAGTGTCTGGGGTTGATTCTATGGCAGCTAGGAAAGAAATTTGGCAAGCCATCAGATATAAAACGACAATCCCTTTGTATGTGGATGCCAGAATGGGGGCGGAAGTTTGTCGCATCTATTCCATCAGGCCGACTAATCCCATTGATGTAGCGATGTATGAAGGGACGTTGTATGATGATGCAGAAGCCCAAGAATTGCCTTGCACGGGCAGAAGCATTATCTACAATGTATTTATGATCGCGGCATTGATTTGCAGTCAAATCAAGAAATTTGCTCGTGGACAAGAGTTCAATAAAGAAGTTATCTTTGATTTGGTTACATTGATGTGTTTGACTGAGTGAAACTATCAACTTTAAATAAATCTATCATGAGAATAGGAGGAAAATAAAAGGGATAACAAACAGATGTTTATCAAGGTGGTGTGGAAGGGGAAAGTAACCGAAGTTATCCTTCCCCAAAATGGGACAACGGGAGATGCGTTGAAAGCGGCCCAAATCCCATCAAGTCAAGTAACTGGAATAACCGTAACCGGAGTTCGCTGCTGCGCTGATACCCAATTGAGACCTGACGACGCGGTTTACGCAACTTAACCATCAACCTTAAACAAAAAAGGAGGAATTAAAGCATGTTCGTTAAAGTGGCAAAGTTGGGCGCGAAAGTGGAAGAAGTGAATCTGGCTACCGGGGCCACCGTGGGCGAAGCCCTGAATGTGGCGGGCGTCACCGGGGACAACATGGAGATGAAGTTCAACGGGATGGTGGTTCAGAAGGACACCCAACTCCATGCGGATGGCGTTTTGACCCTCGTAGGCCAGATCAAGGGCGGCGCATAATCTAACCTAAACCGGCAGCCTTGTGATGTTTGCAAGGCTGCCGAACCTTTTTAAAATTGGGAGAATCATTTGTATATTTGTATATTTGTATATAAAAATCAGTGGTGAATGTTCTATCTAAAGTCAGACAGCTTTTAGAACCAAGTTCAAAGACTCCATCCCGAGTCTTAAAATATTAATCGCGGCATTGTGATCACGATCAATAACTAAATTACAATGAGGGCAAGAATGAGTTCTAACAGACAACTCTTTATCAACCAAGTTATAACATCCAGAACACATCTTGCTGGTGTTTCTTGGATTTACGAAGATTGTTTGTCTACCAGCATATTCTGCTTTGTATTTAACAAAATTCATAAATTGATTCCAAGCAACATTACTTATGGATTTTCTAATTCCTTTAAAGGTAGTTTGTTGCATACTTTTAATATCAAGTTTTTCAAAAACTATTATTTGATTTTCATTTATGATTCTTCTGCTGAGTTTATGTGCAAAATCTGTTCTTTTGTTTGTGATTTTAGAATAAATTTTAGCAACAATTTTCTTGAGTTTATTTCTTTTTCTAGAACATTTTTTCGCATTAGAAAATTTACTTTGATATCTTGCAAGTTTCTGTTCAGATTCTTTGAAAAATCTAGGATTAGGAATCTTCTCGCCATCAGAGAAAGTAGCAAAAGAAACAAGACCCACATCAATACCAATAGGTTTCTCAATATTTGGCAAAATATTCGTTTCAACTTCACAACTAAAACATGCAAACCACTTGTTTGTAGAATCTCTTCTGATAGTGAGAGTTTTAATCTTGCCCTCAATATTCCTATGTTGTTTGATTCTAACAGCGCCTATTTTAGACATCTTCAAAAACTTATCTTTAATCTTAAAGCCGCCTTGAGTAAATGTGAAACTATTATACCTATCATAACCTTGAAATCTAGGATAACCGGGTTTATCGCCTTTCTTAACTCGTCTAAAGAAAGATTTAAAAGCTTTATCAAGTCTATTTTGTGCATCTCTAAGGCAATGAATATGAATATTTTCAAATTCAGGTTTTTCTTTTTTCCATTGAGGCAAAAGATTATAAGTATCATAAAGACTAAAACTTTTCTTTTCTTCTTCCCAGCTTTTCTTTCTAGTTTCAAGCGTTTTGTTGTAAATCCAGCGACAAGAATCAAGATAGGCTTGCAAAGATTTTTCTTGTTTACTAGTAGGATAAATCCTGAATTTAAAAGTTTTCATGCTCACATCTAGATTATAACATATGGAAAAAGACAATGCAAGCTAGTAGTTCAAATTTTTGTACTGAGGATGAAAATAATTTGGTTTGAGTGAAAATTTTTCTTGACAAGGTGATTTTAATGATTTAATATGAACTAAGAAATTGATTTGCAAGGAGGTTTAATGGAACCAAAACCCGGCACCAAAGTAAAGTTATTAAAAACAAGTCGATTCTATAATCAAGCGCCTGATGAAATTGGAATAATTGTTGAAAGTGTATATGTTGATGACCCTGATACTGATTGGTGCAAAGTACAATTTCCAAATAAAACAGACGCATATCGTTTCAGAGGAGAAGGAATAGACTTGGAATTAGCTGAAAAATGGACTTATAAAAAAGTTGGTGAATTAAAACCAAAAGATTTGGAAGATGAACAACCGACTTCTTGTGTATATAAGGATGGAATAGTCTTATTGTTACCAAAGAAGTTTTATGAACTATTTGAAGAAAAACAAGTTGAAATTACCGGACAAATAATTTCTTCTCATTGGGGGTGGCCAGCTAATGGGAAATTCCGTTTCATAAAAGAAGGTTGGCGTGGTTATTGGTATAATAAAGAAAAAGAATTTCTTGACGACCTTTTAAAAGCAATTGCCATCGCTAATGAAGAACCTTTTACTGAAATAAAAGAAGAAAACACATTGGAAAAAGCAATAATGGAAAAAGCAAAACAAGAACAGGAAGAAATTGATTTAAAAGAATCAAGGAACAGGTATGCAAAAGAATGTACAAAAAGATTAAAAAACAAGAGACAAGAATATGAAAAAAGAATTAAAGAATATGAAGAAGAAACAAAAGAAATTTCTCGGCGCTTAGTTGAATTGACTAGGAATATTGATGAAAATAAAAGGATGGTTTTTGGTTTAAACGATCAAAAAGACCAACTTGAAAGATATAAAGAAGAATATGACAAGTTATCAGAACTGCCCCATGTTAGGAAAGTTTTGGTAAAAAATGAGAAAATAACAGTATTCACCGACACAATATATTTATCTTACGAAAATGAAACCTATGAATTAGGTGAATATCAAATAAATTTTGAAGGACAAGTTAGAATAATTAACGAAAGACCTATATTTAACCCAACCCATGGCACTAATGGACAATGGTTTCATCATCCCCATGTTTTTGAAAAAGATGGAAGCAATACTTGTTTGGGAAATATTACAGCAGGAATTCGTGAATTAGTAGGAAAATATGAATATGCAATAGCCACTGCAATTCTGATTGATTTTTTACATACTTGCAAATATCCTCATTATTTACAAAGGAATTGGAAGCCAATGGAGAAAAAGGAGGCATTATGGGCCTAATGGAATTGATCGCAGAAGGATTAGATGTTTCTGGAAGTTATTTTGATTGGAATAGTTTGCCTGTAGTTGAAAGAAAAGTAGTTTTGGTTGAACCAGAAAAATTCATTCATATGACAAACAGGGAAATGAAGTCAATTTTGAACAATTCTCTTGTAGAAAAAGTAGAAGAGAACAATTCATGCTATGGAATCGTTGCCCACATAAAGCCATTCACCATCAAATATGCTGCCTATTTTGGAAAAGAACCAATGGAAATGAATAATGGTTGCAGAATTTTACTGAGAACAAGAGGAAAAGGTCCAATGGTAAAATTTTATCATTATAGATATCCAGAAAGAATTGGTCATCATTATAATGTAAGGACAAATGGGGGTGTTTGTTTGAGAAATCTTGAAAAACCAATTTCTAAACTGCTCAAAGCAAAAGAATACGCGGTAGCACTTAGTTTGTTAATTGAATTTATCCAAGTATTTAATGGAGCATAAATCAACCAACTAAATAAGGAGGAACAAAAAATGCCAAGGTATCGAGTAACGGAAAAGATTTATCGCGATTTGGAAGTGAAGCAATACGGCATCCAAGTGTTTGACGTGGAGGCTGATAACGAAGGTGAAGCTAAAGAGATGTCTTCAGATGAAGGCGAATTGGTCTCTGAAACTTGGGAACCTGTAGCACAAGAAAAAATGGAAGAAGCCATAAAAGAAGCTGATGAAGATGATTATCATGACTATGACGAAAACATCAGCGTCGTCCAAATTGGTGGTTCTTCCACAGACCATATGTTTGTCAAAGTGGTCTACAAAGGCAAAGTGGATGAAGTGATGATTTCTCGCGGTGGCGTCATCAGGGAAGCGTTAGGTGCCGCGAATATCTCTTCAAGAGATGTCATCAACCTCACTGTCACCGGCATCGCTTGTTGTCTGGATACTGAATTGCGCCCCGATGACATGGTTTATGTGGACTGATTTAATGGGGTCGTATTAAGCGACCCCATTATTTAACTAAAAGGAGGAAAAATATGATATTGAAGTTTTGAAAGTTGTTCTAGAAGAAGAAATGCAATCAACATTCGCAATCAAAGGTGTCCGCAAAGATAAGAATTTTAAACCTAACTATAAGACAATTGATAAAATAAAATCAAAATATGATTCTGTCTATCTTGAAATATCAGATTACAACATTAACAAAACCCAACTAAATACAGGATACACTAGCAGAAGTTTTTTGTCTAATGGCTCTAACATTTTCTATATGGCACCAACTATGGCACCAGTGGACTATAATCCTCAATTTCCTAACTACCTTGAACATCCAGAAACTTGTTTTGAATATTATCGCCAAAGAGGAATAACCCATCTGATAGGCGAAGAAAAATACATGGGAAGCAGAGCAGAATTGCTCATATTTAAAGACAAAGAAAAAGCAAATATGATGGGATATGAACATCCAGTAATTGTCAATTCTCGCTCTGGTTATGAATTTTTTGATGATGAAGAAACTAAAAATAAAATTCACGATGATATAAAAGATAAAATGAAGGGAATATGTGACTTCATCATATTAGATGCTGAAATCATGCCCTGGAATTATAAGGCTGATAAATTAATAATAAAAGAATTTCTTTCACCTATAGAATCAACTTTGCTATCAAGAAAATATACTGATAAAGGTTCATTAGAAAATGCATGGAAGGCTTTGCTTTCGCTTGGAAGGTTTTCAAAAGAATCACCAATTGAAATAAGACCTTTTCATATATTGGCAAAAGGCAGTGTCGTTGAAAAGAAAGGAAAAAGAATATTTTCAAATGTTGAAGTTGGTTTTTTAAAAAATCATATTCAACATATGACAGAAATCGAATCTCTTACAAAGAATGGAATTATTTTTAAACCTTGTAAATGGCATTGTTTTGATTTGAATGACCAATATCTAAGAAACGAATCTATTAAAAAATGGGAAGAATTTTGCCAAATAGGTGAAGGTTTTGTTTATAAACCTTATGATTTCTTAAATTATGCGCCCAATTACCACCTGATTCAACCTGCTATGAAAGTCAGAGGCAAAGAATATTTGAGGATAATTTATGGAATTGACTATCTTGAACCTGAATGTTTTCAAAGACTTACCCATAGACACACCATAAGAAAGAGAATTTTGGCCATCCAAGAGCAAGAATTGGCAATAAAAATCTTGCTTTCCTTCCTGAAAGGGAATAGAATAATGAAAGAAAAATTTGTGGCAGCTTTCATAGGAATGGAATCAGTAAACATGGCGAATATTGACGCTACGTTATAATTATGCTAATAGTAACCATTATCATAATAGCTTTACTTTTATCTATATTCCATAGTGAGTGAATAAATGGCGTCGATTAAAAAATTAATGAAAATAGACAGAGAGATTTCAAATTGTATTGATGATAGAGAAATCAATTTTATTGAAGCAGAGAATATAATCTCTACAATTTGTGAGAAACTTAATTTACCAAAGATGACAATTAAATTTTGTTTTTATGAAAAGAAAGCTGATTGGTTTTTGAGAAAATTATGCAGATTTTTCAACAAAGAAAAACTTTGTGATTTGTATGAAGAAAAAATAGGAAAAAGAAGATTAAGAGTTGGAGAAGCATATCATGAAATAAATTATATAGTATTATATTCTTCTGGTCAAAATATTAGTACACTATTGCATGAGATTGCTCACTTATTGCCAAATGGAGTTAATCATGGGAAGAATTGGATAAAGAATTTTAAAGAAGTAGTGAAAATATATAACAAGGAAATTTCAATATGCGCCTGTCGCCAAGCGGACATGGCAGAAGACTTCTAATCTTCCGGGGAACCATCGGAGGTTCGAATCCTCCCAGGCGTGCCATAATATAAATTCTCAAAGTTAAAGGATAAACGAATGCACGAATTTGGATCGGGTCCAATCTTTGATGTTGGTGTTTATATCGGAAGATTTAATCCTATTCATAAAGGACATCAAAGAACAATTGAACAGATGATGTTTAATCACACTATCAACCATTCTTTATTAATGATTGGTTCTCCAAATGTAAATCTTTCTTTAAGAAATTTATTTACATATAAAGAGCGTAGAGATTTTATAAAAGCAATATATCCAAATATTAGAATTGCTCCATTGCCAGATCAAATATCAGATGAAGATTGGTTTTCTTCACTAATAGATATAATTGAAATATCTTTTCCATTTTATCATAATGTGAACATATATTGCGGAGATATTAAAGATTTAGAACACTTTAATTATCATAACAAAGCAACCGTAAAAATTATAGATAGATATGAAGAGCAAGTATATTCTGCTACAGAAGTAAGGCGTTGTATTATGATGGGTGAAATTGAACCACTAACTAAACTGATACATCTTGATTTATTATATCCAGTTTATGAGTTAGGAAGGAAAAGACTTGAAGAAATGTTAAGAGGAGAAAAATAATGGGCAAAGAACTTAAAGCAGAAAACTTAACTATTAGCGTCCCCAATGTGGGTTGTGATAAAAACTGTCCTTATTGTGTAAGCAAAATGACTGGATATATAAAATCAGATATTGTTAAAATGAATATGAATATAAAAAAGGTTATAAATATTTCACAAATAGCTGAAGTTACTTCTGTCTTATTTACTGGTAAAGGAGAGCCAACTTTAAATTTTGAAGCAATAGAACAGCTTTCTTTCAATTTTAAAAATCTATTCCCATTAGAATTACAAACAAATGGGGTCTTTTTATCTAAAAATCTAAATAAAGTTGATTCTTTATTAATTCAAGGGTTTGATATAATAGCGATATCAATAGATACAGAATTACAATTAGAAAATTATCAAAAGCTATTTAAAAAAATAATTGATTTAAATATGATTTGTAGATTAACCATCAACATCACAAATAAACTTGATAAAGAATTCACATTTGAAAAGACGATAAAATATTGTACTGAAAATGGAATACAACAATTAACTTTAAGAAGAGTAGCAATCCCCCAAAAACCATTAGATAAAAAAGTGGTTGGTTGGATCAAAGAAAACGCTCCTCTTGATTTATATGAAAATGTAATGAGGGATGTTTTTCTAATTATAAAAGAAAAAGGCAATTTAATCAGAATATTAAATCAAGGGACAAAAATATATGATATTGATGGCGTTTCTTTTACTTACTCTGATTATTGTTTACAAGAAAAAGACAATGGAAATAATATTCGATCATTAGTCTTTCAGGAAGATGGACATTTATACACTTCTTGGGCTTCTAAGGCGTCAATTTTATTTTAAAGGAGAAAAATAATGATAAATCAAATCTTAAATACAGACTCATACAAACTTTCTCATTTTCTTCAATATCCACCAAACACAGAACAAGTTTCTTGTTACGTAGAATCTAGAGGAGGAAGGTTTAATAGAACCTTATTTTTTGGCTTACAAATATTTCTAAAAGAATATATGACAAAATTTATAACTAAAGAAGATATTGAACTTGCTAATCTTTTTAGTTCTGAACATGGAGAACCTTTCAACATGAAGGGTTTTTTGGAATTACAAGAGTTGGGTTATTGGCCTGTACAAATTCAAGCAATTCCAGAAGGAACAATTATTCAAACCAATAATGTGTTGGTTCAGATAACCAACACCGACCCTAGATTCTATTGGCTACCATCTTTTCTTGAAACAATGTTATTGAGAGGAGTTTGGTATCCAACTACTGTGTGTACTTTATCTTGGATGTGTAAACAATTAATCAAAGATTTCATGTTAAAAACTTCTGATAATCCAGACGATATCAACTTCAAATTACATGATTTTGGAGCAAGAGGGGCATCTTCATTAGAAACTGCATCAATAGGTGGTTGTTCCCATTTGGTTAATTTCATGGGCACAGATACTATGGTTGGTATTTTAGCAGCACAAAAATATTACAATGCCAAAATGGTTGGTTTTTCAATTCCAGCCGCAGAGCACTCTACCATCACTTCTTGGGGTGGAGTGGAAGGTGAACTGGATTCTTACAAAAACATGTTAAATCAATTTGCCAAACCTGGAAAAATAGTAGCAGTAGTGTCTGATTCGTACGATATATTCAAAGCTATTAAAGAATTATGGGGAGGACATTTAAAAAATAAAATAATTGACTCAAAAGCCACTATAGTGATTCGACCTGATTCTGGAAATCCAGTAACAGTAGTTAGAGATGTAATCAAAGAACTGATGAATGTTTTTGGATACGAAACTAACACTAAAAATTATGATGTTCTTCCACCATATATCAGAGTAATACAAGGAGACGGAATTGAATATGATTCTATCTTTGATATTTTAACTGAGATGACTAATTGTAAATTATCAACAGATAATATATCTTTTGGTATGGGTGGTGCTTTGCTTCAAAATTTAGATAGAGATTTTTTAAAATTTGCAATGAAAACATCTGCTATTAAAATAAATGGTAATTGGATTGATGTTTATAAAGACCCTATAACAGATACTACTAAAAGGTCAAAAAAGGGTAGATTGGCTTTATGTAAGAATAATATCAATCAGTTTATCACAATTCGTGAAAATGAAGCAATTGCTTTTGGCGCAGAAAATCTGCTAAAAGATGTTTATCTTAATGGGAAAATTCTTCGTGAATTTGAGTTTGAAGAAGTCAGAAAAAACGCTTCTGGAAATTAAAAATCGCAACTTAAAAGGAGGAACAAATCATGATGGTATTCATAATTTTGGCAAGTACGCTTATTTTGACTGTTTCTTGGTTGTATTTCTTAAAAAAGTATGGAGAAGGAACATATAACGAAACAAACGTCACAGATATTCTATTTGGTTTTTCTGTTGTAGGATGGATAATTTCAACATTTACTTTGGTCACATTGCTTATTGTCTATACACACCATGCAACAAACTTGGGCACCATTCGCCAAGGATATTCTGTAGTTAAAGTCCAACAAGATAGGTTAAATAGGTTAAGAACCGATTTGACGCTTGTAAATGATTCTATCAAACAAGGAAATGTGGCTTTAGTCAACTCTGACAGCCCTATTAAAAGTTTAATAGACCAAATTGCTTTGGCTGAAACTTCTGTAGCAGAAGCCAATCTTAAAATTGCTAATGCAGAAGTTAGTATCGCTCAACGTAAAGCTGGACCAGGATATTTTATTGTTTCTTGGTTTGGAGACAAATAACTTATGGAGGAAATTCAATCAATTTATATTGGTAATGGAAAATTTATTCAATCCACTTCTAATCATCAATTTCTAACTGAATTTGGTTATAAAGAATTGAAAGATTTATCACCAGAAGAAATTTCTAATATCAAACGAAGAGAGGAAAATGACTATGAGAAAATTTAAGAAATTCATTTGTTTTATCACTGGCATAACTTTAGTCAGATATATAAAAAGAAGGATTGAATTAAAGAAAGAATTGGAATTGATTTCAACCTTTCCTAAAGTTAAAAGCTTTCTTTTCAAAAAGAAAAATTTAATTGTTAAAACAATGCCGATTAAGATGGACGGACACTTATTGGGTGATTTTGAAATAATCATAAAAACAAAAAATATATATGATGTTTTAAATATTCAAAATTTAACTGGGAAAAGAAGAATAAGAGACTCAATATATCACCATCCACATATTTGGTCTAGTTGGATATTAAATACAGAACCAACCTTTTGTCTAGGGAATATTTCAGTAGAAGTAAAATGGTTAATTCAAGAAAAAGAATATTCCGCAGTCGTTCTTCTTCTAATCCAGTTTTTAGAAGAAGGATATGGTTGGGAAGAATGGGAAAAAGAAGAATGTCTATCTCATTGGCCTGAAATATAAAGGAGGAATAAAATGTATAACTATTATGATTTTACAAATGATTGTACGATTGGATATTGGTCAGCAACAGAAAACTTTTTTAAACCAGAACTAGTTAAAAAAATCGAACCTATTAAAATTGAATTGTCTGCAAATGATTTAGAAATCATAAGAAGTTTTTCTGAAATTCAAGAAATTTCTCTTCTTAAAGATAAATTATCAATACTAACCAACATAATAAATATGTCAAACCATGAATTAGGACAATATCAAATTGAAATTAATAAAACTTTTGAAAAATATGATGCCATAAGCGCGATATACATCTGCAATCAAACAAGAACTGTAGATGTAGACAAGTTTCATGACACTAATGGAAGTTTTGTTTTCCACCATCCTCATATCTGGGCAAGAGGAGATAATGTTAAAAACACGGAAATTTGTTTTGGTAATATAAAAGAATACATTGAAAAAATGTTGATAGCAAAAGAACCTATCGTATTAATAAGCACAATTTTGGAATATCTCAAGAATGGCTATGGATGGCGTCATAACAAAAAAGAATACTTGAAGTGTTGGCCTGAAGTAAATTCTTCGCCTCGTCTATAAGAATGAGACGATTTTTTAAGGCGGATGGTACAAAAATTTGAACTTTTGTCTTGCACTAAGGATTTCTAAATTCTATAATAAAGAAGGAAATTTATGCGATAATTGCCTATACATATTGTGGTCTATTTTTTCTATACATACATAATATAGGAAAGGCTAAATTTATGCTAGTTTTGACTTGCGCTATCTATAAAATTAAAGTAAAATTATAATAGAGGCTTTTATTTTAAAATAGATTTAGTCTAAAGTTTTTATATTGAAAAAATTTATTGATTCTGAAATAGATAACATAGAAGAAAGAAGATTTTATGTCTATGCTCTAAGGAGACCTGACTGGCCAGACCCGTTTTATGTTTGGAAGTGGCAGCCGTTTTATATTGGTAAAGGGTTTGGAAAAAGAATGTTTGACCATAGAAAAGAAGCTGAGAAAGATTGGTATTTAGCAATAAAACCAAAAGATATTAAAATTAATATCATCCATAAATTACTAAACAAAAAATTAAATTTTATTGAAGAAATATTGTTTGATAATCTCACAGAACAAGAAGCCTTTGAAATTGAAATAAAACTCATTGCCAAATATGGGAAAATATGTGATGGAACAGGATGTTTAGCTAACCTTACTGATGGCGGGGAAGGAGCCTCGGCAAAAAATTATGAAAAATTTTTATCAGATTTGAAAGATAAACATGGTGATATTGCATACGATTTATTTGTTAATTATTTAGATGATCCATTGATAACTCAAGCTGATATTTCTGAATATACTAGCCTTACACGTGAAGGAGTTAGATATTTTTTAAAGAAAATTCATGGTGATGATGTTAAAAAAATAAAATTAGAAAATTCTCACCAAGAAAAACTTTCTTGTTACCCATCTAATCTTCAAGGGATAATTGGAGACAAATTAAGAGAAGAAAGAATAAGATATAAGAAGAAATATAAAACTATTTGGGAATGTGAAAATAATAAGACATTTACTGTTAAAAAATTAGTGTTACATAAAGAAAGCAAATTATATATTTTAACTCTATATACTAAAACTGATTATATAATTACTTCTAAAGACAATAATGTCTATTTGATTCCATTTCCAAATTCTGATGTTGATAGAATTTATTTGCACTATCCACAGGATTTAGAACAATACAAAGATTTCACTAATTTGAGAAATTTAGATTTAGATGGGAATGAAAAAGAATTAATTTGTAAATTTGAATTTGATGGGGAAGAACCAATTAATGAATATATTCCTTATGGTTATTGCCAATGTGGTTGTGGGCAGAAAACAAATATAATTAAAACTAACAATAAGAGTAAAGGACGAGTTAAAGGAGAACCATATAAATATATTTCTGGCCATAATAAAAATAGACAATTAAAAAAATTAACTAAAGAAAAAATTCAGAATATGATAGATTTATTTAACCAAAAAATTTCTATTTATGAGATAGCAAATTTATTTAATATAACCTATCCAACAGTTTTATATCATTTAAGAAAAAATAATATAATTTCTCAACGGTCATCTGATGGATATTCATTCTTGCCACAAGAATTTATTTGTTCTGTTTGTGAAAAAACTTTTATAAAAAAAAGAAAGCCTAAAGAAATGATTTGTTTATCTTGCAAAAAAGACCTTACATAAAAATTATGCCTTTTATTGACTTTCCTCGTCTCTTAGATTCTATCCATGTGCCTTATAAAACTTCTGGCGCAGGTATATCCAGAGACTTCATTGGTATCTACTGTCCTTTCTGCTCTAATCCACATGGCCCCAGAGGAGGATTCAGCCTAGACAAAGGATTCTATTCTTGTTGGCGTTGTGGTCATCACAAACTTGTGGATGTGATTAAGGCTTTAGCAAGATGCACAGAAAAGAAAGCCTATGAATTAATTCAAGCCCATAAAACCAACAATCCTGCCTATCCCTTACAAGATCATTCGTTTGAAAGAAACTCTTCGCTACGAGGCTCTGAGGCAGCCACAGGCACCTTAAAATTGCCTGGAAATGAGTTGTCTGAGAGACACAGAAAATATTTATTGGATAGGAATTTTGATCCTGATTATTTAATGTCTAGATATGGTGTTAGAGGCGTCGGTCCAGTTGGTGATTTTAAGTGGCGAATAATAATTCCCATTAAAGTTGGTGGACAAATAATTAGTTATCAAGGGCGAGATATAACTAAAATGTCGATTATGAAGTATCGTCCTTGTCCAAAAGAATTGGAATTAATTCCTTATAAAAATTGTTTGTATGAATTAGATTCTTGTGGCAAGAAGTTGGTCGTTGTTGAAGGTGTCATGAAGGTTTGGCGTTTAGGTATTGGATCGACAGCTACATTTGGAATTAAATATACCCAAGAACAAGTGAAAAGAATAGTTGAAAAAAAAATAGAAAAAGCATTTGTTTTATTTGACAATGGTTTTGAAGCACAAAGGCAAGCTGGGAAGATGGCAAATGATTTGAATTGTTTTGGTATTGAAACGGAAATTATTACTTTGTTAAAATATGACGATCCTGATAATATGCCAAATGATGAAGCTAAACAATTGATGAGAGACCTGTTAGGATAAAAATGGCTAAAAAATATAGAAGAAAGAAAAGAGAAATTGTAGTTAGCAGTGATGGTTTATTTAGATGTCCTATTTTACCAACCAGACATTTTACATCAACGGAAGTTTGTTTGAATAGAAGAAGCAAATTAAAATTATTCCAAGAATGTGTTGGTTGTAAAATTGAATTGCCAGAGGTTGAAGAATGAGCCATTTATGAGCCATTTAAATTGAGGTTAATATGCCAGACTTAAATGTTTTACCTACAGAAGAAGAATTGAAATTCATAGAAGATTATGATGTAATAAAAAATGGCCCTGTAGATTTAATAAAATATTTAAAAACTTTATGGCTTTGGGATGATTATATTAAATTTGATAACGAAACTGGCATATTAGAATTACATACTGGTGGAGGAGGACCAAACGAGGTAATAATTCAAACTTTGGAAAAAACATTCTTTTGGTTTTTCTACTGGCAAAAAGTTTTCGTGGTGGTCACTATTATTTTTTAATTCCAAAAAGGTTTGTTGATTATTATGAAGATAAATAAATTTAAAGCAGACCTAAAACAAATGACTTGTCCAGAATGTGGCTGTCCATTAAGAATGGTAGATTTTTCATATCAATCTGATAACTTTATTTTTGACCATAAAATTGGTTTTGATTTACAAAATAAAAATTGCAGTCTTAGATATAAACCTATTTTATTGCCTTTTGATGATGTAATTGACTTTTATGGATTGGATGAAAAATAGTTTTAAATAAATGTAACTTTTCGTTGACAAGAATAGTAATCTATGATAAACTATAGATGTGGATAGGAGAAATTTAAATGGATAAACTTTATGACATGGGCCAAACATCAGAATTGTTGAAAGTATCTAAGTCTACTTTGGCAAGATGGAAGAAAGAAAGAATTATACCATATATTAAGATAGGTAGAAAGACATTATTTGATTATGAAGATTTGATTGAATTGATTGAAAAGAATAAGATTGGTGTGGAAAAATAGTGTTTTAAAAAAAGCACAGACTAGTGATTTTGGATATTTTTACAATTTATTTGTCAATAATATCAATATGTTGAAAAGTCATTTTTGGCTATTTTCATAAAACTAATGATATTGGTCAAGTATTTTCGTTGAAAAAGTTGAAAAAACAAATTGTTTAATATTATCAAATAGTTATTGAATTTATGTAACGCTTTAAGAAATAAAAAGATTCAACCTGAGATTTAATGACATTTTCTTGGCGCAAAGCAGGTACTTAGGTCATATTTTGTTGGAATGAAAATAATAAAAAAGGAGGATTTATGAGTGTTGACAAATGGACAGACCGTTGGTTAGAAAGAGGTAAAAATTGGCTATGTCCAGTCTGTTATGAAATTTTTGATACAAAAGTATATCATTGTTTACATTGTGACCACCATTGGGAAGTCCCAGCAACTTCTTGTCGCAATTGCTATAACACATCAAGAAAAATGCCAAGAGCCTTCAAGATAACAGTTGAAGAAGCGAAAGAAATATTCAATGGACAAGAAAAAGTAAGAAAAGAAGAAATAGAAAAATTAAAAAGACCTTCTGTTTTTTATCGAGATTCAAATGGTTTTGAACCAGTCAAAGATTGGTTAGAAAAGAATGGTTGGCCAAGAACAGATTATAATCGCAGTTTAGATGAATATGAAACAAACATTCCAAATTGTCATTTACATTGGGTAAGTGGTCATTTAAAAGGTGGATATGTCGCAACAATAATTGTTGGTATTTTTCCTAGTCTTTTTATTTCTTTACATGCCGACTTTTTTAAAATACCGATTGATAAAAACCAAGAAAAAGAAGCAGTTGCTGTCGCTTTAAAACGATTAAATGAAATAAAATTAAGTAATTATCTACAATAAAATAAAAAGGATGATGAAAAATGACAGTTAAAGAATTAATAAAAGAATTAGAAAAATTTGACCCAGATTTAGAAGTTTTTAACAAACTGTGGTCTGATGAATGTTTAAATTGTGATTTTCATTGTGGTCCAAATGCAGAGGGAGAGATAGACGGAATCCCTTGTGAATTTGCTTGGGATGTACCTGATCTAAAGGTTGGAGAATGGGAAATATACAAAGTTGATAGTGATGGCAAAACTTTGTTAGATGAAGAGGTAGAAGTAGTTGAATTTTTAACTATTTTTTAAGTAGGAATATATGAAAAGATAAAGAGGAGAATTTAAAGAATGAAAATAGGAAAATTTTTATATCTTAAAGAAACAATAAAATGGGAAGAAGTTTATGAAGAATTTGAATATGATGAAGAATTTGAATATGATGAGGTTGATGACTTAGCCTATGAAATACGTAGCAAAGTTGCTGATGAACCAGAATGTGTTGTTGTTAAAAAAATAAAATGGTTTGATGAGAAACAAGATTCTTGGGTTGATGTTTTTTGCGAAGAAGGTTATGAAAATTGTGAATTTGATAAGGAGAAATAAAGAATGGAAAAATTCCCGAATAAAATTAGCTGTGCGAAATGTAAAAAACCAATAACTGGATGGGTCTATTATCAAAATGGTAACATTTTTGATTCAAGCGGGTTTATCCCTTTTGATGATGGATATCAATGTGATAAATGTATAATTGGTGGCGATCCTGAATTTGAAAGTGAATTAGCAAATGAAAAATGATCGAAAGATTGTGTGGAAATTTATCAAACGACCAAAAAACAGCTATTGCTTTGTCTTTTATACGAAAACATAAATTGGCAACTAAAAAATAAGGATAAAATACATGGAACAGATGACAATTGGAAATATAGAAAGAAAAATAATTATCGATCAAGAAATCAAAGCGTTAATTCCACCAATTTCACCAGAAGAATACAAACAACTTGAAACCAATATTCTAACAGAAGGTTGTCGCGATTCTTTGGTTGTATGGAATGGAATTTTGTTGGATGGACACAATAGATTATCTATTTGTGAAAGATATAATATTTCATATAATATAAAAAACATTGAATTTGATGATCGTGATGCTGCTAAATTGTGGGTCTATGAAAACCAACTTGGTAGACGAAATTTAACAACTGACCAAACAGCATCAATAGGTTTTGCGATTCTTGAACTAAGAACAGCAATAGAAAAGAAATTAAGAGCGCAGAAAGCAGGGGAAAAGCGTGTAGAAACCGCAGAAAGAAAACCAGATGGAACTTTAGGCACCAGCTTGTCGGACAACGTGTCCGACAAGCTGGTGGTCCCTTCCCAAGCCCAAGCACAGAATTTAGGGATGGTGGGGGAAGTTAATGTAGAACCCAAACCAAAGATAAAAAAAGATTCTCGCGCTTCTGTTGCAAAGGAGTTAAACATCCCAGAGCGCAAATTAAGGGATATATCTGAAATCGCAAAAACTAAACCAGAAGTTGTTAAAGAAATAGCTAATGGCACAATTACTATCGCCCAAGCCAAACGTGAAATTAAACGTGAAGAAACAATTAATAAATTAGAAGACATCAAAGTCAAAGAAGCAAAAGCTGTAGAAGGTGTTTATGACGTTTTGGTTATAGACCCACCTTGGCCTATGCAAAAAATAGAAAGAGATGTACGTCCAAATCAATCTGAATTTGATTATCCAACAATGACAGAAGAAGAACTTAATGAACTTCATATTCCTTCTGCTAATGATTGTCATGTTTGGTTATGGACAACTCATAAATTTCTTCCAATGGCATTTAGACTTTTAGAGGAATGGAATTTAAAATATGTTTGCACTTTTGTATGGCATAAAGCAGGTGGTTTTCAACCCATAGGATTACCACAATATAATTGTGAATTTGTACTTTATGCTCGTAAAGGTACACCTAAATTTGTTGATACAAAAGCGTTCCCCGTTTGTTTTGAAGCACCTCGTGGTGCTCATAGTGAAAAACCAAAAGAATTTTATGAATTAGTTAATAGAGTTACTGCTGGCAGGCGACTTGATATGTTTTCAAGACGTAAAATTGATGGATTTGATTCTTGGGGGAACGAAGTTGTCTAAATTTTGGAAAGATGACAAGAAGTGGTCTGATATTTTTATTCCAGAAATAAAACAAATTCTGGGTAAAACTTTTAATGTTGATGAAGACCTTATCGTTGAAGCAGACGATGAAGAAGATATGAAACACAACACAGATATTGTTTTGTTAATAAATTCAAAAAGGGTTGCTTGTAGGATAAGGAGACTTTTTTATTATAATAAACATTATTATCGCAATGATTTTACAATAAGGACAGACAGACCAAGTGGTAGTAAAACTGAACTTGAAAAAATAAGAGAAGGATGGGGTGATTATTTTTTCTATGGTTTCGGTGATGAAGAAAAATTATTATGGTGGGGAATAGGCGATTTGAAAACATTCAGAAATTGGTTTGAAGAAAACACAACAATTACAAGATTTGGTGGAGAAATATTTCCAAGTATTAAACATTCAAACAAGGATGGCTCTAGTGATTTTCATGTCTTTAAATGGAATGACTTACCATCTAACTTTATAATTAAAAAAGCACCGGGATATCGTAAAGTAAAATAACCAATCATGCCACTACCATCACTTGAAGAATCTAACCAACAATATATAAATTCTTTCAACAGGTACAAAACTAATACAGAAAGAAATAATCAAACATTGAAAAATTACATACTTAAACAAATATTCAATAACCATGATGTAGGCATCATAGCTAGAAAAGATGATAATTTTCATGATATAAACAAACTATACATTGAAACATCTACCAAGACTAATTCAGAAGAAGAATACATACCATCTGAATTATACACCAGTAATGATTGGTTATATTACATAGGAGACCAACAAACAATTTGGATATTTGGATGCAAACAACTTAAAGAATTACTTAGACCAAGTAGTATGAAATGTAAGTTTAAAAATACTATATTTGGTTTTGACTTTGGTGAATATGAGGACTGTTTCGATAATTGTGAAAATTGGTTGGAATGTAGAATAGCTAAAGATAGGAAATATGAATTAAAAACTTCTGTGGTATCAAAAGGGTATATGATGCCTATAGAAGATGCAGATAAGTTTTGTTTGAAGAAGGTAGAAATTAAAATTTAACAGCTTCTTGGACTAGGGTGCGCACCCGAAAAAGGAAGATGCCTCATCATCTTCCTTGTCCAAGATTTAACAGTCTATGAGGAGACTAAATTATGGCAAAAATTATCAGGATTGTTGATAGAGAAAAAAGAACACCAAAACCAAAAGATATTTCAAAAACCGTTGATGTTTGGAGAGATTATTTTTCTATCATCACCCAAGAAAAATTAGACAATAATGAATTAACAATACCAGAAAAATATTTTAAAAAATATAATGATAATTATACAGAAGCAGAAAAAGCATTTATATTTGATGAACAGTGTAGACTAACTAAAGAATTCTACAAAACAATTGATGAAGAAAAAGAGAAAGATAAACACCTTTTATCAAAAAGTTTTAAAGATAGTTGGCCACCTTCTTGGGCAATTAGAGATAAGAGGATAAGAGAAATGAGAAGAAAATTTAGATTTGATGACTTTAATAATTATCTTAGAAGTCAAGCGACTTCAGCAGTTTCATATAAATTAGGAAAAATTCTTCCTAAAGAATTAAACAAGAATTATGTTTTAATTCAAATTGATGCAGAAAAAGCAGCCGAAAAACTTGATATGTCAAAATGGACTTTCTATAAATATCGAGAGGCTTTCTTAAAAATAGGCATCATAAAAGATTTAGGCAGATGGGGTGAGAAAGAAAACAATCATATTATGGCCATAGGAAATTGGCAAACTTATCCCACTAAAAGAAAACTATGGTTTTTGAAAGAGACCCCAGAATGGAAGGAAAAACTTAGGAATTTCTCTCTTCATGAACCAAAAAATAAGTAGGTTTTCATTGTATTGAATACAACGAACATTTTGGTCCCAGTACTAATGAACACCTGTTTTTGAGGCTTCTGTTGTATTGGCAAAACTTGCAAGTTGTTTATTTTTAAAGAAAATTAGACACAAGACCAGCCACAACACTAGTCAACAGACATTTTCATTAGTACCTATATCATGACACAATTTACTTTCTTCTAATTGAAGACCTGTATTATTCATTCCATTCATAACACAGGATACTATCTTCAATTATTCAGAAAGTAAATAAGTTTTTCACTTTGTGAAAAACGTAAACATACTAATTTTCAAAAAATTGGTTTCAAAAGGTGATTATTTTTTAAAACAAACAACTCTTTTGAAAATTAATTAACTAATAATTTGTTTTTTAAAAAAACAAACCTCTTTGCTACCATCCGATAGGATATGTTTTGCCGTAAATTTTTAATTATGCCGAATTCAAAAATTAAGAAGGATATGCCGATGCCAGACACAGCTAGTGAATTAAGACCAGATTATTTTAAAATTATAAACCAAGTAACTACAAAACCCGAACCTAAACCAAAAAAAGTACATCGTAAAAATAGAGAATTGGAAGAAATGTTGATTTGTTTTCCTAGATTGCCGAAAGTCAAGACAACTGAAAAAGCCTATTTGGAATGTGGCAAAGTTATCAGAGCATTAAAAAATGGTTTGTATGAAACTTATGGAATGGAATTAGTTGATAAAATATCTGCTAACTTGAAACCAGAAGGAATAACCAAAAGCCAAGTGTTGAAAGTATTCCGTATTGAATATTCCAAAGAAGAAAGATTTGAATTTTATTCCAGACTCGAACAATTGAAAGACCCGAAGTATATTCCTAATTTAAAAACCAACAATATAAAATTAAACACCGCGCTTTGGAATGAATTTGGTTTAGGCATAAAGTCTTGGTTGGTTTACGTGATGATTAAACCACCTGTCAAAAAACTTGAATGGACTGATGATGAATTACAACAAAGAAATAACGCTTTGAAGCAATTGAAAGAAGCATGGGAAAACATGAATGACAATAGAATTGATAATGTTTTGAAATGGCTGCATATCCATTATAAAAAAGACTTGGTTAATGAAGATGGTAAATTAGGTGAATTATGCAGTGGTGGTTTTGATAAATTCATAAGCAGATATATCGCTTGGATGATGGTTTACTATGGTGATATGGTTGATAAAGATGATGCCATAGTTAATGTTGGATGGTTAGATAAGAAGTCTAAGCCATTTAGGAAATTTATGGAAACATACAAAAATTATATGGACCATTTAATGGAATGCGTGAGATAATAAAGAAAGTGAATTTAATATTTGATAAGGAATAAACCATGAAACATTATAAAATTGGTTCAAGATTCTTAATTAATGGCGAAAGATATATCTTAACGCAAGTCAATCAAATGGAAGTATATTTAGTTAATGTCACAACTGGTGTACAATTTGGCAATAAACTTACTTTTGAGTCTATATCAGAAAAAGACTTTAAAGACATCTGTAATAAAGAATATAAACTTATAGGATGAGATATGAATAATATAAAAATAATTACAAATGACCTTGGAGAATTTATAATGGTTAATGATGATAACCAAACAGAATGTGGATGTTTTGAAGAAGAATATGAAGAAGTTGTATTATCTAAAGAAAAGGTTGAAAATATAGTCTATATGTTTGAAAAGATATTGAGTATTCTTTATGTGAATATTGAATTAGGTAGCATAAAAACTGTCCAACTTTTGAAAAAATTGGAAGGCAATATGAAAAATATTGTAGAGGATTTGTCTTGATGCTTTCATTAATAGTAGATTCAAGACTGCGCCTTCCTCTTGGTCAACTCTCACCAGGATTGTTGGAAAAAATAAAGAAAGAGTTTGAATTCAAAAATCCTCAATACTATATTAATAAGGCTCGAAACTATAGCAATTATAAAACTCCCGAGGTAATTAAAGCTCACAAACAAACAAAGAAGGAACTTACTTTACCTAGAGGAACAACTTCAAATGTCATATCTTTGTTGGAAGATGAAGGAATAGAATATCAAGTAATAAATAAAACAAGAATGTTGCCGAAAGTGGATTTTGAATTTCATGGCGAATTGAGAGAAACACAGATAGAGCCAGTTGAAGCTATTCTAAGTAGGAAGTTTTCAACTTTGTCTGCGCCTCCAGGATCAGGCAAGACGACAATTTCTTTATATACCGTTGCTAAGAGAAGCCAAAAAACACTTGTAATTGTTCACACAAAGGCGCTTCTTGTCCAATGGCAAGAAAGGATAGAACAATTTCTTGGAATAGATAGAAAAGATATTGGTACGATAGTAGAAGGAAAAATTAAATTAGGCGAAAAAATAACAGTAGGTATGGTTCAAACATTAACAAAATGCAGTCATAAAGTCAAACCATATATAGGTTATATAATTTGTGATGAATGCCATCACCAACCTGCAAAATCCTTCTCTGATGTTGTTTCTGTTTTTGATTCAGCATATAGTGTTGGTTTAAGCGCAACTCATGTGCGTAGAGACAAACTTGAAAGACTTATAGCATGGTATCTTGGTCCAATAGTTTCTGTTGTGGGATTAAATGACCTTATCAAACAAGGTAATGTTATGATGGTAGAACCTATAATAAGAGAGACAAATTTTCGTTCAAATCTGATGGAACCCAGTTGGTCAAATTTAATATCTGAGTTGATTTTAGATGAAGAAAGAAATTTATTGATAGCAAATGATGTAGTTAAAGAATCTAAAAAGGGACCATGTGTGGTCTTATCAGATAGGAAAGCACATTGTGAAATTTTGACTAGTTTGATTGATAGTTTTGGAATTGATGTTGAAATGGTTACTGGCGATGTCAAAGGAGAAGACAGAGATAATATTTTAAAGAAATTGAAGGAAAAGAAAATAGACGTAATAGTTGCAACCGGACAACTGCTTGGAGAGGGTTTTGATGAAAAGTCTTTGACTGCATTATTTCTGACAACACCAATCTCTTGGGCTGGAAGGTTAACACAATATCTAGGAAGAATTTCTCGAATATGTGATGGAAAAACACGAAGCGTGGCATACGACTATAAGGACACCTTTTGTGATTATCTAATGAAGGCTTTCGAAGAAAGAATGCGCACTTATCGTAAATTAAAAAAACAAAGTTTAAAGAAATAAATATATGACTGAAAAATCTCAATTTTCCAGAAAACGCCTCGACTTTTCGATAGAGGGAAGGATATTAACTTCTCTCATTATGTCTGATAAGTTTATTCAGAACGTTGCTCTGATGCTGAAAATTGAATATTTTACCAATGCTTTCTCTCGTACTATTGCTATTTGGTGTCTTGATTACTATAAGATTTATGGAAAGTCTATTAAAAAAGATATTCAAAATGTTTACGAATCAAATAGACGTTCTGGTCAGATAAGAGAAGATGCAGATTTGATAGCCTCGTTTTTGCAAGGACTTTCCACTAAATTTGAAGAAGAATTGGAAGAAAGTGAAACATATAATTTAGAATATCACTTGGATCAGGCAGAAGCATATTTTAAAGAGAGAGCATTAACTTTACTTTCTGACAATCTGCAACAAGCATTAACTAACGGAAGAATTTTAGAAGCGCATGAAGCAGTAGCTACATTCAGAGTGCCAGACAGGGTAATGGAAATAGGCTCTGAGCCATTTGATAACCCAGATTTAGTAAAGAAAGCATTAGAGAAGAAGAATGGTTTTTTTAAGATGCCAGGAGCACTTGGCAAAATGATGGGAGACTCAAAAAGAAGTACATTAGCTGCGATTGCAGCACCGATGGGATTCGGCAAAACGAGTTATATGCTTGACTTCGCTTTACAAGCCTATTATAGCAGATTAAATGTAGCTTTCTTCTCTCTTGAAATGGCAGAAGATGAAGTGACAGAAAGGATGGCAAGAGCCATCACTGCATCACCTAGAAAATCAGGAAAATATTTATTTCCAGTTTGGGACTGTCTAAATAACCAATTGGGAACTTGTAAAAAGAGAGGTTTTGAAAATCCTACCATAGCAAGAAGTATTCAAAAAGGCAGAAGCACTATAATTGAAAGAGACGACTTTCCAGTACATAATTATCGACCATGTACTCAATGTGATAAATTCAAAGTTACTGCATGGTGGGAAGAAATTGATAAGAAAGGAATATCTACTAAAGAAGCAATTCAGAAATTTAAAGGTTTGAAAGAAACGTTTTCTTCCAGATTCAAATTGGTATCTTGGCCTATGTACTCAGCAGGATTACAGGAAATTATTTCTTGTCTAAGAATATGGGAAAACATGGAAGGTTTTATACCAGATTTGATAGTAGTTGATTATGCAGATTTACTTAAACCAGAATCTAATCAGAAAGAAGAAAGGCATAATCTAGATAGAATTTGGAAAGGATTAAAAGCTCTGTCTCAATCTACCAAAACTTTGGTTTTGACAGGGACGCAGACCAGAAGAAGCACTCTAGAAAAAGGTGAGGTTGGACAAGCTGACATGGCAGAGGACATTAGAAAATTGGCTCATGTGGACGCTATGTGGGGCTTGAGCCAAACGCCTGATGAGAAAAGGTGGGGTTTGGCTAGGATAGGAATGCTGAAGCAGAGGCATGACGAATTCGATGTGGTTTCACAATGTTACATATTGCAACAGTTGAAATGTGGTCAGTTTTGCTTGGATTCAAAGCTCAAAAAATAATTTCAAGAAAGTGAAAATAATTCTTGACAAGGGATTTTGATGGTCTATAATATAGGAAAATTAAGAAGGGGAGGGAAATTTTTGGATACAACTCACGAAGAAGAATTAAAAATTCTAGGCAAAGAATTGATGGGTTGGACTCTTTTTGGGATTTCTCCTGCTGAATATACATTGACAATAAAAATGGACGAAGATGAATTTGCAATTATGTCAGCCGCGGCAAATTCAGAAGGTAAATTTCTTCGAGGAAAAATTAAAGATATGGTGGATCAACATTTACGCGCTGTCCAAATGGTTTATAATATAAAGAAAGAAAATAAAAAATATGAATTAATCTATGAAAACATTGATAATCCAGATAAAAACTATACAGATATCGTGAGTAGCATCACGATAGGCCAAATGGAAGAAGTTTTTGGAGATTTTGATAAAAAATCTAAAATTGGGGACAAAATAGAAAAACTTTATAATAGTATTTATTACAAAGTTGAATGTATTGGATTTTTTAATCGTCATGGATTATAATTAAATTGTTTAATAAATTCTAAATACAAGGAGGATAAATTATGGAAGACCTTTTTGATTTTGTTTGTGAATTTGGGCTATTTTTTATTGGGGGATTTTTGTTTATTGCTCTTCTTCTCTTGCCGTTCAATTATTACTCGACTAAAAGCGAAATAGTCGAATTCAAATCAATTCAATCTACTTTGGAAAACGCTCGCGAAAATAAAAACGCCAGTCCTTATGAAATTGCTGCCATCCAACAAAAAGTTGTGGACGCCAACAAATGGTTGGCTAGCAATCAATATTGGAACGACACCGTTTTAGGTTGGTATATTCCTGACGAAGTTGACGATTTGAAACCGATAAAGTAATGATATATGAAAACCAAAGGTAAATATTTTTGGAAATATGATGGGAAATTAAAATGAAACATAAAAAGGCAACTTGTCCTAATTGTGGCAGAACAGTTGATGTTGATGAAAATGGAGAATTCTTATGTCATCGTAAAAAAATAATGGGAAAGAAAGTTGTTTGTAGTAATCATAGAAAGCTTAAATCAAAGAAAAGATTGTGGCCAGCTAAAGGTGGATTAATTTTAATCGATAATTAAGGAGGATATAACAATGATTGGATCAACCAAAGAAAGTGTCACAACCATAATATCTTCTTGTCTTCATTGTGAATATCTTCATCAAGGAAAATATATTTACCCATCACATCTTAAACCACCACTATTTTTTGAAAGTTTTTGTAGACATCCTGATATAATCAAACATTTTGGCAGTGGTCTTGGATTGCCAGATGGGAAAGCAGGAAAAACACTTGAAGAAATTAAGAATCCAGAAAGCACCATAACTCCAAGTTGGTGTCCTGTGAACAAACCAGTTAGCGAATGGCCAACAGTGATGAAAAGAATAAATAGAATAGAAAACGGTGATATAAAATGAACATTCTATGTAAAAGTTGTGGTGATCCCATCAACCATCTTTCTCTTTTGTTGAAAGGAGAAGAAGTTTTCGGCAATGGTTCCGCGACCAATGAAGGCGATTGCCTATCTTGCTATTTCATCAAGAATCCAATAGGAAGTGAGCCTGAGTGGTTCAAGGATTTGGAAAGATGGGGTTGTCTGGATTTTATGAACTGAAAAATTATTTTCAATTTTCCCAACTTTTCTCTTGCGCTATGGGTTTTGGCATTCTATAATATAGGTAATAAAAGATTTTGTGAGTGTAGCTCAGAGGTAGAGTGCAGGTTTTGGGAACCTGAAGTCAGGATTTCGAAATTCCCCACTCGCACCAATTAAAAAGTTTAAATAAGTTTAGGCAAAAGAGATTCCTATAAATTATACAATCATAATGTTAATATCTCTCGCCTAATCAGTAAAAGTTTTGAGGCAAACAGGGTTCCTATAAAATTCATTGGCGAAATTACCCTCGGCCTCTAATAAAATGAAGGAGGACAAATTCACATGAAATCTACTTTAAAACTTTTCAGAGCAGTTCCCATCAAAGAAAAGAAAGATGGCATTCTCGACAAGAAGGTGCTGTCCAGAACTATTAAAAGTGGATTTGTCCTCTCTTCTGAAATCTTCGCCAATTATTCTGGAAAAGAATTAGATAGGCTTGTAGCTCAAATTGAAAAAGAAATCGGCCTTTCCGCAAAACAAGCAAACAGTTCCTTCCACAAATCTTGGAAAAAAGTCAAAGAAGCAAGCATTGAACAGTTAGTTTTGGAACAATTGGTTCATTATTTTACAACTTATGGAATGGAAAGATTAGGTTTGTATGATGAGAATTTCATTTACATTCCAACTGAAGAATTGAAAATTCCTAAAATCAACATTGATAAAGTTCCTTTGATTGTCATCAAAGGATATACCAAAGAAGAACTGCAACAAAAGTTGATGCAACTGCTGGGAACTGGAATTGCTCTAGGTGAAGATACCATTAAGGCGGTTTTGGATGTCATAACTTATGTTGGTTTCAATCCAGAAGATATTGATAATGTCAAGAATAAAGAAGTAAAAATTGCTTTGTATGATTATTTGAATATCGTTCCTGAAAATCCAGTTGAATTTTTGAGATATGTTGTTTATAGAGCCACCAATAAAACTTTGTTGATTAAAGACACAACCACCATTGATGCTATCAAAACAAGAAACAATCTTGATGTCTTGGGATTGTTTGTGAGATATTCTCAAACTTATAAACTTGAAAACTTGGCAACCATCTTTTATAGATTCAAACCTATTTTTCTGGCATTCAGAACCAACAGGCAATTAAAAACAATCATAAACAAAATCAGGAAATTAGCAAACATTTATCACAAACCAATGCTGGAAGATTATCTGAATGAAATAACCGCTAAAATCAAAAGAAACGAAAAAATTGACGAAGAAAAACTAATTAAAGAATTATCTAAAGTCAATCCTTTCAGGAAAATTAGACTAGCCTACGCTTTGAATTATAGAATGGGTGATGTTGAATCTATTTTATATAAAATAAGAAATGGGAAGGCATTTGCATCTGATTTCAATTTTGATAATTTTGGTGCAACTAATAATGTTTTGGTGACTGTTAAAGAATCTATTATTAATGACTTGAAAAAGAATGTCAAAGGCAAGAAAATATACATTCCTGACAATATTGAATATGCTTTGCCAGCAACGGAAAAGCAATTTACTGGTCAATTTCCATCCGGCACTTGCGTTAAACTACCTAAGAATATGGTCTTTGGCGTTTATTGGAAAAATGTTGATGGTAATAGAATCGACTTGGACTTATCTTTGATTGATGTCAATAATAAATTTGGTTGGGACGGACATTATCGAAATGACAAAAGGAGTATTTTGTTTTCTGGCGATATGACTGATGCACATAATGGTGCTTCTGAACTGTTTTATATTCAAAAACAATCAGAAAGTCAGTTTCTTGTTTGTCTGAATTATTACAATTATGACACTGAAATTGAAGTACCAATCAAAATTTTTGTAGCTAATCAAGAAATAACTAAATTAAAACAAAATTATATGGTCAATCCTAACAATGTGGTTGCTACTGCTGAAACTAAAATAAATAAGAAACAAATAGTATTGGGATTGGTGGTTATAAACAAATATGAAAGCAAATTTTACTTTTCTGAAACCAGTATAGGTAAGTCAATAACTGCAAACAATTTGCCTTATGTGGAAAATACTCGTAAATATCTTCGCGATTTTTATTCAAATACAATAAATTTGAAAGATTTGTTGATTGGCGCTGGCGCTGAATTTGTTGATGAAGAAAGTTGTGAAATCAATTTATCACCACAAAAACTTGAGAAAGATACTGTTATAAATTTATTAAAGGTCAACTAATATGGGTTTCTTTGGTTTTCTTAAAAACAAATGTGATATTTGTGGTAAAAAGGGGAATCTTAAAAAAAAAGATTTAAAAGATTTAAATGTAACATTTATGTAAATGAATATTATGCCTATCACCTAGAATGCTTGAAGGATGTAATTAAGAATCCAGAAAAATACACTAATTTAAAAGTAGACAAGGCTATTGAAATTACAGACATTCTTGAAGAAATGCAGAAAAAAGAAGAAAACGAAAAACAAGAAAGGCAGGAAAAACTCGATAAAGTTAGAAATAAAATTTGTTCTTTGTTAAATAATTAAACCATTTTGCAAGCAGGTGGGTGGGGTGCAGCCTGAGAAAGAAATAAGGAGTCGTTAAGCGTCTTTGAAGTTCTTTCTAAATAGTGCCTCTTATGTGTCTGGTGCCGCGTGTCGGCTCGATATGGATAATCCCAGCCGGACATGACCACAGAGAAGACGTTCTCTGTTTGTAACCCCAGGTCTCACCTGCCTGTCTGAATAAGAGAAGGGTGGCCCTGATGTGGGCGTCCTGCCTCTGGACAAAATCAGAGGTAACTTGGCAGGGGCAAGTGACAGCACCGGCTAAAACTGCGATTGAGCCATGGTAATTAATCGTGGGGTTGGCAGGGCCTCAAAAGAAGTCCGAAGCGGCTTGTCTTTGCTAAGTTTATATTTTTTATAGAAGGAGGAATATGATAATGAAAGTAGTTAATATATCTAATGAATTACAAAATTTGAGTTTTTCTAATTTGAAATTATCTATCAAATTATTAAAGATTATTGCTCTGAAAAGAGGATATACATTTATTATGCCAAGTCAAAAATAGAGAATTAAATAATGACCAATCTTATTTCTAGACAAGACCTTAAAAAAGCAATCAAAGAAGTAAATGAGAAGTTCAAAATTAAACAAAGTCTTGCTGTTTCAACAGAAGACTTGTCCAGTTTTTTACGTTCTGTTTATATTAAACACAAAGAAGCGATGCCTAAATTTGCAAGACAAGTGGCAGAATTGATACCGGAAGAAGAAACTTGTCCTGAATTTGGTTATGGATATAATCCTAAAGAATGCCAAGGATGTGATGAAGGACAAGAGTGTAGGAGATTGTCAGACCTTGCAGCAAAAGGTGATTACGACCCAGTTAAAAGATTCGTGGACAAATATGGGAATGTCCAACCTGTAAATGTCATGTTTGATATTCTTTGTAGAGAACCAGATATAGATAAGAATGAATTTGAAAAAAGAGTGAAGGAGACTGGAATAGATTATAGTTATCATGGTTTTGATTTGGCATGGAGAATGACGCAAAAAGTTGTTGCAGGATTGAGAAGGCATAAATGGATGAAATAATGGAAGAATTAATAATCACACAAAAATATCTTCAAGACAATCCAGACCATATCTTTGTTTTTGGGGATAATCTTTTAAGGAAAGGAAAGGCTGGGGCGGCAAAACTGAGAGACCTTCCTAATTCTTATGGATTCATTACAAAGAAATATCCAAACAATGACATTAAAAGTTTTTACAAACCAGAAGAATATAAAACAGTATTTGAAAAAGAATTAGATAAATTGATATTTCAAATTGTGATGCATCAAGACAAGACTTTTCTAATTAGTAAATTAGGCAGCGGTCTTGCTAATCGTTTTCACATTTGGGAAAAGGTTATCAAATTCGGACTTGTGCATTTAAAACACTATGAAAATGTAAAATTTCTATGGACGGAATAAATGAGAAATAATAGTATGAAAGACGAAAATTTAAAAGATAAGATAACAAAAGACTTTCCAGAAATTTATTCTGATTGTTTTGATTTTTCCATTGGCAAAGGGTGGTACAAAATTGTTTATAAACTAACAGAAGAAATAAGGAAGGTTGACAAAAATGTAAAAGTTTTGCAAGTGAAAGAGAAGATGGGTTTTATTCGTTACTACATTTCAATTCCAAAAGAAGAAGCAGTTGATAAAATTTACACATTGATTAGAAAGGCGATGGAAGAATCGGGCAAGACTTGCGAATTCTGTGGCACTAAGAAGAACATCACTACAGAAGGAAAATTTTGGATAAAAACATTATGTGATAAATGTCGAGAACAATTATGAAAACTATTTACATCGTTTATGGTAGTGAAGGAAATTACGACGATTATTACGAATATGACATCAAAGCGTTTATTTGCAAAGACAAAACAGAACAACTTGTCGAATTGCTGAAAGAGGAAGCGAAAAGAGTTATTGAACATAACAGAAAGGTGTATGAAAAACATCCTTTTCCAAAGAATGATGGAACCTTTAGAGACAGAAGGGGGAGGGCGCATGAGGGTTGGCGGGAAGAGTGGGACAGAGTAAAGAATTTGATAGAAAGTGAACTGACAGAAAACAAATATGATTCAACGACATTTCAAGATAACGTGGAATATAATATAAAAGAATTGGAATTGGATGAAACATTGCATGTAGAAATAGTAGAAAATTAAATAAAACATTGGAGAATTGAAAGAAATGTTAGACTGTGAATTTAATCCTATTGAAAATCGTCCTTTGACCCTAAAGGAATATAGGGATGGTTTGTCTCATGCCAAAGCTGTGTATATGTTGGGTGGGGAAGAACAACTTGCAGTGTGTGAACGTTGTGCTGAATTGCCTTTGTTAGTGAAGAAGTATAAAATTAAGAAGTTGATTGAGGGATAATGGAAGTTTCTTACATCATAGAAAGACTTTGTGACTGCGGATACCATGCATATATAACCGGGGGCGCGGTTAGAGATGCGCTAGCAGGCTTACCGTCTAAAGATGAAGATATAGTTACTAACGCTACACCTGAAGAAATAGAAAAAGTATTTCTTGGCCATGACGTTAAATTTGTTGGAAAACAATTTTTAGTGACATTGGTTGATGGTGTGGAAGTCGCAACATATCGCAAAGATACTTATGGTGGTTTCTCTGACAAAAATTGCGAAGTTTCTTTTGTAGAAACTCTCGGAGAAGATTTAGGCAGAAGGGACATAACTATAAATTCCTTAGCCTATTGTGAATATACAGGAGAAGTGATTGATTTATATGGTGGCCAAGATGATTTAAAAAAGAAAATTATCAAATTTGTAAATAATCCAAAAGAAAGAATTCATGAAGACCCAAACAGAATAATCAGAGCTTGCAGATTCCTTGCTAAGATTGATGGTAGATTTGAATGTAAAACTTTTGAAGCATTGTGTGAATATTCTCATTATGTCCGAGATTATGTTGCGAAAGAAAGAATCAGGCTTGAAATATTAAAAGCATTAGAATTACCAAAACCTTCTTTGTTTTTCCAAGCATTGTTTGAAATTAACGCTTTGCAATACATTTTTCCAAGCATGATTCCTTGTGCCGACCATCACCATGGCAAACATCATAGAGAAGATATTTTTACTCATCTAATGATTGTTGGTGATTCTATTTCTCCTAAATATCCTTTATTAAGATTATCAGGATATTTACATGATGTTGGTAAACCAGAATCATATTCAGATGATGGTAAATTTATAAATCATGAAAATGTTGGTGCTGAAATAATTATAAAAGAACTACAAGATTTGAGATTTTCCATAGATGAAGTTTCTAAAGTATCAAATTTGATAAAATGTCATATGTATTCAATTAAAGATATTTCTCCAAAATCAATTAGAAAATTATTAGTTTTTCTCAATGAATTAGGTTTGAATTATTCTGAATTTTTAAGATTAAGAATTGCAGATAGAATTGGTAATTTAGCTAAACCAAATTTTACTTTAAAAGAAATAAAAGAAGTCTTATTGAAATTTAAAAATGTAATTAACGAAAAAACTCCATTCAGTGTTAAAAGTTTAATGATAAATGGTGATGATGTTATGAATCTTCTTAATCTTGTTCCTGGAAAGAAAGTTGGAGAAATCTTAAAAATGTTGAATGTTGTTTGAATACGTCCTTGAAAATGGACCTGAGTATAATACTAGAGAGAAACTGCTTGAGCAATTAAGAGAGATGGGATAATGGCAAGCATTGTAGCAAACCTCGCTAAAAGAGGATTAATCAAACCTCCTTCATATGCAATTGACACCCAGTATGAAGTTATTACTGGTAGTGTTTCGTATGGTGTGTCTTCTGGTTCTTCTGACCTTGATGTTGTTGGGTTTTGTATCCCTTCTAAAGAAATTGTATTTCCTCATCTTGCAGGAATAGTTCAAGGTTTTGGTTCTCATGGAGAAAGGTTCGATCAATTTCAACAACATCACATAGAAGATAAAGAGGGAAGGAAAGAATATGATTTAACGGTTTATAATATTGTAAAATTCTTTCAATTGTGTATGGAAAACAATCCCAATATGGTGGATGCTTTGTTCGTCTCGCAAAGATGTGTTTTACATATCACTAAAATTGGGCAAATGGTTAGAGATAACAGAAAAGAGTTTTTACATAAAGGTTGTTTTTACAAATTTCGCGGATATTCTTACAGCCAATTGCACAAAGCGAGAATCAAACAACCAACAGGGAAAAGAAAAGAAATTGTAGATAAATTGGGATTTGACCCAAAATTTCTTTATCATTGTGTAAGATTATTAGATGAAACAGAACAAATACTTATTGAAGGCGATTTAGACCTTGAAAGAAATAAAGAATATTTAAAAGAAATTAGAAGAGGCGAAGTATCATTAGAAAGAGTTGAAGAATATTTTCAAATGAGAGAAAAATATCTTGAAGAAGTTTATCAAAAATCAACCTTGCCTCATTCGCCAGATGAACAGAAAATTAAGAACTTGCTTCTTTCTTGTCTTGAAGAATTTTATGGGAATTTAAACAATTGTATAAAAACACTTGGAACTACAGAACAGATTATCAATGATTTGAAATTAATTGTAAATAAATATAGTTAAACATTTCATAATGGATACATCATAATGGCCATAAAATTTAGTTGGGAGAAAATTGTTGAAGGTCGTTTTAAAATGAGTTTAGATGAAGCATGGGAACTTGAATCGGGTAAAAATAAGAATGATGAGAAAATTTGGTATCAAAGAATAGCAATTAGACATGATGGTTATATAATTTTAAAAAGTTTAGACCCGGTTCTTTTTGAGGCATGGACACCAAAACAAAAACAAACATTAAGAATTATAGCCAATAAATATCCAGAAATTGTAATAGATGAATATTATGAAGGACAAGAAGGGGCTATTGTTTTTCCACCAAAATATCTACATGAAGTTGCTGAAATATTAGGTGCTAAGAAGAAAAGAAAGTTGACTGAAATTAAAAAAGAGGAACTTGCAGACAGAATTAGGAAGTACAGATTTAAACCCTAGATTTACGCCTGAGAAAGCGTTAAAAAGGTTCAAAAACAAGAGATAATTTAAAATAGGTAGTTTGACAGGTCTTAATAAAAATTTATCAAAATCGAGGCTATTTAATTCAAGTTAGAAAGGAAAATAAATGAATAAAACCAACGTTATCAAAGTGTTAGACAGTATTTCACCTATTCTTTCAGAAGATTATGACATTATTCACTTTAATCAAGATTCAATTTACGCTGAAAACAACATGATAGGAATTTCTTGCAATCTAGATTTTGGTTTTAAGGCTTCAATTAGAGGGATTGAATTAATAAAACTTCTTAAAAAGATGTCAGGCGATGAAGTAGAATTTAAACTTACAGATAAAACTTTATCAGTCAAAGGTGGTGGTTTATCAGCCAAGTTTAAGAAATACGACAAGGAAAAAATGCCGCCAGACTTTACTGAATTGGAATTTAAGGAAATTCCAGATAATTTTATTGAAGCAATAATTGCTTGTTTGCCATCTGTATCAGACAAAGATATTCAAGGAATTTTAACTGGATTACACATTGATAATGCTTTGATGTATGGTTGTAACAATGTTTCTGTGACTGAATACGAAATACCAGATATGGATGTAACATTTACTCTTCCAAAACAAACCGCTTCTTTGTTGACCAAATTTAATCCAAAATATTATCATATCACTGATAACAAAGCCATTTTTGCCAATGAAGATAAAACTTCATTTCTATGGTCTGTGCTTATGGCTGGTGCTTATCCTGTAGAAAACATGGTAAAGTTATTGTCTAAAGAAGGTGATATTTTTTCTTTGCCAGAAGAAATAGGCAAAAGGGCAGATATTGTAAGTCTGTTTGCTTATGATGCTCAAGATGGAAGTTCATTTATTGAAGTGGATATACAAGCGGATAAGATTGTATTGGGCGGTAACAAGTCTTTTGGGAATTTAGAAGATGTAATGGAATATAAATCAGAAGGAAGCGTAAAATTTCATGTGAATTCAAGTGCTTTGGGAAGGGCATTGACAATAAATAATAAATTTGTTTGCTGTGGAAATTATTTGGTATTTGAGGATGATAAGATTCGACATCTAATTTGTTTGGTTGACCATAGTTGATAATATGGGAATATTTGATAAAATATGGTGAGGTAAGGTAAGGTTTGGTACGGTTAGGTTGGGTGGGGTAAGGTAGGGTGTGGTATGGTAAGGGTGCAAGTCTAAAGAATTAGACTTGCACAGTTTCAAAGAATTAAAAAAGGAGAAATAAACAATGTTAATGACACCACAGAATGAAGATTGGAATGAATTTTGCGCTATTCTTGAAGGGCCAGAAGGCTGCGATTTTAAGAAAGATGAAAACGACAAAATCGTATGGAAGTGTGATAGTAGTATGGATAGACCGCTTGCCAATAAAATTCTCGCTGAATATTTTCCAGAGATAGACATTGAAGGTTCGTTAGAATATTTCGATGAACATGGAGGCCTCTGTGATTGTGAAATTCTGTTTAATGTAGGTGATGAATAAAAAGGGAGATAATTATGGATTGTTTTAACAGAGTAAGGTTTGGTGCGTGTCCTTATAGATTATCAAATCCAAATTACAGTTCTGTTAATGCTGCTGCTTGTTTAAAAACAGATTGTTTGGCTTTCGCGATAAAACATGAAATTAATGAACGATCAGGAAGAACCAGAGAAAGACCTTTTTGCCAAGCCCTTAAAATTTATTTGGATTAAAAAAGGAGAAACAAAATGGGTCCAAAAACTTGTTATGAATGCAACAACAAAGATTTGTGCGCTATCCTTTTTGTTTTTCAAAAGGCGATGGAAGAAAGTCCTACGCTTCCTGTAGTGGACAGTGATGATTTTGAACATAGGCTATATGAACTGCTTGGTCAAGACTGTTTGTATTATAATTAAAGGGAGACAAATAAAATGCCTACAATTAAAATTCCAGCAGAATTGGCAAGAGATATCATTTATGATGACACGGACGAAGGAGAATTGGTTGAAGAAGAAATTTTTGATAGTGGCAGATGGTCTATCACTTATAAAGCTATAATTAAATATCAGGATAAATTTTACAAAACATTTTATAGAGTAGGCGCTACTGAAGCACAAGAAGAAAGACCGTGGGAATATGATGATGAAGCAGAGTTGGTTGAGGTTAAGCAAGTAGAGAAAATGGTTAAAGTTTGGGAAAAAGTTTAAAATGCAGTTTGATCTAATATCTCACATACAACGACAGAAAGATTTTTCTCTCAAAACCTTTGGTCCTGGTTTTCGCACTCAAGGTATTCTTGACCATATCAAAAAAGAATTGAAAGAAATTGAAGAAGAACCATATTCCATGGAATGGTTGGATGTGGTGATTTTGGCTCTTGATGGAGCGTGGAGAGCAGGTTTCACTCCAGAAGAAATTGTTAAAGTGATAGAAGATAAACAAACTAAAAATGAAAATAGAAAATGGCCAGATTGGAAATTATTTGGTCAAGATGAAGTGATTGAACATATAAAGTAGGAGGATAGATGGCAGATTTTGACAATAATAGATTTGCATCAAAAAATCAAGAATGGGAAACACCAACAGAACTTTTCAATATTTTAAATGAAGAATTTAATTTCAATTTTGATGTGTGTGCTGATGAAAACAATAAGAAAGTAAATGATTATTTTTCAGAACAAGACGATGCTTTGAGCAGAGAATGGAAGGGTATATGTTGGATGAATCCTCCATATAAAGATTTAAAATTGTGGGTCAAGAAAGCCTATCTTGAAAGTAGACACAAAGATTGTGTTGTTGTTTGTCTTGTTCCCGCTAGAACTAATACTAATTGGTTCTATGAATATTGCATGAAAGGCGAAATAAGATTTATTAAAGGCAGACCTAAATTTAAAGGGTGTGAACACGGCTTGCCACAACCACTTGCAATAATCGTATTTGGATTAGATTATCAAAATAATTATAAATCTGTAAAGTTGAAATAATTATGGCCTTTGTCCACCTCCACACCCATACAGATCGCAGTTTGCTCGATGGTGCTGCTAAAATTTCAGACTACATTGTTGAAGTTGTTCGACACAATCAAAGTCATTTGGCGATAACAGACCATGGAAATTGTGATTGCTTCCTTGAATTTCAGAAAGAGGCTTTGAAACAATCTATAACCCCAATCTTTGGTGTGGAATTCTACATCGTCCCAGACATCACTAAAAAAGAAAAATACGAAAAGAAATATCATATAACAGTTTTAGTTCAAAATAAGGTTGGGTTTACCAATGTCCTAAAAATGCTCACCATAGCCAATCTAGAAGGTCATTATTATAGACCACAAATTGATCCATCTATATTGCTTAAAAATTATGAAGGTCTAGTTTTTATGACTGCTTGTGTGTCATCTTTTATTAATATGGAAGGAGGAATTGAATTATTATTAGAATTAAATAAAAAAGCACCAACCTATCTTGAATTGATGCCGCACAATTATCCCATCCAAAAAGAAATCAATTTAAAGAAATTGGAATTGGGAAAGAAGTATAATATTCAATTTTCAGCAAGTAATGATGCGCACTACGCAAAACCAGAACATGCCCAAGCGCAGGAAATGTTGCTTGCCATCCAGAAGAAGGCTAAATGGGATGACCCAAAAAGATGGAAGTTTGATTTTGGAGGTTTATATTTAAAGTCTGAACAAGAAATGGAACAAGCGTTTATAGAACAAAATTGTGTTCCTAAAGAAATTTGGCGTCCAGCAATGGACAACACCATGGAAATCGCCAAACTATGCGAAAACTTCAAGATAAGAAAAAGAAAAGTTTCTTTGCCAAAAGTCTATGGATATGAGCACAGAGATGAAACAGAGTTGATGAGGGAAATTATTGAAAGCGGATTAAAAGAAAGAAAAATAGGAGATTACGATACATATAGAAATAGAATAGAAGAAGAATTTGAAATAATTTGTAAATTGAATTTTCAAAGATACTTCCTTATAGTATGGGAATTGATAGATTGGTGTAAGAAGAATGGGATTGGTGTCGGTCCTTGTCGTGGGTCATCAGGCGGAAGTTTAATCTGTTATTTAATGCATATTACAGATATAGACCCAATAAAATATGGTCTTATCTTTGCTCGTTTTATTTCTATCGAACGCAACGATCTGCCAGATATTGATGTTGATTACGAAGATATAAAAAGAGAAGAAGTAAAAAAACATTTAAGAGATTGTTATGGAGAATACAATGTAGCAGGAATATCAACATTTTTAACATTAAAAGGGAGAGGGGCATTACGAGATGTAGCAAGGGTTTTTGATTTACCATTAAGAGAAGTTGATTTAGTTGCAAAGGAGATAGAAACAAAATTAGACGGGGATAAACTTTGCGGACATACAATTGAAGAAGCATGTAAAAAATCTGAAATTGTCGCTTCATTTAAAAAGAAATATCCAGAAACAGTTCAACTTGCAATAGATTTAGAAGGGCAGACGAAAGCTGTCGGCCAACATGCGGCTGGAGTAGTTGTTTCTTCTGATGATTTAAGGAAAGGGGAAAGATGTAATCTTTGTATTAGAAGTGGAGAAATTGTAGTTAATTGGGACAAAGAAAATGCAGAACAAATGGGGTTAATGAAACTTGATGTTCTTGGTTTAACTTCATTGACTATTATTAATTCTTCTAAGAAGTTTATTAAAGAGAATTATGATATTGATATAGAATTAGATAAACTTACATTAGATGACAAAGAAATATATGAAGAAATTTCTAAAGGAAATAATGTAGGTTTATTTCAATTGAATTCACATGGTTTAACTGGCTTATGTAAAGAGATGGGAGTAAAAGAATTTAATGACATCGTTCTTGCAACTGCCATCTTTCGTCCAGGTGTGCTCGGAAGTGGAATGGCAGATGAATATATCAAAAGAAGGAAAAATAAAAAGGAAATAAAATATATTCATCCAAAGTTAAAAAAATATACAAAAGACACGCTTGGAATTGTTTTATATCAAGAACAAGTAATGTGGGTAATGTATGAACTTGCTGGCTTACCTTGGTCTATTTGTGATAAAGTAAGAAAAGTAATGGGTAAATCTCAAGGAGACGCAAAGTTTCAAAAATTTAAACAACAATTTATTGATGGTTGTAAAAATAATAAGACGTTATCAGAAAAAGAAGCAGATAAAGTTTGGGATACATTAGCTTCATTCTCAAAATATGGATTCAACTTAAGTCACGCCACTGCTTATTCTATGATAACTTATTATTGTGCCTATCTCAAATATTACTACCCTAAAGAATTTCTCTGCGCTTGTTTAACTTATGGTGGCGAAGATAAGAAAGCAGAATATGTCAATGAAGCAAGAAGGTTGGGTTTGGAAGTAAGCCTACCAAAAATAGATAAATCACTTGCAGATGTTTGGTATCCGAATAAAGACAGTAATATCATCTATGCGCCATTGACTGAAATAAAAGGTGTAGGGAAAACACAAGCAGAAAAGATAATTGAGCAAGGTTCAAATAAGAAAGTTGGTTTTTTCACTATCATGGATCAATCTGTTGTGCCTACCAATTCTACTGATGAATTATTGAATAAAGTAGGATTTTATAAGAAAACTTCTTTGACACAAAAAGAGTTGATGAAAGCTAGACAATATCTTAATTTTAATCCATTGACTGGTATGAATAGATTTAGTAGATTACCAAAAGATTTTGATTATTCAGACGATGATATTATTAAATGCAATTTGGAAGGATTTGAAGGTAATCTTATTGAAATAAAGAAATATGGAAAGAAGATAGAATGTGATAAATGCGAGTTGAGGAGAGAAGCAAAACAGATTGTTTTCCCATCTTTTGGACGCTATAATATAATGGCAATCGGGGAAGCACCCGGATCACGAGAAAATGAAGAAGGAATTGGGTTTGTAGGTGATGCAGGAAAAGATATTCTTTGGCCAGAATTGAAGAAGCATAATTTAGTTAGAGACATGTTTCACCTAAGCAACATCTGCAAATGCTTCCCTGGGAAGAAAATCAAAACGCCAACTAAAAATCATATAAAAATTTGTTCTGAACATATTATAGATGAAATTAATAATTTAAAACCAATAATGATTCTTGCTTTTGGTAATACTAATGTTAAATTTTTCAAAGAACAAGATGGTGGAATTACCGCTTTGAATGGAACTACTGAATGGTCAGATAAATTCCAATGTTGGATTTCATTTTGTGTGCATCCAGCATCATGTCTCTATCAACCATCAAATAAAGAACTATTTGAGAAAGGAATAAAGAATTTCGCAGATAAAATAAATATGATTGGTGGTAATTGGTTAAGGAAAAATAAAGAACAGAAATCCAACAGAAAATGTCCTTATGGTGGTAAATTTGGGATAGATAACAACGAGTATGAGGAATGTGAAGTATGTAATATTTGGCTTGATTGCACTAAAATTGCTATGAATGATGATTTTAAATGAACATATACTTTGCAGCGCCGCTATTCACAATGGCAGAAAAGGAATGGAATAAGAAACTTGCAACTGCCATAGAAGAAAAAGATAAAGACATCAACATCTTTCTACCACAAGAAAATTCTGTATTTGATGAATATGGCGAATTTCTTTCAAAAGAAACATTTGATTCTGATTTGAAGGCCATAAACAAATCCGATTTGGTATTGGCGATTCTTGATGGTTCTGATGCTGATTCTGGCACTTGCTATGAATGTGGTTATGCTTATGCCAGTGGAGTAAAAATTCTAGGTATAAGAACAGATTTTAGGTCTGGTGAAGAAGAAGGTCTGAATGTAATGTTAAAACACGGAGTTGACGATTTAATATTCTACCCTTGTAATAATAATCCACATTTGAACCCACCAGATATTGATTATTTAGCATGGATGATAATTGAAAGAATAAATAGTTTGTTTGGAGAAAAGTTATGACCAAAGAGAAAGTACAAGAAGTTATAAAGAAGTATAGAAATTTATTTGATACTCTTAGAGAACACGACCATTCTTGGGAACATCTACATTGGATGACTTATCAAATGGAAGATATGTTATTTGAAGAAGATAACATGGAAAAAGTCATGAGATGGCTTGATTTTTTGCAAGGTGTACTTTTTTGTAAAGGAGTTTATACAATCGAACAATTGAAAGAACACAATAGGAATAAGAAATGACTTATGTGTAGAAATATTATAATTTTGATAAATGTCATAGGATTTTTAATTACTTTTGTTTGGATATGTATATTAGGATATTATGATAAAGACGAATTTAATGGTAATCTTTTAGGCATAACATTAAACGCTTTTATTTGTAGTTTAGCTTGGCCTATCTTTATGATTATGGGACTTATTGAATTTATTGACACAAAAAATGGTTAAAAATTATGACCTATGATACTGGTTTTCAAACTTTATGTCCAGAATGTGGTTTTTTGGCTGATAATTATCAAATAAGATGTTTTGGAAGATGTAAAGATTGTCAAGATAAGAAAGACAAAGAAAACAAAAAGGAGAAATAAAAATGGCTACAACTTACACAGATGCACCAATCGAAGAAATGGCAAACAAACTGATTGAAAAGTATGAAGAACTTGAAGATTGCTTTGATGCAAAAATAAAATTTCTTTTCAAAGAAAGCGAAAAGTCTTCCTACATCGGCAAATGCAGTAAGGCGACAGGTAAATGGAAATTCTTGACAGGCGACCTTGATTATGTAGTAGAAGTGTGGGAACCCTTTTGGAATGTGGCTACAGACAAACAAAAAGAAGCCTTGTTATATCACGAACTAAGACATATTGAAAAGAAAATCAAAGAGAATGATGATGGCGAAGAAACGGTAACATGGAAGGTTCGGAAGCATCATGAAGAAATTTTTGCAGATGAGATAGAACATTTTGGTGCATGGAATGACGGCCTCAGCAATCTTATGGGTGCTTTCTTGGCACAAAACATTGGGAAAAGATAATGAAAATTAGATGGGAAGTTGAAGATGGTTATGTTGGCAAATCAGGACCACATTATCTTGAAATAGACGATGATGAGTTGGAAGGTTTGTCAAAAGAAGAAACAGAAAGTTATATCAACGATTCTGTTCAAGAAGAATTTGAACAGAATGTTTATCCTGTGTGGGAAATTGTGAAAGAATGAAAGTTGGTTCATTGTTTTCCGGCATAGGTGGTCTCGAACTAGGCCTTGAATGGGCCGGGATGGAAGTAATTTGGCAAGTTGAATGGGATTCATTTGCCAGAAAAGTTTTGGAAAAACATTGGTTGGGAGTGCCTAAATATGAAGACATCAAAACAGTGGACTTTAAATCTTTGCCTAGGCCAGACCTCATTTGCGGAGGGTTCCCTTGTCAACCCGTGTCTTGTGCAGGGAAAAGACAAGGTGACAAAGATGAAAGGTGGCTCTGGCCGGAGTTCTATAGAGCCATTTGTGAAACTCAACCAAGATGGGTCTTGGTTGAGAATGTTCCCGGCTTACTCAATATTGACAATGGTAGATTATTCGGAAGAATACTTAAAGACTTGGCCAAAAGCGGGTATAATGCAGAATGGGATTTGCTCCCAGCAGCAGCCTTTGGTGCCCCACATTTACGGTATAGGCTCTTTCTTATTGCCTACCCCCAGAGTTTTCATGATATACAATGCTTTGAGGAAAAAGACAGAAGGGAACTGGAAAAACATTTTGAATCTGGAAGATGTGCTGCACAGAAATGGGTTCAAGTTGCAACCAAATTTTGTGGAGTGGATGATGAAATTTCCAAAAGATTGGACAAAGACAGATTGAAATGCCTTGGAAATGCAGTTGTCCCTTCAGTTGTAGAATGGATTGGAAAAAGAATTATTGAATGTAATAATAAGATTGAAATTAATAAAGAAATAGAAATAATAAAGAAATAGAAGTAATAAAGGAATAAATAATGTTTGACTACAACAATATGTTAAATCTTGGTAATGGCATATCGTCTATGGCTCAACAATATGATTTGTTGCATAAACTTGATAAATGTTTTGAATTATTAAGTGGATGGCAACAACCAGTACATAGAAGATTAACAGGAAAAGAAGAACGTCAACGAAGGTTTGATGAAATTTTTATCAAAACATTTATCAAAGATGTTGCTATGGCTTTAACTGGTGACAGAATAGAATTTATAAAGGAATAAATAATGCCACTACATTTGTCAATGCGTCCTGATTCACTACAAGGCCTTCTTGGCAACGAACATATCAAAGAAAGTTTAAAGAATATTTTTGAGAGTGAAGATAAACCAAGAACTTATTTGCTTTATGGTAAAACCGGTACAGGCAAGACGAGCCTATCTCGCATCATAGCCAAAGAACTTGGTTGCAATATGGAAATGGATTTCCAAGAATTAAATATAGCAGAAGCAAGGGGGATAGATTCTGCTCGTGCCATTATGGAAGATATGAGATATTTTCCAAGAGGTGGACCAATCAAAGTTTATGTATTGGATGAAGTTCAAGGCAGCGTGTCAGGCTTCCAAGAGGCTTTGCTTAAACCGCTTGAAGATACACCATCTCATGTAGCTTTCATCCTAACGACTACTGATCCACAAAAATTAAAGGCCACTATTCGCAATCGTTGCAGCCAATTTGAACTAATGCCTTTGCCAACAGTCTTAATCAGAAAATTACTTAATAACGTCTTGGAAAAAGAAGGCGTAGAAACATTTCCAAAAGAAGCCATTAATATAATTTCTGAATTGAGCAATGGTTGTCCAAGAGACGCTTTGCAACTTCTTAACCAAGTCATAGATATACCAACAGATGAAGGTGTCATAGCATTTCTTAAAGAAAAGAAAGCATCTGAGGAAGCAACTGAAAGTCTTGCCAAATTATTGTTGCAGAAAGCAGATTGGAAAGAAGTATCTAAGGCGTTAAAAGCGATGAAAGAGCAAGATTCAGAAAAGACAAGAAATGCCGTATTGGGATATTGTAGTAAGGTATTGTTAGATAATGGGAATAAGAGAGCAGGGATGATCATGGATATTTTTGCATCTCCGATGTATTCATTTAATTTATTGGTATTGGCCAGCTATAAGGTGATATTGTGAAGGATGTTCATTTTAGCTCTGAGTCTAATGAATGGGAAACTCCAGAAAAACTTTTTGATCAATTGAATAAATTATATGGACCATTTGATTTAGACCCATGTGCTACTAATAAAAACTTTAAATGTGATAAATATTATACTAAAGAAGATGATGGATTGACCAAAACTTGGTTTGGTAAAGTATTTATGAATCCACCTTATGGGAATCAAATTAGTAAATGGATTGAAAAAGCATATAATGAAAGTTTAAGAGGTATTGAAATTGTTTGTTTAATACCAGCAAGAACTGACACTTCATATTTTCATAAATTTTGTCTTAGATACGGAACCATAATTTTTTTAAAAGGAAGAATAAAGTTTAAAAATAGAAATTTTAAAATTAATTCAGCACCATTTCCTTCTATGATTGTGATTTTTCCAAAAATAGAAATTAAAGAAAACCCAAAATTTTATCAACTAACTTTGAAAGATTTATCTTAAATCAAGCGGGAATAGCTCAATTGGTAGAGCGCAGACCTTCCCGGTCTGAGGTTGAGTGTTCAAACCACTCTCCCTGCTCCAATTTCAAGAGTTTAAAAATTCTGCCTCTAGAGTACAAAAAATTGAACTTTTCACTTGCGCTCACCTTCCAGAAATTCTATAATATAGTCAGGAGAAAGAAACACCTTGAAACTTCTAATCAAGCATTTCCCACAAATTCCCTGCAAGCCGTTTGAAGTCCCAGTAGAAAGCATTGAAGAAGCAGTCAGAATTATGGATATCTTGGCTGATTATGACTTGTTCCAATTCTACAATAAAATCAAACCAGACTATGCGAATATTACTGGTCTTTATATGTGGAATGATGAGGAAAAAGATTGGGAAGATTGGTATATTGAATTAGATGGTAATTACTTTGATGATCCACAGGAATATCTGGAATATTTAGAAAATAAAAAGGAGGAATAAACATGTTGGGCTCCTATTTCGACCCAGAGTTTTTCTGCCCTTCTTGTGATTGGGTTGGGGAATGGGAAGAAACTATTCAAGAAAATAAAGTTTTGAAAATTGGTATTTCTAAAATTAATAAGTGTCCACAATGTCTTACAGAAGTTAGAGAAATAAATCCAAAAGACAACAAAAGATACATAGAAGATATATAAAAACTTTAACTATATAACAGGAGAAATTAATTAATGCCTAAATTTAAAGTGCGCCATTTGATGTTTGTTCCTTATTGGGTCTATACCGAAGTTGAAGCAAAAAGTGTAGATGATGCCATTGAAGAATGGAACGAATCAGAAGAGCCAGGAGAAATTGATTTTGACAATATGCCAGAAGATATTGATTTTGTTTATGACTTTGACGCGGCTGAAATAGAAATAAATGGTGAGTTTTGTCCTATCTATGAGTCTGAAGATGATGAAGATGGAATTGTGGGGAATGCGTGATGGAAAACGATTATGCTAAAGATATTTTTATTGATGAAAACGATCTTGTAGGTGAGTGGTTGGATCACGGAAATAGAGTTTATCATTATAATAAACTTTCTGCCAACGCCAATGATGAACGCGATAGGGCTAAAGAAAAATTAAGTGTTGTTGAATCGGAACTACTACTCAAAGTGAAAAGTGATCCTGAAAAATTTATTCCAAATATTGCTATTAATAAGATAAGCGAAGCTACATATTCTGCTTGGATAAAAACACAACCGGAATATAAAGAAGCATTGGAAGATTATCTTAAGAAAAAACACAATAGCAGCATCTTGGGCGGGGCAGTAAACGTTTTTGATTCACATAGAAAATACGCCTTGAGCAACCTTGTCAATATGTTGCTTGCGGGATTTTTTTCTGTTCCAAGAGTGAAAGATGAATTCAAGAAAGAGGTTGAAGAAGATTGCAGAAAGGTTCAACTTGAAGGACTAAAAGATATGGGACCACAACTAAAAACATTGAAAAGGAAGAAGAGAGATGCAGGAGCAAATTAATTTAATAATTAATCAAATAGTTGATGTTGTTGAAAACATCGGCGAAAACGAAAAGTTGTGGACTTCGCTCACCAAAATAATGAATAGAGCGAAGAGCAGTGCAATTGAAGTTGGTGCTACAAACAAAGAAGCAATCGCTTTTGCTTTAAGACTTGGTGAACAATTTCAAATTGCTAAACCAACATAATTGATTATGAAACACATAGACTATTCAATTATGCAACAAAACGGAATGGTGGAATATCCAGATGGCGAATGTTCGCATGGTTATCCAGAAGACATAGATTGCCCAGATTGCATTGAAGACAAATATAATGACGAAATTATAGCCTTAGAGGAGGAATTAAACAATAGAGATAAATTACTTTTAAAAATAAAGGATTTCTTATTTGGTTTATCTACTTCAACAAAAGCAATTGGTTTATGGGAAGAAATAGAAGATTTGCTTCCTGAAGACGAGAGGGAACTTTAAATTTTAAGGAGAAGAAGCATGAGTTTATCAGAAGAACAAAGAAAGAAATTGTATGATGACCACTCTATGGACGGAGCACACCAACAATCTTACAACAGCAGGGATGCAGGTGGTTTCAAAGGTATCTTTGACAGGGAAAAATGTCAGAAGTATGGAGTCAATTTTTGGAAGCCACAAGCGGGTGAACATTTAATTGACATTCTTCCATATCTGTCTGGTGAAAATGCGCCTTATGTGGATGGGGTAAAAGCTAAACCCGACTCTCCAGCTTATGTAGTGGACATCTATGTGCATCAACGGGTCAATGTAAACAATGACCAGTATATTTGTCTTACCAAGTCATATCGCAAGCCTTGTCCTATTTGTGAAGCGATGGAAAAAGGCGATTATTCCGCGGAAGAATTGGATGAAATGCGTCCTAAACGCAGAACCATTTACGCCATTATGGATTTGGACGCTACTTCTAAAGGAATTCAAATTTGGGAATTGGCTCACTGGTTCATGGAAAAGAAATTGCAGTATCGGGCCAAAAGACCTCGCGGCGGCGGATATGTAAACTACTCTCATGCCAAAAACGGAAAGTCAATTGCTTTTTCTATTACTGGAAGTGGGTTGAAAAAAGCGTTTGAAGGCCACGACTTCATTGATAGGGACGGACCCATTGACGAAGAAATTCTAGCTAAAGTTCCTTGCCTAGATGACTTGCTTCATATCCCGGAATATGATGAAGTCAAGAGAGCGTTTGAAAGTATGCAAGAAGAAGAACCGGAAGAAAGACAAGAAAGAGAACCAGAACCAGAAAGAACAATGAAGTATGCGCCAGAACCAGAACATGAATATCCTGGTGATAAGAAAGAAGTAAAAGAAGCTGCAACAAATGAAAGCAATAAATGTCCAATTGGGGTGACATTTGGGGCGGACTTTGACCAATACGAAGATTGTGATGAGTGCATTGTCCGCATTGAATGTAAACGAGAAAAAGAAGGACCGCCTAAAGATAATGTAACACCGATGCCGCGGCGCAGAAAGAAAGAATAAAGAGAAACTTTTTCTACTGACCTATTGACAAATTTTGGGAAAAATTCTACAATAAAGGTAGTCAAAATTTCCATTTCCCATCCTCCTAAACCCCTAACCCTGTCCCATCTGAAAATGGTGGGGCAGGAACTTTATGGAGTTTATAATGCCACCAAGAAAGAAAACAGATGATGTTGTAAATCAAATCAAAGAAGTTGCAAATAGTCCTGTGAGAAAAGATGATGAACGAGTTGAGTTTTTGAACAGTGGTTCAACTTTATTAAATTTAGCTGCTTCACAAAAAGGTAAAGATGGTGGATGGGCGCGAGGGAGAGTAATTAATTTGGTTGGTGATTCTAGTTCTGGGAAAAGCGCCCTTGCATTAGAAGTTTGTGCTCAAAGTCTTTACAATATTAAAAATATAGAATCTAAAATATATCCAAAACCTCAAAAGGTTTCAATAGTTTACAACAATGTTGAAGGCGTAATGGATTTTCCAATTTCACAAATGTTCGGTGAGAAATTTAATAATGAAATCGAATGGATACAAACACCAACTTGTGAAGGTTTTGGTAAAGATTATCAACAAAGAGTCCGTAATTTAAAATCTGGAGAATTTCTTTTATATATTTTAGATTCAATTGATGCTTTAACAACAGAAGCTTCTTCAGAAAGAATGGATCAACTTTTAACCGATAAAAAAGTTGGTGGTTCTTATGGTTTAGAAAAACCAAAATTTTTTTCAAGTGAATTTTTCAATCATTTATGTGGAATAATGAAAGGAAAAGATTCAACACTAGTTTGTATCAGTCAAGTTAGACAAAATATTGGCATAATGTTTGGGGAAAAACTTACAAGAACTGGTGGGAAAGCTCTAGATTTTTATGCACATCAAGTTTGTTGGTTGGCAACCATTGAAAAAATGAAGAAAACTTTTCGTAATCAAGATAGAATTTATGGAGTAAAAATAAGAGCACGTTTTAAAAAAAATAAAACAGCAATACCTTATAGAGAATGTGATTTTAGTATTATTTTCAATTTTGGAATTGATGATGTCAATTCAATGTTAGATTTTTGTTTTGGTCCAAAAAGCAAGGAAATGACTTGGAATGACCAAGAAATGAAACGAGGAGATTTAGTAGAATTAATTGACAACTCAAAGGAGGATTATTTACTGCTACAAGAACTGACTGAAAAAATTTGGCATGAAATAGAGGAGGGAATAAAACCACGAAGAAAAAACAGGTTTATTGATTGAGGTTAGGTTTGGTTAGGTGGGGTCCGGTAAGGTGAGGTAAGGTGAGGTGTGATGAGGTTGGGTAAGGTGGGGTGAGGTAAGGTATGGTAAGGTACGGTATGGTAGGCTAGGGTGAGGTATGGATTTTGCGACTTAAATTTGAAAGTTGTTTTGAAACTCAATTTCGGGAAGAACTTGAAAGTCGTGGATTCATAAAGAATAAAGATTTCATACAAGAATTTCCAGTTCGGTATCCAACCCGAATAATCGACTTTGTATTTTATGACAAAAAGGTTGGTGTTGAATTGGATGGTCCACATCACATTGGTAAGAAAAAGTATGTTGACAAGTGGAAAGATGAAAAAGCAATAAAACAAGGATGGGTTATTGTAAGATTTGATTTGGAGCAAATGAAAGATATCAAGAATTGTGTTGATATGGCTTTAAGTTTGATTAAATGAATTTTATGGTGCGGTTGGGTCTGGTGTGGTACGGTTTGGTCAGGTATGGTCAGGTAGGGTAAGGTATGGGTTTTTCTATACTCAAATTAAAACAAGATGGAGAAACAAATCATGGAGTTGACAAGAATTAAAGTAACAGTTCATGGAACAAAACCTCTTTTGGTGCATCGTTTTGCGGAAGAAGAAAGCGGCAAATCCAGGAAGAAAGCAACTGAGGATTCAAAAACGCAGGCAGAAAAGGCTCTTTACACAAATGCAGATGGACCTTATGCACCATCTTCTTGGTTTGAAGGAGCTATGGTTAAAGCCGGTGTAAATTTCTCGTTGCGCGGCAAGAAAACTTACAAAGATTTGGTTAAAAGTGCGGTTGTGGTGACACCAGAAGAAATTCCTCTACGCAACGAATGGGAAGTAGATTCTCGTCCTGTTGTGATTAGCGGCAGGATTATGCGCCATCGTCCTAAATTTAAAGAATGGTCGGCAGAATTCACAGTTGAAATTACAGACCCGCAATTACCAGCAAATGTCTTGCAAGACATTTTGAAAGATGCAGGACAATATTGTGGCGTGGGTGACTACAGACCCAAGTTTGGTACTTTTGAAATTGTTGAATTTAAAGAAATTTAATTGATAATTTATGTAGCAATAAAATTTAATTATTCTATTGCTACATAAAAACAAGGTGGGCAGATTAATGTACAAAATATACAAATACCCGTTTGAAATCAAAGATGAATTCATCATTGAGATGCCTTATGATTCAAAGATTCTCAACGCCTTTTGCCAAAATGATATTCCTTGTATGTGGGCATTAGTTAATCCACAAAGAAAATTACAAAAACGTAAATTCACCATTATAGGTACAGGGCATCCAATTGAAGAAACTTACAATTTAGAACATATTTCAACTTTTTCACAATCTGATGGCAAATTCATCTGGCACCTTTTTGAGATAGTCTAATGCCAGAAGATGACAACAAGAAATTTGAAACCATAGCGATTTCAGCGGATTTGATAGCTGAACAATTATTAATCGGTTTTGGAACTATGGATGTTGATGCAGCAAGCAGTTTGCAATTGGGAATGGTCAAGGCTTTGGCTGTGATGTGGGCAGCTTGTTCCAATGGTGATTCCAATGAAATATTTCATAAAATAATGGAAGCGATGCCGCCATTAGCAAATTTAAAACAAGCAGGGTGGGTGCAATAATATGGATAAATTAAAAAAGATTTTTTCAGAAATTGAACCGAAAAAGATTCCTCCAATCCCAAAACACATAAGAAAAATATTGGATGATTATTCTGATATGGTGGACAACGCATTAAAGAAAGGTGAAGAATATAGAAAAAATTCAAAGGACAGATTCTAATGGATTACGAATATTATTTTTCGATGTGCGACAAAGTAGCGGAAAAAAGCAAATGTTTCAGTCGTAAAATTGGTGTTCTTGTAATGACACCAGACCTTAGTATTATAAATACAGCGTATAATGGCCCAGCACGAAAAGTAAGTCATTGTGATAGTCAAGAACGATTACAATGGCTTGAAAAACAATTGAAAGATACCCATGTTGGAGCGGTAGATTTATATTTATTGGACAATGGCTATGGAACAAAGTGTCCTCGTCAAATATTAAAATTTAAAAGTGGAGAAGGATTACATCTATGTCAGGCTGCACATGCGGAAAGAAATGCAATTGCAAACTGCGCTAGAGAAGGAATAAAAACAAAAAATAACTGGATGTTGATGAATTGTAGCCTTCCTTGTCAAGAATGTTCCAAAGGAATTATTGGTGCAGGTTTTTCAAAAATAATATGTGTTGAAGGTGATGATTATGACAAAGGAAGCCGGTGGATTTTAGATCAAGCTGGAATTGAAATAGTTCAAATAAAAAGACAAAAAATATAAAAAGAGAGGAATAAACAAATGAATTTTACGCCTGAAGAAATTAAAGAATTGGAAGAGGCGGTTGGTGTTTATCTTGAAATGGCCAAAGTTGTCAAACCAGTAGCAGAAGATATCGTTGATAGTATTTTGCAGTATGGACCTGTTTTAAGAAAATTGTTTGATGCCATCATAGATTATCAAAACGAAAGAACCATTGCGACTATCAAACAATTTAAAGAAGCCGGTCTTGAACTTCACAACGATCAGATTCTTGCTTTGGTTCTTGGAAATAAAATGAGTTTTACTGACGTGTTGAAAAATATCAATTTTCAAAAATAAGGAGGAATAATGAACATTTCCAAAGGCAGCAAATGGTATAAAATATTCATGTGGTCATTGAGTATTTGTGAATCGTTTACTGGAAAACATTTATCATACAAATACCAAAATGGAACAAACCTTTGCCATATGATGCGAACCATATTTGTTTACATACCGTTGATCTTTTTGTCCCAGTTGTTGGTGTTGGGCGCGGCATTTTCGGTTTTAATTTACGTGCCGTTTAAATGGTTCGGAGCATTAACTTGGCTTGGTTTGATATTGGCAATAGTAGTTGGGTTTATTCTATTGTTTTCTCTTTTCATGGGTGGAGACAAACTTAAAAACAAGTTTGAAAGATGGTGTGATGAAAAAGAACCAAGTCTTGTTTGGGAATGGATCAAAGCAAAGAAACATAAAATTTGTCCGTTGATCCAGTGGGAGAACAATCATGAGTAAATGGATAATGCCTCTTCCGGCTGTCGGAATCGCTCTCTTTGTAATCCCTTTTATCTTCGCGATTCAATTTGCTGTCCATCAAGATTATAAAATTTATGAAGGTCCGTGCTCATTTGTTGAATGGTCAACAGACAGTTTTAGATTGAAAATGAAGGTTAAATTTGACAATGGCAAAGAAGGAGAAACCTCTGACAAGAAAGCCTATCTACTTTTGGAAAAAGGTAAAACCATGATTGGTGAGTTGAAAATTTCTGGCGATGTTGATTTGAAAGAGCCTAAAGAAGAAAAGATTAAAGGATAATTAATATGCTACCAAGAAGCGGTTATCAACCAGAAGAAGAACTTGATTTGACGAATCCACCACAAGGTGATTCTGGTATTGATTGGCAAGAAATATTTTCCCAAACAGAAAAGAGGTCTCCTAAATTTTTTCAGATGTTGGTCAAGGCGGCTGACATCCACAATCGAAAAAACGCAAATTACGCAGGTTTGGGAAACGACCCGTTTGCCAATTTCAGAGAAGCGGAAAAATACGCTTGCCCTTCTTGCGGTGAAAAAATTCCAGCATGGCTCGGAGTAGCCATACGTATTTCGGACAAAACCAGTAGAATCAACAACTTGCTTGGTGGTATTCCAGATATGGTTGGAGAAAGCCTTCTTGACACCTACACAGATTTAGGGGTTTATTCCAAAATTTTCTGCATTCTTTACGAAGAATGGGAAGAGAAAAAGAAGAAAAAACTCTAAAAATTTCTTGACAACCCGATTCTAAGGTTTATAATAGAGGCAAATCTTTGAAGGAGGAACCTGAAAATGAAAACCCTATTCCTGATTTTGCTTCTATGTCTGCTTGCAAGTCCCGCATGGCCCAGAGACCACAACAATTATGTAATCAGAGACAAGAATTATACTGTCAAAAATTATGTCAAAGATGGAAAAATTTATGATAAGAATTACCGTCTTGAAGGTTACATAAGTCCTAATGGCACTATCAGAGATAGAAATTATAAAACTGAAGGTTATCTTGACAGGAATAGAAGTGGCGGTCGCAAAGGGCGAAACAAATGAGAATTTCTGCTTACATTGTCATAATCGGTTTTGTCCTTGTACTGGGTGGATGGATTTGGTTGGTGAATGATGTAGAATCCAAAAAACCAAGAGGTTTGAGTCCAAATCAGCAAGTAATGCTTGATAATGAAATATCAATCAAGAAAAAGATTTATGGTGATAGGAGATAAATTATGATTAATCTTTACATTACCAAATGCCATTAGAAGAGAATAAAAAGTTTACAGCATGGTTAGGCGAGTCCGGGCGATGCTAGGTAGGGCATGGCCAGGCGGGTCTAGGTGTGGCAGGTTGTGGCGAGGATTTAAAAAACGAAAAATCTAACACAAATAAAAGGAGGAACAACAAATGAACTTGGTACTGTGTAAATACAAAATTACTGGCTTATTTCCACTTTTAACCCACAGTCCTGCTGGAATGAGGCAAGCGGCCAATGCGCCAAAAGTCAAGAAGATTCCATCGCCAGAAGATGAAGCACAAGCTGGTTTGTATATTGATAATGATGGAAATTATTGCATCCCGTCTATTGCTTTTCGTTCAGCTTTATTGAATGGATTGAAAGGGAAAAAGATTGGCAAGGTGGGTGCAATTTCAGTGTTTCAAGCTGCGGTTTTTAACGTGGACGAATTGAGTCCATTAGTTGACCCTGAAACTGGGCGAGCATTAAGGGAATATACGATCGACACTCGTAGAGCTATCGTGCAAAGACAAGGAATTTTAAGAAACCGTCCAAGATTTGAAAAATGGGGATGTAATGTTTTTCTTCAAATCGACTTGGAAATAACCACACCTGAGCAAGTAGAAGAAGCATTGAATACGGCTGGTCAAATCATTGGCGTGGGTGATTTCCGTATTGAAAAGAGAGGAATGTTCGGTAAGTTTCAAGCCGAATTGGTTGAATAAAAGATTTTAAAGATTTGTGGCAAGGCGAGGCTGGGCTAGGCGGGGCTAGGCGGGGCTAGGCGGGGCTAGGTATGTCAAGGCGAGGTTTGAAAAAGAAATTAAGAACAAGAAATATAATGATTTTTCGCGGCGGGGTGGGGCGATGCCCGGCCCGGCATGGTAAGGCAAGTTAAGGCGAGGGTTTTCAAACAAAACAAAGGAGAATAAATATGCTAATCAAAGCAGCAGAATTGATTGAGGATTTCAGTTTATATCCACGTTCCCAAGTGGACACAACACATGTAAGAAATATTGCAGAAGCAATGATGGCAGGAGAAAAATTTCCGTCTATCATCATTGATGAACAAAATAGGATTATTGATGGCTTCCATCGGAAAAGAGCTACATTGAGGGTTTTTGGAGATGAGGCTGATATTGAAGTAGAAGTTCGACAATATGTTAACGATAAAGAAAGATTTCTTGATGCTTTGAGATATAATTCAAGACACGGTAAGGGAATAACTGGAGTTGAACAGACAGGAGCTATTTTGAAGGCTCAAGGTTTCAAGATTGACCCTAAATTTATCGCTTCTGCTTTGGGAATCAGCCAAGAAAGAGTCAAAGAAATCGTGCAATGTAAAGTCGGGAACATTCGCCAAGGTACGACTGCTCATGGAGACCCAGTTCCTCTAAAACGCTCTATGCAGCATTTTGCTGGGAAAGAAATGACTGTTGAGCAAGTTAAGGTGAATGATATGGCTCCCGGCACGCCACAATCTCTTCTTATCAATCAACTTATCGGATTTATTGAAAGCGGTAGTTTACAACTGGAAAATGAAAAGATTGTTAATGGACTCATCCATTTGAAGGAACTTTTAAATGGATTGGTTTTGGAAAAAGCGGTTTGAAATAATTAAAGATTTGGCTCGGCTTGGTTGGGCGCGGCTAGGCTATGCGCGGCTTTGCGTGGCAGGGCAAGGCGTGGATTTATCATCACAAAGAACAAATTTGAATTAAGTGAAACAGGAGGAGGTAATTTATGATTAATCTTTACACGAGGTTGGCCTATGTTAGACGACCCGAGTGAGATGGACACTAAAGCTGACGGCCTTCTTATGGCTGATTTTAACAATAACCCTTTACCCGATGGCAACCTCCAGCCAACCTTTAAAAGAAACGACTATGTTGCCAACTCGGAAGTATCAAAAGCAGGAACCTTCAATTATTGTGATTAAGGCTTTGATTTGCGCTTCTGCAATTAAACATAAAGTTAAGCCAGAGGAATTAATGGCATTAGCTCACATTGAATCTCGCAAAGGTAAAAAAGAATTTCGTGTGGGATTAACTGGTAGATACTATTTGCCGATGGGTATATACAAAGGGTGTAAAACCGAAGATGACAAATCAACTTTAAGTGGCAATATTGAAATTGGAGCAAAAACATTGTCTAGACTTATCCACAGAAGAGGAAGTCTAAAAAAGGCGCTTCAAAAATACAATGCCAGTTTCAATTCCAGTTATTGGAACGAAGTAAGAAGAGCATCCAAGAAATATAAACATGAACTTAAACATGGATTTTTAACCCAATAAAGGAGGAATAAGAAATGAAGAAAATGGTTGAAGGTCTTTTGGTGGAAACTTTTCCCAACGAACAAATTAGGGCTTGGTGTACAAGAAGTCGTCTATGTGGTCAGGGATCGGATGGTAATTGTTTTGAATTTGACGACCCAGACAAAAGAAATTTATCTAAAAATACTAAATCTTTAATAAAAGAACTTTGTTTTATCAATGGAATCAAAAAAGCGAGTTGTTGGCCTTATGAAATAAGAATTGAAAAGGCTAAAACCTATACTTGGGAAGAACTTGAACCAATCATCTTATATCTGATGGTTAAATATGAGGTTTATGCTGAGAGGTAGATAAAAATCGGTGTGGCGGAATGGTAAAGGCAATAGATTGCTAATCTATCTGGTGTCAAAGCCGCGAAGGTTCGAATCCTTCACTTACCACCATTTTAAAATGTGGACTCGTAATTCAGTTGGTAGAAGCCTCAACTCATAATTGAGTAGTCTCCCGTTCGAGCCGGGACGAGTCCACCATAAATAAAAGGAGGTTTGATATGGGAGATAGGTATGAATTCAGTTTAAACTGCACAAGATGTTTATATAACAACCAAGTTTATTATGCGCCATCTTCTGGTTTCACTACATTTAAATGTGAGATGTGTGGACAATTTCATAGGATACAATTAGGATTTACTGCTATTCCTATAACCGAAGAAGAATATAATAATCCAATATGTGAGGAATAACTTATCTCGAATCTACATTTATTGGTTAAACAAAACCAACAAGAAGTTTTTAAATTTTGATTATGTTTAATGAAATTTAAAAAAGGAGAAATCTAATGAGAGATAAAATCTGTGTAGCCCTTGATGTTCCAAGTCCCGAAGCAATTCAGTTAATAGAAAAATTAAATGGTAAAGTAGGATGGTGCAAGATCGGTCCTGCTCTTTTGACTACGGAAGATGGTCTACGATTGGCAGTTTTTGCTAAAGATCATGGATTTAAAACCTTTCTTGATTTCAAATTTAAAGACATCCCTTCTGTGGTTACTAAGGGTATCAAAAATCTACACGGTATTGCCGATTTGATCACTGTTCATATTGATGGTGGAATTACTATGTTGAAAGAAGCAAAACAAGCAGCAGGTGATAATATCAAAATAATTGGTGTTACCTTACTCACTAGTCTTGGGAGACAAGATTTGGAAGATTTTGGCTATGACAATTCCAGAACCTCAGAAGTCCAAGTTATTCAAATGACCCATCTTGCAATTAAATCTGGTATCGATGGTATAGTTTGTTCTGCTCAAGAATTAGGTAGGGTGAAGGCAAATAATTCACAATTGTTTTGTGTAACTCCAGGCTTAAAAATGCCTCAAGGAGATGATCATGAAGACCAAGCGAGAACTGGCAACCCTCGTTGGGCCTACCAGCAAGGAAGTGATTTATTGGTTATGGGTCGAGATATTTATGAAGCCAAAGACCCTGTAAAACAAGTGGAGTCTATTGTAAAATTGTGTTTAGGGAATTAAATAATTTTATAATAAATCATATGTCTTACTAAGGAGGACTTAACACAAAGGAGATTTACCATGATCGGAGCAAGACTATTCATGGCTAATAAAATTGCAGAAAAAGTATGGTGGAAGTATCATGGAGAAGATTATCAGCATTGGGAATATGGAGACCCTTGGTTTTGCAATCGCATAGTTAATACTTTCACATTTCCACCTGTTGGAATATACAGAAAAACAAGAGTATTTTGTAGCAGTCCTTGGTGTTGCGGCAATCCAAGAAGGAAAAAGAAAGGTAAAGACAGATTGACTTTGCAAGAAAGGAGGATGATATGAAGCCGGAAGAAAAGTTGGAATTGATTAAAAAATGGCCATTAGGAGTCGGAGATCGTTTTACTTTTATTCCAACAGAAAAACAACAAAACGACCATAAATTTTTATCACTCGTGAAAGAAATAGAAAAAAGTAGAAGAGGTGATGTTTAATTCTAAATGGAGAAAATTAAATGGAACCAGAAGAAAAACTTGAACTGATTAAAGAAGCATTGAAAGATTGGAGGAATGGAAGTTTACATGAAACTTCTTGCCTTATTGCTATTGATGGAATAGTTAATGGTCTTGGAAAAATTACAAAAGAAGATATTGAATGGGGAAAGAAATCTATTAAAGAAATGGAAGAAAGATGAGAACTATGAGTGAAATAAATTGCGTAAACAGCGGGCATAGATTAAGTCCAGTTGCTTATCACTATGTAAATAAAAATACTATGGTGCCAATTGTAGTTTGTTATGATTGTAACTGTTTGTTACCACATAAAGATATAATAATTTCTGTAATCATAAAAACAAATCAAAAGTGAAGGAGATAAAATGCTCAACCCGGTATTTATAAAAGCTACAGACTTGAATGATACGTGGCATCAAGTTTTGTTTGCTCTTTTAGACAAGGGTAGAAGATTTAAAATAGACAAAGGAAGTTATGCAGGAGAAACTCGTCTTGAATTTGATTATTTAACTATTCAAATTACTCATCCTGGTGCAAGACCATTGGAACCGCAAATTCCTCAACATTTAGGAATTCCTAATCCTGTAGAACTAGGATATATTCTTGGAGACCATCCAAGTTTTAAAGGAAAACCATATATTGAATATCTGATGTCTCCAATTAAAGAAAAAGGAGAAGATTATACTTACGGAAGTCGGATATCTGGTTATGATTATTTAGTATGTGATATGGAAGAAAGAATAGATTGTCATTATGCTACATTGAATCAAATAGAGAAAATTATTTACACATTCAAAAATTTCGGTTACAGAAACAATCAAATGGTTTTGCAGATAGCGAGGCCGGAAGATTTGATGTTGGAAGACCCTCCTTGCTTACGTCACATTCAATGTCGAATACAAGACAACAAATTGCATTTCATGGTCTATTTTCGGAGTTGGGATATGTTCTCCGGCGCTCCTAGTAATCTTGCTGCTATACAAATTTTGAAAGAATACATGGGAGGAGAAATAGGAGTTGAAGACGGTGAAATTATAGCCGCATCTGCTGGAGCACATATCTATGGATATGTTGAAGAAATTGCTAAATTAAGAAGGGGTTATTAATAATGCTCTCTTTCCAATGTGCTAAATGCAAGAAACTTAGCAATAATATATTTGGTGGTCAATGCGTCATTGAAAAAGATGGTGTTCAACTTGAAGTTTGTGTAAAATGTTCTGAAAAACTTCAAAAGAAGGGTTGGAAAGAAATTTCCAGAGCTAGATGAGGTAAAAGAACTATGTCATATCCAAAAGAAAGTGAAAGAAAACCCTTCTTTGATAAATGCCCATATTGTGGAGCAAAAATTCATCCAACTTATTATCATAGTGAAGGAGGGATAGAAATAACAAGAATGTTTTTATGTGGAACTGTGCAAAAACGAAAACAAGAATATTTTGATTCAAAGTGGACTTCAACTTGTAGGGAACAAGGCTATAATGGAGTAATGTAATCAATGCCAAAAATAACTTGTAATGAATGCAGGAAAAATGTAGTTAAAGACCTAGAATACCCAGCTTGGCTTTCACTTATGAATTTCCTTTCATTTCTTTATTATGAAGAACAGATTACTAAATTAACTTATGAAACTATGCAAAACGATTTGATGATGTTAAAACCATGGAGAACTTCACAAGAAGAAGAGTTGGAAGGCATCGTAGAAAATCTTGAAAAGAGAGATATTACTATTGAGGATGTAATTAAAAAACTAAAGAGAGATTATTACAATGAAGAAGATTAATCCTGTTGTTATTGATAAAGTGAAAAGTTTTTTAGATTATGATGGTTATGCCTTCTTTCTTATGTGCAAAGAAGAATATCGAACCGTATCACCAACTTGGGTAGAAGGCAAAGGTAGGAATAAAACTACTCATTCAGTACAACTTAGAGAAGGTATGGAAGTAAAAAACTTCATGCGTGGTCTTGGTCTTTTGAACGATTGGACAGATAAAGATTTTGACAAAGGATGGATAAAAGCCATTGAAATAATCTTGGAAGACATGGATAAAGAACCGATACCAGAAAATTTGATGCCAAAAGAAAAAATACAAAAAACTTTGCCGAAGATAATTAAAATTGAAGACAGGATGGATGATTAAACTCTTAACTTAAGGAGAATTATTAATGTCTTTTCAATGCGAACGCTGTGGAAAAACTATTGACAAAATTACTTACAAAATTGTCAAGGCAGAACCAAAAGAAGTCAAAGGATTGTGTTCATATTGTGAAATGACGATAGATGTCAGAAAAAACCTTCTTTTGGGTGCAAACCTATATAGATACCTTTATAATAATGAATAAACCTCATTTCAATAAACTATCTAATGCTGAATTGGAACGTCTTGCTTGTCTCGCTGAAGAATGCGGAGAAGTAATTCAAATGGTGAATAAGACAATAAGACACGGTTTTGATAATTCTCATCTAAAATATGGTAATAAAACTTGCAGAGAATTGTTAGAACAAGAAATTGCTGACCTATTTGTAATTTTTGAATTGATGAATGGAAATGAAGATTTCGATGAAGATCGTTTGTATGAATGTAAAATGTTTAAGAAAAGTAAAATAAACAAAAGTCTTAGATATAATGAGGTTTCATAATGTCTTTAAAACAAGTTTACAATATTGTAGAATCAATCGCAGCAACTCCCTCTTTGAATGAAAAAGAAAGAATTATTCAGAATTCCTTAGATATTCCATACTTCAGAAAAGTAGCCTATTATGCTCTAAATACTTTGATGAAATATAAAATCACAGAAGTTAAATATGCTGGTTCAATGATAGCAGAAGATGAAGATAAGGCAACTAATAATATCTTTGAATTTCTTTATTTTCTTTCAAATAAGTCTGGTGCTACGGATGAAGATAGGCAAAAGTTATCATTCATGTCGTCTTTAGACCAGCCAACTAATGTTATTGTAAATAGAATATTGAAAGGAGATTTGCGTTGTGGCGCTAGTATTAAATTGTTCAGAAAATATATTCCAGAAATTCCTATTCACGAACCAATGCTCTGTGGTAAAGACTTCAATAAATTTATGAAATTGGCAGGTTCTTTTGATAATGTAGTAACTTCAATTAAGTTAGATGGCGTCAGAGTTTGGTGTATCGTTACAGAATCAAATGTGAAGTATTTGTCACGTAACGGTAAAGAATATTCTAATTTTAATATATTTAATGAAGATTTAATTGAAATATGTAAAGAAATGGATTTGCCTTATCCAATCATATTGGATGGCGAAATAACTACCAAAGACAAGAAATTCCAGAAACTTTTGACTCAATTTAGAAGAATAACAGAAGTGGATGAAGATTCATTTGAATTGACATTGTTTGACATAGTTTTAAACAAACCATTTTATGAAAGGTATGAGAAATTAAAAGAACATTTCACTTTGGATTATGAAAAGATAAATAGAATTTCCTTATTGTATCATTCAACTAATTTTAATACAGAACAAAAGATATTTGATTTTTTGAATCAAGTTGCTAAAGAAGGAAAAGAAGGATTAGTTCTTAAAACCTTGAATGGTCCTTATGAATTCAAAAGGTCTAATCATTGGGTTAAGTTAAAGAAATTTTATGAAGAAGACTTGCCGGTTATTGGTTTTGAAATGGGAACTGGTAAATATTCTGATATGTTAGGCGCTTTAATATGTGATTATAATGGAGTAGAAGTAAAGGTTGGGTCTGGATTTACAGATGAAGAAAGGATTGAATTTTTGGAAAATATTCCAGAATTGATAGAAGTGAAATTCCAATCTCTTACAGAAGATAAATCACTTCGTTTCCCTATTTTCTTGAGGATAAGGGAGGATAAATAATGTGTGCTGCTCCTAAAGGTCAAATTCCTTGGAATAAGGGTAAAAAAGGTTATCATCTTACAGAGGAATCTCTAAAAAAGAGAAAAGAAAAAATAGGTGATTGGTCTGGCGAAAATAACCCAAACTATGGTAAACGTTGGTCAGATGAACAAAGAAGAATAGCAAGTGAATCTCATATTGGAATATCTCCTTCTGAAGAAACTAAAAAAAAGATTAGCATTACATTAACTGGAATTAAAAGAGGTCCTCAATCTGATGAACACAAACAGAAGAACAGAGAATCACATTTAGGAAAACCATCTCCAAATAAAGGCAAGACGGGAGAAAAAAGTGGTGTATGGAAAGGTGGTTATGGAGAAGTTCCTTTGTATGATACTCATATTTATCATATACAACCAATAGAAGAATGCAGAAGAAATAAAGAAGACCCAAATATATTAGAAGTAAAATGTACTTATTGTGGTAAATGGTTTGTACCAACTCTTGAGACTGTATATGCAAGAAGAGTTGGAATTAATTGTAATGATAGAAATAGATTTTATTGTTCTAAAGAATGCAAATCAAATTGTCCGATCTATAATCAGCGAAAATATCCTAAAGGTTTTAAAGAAGCAACATCTAGAGAAGTTCAACCAGAATTAAGACAAATGCGTTTTGCTTTGGATAACTATACATGTCAAAAATGTGAACAACATGGCGGTTCACTTCATTGTCATCATTATGAAGGTATTTGGATTAATCCTATAGAATCTGCTGACTTGGATATGTGTGTGACTTTATGTGTTGATTGTCATATGGAGGCTCATGAAGAAATCGGGTGTAGAAGAATAGATTTAAGAAATAAATGTCATTAATGGTGGACAAATAATGTTAATAACCAAAGAATGGATAGACAAAGTTTGTCCTAAACATGGCAGGACTTCTTGCAGTGATGAGAAGATATATAATGGTTTTGGCGGGTGGAATGGAAAATACGATGCGGATACTGGCGCTAAAATAATCAAATATCCTAGATGCAATAGGTGCTATTTATTGGATAATCTTGGAATGGATACTGAAAACTTGGAATTTAAGATATATACTGAAACTACTCTTTCATATAAAATTAAGAATTAAATAGATAGGATAGAAGGAGTTGAAAAATAGTATTATGTGGATTGATGATATTATAGAAAAACGTCCAGATTTAAGAATTGGAACAAATTATTTTAAAGATGCTATTTTCTTTAAGCTACCTTCTGATATTATTACTGAAAAAGACATAAATAAAGTACATTTAGAATTAAAAGATTATTGTAAAAAGAATTCTAAAATAGACCAACCTTTAAATATTCCAACTGACAAAATAATATCTTATTATGATTTATCTATACCTCCATATAATAATACAATTTATTATTTTAATTTTGATAATAAATTAATGGTTTATTGGATAATTAAATTCGATTCCATATTTTATAATGATATAGATTATTATGGATATATTTTCTCTCCATTTATAGTAAAAAATAATAATGTTTTACCTTGGGTTAATTATAATCCATTATCTAATATTGATGATATATACCCTAAGAAAACTGGTTATAGAATAGATTTTTTACAAAACAAAATGGATTTTTCTGTAAATGTTGGTCATATTGAATTGAAATATTTTCAGACTGGTTCTCATGTTATATGTGATGAAGAAACCGATATAAATAAATATACTTTTGTTTCTAATTTATTAAAAATAAACTCTTTATTAAATTGTGTTAATGTAGTGAAAATAAAGAATAATCATTCAACAAAATTACAAAAAACTAGAATTAAAAAAGGAAAATTACCATTACAATCTTATTATACTTTACAACTTAAAGGAGTTTCTAAAAAATATGAAAATTTAATGACTGGTTTAGACCCTCAATGGACAAATCGAATTCATCTTTGTAGAGGGCATTTTAAAAGATATACTGAAGACAATCCACTATTTGGGAAATATACTGGATTGTGGTGGTGGCAACCTGCGGTTAGAGGGAAGAATAAAAAGGGTATCATTTTCAAAGATTATGAACTAGTCTAAGGAGACATTAATGGAATTAAGTGAAAAATGGGATACAATCGAAAAATATTTAATCGAAACTCGCTATGCTTTAAGAAATAAAGACGGAGAACCGTTAGAACACAATTATTATGATGTTCTAAATAGAATTTCTAGTCATTTAGATTATTTAGAAACAACAGAAGATAAACCTTCAAAATTTTTTGATATTGAATCTATTAAAAAAGCATTATATAATAAATATATAATTCCAGCTTCCCCTTGTCTTATCTCTTTTGGAAATAATTCAACTAGAAGAAAAGGGTACTTTTCTTGCTTTCCATTAGGAAAAGTACCTGATGAAATGGAAGGAATAAACGAATGGTGTTATAAAATGGAAAGTATTTATAAATGTGGCGGCGGTGCAGGAATTGATATCTCTGGTTTAAGAAAAAAAGGCTCCCCTGTTGATGGAGGTCAAGGGGTTGCTTCTGGTCCTTGTGGTTTTTTACCCAGATTTGATGCGATAACAAGCACCACTAATCAAGGAGGGAGAAGAAGGGGCGCTCTGTTAGTTCAATTGGATTGGAACCATCCAGATATTATCGATTTTATTAATTCTAAATATGTTGCTTCTAAAGTAGCTTATTTTCTTTCTACATTACCACCTGAAATAAAACCACATCAAAATCCAATATTAAGTAATATGAATATTTCGGTAAATGTTGATGATGATTTTTTTAAAAATGAAAAATTATTGAATTTAATAATTAATAATATGTGGGAAACTGGAGACCCAGGATTATTATTTATTAACAATATGATTAAAAATAGTCCATTTAAAGAGGAAGCCAGATTTTCGAACCCTTGCGGGGAGTATCTAAGTCCAGAAAATTTAGCTTGTAATTTAATTACAATAAATGTTGCTAAGTTAGCAAATGAATCTATTGTAAATCCAGATTTAGATAATTATGAATTTGATAATGATAAATTTTTATCTGAAATTCAAAAATATGCTGAATTAGCTTGTAGGTTTGGTAATTTTCTTATAACTTTAGATGAAGGTTATCCAGTTGAAGAAATAAGAATTCAAACTCAAAAATTTAGACCAGTAGGAGTAGGCATGAGCGGTTTTCATACTGCTCTTATTTTATCTACTAAAGCAGAAGTCCCTTATGGAAGTGAAGAGGCTTGTAAGATTGCTAAAAATGTACAAGCTAACTTGACTTATGGAACTTTGATTGCTTCTGCTAATCTGTCATTTGAAAATGAAATAAGTTATCAAGGAGATATTGATTATTGGAAAACACATATAAATAATTTAGAAAAACATAATTTAGATGTTTCTCTTTTAAGAAAATGTATTAAAAAATATGGGGGTTTTTATAATTGTATTACGACTAGTCAACCACCTACGGGAAGTGTTTCACAACTATTAAGAAATGTTGACACTGGAATAGAGCCATTTTCTCATTATGAAACGACAAGAAGAGTGAGAGATTTTGAAGTTGGATGGAAAGAATTTACATTATATCCAGAAGCACTTTATCCTTTTTTATCTGAACCAACAATGAAAGAAAAATTAGAATCACAAACTTCAATGAATATTTCATCAAAAGGGCAATTACAAATGCTTTCTGCCTTTCAAGAATATATCCATACAGGAGTAAGCAAGACGGTTAATGTTCCGTATGAAACTTCTAAGGAGCAAATAAAAGAAATTATTCTAGACGCTTCTAAATTAAAATTAAAAGGATTTACAATATTCAGAGATAAATGTAGAGAAGGAGTTATAAGCCAAACTGTTCTTCAAAATAAATATGAAGAAAAAGATGAATTAGAACTTTCACCAATGAGGCAAGGAACGATTTTTGAAGTATCTGGCCCTGTTACAGCTTATGTAACAGTTAGTAGAGATAAACTATCTCGTCCTAGAGAAGTTTTTGTTCAAGTTGGGCCAGCAGGGACTATGTTAAATTCAATGCTTAGTGCTTTTGGTAGGGTTATTTCAGTAGCATTAAGAGAAAATCCAGAATTGATAGATAGGTTTATATATACTTTAAAATGTATAGAATCTAGCGAATTGTACAATTGTATTGATGATTCTATGCAATTGCATTTAAGAAGTAATAGTTTGCCTGCTATTCTTTCTCAAATATTTGAATATATGAAAGGTGAAGGAATGAGCCAAGAAGTTTCATTAGGAGATATATGTCCAAGTTGTGGAAAACTTTCTTTATTTCGTAAAGGTGGTTGTAAAAGTTGTGATTTTTGTGGTTTTACAAATTGTTAAATAAGATGTAGATAGTTAAATCACATTAAGGAAATCAATTATGCATCAAGAAGACTTTAAAACCATGGATGACAAAAATCGAAAATCAATCATCGGACAAGTCAAGAAATACAAAAACACATTGGTCTTGTTTTCTTTCGAAGTTTGCGAACTGCTTGATTGGGTTGACGGAGAAGACGACTATTATTGGGTGGTAAACACCAACAGGGAAATAATCTGGAGTAGTTGTGTTGGCGGTTTCATTCCATTGATAGAATATCTTCCTAAAAATCTGTATGACGGCTTGAAGAAAACTTGGGATTACAATGATTCTTTTAAGTGGGATGGTGGTGAAAGACTTAAACAAATAAAAGCCAATGGTTGGGTTGATGAAGAATACAGAAGCAGGATTAATGAAGAATATGAAAATAGTGTTTTAAAAGAGATATTTAATAAGGAGGGATAGATGAAAGGTTTGTGGAATAAAATAAAAAATTCAATTCCAATTAAGGTAATTAAAAAAGAAAATCTGAAATCAATATGCGATGAAGTTGATAAACAAATTAAAAGAAATTATAATTTGCAATATGATAATGAACAATCAATAAAAAGAATCAAATTGCTTGAAGAAAAGATAATTCCAGCAATGCCTATGATTTATGGTTTAAAATCACAATTGGATTATAAAGACAGATTGCTTTATTTCACCGTCACATTAGATTCTGAAATATTTTATCGAATGCCACAAGTAAATGGAGGTATTGATTATATTGCAGATTACATTTGCCATTCAATCAGAAGAGAATTGTCCATGATAAATATTTCCAGATTGCCTGATTATTGCAGAAAAATAAAAAGGGATAGATATGACCAGAAAGAAATCAAAGCAAACCTCTACACAAGCGGTAAAATTGAAGAAAGATGATTTGTTAGATGAATTATTAAATTCTTTGGATGACAAACATTGGGAAACTATATGCAAATTATTAGGAAGGGAAATATCTGAATCAAAGACGACTAGGAAGAACTTGCTTGGCAAACTATTTAAAAAGACCATAAAAGTTTCTTCTAGAAAGGGACGTGGACGCGATTTACAGAATTGGGTAGCAGAGCAGATAAGTATTTTGACTGACACTCCTTGGGGAAAGGATGAAGAAATAACGAGTCGGGAGATGGGGCAGAGCGGCGACGATGTGAGAATTTCGCCTAGAATAAGACGATTATTTAATTTTTGTGTGGAGTGTAAGAATTGCGAGACATGGAATCTTGGCGCATTTGTAGAACAAAGCAAGAGGAATTGTTTACAAGATTCTAATTGGATAGTATTTCTTAAAAAGAATGGTATGGAAGAATTAGCTGTCTTGGATGCTAGAGCCTTCTTTTCTATAATGAAAAAGGTCATTGCAAAATGAGCAAACTTCTTTTTCTTCATATTAAAAGTTGCGAAGAATGTCCTTATTTAGAAGATTATGATAGAAATTCTGTATATTGTGGTCATCCAGAATCGCCAAGATATTCTGAAGCAATCATAAACAATGTTTATAAATTTCCAAATTGGTGTCCATTAACAAACAACGAACCGCATGATGTGGATGATATGTATAAGGACTAGAAATGACAAGAGAATATGAATTAGAAATAGTTAAAGATGGAAAAGTGGTTCGTATAATAGAAGAATCCAACCATGATTCACAACGCATTAGAGAAATGGAATGGGATGGTCATAAATTTGACATGACTGAATTATATAAAAAAGTAAAAAAGAAAAATGAATAGGTGTTAAAATGTCTAGACAGTTTCTTTTTTCTGTAACTAAAGATGATTTGGAAGTTCAGACCTTTAGATGTGGTGGGCATGGTGGTCAAAAGGTCAACAAAACTTCCAGCGGAGTAAGGATAATCCACAAAGAATCTGGCGCGGTTGGTGAATCAAGAGAGGAAAGAAGTCAGTGGCAAAACAAGAAAATAGCCTTGAGAAGATTAGCAGAACATCCCAAATTCAAAGTATGGCTTAACAAGAAATATTATGAATTGAAAATAGGAAAAACTATTGATCAAATTGTGGATGAAATGATGGATTTGAGTAATATTAAAATGGAAGTTAGGGACGAAAAAGGAAGGTGGGTTATCTATGAGGAGAAAGAAGATGCCACGACTCTATTGTCTTAAATGCAAATCGGAATGGAAGTCAACCAACCCATTGTCAACTTGTGAATTTTGTGGAACTAAAGGGCACCTCTTGGAAGAGAATGCCCCTTTTGAGAAATCATTTGGTGAAAACACAAAAGATGCCATTAAAATAACTAAGAATTATTTAAATCAAAGATAAATAAATGACCATCAATTCAGCAGAACTTTCATATTTTCAAAGTCATCAGAAGACAGTACTAGAATTGCATGAATCAGTTAATGCTATCATAGGCATTAGCGATAGTGGAAAATCAGCAATAAAAAGAGCAATAAAATGGAATGTTGAGAATAGACCAAGTGGTGAAGAATTCAAATCTGATTTCGCCCCAGATGAAGAAACTAGAGTTTCATTATTTGTAGAAACAGAAGTTAGAAGAGGTCGCTCTAAAGACTCCAATTATTATTGGATGGATGGAATAAGATATGAAGCATTTGGTCAAGATGTACCACAACCGATAAAAGATAAATTGAATCTAGGTAGTCTCAATATTCAAAATCAGTTTGACCCACCTTTCCTTCTTTCAGAATCCCCAGGCGCAGTTGCTAGATACCTTAATCAAGTAGTTGATTTAGATGACATAGATGAATCAATAAAAAATGTCAATACCCTTTTGAAAAAGACAGAAGGACAATTATCTAACAATAAAGAAAGATTGGAGAAACTTGATTCTGAAATTTTAACTTATCCAGATTTCAATAAGTTAGATAAACTTATTATTGAAGCTGAAAAACTAAACAAGACGCTGCAAGAAAATAAATATACTTCACAACTTCTTCTACAAACCATATCTGAAATAAAAGAATCTCAGAAAATACTTGATTCCATAATAATTCCAAAAATTGACATTGGAGAAATTGAATTTCTTTTAAAATCATATGAAGAAAAATCTGATGTTGTAAATAAATTAGAATTTACTATAAACAAGGTTAATGAATCAGAAAAAATAATAAAATTAATTAACATACCAAATATAAATGTTTTAGAATTAGAAAAAATTATTGATGAATATGAATTCTTGAATCAAAAAATTAAAGGGCTTCAATCTTTAATCAGAACAATTGATGATATTGAAAAAACCATACTTGAGACTGGAAAGGAGATAATTGAATGGGGGAAGAAATTACAGGAACAGATGGGGGATCGTTGCAAACTGTGCGGACAATCGGTGTCGCAGCACTCTCTATTATTGGAAAGTGCTCATGGTGTGGCAAGGAGAAAGAAGAAGGAGATAAATGGGTGACATGGTGTTGCAAAGGGCATTGCTATTTGGGGAATAGAGAACTTAAAAAACAGAAAGAAAAAGAAGAAGAAAGATTAAGACCTAAACCTAAACGTCATTGTCTTATGTGTGGTAAGAAAGATATTGAAGAATGGTTTTGTCCAATTTGCAAACCAATTAAGAACAATTTAAGTAGTATTTATGCAGATGAAGCATTGGGGATTGCAAGTTTTGGTTTTTCGATTGTCGAAATGAACCGGGAATGGGGAAGTGGGAATAAACTATAAAAAGGAATAAATATGAAATTTTATGTTAAAGAACATGATGAAAAAGTAGATGCGATTACCATTCCCAATTCTCAAGAAGATGACCCATATTGGTTTGCACATGAAGCAGCTAAATATTTTTACCAAGAATGTGATGGTTGGGAAGTTGAATGGCCATTAACCTTTATTGTTTTAAAAGATAGCAAAGAGTATGAATTTGAAATTGACTTAGATTTTGAACCTACTTTTTATGTTATGGAGAAAAATTAAATGGAAAATCTTGAAGAAATTTTGAAAGACGAAGATGACGAAATCCAAGAAGAACTTTCTGTAATTCTTACTAAAAAAGGGAAGGTCTATTTCATAACACCAGAGACCACCAAAGATGGCATTAACAACACAGCCAAACTCATAGCCCACTTGATTATAAATTGGGCGCATGGCATAGGGGAAAAATTAGGCTCCTTTGAAAATTCTTCTATTGTAGTCCCGACCTTGGAACTCGGGCTGCCAAAAAAATTCAAGTAGAGGTACTTTTCTATTGCGCGACCAGCCTAAAAATTCTATAATAAAGGAAGAGTGGTTAGGAGTAAAATATGGACAAAAAGAAAATTGCAGAAATAATGTTTGAAGGGGAAAGAGCTAAAATAGCTTTAGAAGGTTCTCTTTTTGATACTGGAGTTCCATTTGAAGAACTTGGATTTGATGATTATGATTGTTCTTTAGAACTTTTTGATGTTGATGATGAATATTGTTTATCAGTAGAAGCACAAAAACTTATTTACGATGCAGGCTTTATAAAAGTCTATATGAACCATAAAAATAAGTGGGAAACACATTATACTTTTCTTTCTGCTCCATTTGAAGAAGTTGAAGGCTGGAGAGTAAGTTATCCATCTAAAAGAGGAAAAGAAGAGAAAGGTATTTGGGTAGAAAAGATAGTAGATGGTTGGCCAAAAGATTGGTTAGAAACAGGATATGTAATTGTAAAAAGTTAAATAAAATGATGGGTTGGCGTATAAAACTCAAGAATGGCTACGAATATGATGTCACTTCAAGAAAATGGCGTCATTGGCTTTGTTATATGGGTCGTGCTGGAGTTTCTTCTGCAATCAAAAGACAGATGAGAAAAAGGTTAAGAAGATTGAATAGGAAAATTTGCAGGAAGGAAATATGATTTTTTGCGCGGATATTCACGCAAGGTATTCAAGGCCGAAAGCAAGAAAAGACAATTATCTTGAAACACAAGATAGGAAATTAAGATTTCTTTGCCAATTGGCTCAAGAATCTCCTCCTTGGTTAATTTCAGGAGACTTGCTTGACAAAGCCAATTCTAACCAATGGCTTGAACAATACTTGATAAGTCTTTTCAAAGAATATAAAATTAGACCAGTAATATGTTTAGGTCAACATGATTTGGTAAATCACAGTATGGAATTGTTTGATAACAGCAGTATTTCAGTTCTTCTCGCTGCCGAAGTGATTAGAATTGTCAAAGAAGGAAAAACGTTTTTTACCGATGATTATTGTATATACGGAGCATCTTATGGGGAAGAACCAAATTTAGGCGTTACAATAAATGGCAAAAAGAATATCCTCCTTTGGCATAAGATGGTAGTACAAGACGATCCATTATGGGTCAATCAATCTGCCGATACTGGCGAAAAGATTCTAAGAAAATATAAACAATTTGATATTATTTGCACAGGAGACAATCACAACACCTTTGTTTGTCAAAGCAAGAATCGTTTTCTTGTGAACAGTGGAAGTATGATGCGTTTAAAAACCAATCAGAAAGATCATAAGCCTTGCGTTTTCAGATGGGATAAAGGTAATTTAGAACAAATCTTTTTACCTATAGAAGAAGACGTTTTTGACGACAGCCATATACTTGAAAAAGAAGAAAAAGAAAATAGATTAGATGGATTTATAACTAAATTGAACGAAATACGCCCAGAACTTAATGAAAATTCATCTGTTTCATTTAAAGGGAATTTGAAGAATTTCTTTCAAGTAAATAAAGACATGAGAGATGTGGAAGAAATCACATGGAGATGTGTACCAAAAGGATAGGAAATGAGAAATATAACAACTTTTTATGGAGAGCCTATTGATTTTTGGATTGAATTAAAAAGACAATCAGAAAAAATGAATTTTTGCCATTTAATAAAGGAAATTGCAGAATTAAGGTCTAAAGTTAATTTCTATGAATCAAGGATAAAGGAATTGTCAAAATTTATGGAAATTAAAGGAATAAACAAATGATTGTAACTTCATTTAGGACTGAAAAAATTCATTATAGAAATATAGAAGAATTAAATAGAAAATTAGCAAAACTTGAAGCAAAACAAATAATTAGAATTGAAAGTTGTCTTCCAGAAGAAACAAATACAAACGTCTATTGTGTTGAATTATTTCTTGAATATTATTATGGAGGAACTGCATTTTGACCCAACTATACGAACAAGATATCTTTAAAATTAAAGAAACCTATGATGAAAGAATAAACAAAAAAGCCAGGGCCGAAGGGGAACTTACGGCCCAAACAAAAAGATTGAATGAGGAATTCAATTGCAAGGATTTAAAAGAAGCAAATGAATTTTTGGAAGAACTTCAAGAAGAAAGAGATGAAATTAAAGTTAAACTTGAACATAAAGTGAAAGAAGCTAAGGAATTGTTAGGAGAATAAATGATAACTGTATCAATTTCTATAAATGGCCAGCCTATCTATACGAGGTCTGCGGTTAATGTTACAGAAGAGGCTGGTGGTAAATATGGAAAAGGCAAACAAGTTTATCGAATGGACACTGGTGAAATTTTAATAAACCATAAAACAGAAGATGGTGCAATCAAACTTGCTTGTCGGATGTTAGAAACAATTAAAGAAGTATGAAATTCACAATATCTAAAATAATTTGCGATTGCGGCAATGAAATTTTCTGGGAACCAATGGAATTTGAAGATGGCGACTGGATTCTTATTTGTTGTGATAAATGCAATAAAGATGAAGGTTATTACATAGACTTAGTTTATGACTTTGGGAATAGAGATGGACTTAGAAAACCTGAAAATCCAAATTGAACAGAAACGTGGACGTTTTCAACAATTACAATCTGATAAAAAAGAAACCGAATTGAATATTTTCACTCTAGAAGAAGAAAGAAACCGAATTGAAAAGTCAAGAAACATAATAAACATAGTCGCCAAACAGACTCAAGAACAGTTTTCTTTGAAAATATCAGACTTGGTAAGTTCTGCCTTAGAATCAGTTTTTGATAATCCATACACTTTCCACGCAGAATTTATAAATCGTCGCAACAGGACTGAATGTGATTTATATTTTATGAGAGACGGTTATAGAAGAAGTCCTATGGATGCTTCTGGTGGGGGTGTAGTAAACGTGGCTTCATCGGCATTAAGAATTGGATTATTGATGTTATCCAGATATAGGAAAGTTTTGATTTTAGACGAACCAACAAAAGATTTGCATAGCAAGAAGTTGAAAAAAAGAATGTCTAATTTTTTAAAAGAAGTAACAAAAAAGGCGGGGATTCAGCTTTTGGTATTTTCAGGCGATGAAGATGCAGAACTGATTTCTGGTGCAAATAAAGTATTTGTAGTTACACAAGAAGATGGCATATCCAATGTTGAGGAAATGGAAATATAAAAAAGGAGGAACAATTATGAATCAAGTGGATTGGTCTGAGGAATGGGAAAAAGAAGTTCAATATCGACATTTCTACAATCGTAAGGCAGAAAGACCTAAAGGAGCAATAACATTTGCCTATCTTGTTGACAAAGAAAATAGGCAGATGCAGTTGGGTATTTCCTTTTGCAGCAAGAAGGATTATTTCAGCAAGAAGACTGGCAGAATTGGCTCTAAGACTTGTGAAGGCGCTTTGGCTCGTCTAAAAAGAGAACCGTTGATTATTGATATGGTTTATCTTGGTGACAAACCATTAATTAAAAGAACATTAAATGATTTGGTCGGATGGATTTTTAGTTCTTATAATCCTAGAATCAAATGGTTTCTTGTGAAATTAAACAATAATCCTTCTTGGTTTGCTTCTGTTCCAGAAGAAGATACCCCCTTTGATTGGTGGGATTGGAATTAAATGTCTAAGTTTAATATATACAATTATCTTTTAGAAGATAGTAAAGGGCCTTATGGGATCACTTTGCGTCAAAAGAAAACCAGAAGTGGTCATCCAAGGAGGTTGATTTATCGCCCAGACAAGATAGAAAGAATGAATTGGAACGGAGGCGCTTTGTTTCATACCGTCCCGACCCGTTGGCATCCAAGAACATTTGAAGAAGAATTTTTGCGTTATATTAGAAGGACTAAACAAACAAGGGTTATGAAAAAGAGTGGGGATAGAAATTTATCTAAAGAACAACAAGATTATATTGGTAGAAATTTCAATGTGATGATCAAAAAATGTTTAGAGTATGCAGATATGGATTTCTTGCATACTGTTTACAGATTTCATTTTTCATTAAGAAAAGATTTGTATTATGCTATTTGTAAATATGGAATAAGAGCAAGACAATTAATGGAATCGTTTCCATATCTTGCAATACGAATTTATACTGGTATTTATAAAGATGAAGCAAGAATTTGTGATGTTGAAAATGGGTTGAAATTAAAAAATATTTCTGATGAGATGCAAATTCCATTGATATTAAAGAAATTAAAACCGCAATCTGCTTTTTTCTATCATTACAGAAATGGAAATTCAATGGATTTGATTTCTATGTTATCAAATAAAACTTGGGAACAATTAAAACAAATTGTATCATTACAAGCGAGTGGCGGGGCTTCTATAGAATTCAAGAAGTGGTGCATCAAAAATGTAAATAATTTTACTGGTGTTGAAAATCTTAGAAATAGAATTCAAGATTTTGCTGATTGGTCAAGAACTATTGATTTTAATCAAAATATGTCGTTTAGGAGGGTTGAACAACTATCTAATGAATGGCATAGAGGTGGTGGAAGAGGGAGAAATTATACTTGGAATCCAGATGTGGAAGAAGATTTTTCCGTGAAATCTTGGTTTGATGAAACTATTATAGATGGATACAAATTCACTCCATTGGTTAGTAGGGAAGATTTAGTAAATGAAAGCGCAGAAATGGGACATTGCGTTGCAACCTATTGTAAAAAAGTTAGAGATGGCAGGTCTGGTATTTTTTCTGTGAGTAATGGCAAAAAATTAGCAACTTTGGAATTAATTAAAGAAACAAAATGGTCTGATGAGGGTTTTACTCCAGAATTAACTGGCAGTGTGAGATTAAATCAATTAAGAGGGCCAAAAAATATTGATGTAGAAAATGAAGTTAAAATGGCAACGTATAAATTTATAGGAATAATAAATAGCCATAATGAATTTAACGATTACAAAAAAGAAGCATTTGGATAGGAGAAAAATATGATTAATAAAGAACCAAATTATATCAAATGGTGTACTTTACCAAGAAATTACATTGTTGATGGTGATGTAGTTATAGGACAATGTGGCAGAAAATTAACTCAAAGTATGTTAAACAGAAATGAGTCAACCACCCTATAACTATTAAAAAGTTATGAACTTTAAGTTCGAGGTTGACCAGACTCAGCCAGAGTCGTAAGACTATCGGGCTACGTTAATTGAATCATGACACCTTGGGATGCGCGCCAGTCCCATGCTCTGTCGGCCAACATTAAACAGACATACAGGGTTGAAGTCAGTGTGTTGGTTGTAAAAAGTTCAATTAACTTTGTCGAGGCACACATCACCCTAGAAATAGGAGGCTCATTTTGAGCAAGGTATTTGTTTTAGATACTAATAAAAGACCGTTAAATATGGTTCATCCAGGAAGAGCAAGAAAATTGCTTTCTTCTAGTCAAGCTGCAATATTTAAAAGATATCCATTTACGATTATTTTGAAGAAAGAAGTTGGTGGTCCAATTAATCTGTTGAGGATTAAAATTGACCCAGGGAGTAGATTCACGGGGTTAGCATTGGTTGAAAATAAAGAAGTGGTCTTTGCTGCTGAAATTGAACATAGAGGACATAGAGTTAAGAAGTTGTTAGACTCAAAGAGAGTGAATCGCAAAAACCGTAGAAGGAGAAAGACTAGATATCGCCAAGCAAGATTTTTAAATAGGAGGAAACCAAAAGGTTGGATTCCACCGTCTTTAGAAAGCAGAGTTCAAAACATCAAAACTTGGGTAAGTCGTTTAAGCAGATTGGCACTAATAGATTCAATTTCTTTAGAATTAGTTAAATTTGATTTACAAAAACTACAAAATCCAGAAATTTCTGGCGTTGAATATCAACAAGGAGAATTATTTGGTTACGAAGTTAGAGAATATTTGTTAGAAAAATGGGGAAGAAAATGTGTCTATTGTGGATGTATAGATAAACCGTTGCAAATAGAGCACATAATTCCAAAATCTCGTGGCGGTTCAAATAGAATATCAAATTTAACCTTAGCTTGTGAAAAATGTAACCAAAAGAAGGGTAATCTTACCGCAGAAGAATTTGGTTTTCCTGATATTCAGAAACAAACGAAGAAATCACTAAGAGATGCGACAATAGTCAATGTGACAAGATGGAGATTATTTAACTTGTTGAAAAAATTTAATCTTCCATTAGAAATTGGAAGTGGAGGAAAAACCAAATTTAATAGGACTAATCAAAATTATCCTAAAACACATTGGATAGATGCTGCTTGTGTAGGAAAGTCTGGAGAGGAAATTAAAATGCCTTCTTGGATAAAACCTTTACATATCAAAGCGTTTGGTCACGGTTCTCGTCAAAAATGTAGGACGGATAAATATGGTTTTCCTAAATCTTATGTTTCTAAAGAGAAGTATTTTATGGGGTATCAAACTGGCGATATAGTAAAAGCAAATATTTTAAAAGGGAAATATAAAGGTTATTATATCGGAAGAATCGCTATTAGACACCAACCTAAATTCAGTTTGAATGGATTTAATGTTCATCCAAAATATTTAAAAATTATACAACATAACGATGGATATGGATATGGAATATTTGCTTTTTTGTTGAAAAGAATGAACAATGATTAAAATTGGTATGGATTTTGATGGGGTTGTCGCATCTACAAATGAACTTCTTTGTGATTTAATTTATGAAATTCTCGGAATGAAAGTAAAAACAGAGGATTTTACAGAATATGGGATTGATAAGTGTTTAAATCTGTCTCAAAAACAATGCCAAGAAATAATAAATGAATTAGGAACTGTTGAACAAACATGTAGATTAGAACCGATGTTTGGAGCAATAGAATTTCTTCAAGATTGGCATAAAATAGGACATGATATTCATATTATAACCACAAGAAAAAATGAAGAGCCATTGCATCTATTCTTTGAAAAATATTTACCAAATATTTGCGTCAATATTCATTCTGCAAATCCAAAAACAGAATCGATAAAGAAATTAAAAATTACACATTTCATCGATGACCATCCTGAAATTGTGCTGCAATTAGCAAACGAGGGAATTTGTCCCATAATCTATTCTCATCCATATAATTTAAATTTAGGAAGAAGATTGGAAAAACTTGTATTGAGAGTTTTTAGTTGGGACGATATGAGGAGAAATTTCATTGAAGGAAAATAAAAAAGAGATTAAATGTCCAATTTGCACTGGTCCAATGAAATATAAAGGAAAAATTGATGATGTTGGAAAAAGAAAATTGTGGCAATGCCCCTTTTGTAAAAATGTTGAGATAATTTATGAATGAATTAATCAAAGGGTAATTATGTTTAAAAAACAATACATAAAAGATGAAAATTGTAAACATACATTTCTTCGTTGTATGGATGGAAAATTTACTTGTGAAAAATGTGGTATTAGATGGTCTAATGAACAGTTAATTGAATGGGAAAGACAGGGTTGGCCCACTATTTTAAAGGAGAATCATGCCTAAGAAAACCGATTTAGAGAATATCAATGAAGAAAATTTAGATAAACCTAAAAAAGAAAACTATACAACAGAAGAACAATTTAAATTGTTTAAAACAGAATGCAAAAAATGGATAAAAGAATTTGGTCTTATTGGGTGGGATATAGCTTTTAAACACGATGGAGAAGAAAATGACAGGGGTTGGCTAGGGTGGTGCAGCACAAATTGTGTAGGTAGAAGCACCACAATAGGTCTTTGTAAAGATTGGGGGAAAACAGAAACTAATGATTATGAAGTCAAAAGAACAGCATTTCACGAAGTGTGTGAGTTGTTGATGAGCAGATTTGATACAATAGCTAGAACTAGAATTATTGGACCAGATGAAATTGATGAAGAAAGACATTCCATTATTAGAACTATGGAAAATGTAATCTGGGTAAAAGAACAAGTTGATGAAAGATAAATTAAGGAAAAATTTAAAATGATGCCTTGGAATACATCAATATTTGAAGAATGGTCAATTATCGGCATGAACCATTATGGACAAGGGACTTTGCGCTATCTTTTTGTGGCTATGGGTCATCCAAGTGGTGTATTTATTAAAGCAGAAGGGCCGGATGAAGATCAAGTTTTTGAAGTCTTAGCCAAACAAGTAAGGCAATTAGCTTGTTTTACAAATAAGGGTTAATATAAATTCTTTGAGCAGACTTACAATTAATTTAGTCTTATGTTATAATAAATAAAGAGGGAGAAAATTTATGAATATATTGGTGACTGGCGGGGCCGGATTTTTAGGAAGTTTCCTTGTTGGGAAATTATTAGACAAAGGGTATGAAATAACTGTTATTGACAACCTGATGTATAACCAATCATCGCTGTTACAATATTGTAATAACCCAAATTTTAAATTTGTTTGGGGCGATGTTAGAAACATAGATTTGGTAAGCACATATATTGATAGATGTGATTTTTTTCTTCCTTTAGCCAGCATTGTTGGAGCGCCAAGTTGTTCAAGAGACCCATTATCCTCTTGTGTGGATACTGCAATAACCCAATATAATTTATACGGGAAAAGTACAATTTATCCAATGACCAACAGCGGTTATGGGTGTAAAAGTGGCGAGATTCATTGCACAGAAGAAACTCCTTTACAGCCTATATCAGAATATGGTTTACAAAAAGTTGAAGTGGAAAAATATTTATTTGATCACAATCTAAACACAATTTCTTTGCGTCTTGCTACTGTATTTGGAGTAAGTCCAAGAATGAGAACTGACCTTTTGGTTAATTACACTGTCAATGAATGCGTTACTAAAAAAGTAATCTTATTACCAGAAGATGTTATGAACAATAATCGAAACTTTGTTCATGTTTTGGATGTGGCAGATTGTTTTATTCATTGTATAAATAATTTTGATGATATGAAAGGACAACCATATAATTTAGGAAATGATAATTTGAATATGACACTAGGAGAAATGACATATCAAATTGCTGAAAATTTAGGAAGTGAAGTAGTTATTTCTCACCATTACAAAGACCAAGACAAAAGGAATTATGTAGTCAGTAATGAGAAATTAAGAAAGGCAGGATTTGAAGCTAAACGAACTATTTTAGAAGAATTGCCAAACTTAATTGAAGTGTGTTGTATGATCCAAATGATGAATTATGGGAGAAATCAATTTAAAAATGCTTAATGTGGTGTGGTAAGGTGCGGTTGGGTGAGGTATGGTATGGTCAGGTATGGTCTGGTAAGGTTAGGTGGGGTCGTGTAGGGTGAGGTTTGGTAAGGTATGGTAAGGGTTTGGTTGTCATTTTCCAATTAAATCTTATTGGAAAATGACAACAATTTTGAATATAAAAACTGAATTTAGGAATGCTTAATATGCAAATACCAAATACATTAATTCTTTGTGGTGGTCTTGGTGAAAGACTAAGACCTCTTACTGATAATCATCAGAAATGTATGTTGCCAGTACAAGGAAGACCATTTCTTGAATATACAGTAGATAAAATTAAACAGTTAGAATTAAACCCACCAATTTTCTGTTGTGGACACAAGGTTGATGAAGTAATCAACCATTTTGGAAAAGATACAAATGGATATAAATTTTCATATCGTGCTGATATAAATACTGGTGCAAGGATTAAAGAAGCATTATCTTTAATTCATTCAGAACATTTCATTGTCTTTAATGGAGATTCATATTGCAATATAGATTATAATTACTTTTGGTATATATATAAGGAATTTGTTAATCTTAATGATGATTGTTGTAAAATATTGGTACATAAAAAGAATTCATTATTAGCTTCATATATTCAAACTTCTATATATGGTTCTTATGGTGCTGGTATTTATTTTTTTAAGAAATCTTATATAGAAAGTTTAGAATGGAATAATAACCTTTCTATAGAAGATGACATCATACCAAATTGCAAGAAGATTTATACTTGTGATACTCCAGAAGAATTTTTTGTAATTGATATTGGGACTAAAGAAAATTATGAGATAGTGAATGATAAGGAGAATAAATATGGAAGGTTTCTTGCCGACGCAAATAAACGGATTGTTAAGTAAGCCACTAAAAGTGATTCCAGATTTTAGAGGAGAATTTCAAAAAATTAGTTTAAACAGTCCTTTTGTAGAACAAGATATTGCCACCTCAGTTAATGGAGTTTTGAGAGGATTGCATTATGTAACACAAGGCTATAGAATTTTCACCCCTGTCTTTGGAAAATTATACTGTGTATTCTTAGATGTTCGGGAGGAGTCCGAAACGCAATATGATTGGTTCCCAATAACAATAAACGATAGCAACAGACAAAGTTTTTTGATTTCTCCTTATGTAGCTTGTGGCTATCTAGTACTTTCTAAGACTGCTGTTGTAAATTATGAACTCGAATTCAAATACGATGAATCTAAACAAAGAACGATACGTTTTGATGATGAAAGATTTGATATATATTGGCCGGGGAATAAAAAGAATTACATACTTTCAGAGCGTGATTATTTTGTAGATGAAAAGAGGATAAGGTAAAAAGATGTCATGTTATGATTGTGGGTTGCCTTATGAAGAAATGCATGATTTTTTAATTCCAAGAGAAATCTGGATTAAAATATCTCCTACTGAGAATGACGGAAGTATCTTATGTGCTAATTGTATTGTAAAAAGACTTGAAAAAGGAGGTTTTAAAGATATTCCTGGGGCTTATATGTCTGGCCCAATAAAATCTGTTTCAGAAGAAACAATGGATATGATTTTACAATTAGAAACAATAAAAAGACAATTTAAAAGATTGTATTCCATGAACAATTTGAAAGGGGCTTTAATGTACAGTGTAGAAGAGGAAGCAGTCAAATGATAATTAGTAGAACTCCTTATCGCATCAGCTTTCTCGGGGGGGGGTCAGATCACGATGGATGGTTTTCTCTTCATGGTGGTTGCGTTCTATCTACTACAATAAATAAATATTGTTATATATTAACAAAACCCATAATTAACTTTTTTGGCTATAATTATAAAATAGTTTATAGAAAAATAGAAAATGTAAACACTATTGATGAAATTGAACATACCACAGCAAAAGCATGTCTTAAATTTTCTGGCATTAAGATTCCTCTAGAGGTGCATCATAGTGGAGATGCGCCAGCCAGGTCTGGAATGGCCTCTTCAAGTGCTTATGCAGTCGGATTGTTAAATGCTCTATATGCAATGGAAGGAAGATATGTTTCAAAAGAGCAATTGGCAAAAGATGCTATCTATGTAGAAAGAATTATGTTAGAAGAGACAGGAGGGCTTCAAGACCAAATTGCAGTATCCATGGGGGGTTTTAATAAAATAGAATTCCTAAGTAATGGTTTATATCATGTATCACCAATACCTATAAGCGACAAAAGGTTAGAAGAATTTCAAAATCATTTACTTTTGTTTTATTTAAATACTCCTAGAACTGCATCTGACATAGCAAAAACTTTTGTTCCAGATATAGATAGTAAACGTAGACAACTTAGGATTTCTCATGCTTTAGTTGATGAAGGTATAAATATTTTATGTTCTGAACAAGATATAAGGCTGTTTGGTGAACTATTACATGAATATTGGATGGAGAAAAGATCGCTTAGTTCAGTAGTATCTAACAACACAATAGATGAAATTTATCAAAAAGCCTTGGATAATGGCTCTCTTGGTGGTAAACTTTTAGGAGCAGGAGGCGGAGGCTTTCTATTGTTGTTTGCGGAACCAGATAAACATAATAAAATTATAGAAGGTTTTAGCGACTTGCTTCATGTTCCGTTTAAGTTTGAAAAAACAGGCACAACAATTATCTTTAAAGGATAATTAAATGCTCCGAGACCTAGCAATAGTAATACCAACATACAACCGTTCCGCTTTGCTGAACAGAGCATTGTCATTTTATGAAAGAAGCAAATTTACTGGATGTATTTATGTGATCGATGGTTCTGATAAAGAAAATGCAAAATTAAACAAAGAACATATAGATAATAAAAATCTAAGAATAAAGTATTTTTATAACCAAGAAAGCACCAATGAAGTTATAAGAATGTCAAGAATCAATCATACCATAATAGAAAAATATGTCACTTTTGCTGGTGACGACGATTTTCAACTTCCTTTAGGTTTGGCACATTGTGTTCATTTTCTAAATAACAATAAAGATTATGATGTTTGTTTTGGGATTAAATTCAACTTTATAATGGAAAATGACAGACCTAAAATGAATGGATTAAATCTAGGTCATGATTGGGATTACAACAGTCCGTCACAAAGATTTCTTGAATACATGATGACAGGAAATTCAACTAATTATTCTGTCCATAGAAGATTTATATGGGATAGACTTTTTGACAATATAGATATACCAATTAGATATATAGGTACAGAATTAGTTATGTGTTCAACCACTGCCATCTTATCCAGAATAAAAAGATTAAATAGAATAGTCACTTTATATGAAGATAGCGGCTTAAGTTGGCCTCATGAAAAATGCGATACTGGATGTGATTTGCCACCTATGTTTCAATTGGTTCATTCTTATGAATGGATAGAATCAGTAGAAAAATTTAGAAATTATATAGTTGATTTATTGATGAAAACAGAAAATTTATCAAAATATGATGCAACGCATATATTTAATAAGGGGTTTGCATTTAGATTGTATTCAATGTTAGAAGGCCAATTTTGTTATAAATATGGGAAAGAATTTACAGAAGGACATAAAGAATTTGTTAGGCAAGCAAATAAAGAAAGAGATACTGGAAGAGTTGTTCTATTTGAAGATGATTTAAAATTCATAGAAAAAAATGTTGGTATGGATGTTAGCTGTTTAAATTTAAAAAGTTGATTAAATGAATTTTGGTCCGGTATGGTTTGGTGAGGTATGGTGAGGTGCGGTAAGGTGAGGTCAGGTTTGGTGGGGTAAGGTATGGGTTTCAACTATCTTCAAAGTTTTGCTTTTTGGTATGGTCAGGTATGGTTAGGTAAGGTATGGTACGGTTCGGCGGGGTTTGGTTCGGTAAGGTAAGGTATGGTAAGGTAGATGGGAGAGTCTATCTCCCATCTAAATTTTAAACGGAGGAATAATGCGCGTTCTTTTTGTGAATGAAAAATGGGTCCGCAACGATCCGACTTTACGAGAGGCAAGAGGCACAGTAGAAAGCTACCTAGAAAGCGGTTTTGGCACGGCATCAGAATTTCATTGCGATGAATATTTTTATAACTACAAGAGGGATTGGAATTTTCCTCTGATAGAAAAGATAATTGAAGAAAGACCAGATGCGATTTTTTTTATGTGGATTAACAGCCAGTACAATCCTTCATTAGATGTATTTTCTATTATTCATAAAATGGGAATACCCATAGTTTGTTGGTGGGGAGATTTTTCGTTTGAAGGTTCTGTAAGAAACGCTCAAAATTTATCTCCATTTATATCCACACATTTGATTGCAGACACTCCAATTGCTTTAACAAATGATGTCCATATAGAAAAATACAAACATATTTGGCCTACACCAATTAACCAATTCTTTTTTAAAGGAGAAGAAAAAGACAGAATTATTCCAGTGTCTTTTCCAGGTGGAACTATTGAAGGTGGAAATAAAGGACCAAGAGAAAAGTACATAAAATATTTAATTGAAAATGGAGTAGGTGTTTTTGTGGGAGGAACAAGAAAAGAAGAAACAACTATGCAATATGCTGATACGCTTAGAAAATCTCAAATAGTCATAAACTTTTCACCTCTAGGTCAATATGGTTGCCCGTTGAAAGGAAGGTCTTTTGAAGCGATATGGTGTGGCTCTTTATTGATGGAGCCGTCTGGTTCCTTTCTTGAATACCATTTTACACCATATTCTGATTATATTCCTTATGATAATGAAAATGATTTATTAAATAAGATCAGATATTTTAGCGCAAATAAGGAAGAAAGAGAATCAATCGCAAATCGTGGACATGAAAGAGCAATTCAAAAATACAACCCATTTTCTTTTTGGAATAAAATATTTAATGATTATTTAATTCCATATGATTTACATCTTGATATGCAGAATATACGCGGATTATTGGATTTCTTCATCTCTAAAAAGAAAGAAGTCTTTTGTAATGATTTTGTTTTCATTAAAGAAATTTCATATTTAATTGAAAACTTGAATATCAAAGAATTTTGGGAAACTGGAAGTTATTTGGGTCATTCAACTGATTTCATCAAAAGTTTATTCCCAAAATTGGACGTGTTCAGTTGCGACATTCACGAAGGCTATCTTGAAACAGCAAAAAATAATTGTCCTTTGGTAGATTACAAACTAATTGATTCTGTTAATTTTCTAAAAGAAAGAATTGACAATTATTCTGTCCCAACTTTTGTTTTTCTCGATGCACATGGTCATGGTGGTGGTTTGCCATTAGAAAAAGAATTGCAACTGATAGGGAATTCTGAAAAGAAATATGTACTATGTATTCATGATTGCAGACTTCCGAAAAGACCTATTTTTGGATGGGATAATTATAATGGAGTTGATATTTCTGTTGAACTAATAGAAAAGGTTTTGAAGAAAACTGATTGTATTTTTGATATCTTTATACCATCAAATATTTATAATCATGACCCGCTAAGAGGAAGATGTTATGTTTTCGTAAATTGGTTTGAAAATTATACTATTGATTCTAAACTATTTACAAAATTGGAGGATATTTAATGATTGGCGTTTTTATACCCACTTGCAATAGGCCAGAGTTTTTGCAAAGAGCATTATTGTATTATAATAGCAAATCTGAATTCTTACAAAATGTAGTTTTTCATCTATATGATGGTTCTAGTAAAGAATCTTATAACTTAAATAAAAAAGAAGTTAGAAAATACAAAAATTTAAACATAAACCATGTATGGTATGAAAATCAGAAAAATGAATTTCACAGACTTATAGAATCGACTAAAAACATTCAAGAAGAGTATATTTTACAAGTAGGTGATGATGATTTTATAATTGTTGAAAGTCTTAAACCAGCACAGATATTTTTAGACTCAAATAAAGATTATGTTGCTTGTAGTGGTTTAAGAATGTCTTTTGTATTGGAAAATCCTGATGAAAAACAAACCAAAGGAACTAACCTTCACATAACAAGGTCTGTACCAGGACCATATTGGCCTGTTAATGACCCTATAGGATGTTTTAGGTCGTATATGAGAAGTGGAATTCCAATGCAACACTTTCTTGTCAGAAATGAAGTATATAAGAAAATGTATGCGCATTTGGAAAGAGAAGAATTTAAAACGCCATTACTATCCCAAGATTTGCTTCCTTGCGCGATTCTGTCTTTAAGCGGCAATATCAAAAGATTGGATTTTGTTTTTTCATTTGCGCGCCAAGAAAGCAACTTGTCTACATATAAATATTTAGACGAGATAATGACTGATGATAGTTTTTCTAATAACTTTGTGTTGACTAAAGAATTATTAGTAGATAAGATTAAAGATTTTGTAGGATTGGATGAAGCAAAAAAGATAGTTGATGGCGAATTTGTAATAAGATTTATTCAATTGCTAGAATGGACTAGAGATGTAAAATATAAACCGCAAGGAAGGTATCCATTAGAAGGGCATGATTTTATTCCTTCTACCCAAGTTTATTATCACAATATAATTAAAGAATTATTTCAATTGTGTAAGAGGTAATTTATTTTGTTAAATGTATTATTGATAAATCCACAAACACCCAATTATATATCTAACAAAGAATACATAATGCCTCCTTCTTTGTTGCATTTGTCTCATCATTTGCAATCCACCATGACTGCGAATGTGGATATATTGGATTACAATACTTGGAGAGCAGCGCCTTTACATTCCATAGATAATTTTGATGAATATGATTATGTTGGAATAACTAATCTATTTTCTGGACATTTCCAATCAACAATGGAAATTGCCAAAACAATCAAAGAAAAAAGTCCCAAAACAAAGATTGTTGTTGGCGGAATACATCCAACTATTTTTCATAAAGACATTATAGATAATTGCGAATATATAGATTATGTTATTATAGGCGAAGGCGAATATTCATTCAGAAAATTATTGACTAACGAATCTACTGATGGTATTTGTTATAGAGTTGGCAAGAAAACTTTTGTAGAACCAAAAACTTGTTTCATAGAAGATATTAATACTGTAGCTCCTCCAATATTGGGTTATCAAAGTATTGATTTTAACGACTATGCTTATAGTAGAAATTTTTGGTATAATCCAAAAGGCTTTGATTTAACACATTCTGTCGAAGTACCGATTTTAACTAGCAGAAGTTGTCCAAACAGGTGTAATTTTTGTTCTATGTTTTTGGTGATGGGACCAAAAATAAGATTGAGAAATCCATATATAGTAGTTAATGAAATAGAATGGCTGTATAGAGAACATGGTGTTGTGATGTTCACCATGATGGATGACAATATCACTTTGGTTAAATCACATATTACGACTATCTGTAAAGAAATAATAAAGCGAAAATTAGATATATCTTGGCAAACACCAAATGGGTTGATGATAAGAACATTAACACCAGATGTGATAGACCTTATGGTGAGTAGTGGATGGTATCGTTCAATGATTGCTATTGAGTCTGGTAATAGTTATATCAGAAACGAAGTGATGGGCAAGAGGGTTTCTGATAAAGACATTTATAAAGTGGTGGAATATATAAAGAAAAAACATAATCATGTTTTTCTTCGTGGCCTTTATATCATGGGGATGGCTGAAGACGATGGGACAACACTGCAAGACTCATTGGACATGATAAAAAACTTACAAACTAATACTGATTCAGTTGCTAATATCATGCCATTTCCAAAAACGAAAGTATTTGAACAAGCGGTGAGAGACAATTTATTTTTTGAAGATGTAGATATTAAAAATTTGTGGCGAGAAGAAAGGCTTGATTACAATGACAATAAAAAGTTTATAATAAAACCCTATAAAATGACTTTAGAAGAATTAAAAGATTGGAGGGTTAAATTTGATACAGCAATTAAAAATAAAAGCAAATGAAGTTCGAAAACAAGTTCTTGAAAATTGCTATCTATACAAAAACAGCCATTTGTCATCCTGTCTCTCTGTGGTGGACATTATTTCAACATTATATTTTGGTGACTTTATTGGTGAAGGACTTGGGAAGTTAATTCTCTCTAAAGGCCATGCCAATGAAACTTTATCTACTGTTTTAGAAATGATGGGGATGCAAGGAGTAAGACATAGCGATCATCCAGAATTTGGAAATATTGGGATCGAAACAACAACAGGCTCATTGGGTCAAGGACTTGGAATTGCTTGCGGGATAGCCTTAGCTAATAAAATTAATAATTCCAATGAAAGAGTTTATGTTCTTTGTGGAGACGGGGAAATGATGGAAGGTCTCAGCCAAGAAGCCATCCACTCTATTTATGATTTAGATTTACCTATTAAAGTATTGATAGACAAAAATTGGTATGCTTCTGAAAGACAACCAAGTTCTTTGTTATTTGGAACGGTATTAAAAACAATGATAGATGGGCATGATATAGAAGAAATATATGATGCCTTACAAACAGATGAAAAAGTCATTATATGCGACACTACAAAAGCGTTTGGACTTCATCGGATACACGATATAAATATAATAAATTGGGATATGATCCACTATTTAACCCCTAGCGAGAAAAATATAAATGAATTTAGGAAACAATTAAATGACTACTCAAAGAGATAGATTTTTCCAAACGATAGGTAACGCGTATAATTCCGGCAGGAATGATTTAGTAATTCTAACTGCTGATATGGGAGCAAAAGCCCTAAACAAATTTAAAAAAGACCCAAACTTTCTTATCAATACAGGGCCTTGTGAGCAGTTAGTAATCTCTATGGGGGCTGGATTAGCATTACAGAAAAAACATCCTTATTGTTATGGCATCACACCATTTATTTCTTTAAGAGCATTAGAACAAATAAGAATAATGTGTTCTATGAATTTACCTGTAACTATAGTAGGAGTAGGAGCAGGCTTATCATATGACACGGCAGGGTTGACTCATCATGCGACAGAAGATTTGAACATAATTCGTTGCATCCCAAATATAACTATTTGTAATGTTTCTTCTTTAGAGATGGCGGAATATTATGCAAAAGTTTCTTTGGATTTTGACAAACCTCTGTATATCAGGCTCGATAAATATTCCACACACCTTGATAATGTAACTGATTATGGTTGGAAGATAATCAAATATCCTAAGAAGAATTATCCATTTGTTGTTGCCACAGGTACTATTGTTGATTATTTATGGAGAAACTTGTCATATGATTATGGTTTCATGGAGATATTTCAATTTCCTATTGATGAAAGAGTGGTCTCTTGTATCTTAAAGAATTTTGATGTTATTTCCGTTGAAGAAGGGTACAAAGTAGGAGGATTGGGTGATTCGTTATCTTTTCTTCCTGATGTAAAGAAAATTGGTTTCAATAACTTCTGTGAAGCTAAACCAAGAGAAGAGTATTGGAAAATTTTACTAAGAGAGGTATTAAATGCTTAAAGACTCATTGACTCTTTACATTCCTACAATGAATCGCTCACAATTTCTCAATCGTTCCTTAAAATATTATAATAACGTGAAATTTGATGGTACGATTCTCATTGGTGACAGCAGCAACAAAGAAGAAAAAAAGTTAAACGAAGAAGTAATAAATAAATATCCAGATTTAGATATTAATTACCATCATTTAAAACTCCCATCTGACCATCACGACGCATTAAAGACAAACCGACTTTTGGATAAAATTAAAACGCCATATATAACTTTTGCTGGCGATGATGATTTTCAAATACCTAACGGTCTTAAAATGTGTACTGAATTTCTTAATTATTCACCAGATTATGTTGCAGCACATGGTCATAGATTAAATTTTACGATAGATAATACAGTAAATGGAAATGTTATAGCCTTGGATTCACACCCAGGATATGATTGGACTAATGAAGATGACCCAATTAAAAGATGGCAAGAATATCTGAGATGTGGAGTAGCTACTACATATTATGTACATAGGACAGAAAATTGGAAAAAGTATTATTCCTATTCACATCTAGCTAAAAGCAATTACATTGGTAATGAATTGATTCCATGTTCTTTATGTGTCTTGTCTGGTAAAATTAAAAGAATTGAATGTTTATCCACGGCATTTCAAAGAGATAATCCTATTAGAGAATTTTCATTTGTTAAGACTACTTTATGGGATTTGATTAATGGCGAATATTGGAGAGATTCTGTAAGGTTTTTTGAAGAAGCAGTTACGTCTATATTGTCTGATAAATTTGAAGTTAAACAAATTAAAGAATTGTTTTATCAAGAATTTTGGTATCACTGTCTGTTGATTATGAATGGGCAATTCAATGGCAGATATGGTGAAAAAAAAGATGAACCAACTACACGAATTTTAGACTTATCTACCATGAGTGAAGATGACGATTTCTATCCGATCCATCAAGTTTTGATAGAAAATTCTAATGCTGAAATTCTTAGTAATTATTTGAAGAAGATACAAAAATTGGATATAAGAGAAGGTTCAACAAATGACGATTTTATGACATTAATAAACTTAGCAAAATCTGTGGAAAAGAATGGGATACAAGCAGTGGAAATTGGTTCTTGGAAAGGTGGGACTGCTGGCGCAATAGGACAAGTGGTTAAGGAAAATAAAGGTAAGTTGTATTGTTGCGACCCTTGGGCGAACGAAACTTGCGATGCAGACCATTCAGATATATTGGAAATATTTAAAAAGAATATCTCTGAATTAGAGTTAGAAGACAATGTTGTTATTATAAGAGAGCCATCACGAGAAGCGTTTAAACATTTTGAAGATGAATCTCTTGATATTGTGTTTCTGGATGGGCTTCATATGTATCCATATATTTATCCTGATGTTGAAAACTTCTATCCTAAAGTCAAGAAAGGCGGAATAATTGCTGGACATGATTTAAATGTACGATATGAAACTCTTAATAGTGAACAATGGAAAGAAATAGATGAAAATATAAATGTTAATTGTGTCACTGTTAAATCATTAGGTAGACAAGTCCATTGCGGAGTAGCAAGGGCTGTTTATGACTACTTTGGCAGTGATTATAATTCTTCTGACAACCCAATGAACGCGGTTTGGTGGGTGGTAAAAGAATAAATGAACACTTATATATTTTTTAGAGAATTAAATAAATATATATTTAATGAAAAGTGCGATGAAAAAAGATCATGTAAAGATTGTGATTATCAACAATGTTGTTTCTATACTAAATGTTTGAGAAGATATAGCAACAAACATATTTTAGAAACATTTAAAATTGTATATGATTTATAAAAAATTATTTCTAATCTACTAAGAAGGAATTATTAATGATTGATTTTTTGTTTATCAAACCTGGAAATCAAAAAGTCTTATATGCAGAAACTTCTGCTTTTAATTTAACGGCAATTGAGCCTCCATTTTGGCCACTACTTCTTGCATCGTTTCTCACAAGACAAAACATTCCTTCTAGAATTATAGACTTGGAAGTCCAAAGCATTGATTCTTTGAATCACATGTTAATAGACAACAAACCAAAATTTACAGTAATTTGTGTCAGCGGGCATAATCCAAACGCGAGTATCATGAGCATGGCTGGTTTAGATGATTTATGCAAAAATATAAAAGATGTTTGTGCAACTACTAAAATCATTCTTCATGGTTTATATCCCTCTTCTTGTCCAACAAAAGTTTTAGAAAAACATAAATTGGTAGATGAAATTCTAATGAAGGAGGGTTTTTTAAGTCTAGGTCATTTGATGGGCTACAAAAGAACAGAACCTATATCAATAAATGATATAGGAAAAATTAATTGGTCTTTAATAGACATAGCTAAATACCGCGCTCATAATTGGCATCTGTTTGGAAACATTCACAATAGGTCTCCATATGGAATTGCTTTCACTTCTTTTGGTTGTCCTCACAATTGCGATTTTTGTTGTGTAAATTTAATGTATAGTAAAGTACAATTAAGAGATATAGATTTGGTATTCCAAGACATTAAAAATCTATATGATAGAGGCGTAAAAAATTTTAAATTTATGGACGAGTTGTTTTTAATGCACAAGGGTAGGGTACAACAATTATGCTCAATGTTAATTGCTAATAAAATGCAAGACATCAATGGTTGGGCTTACGCTAGAACAGATTCTATAGATGAAGATATAATTACACTAATGAAAAATGCTGGAGTGAAATGGCTAGGGCTGGGTTATGAGAGTGGTTCGCAATTAATATTAGATTCTTCTGATAAAAAACAAAGTTTAAAAAAAGCATATCAAGCTACAGAAATATGCAAAAAGGTTGGGATGAATATTTGTGGTAATTTCGTATTTGGGTTGGCAGATGATAATTATGAAACCATGGAAGCCACTTCTAAATTAGCTATTGACTTACAACCAGAATGGGCTAATTATAATGTGGTTTTTGCTTTTCCTAGGACGAAGTTATATGATAAGGTGAAAAATGAGCCTTGGTTTAATGAACCAACTGAGTATGAGCAGTATTCTCAACATGGCTATTCCTGCACACCAATGGGAACAAAATATCTTAGCCCAAAAGAAGTCTTGGAATTTAAGGATGAAGCATTCAGAGAATTTTACCAGAACGAGAATTATCTGAGGATGTTAGAGGTAAAATTTGGGGTTGAAACCAGAGAATATGTAGCAAATTCACTAATTTACTATCCAAAAAGAAAACTTTATGATTTGACCTAAAAGGACTTGCTGGCCAAGAAATTTTGAAGTATAATCTTAATAAGGAGAAGAAATTTGACAGAAAAATTAATTTCAATGAAGGGTGGTAACAAACCTTCAATAACAAGAGAAACAATAAGATTAATGAAAGAGGAATTACCATACATCCTTGAATATTTTCCTATTTATGCTGAAATGACAAAAGCTAAATTTGAGGCTTTAAAAGAGAAAGGGTTTACTGAAATTCAGGCATTAGAATTGTGCAAGGGTTTTATGTTATAAGGAGAAATTATGGGTGATTATGCTTTGCCTTCTATTTATGAAAGATGCGGCTGGAAAAAAGACGAGGTTTATCTTCATTCCTTGCTTGAAAGATGTGCAGAAGGACTTGCAGCAGCAACTCAATATGGCGCAGGTAATTGGTCTGAACTAATTAAAGAAATTTATAGGGTGATAAATGTCCAAGAAGACTAAATCCAAGAAACCTAAAGGTATCTCTCCAGAAGAATTCTTAAAAAACCTTAACACTCTAGATTTGTTGGATGGGAATTTTTCTGATAATGATGCCTTAGCTCTTATGAAATTAGCTAAAGAATCAATCAAAGATAAAAGTGGACCTTTTAATTTTTTAGAAATTGGAACATGGAAGGGGAAATCACTTATTTGTCTCTCTGTTATAATAAGTAAATTCCCAGAAAGTAAAATTTTTGCTATAGACCATTTTAAAGGTACATTTGGAACAAACGAAGAACAACTTGCTAAAACTAATGACATATTGACAACTTGTAAAAATAATTTAAAAATAGTAAATGCTAGTGATATTGTTTGTCTATTAAATATGAATTACTTTGATGCAATCAAAATATTAAAGCAAAAATTTTTTGACTTTATATATATTGATATGGACAATAGTTATCAAGTAATGAAAAGTGTTTTGTGTGATTCTAGAAATTTAATTAAAAGTGGAGGAATGATATGTGGAAGAAATTTAATTGCAGATTATCTAGATGTAAAAGAAATTATAGACTCTAATCTTAATAAAGAATATTTAGAAGAATCAAAAATGCATCCTGGAATTATACGATCTGTCTATGATGTTTTTGCAAATAAATATCAAAAAATGGATAATAGTTCTTTTTGGTATTGGATTAATAATTAATAATATTTGGTAATATCCAACTGGATATTGTGTTGTAATGTTCTGTGTTGTGTGGCGCTGTAGTGTAATGTTAAGTCCTGTAGTGTGGCGTAGTGTGTTGTTATGTGTTCTATTCTAAGGGGATTCTGTATTGAATCCAAAATAAATTTAAGGAGAATTAAATAATGAAAATTAAAGTTACAATTCAAGGAACAGTTCCAATTTTATTTAATCGTTTTGCAGAAGAGAATGAAGTTAAAGTTGCTTCTGGAATTAATCCAGTTCAAGGAGGACAAAGAGGAACGCCTAGAGAACAAGCAGAAAAGAAACTATATCAAGACGTGGATGGGAATTTGTTTCTTCCAAGTCCTATGTTATTTTCTTGTTTAGTAGATGCTGGTAAATTCCATAAAGTGGGAAGAAATAAAGTTACGACTCAGAAGACTTCTTTAGTTCCTGCCGGTATATCTGTTGAAGAATTAATCATTCCGTTTAATACTAAAGATTGGGAAATTGATTCTAGAAGCGTTGTGATACCATCTACTGGTGGTAGAATCATGTGTCACAGACCCCGGCTTGATGAGTGGCAATTAACTTTCACTTTGGATGTTGATACAACAATGTTTGATCCTAAGTTTGTTAGGACTCTTATGGATGATGCAGGCAAGAAATGTGGCTTGGGTGATTATAGACCTAATCGTAAAGGGCCATTTGGTAAATTTGTTGTGATTAATTGGGAAGAAGAAAAATAATAAAAAATAAGATCAAGGATGGAGAATTATGAAATTTGAATTAATGAAAGAATTAAACGAATTAATTCTTTCTATTGACAACCCGGTTGAAACAGCAACAGATTGGCTTTTTGATTATCAAACCTATAGTTATAATTATATAAGCGCAGAAACAAAAAATAGAGTTGATAAACAAGAAGAATGGTTAAATTTACATCAACAACCTATTCTTTTAGGCGAGGAAATACAAACTGAAGAAGAAACGCTTGAGGAAATACTTGATGAACTTGAATCTTGGCTTCCTGCTCTTCAATCTGCTATTTGGGCAGTAAAAGAACTAAAGAAGGAATATTGAGGGTAAATAGATGACAGTATGGTTCAGTGGAGACCAGCATCTTTCGCATGACTCTAAACATGGAGGAATAATCCAATATTGTAATCGTCCATTTGTAAGTTTGAAAGAAATGAATTCAGTAATTATTGATAGAATGTTAGAAAAAGTTCATAAAGGAGATACATTATATTCTTTAGGCGATTTAACTTTCAAAAAAGATGTTGCTTTAAAGTTTGTTGAAATAATTAAAAAAAATAACATCAATTTAATTTATATAAGAGGGAATCACGATAAAAATATCCTTCCTATTTTGAACACAGAAGGAATAAAAGTATATGATTTATTAACAATAAATATTGCAAAACAACCTATAGTTTTGTGCCACTATGCGATGAGGACTTGGGACAATGGAGTTGCCATAACTCTTGGCAACTCCATTGTCACAGTCACCACACACTATCTCCGCAAGGTAAACAACTAGATTGTGGGGTGGATGGATTTGATTTTTATCCAGTTTCTTATGATACGGTAAGAAACATTATGAAGACAAGACCTGATAATTTTAATTTAACGAAAGGTAGAATTTAAAATTCCTACTAGAAACTACCTCTCAGAAGGTTATTTTCACGCCTGAAAATGCGTAGATATCACCCAGAATGAACGATAATTTAAAAGAGGTAGTTTGATAGGTAATTTTAAAAAACGACCAGTTTTGAGGCTAATAATGATGATTGTGGTCTGGTTAGGTTAGGTGAGGTGAGGTCAGGCTGGGTGGGGTGCGGTAAGGTGTGGTATGGTAGGGCGAGGGAACTGACTCATTTACAGATGAGTCAGTTCATTTTAAACTAAGAATCTTACGGATGTTAATAAGGAGGATTGATGGACTTTCTTGTTCTCTCAAGGCAACAATCTGAATTGATTGACCCAACTAAAAGCCATATTATCATATCAATTACAGACCCATTTGATGTTCCTGCCAATTTATTTCCGAATGATAATTGCAAAGGAATATTGCAATTATCATTCCATGACATTGATTCAGAAGTTATAGCAGACAAACATAAATTGGAATTGTTTACGAGAGAACAAGCAAGAAAAATTCTTGATTTTGTTGATGAAAATATAAACAATATCGAATTGATTATCGTAGCGTGTGAGGCTGGTATCAGTAGATCATCATCTGTTGCCGCTTTTTTAAGTGAGATATATAATGGACATGATTCTGGTTTCTTTAGAACTCATATTCCAAATAGGTTTGTTTTTAAACAATTGATGTATGAACATGAGAATATAAATATAGAGGACATGTTTTTAAACAATTGATGTATGAACATGAGAATATAAATATAGAGGACATGTTTGTATAAAATCAACTGAATAAAGGAGGAGATGATGATTAATTGTTTATGTGATAAGATTAATTCATTTATAAGATTTATTATATTTATTCTAACCTTATTTCTACTTGCTTTTGGAGGATTATTTGTTTTAATTGGACAAGGAATCTTATTTGTCGCTGAAAAAACAATTGTTTGTTCATTAAAGGAGAAGTAGTTAATGGCTTTGAAATTAACAATTTATAGAGAATTCATCTTAGACGATTTATGGGGAACCAAAGAAGAATTTGACGAACTAGGTGAAAATACATTTCTAGATATGATTGCTGATGCAGACCCATTAAGTATCATTGAAGAGGCGGGTGGCTTTAGAGAAATATTTAGAAAATTAGAATGGATTTGAAAATAATAGTTATTGTATATCTTTCTACTATTGTTGTGGAGGCTGGAACTGCTGGAGTTAAGTTGTTTCCCCAAATACTACGGACATACCCGACTCTCAACGCCCCGGACACCCTCATCTTTTGTGACTGTCGTGGTCTTCCGTAACACCGTAGACGCTATGGCCTCTCCGGTTTGCTTCCAAGCGGTTGCGGCAGAGTTCACCTCATAAGAAGCAGACGTGGCTACCGTCCAGGCCCGACAAAATGGATAACCCAGTCTGGCATATTGATTTCCCTCCCTTCACTGCGTGGCTGTTTGTTAACCCAAACTACTGAATCCACATATTAATCTGCGCATCATCAATCCAGGTTATCCTATTCATGCCAATTCTACTCTCCCCAGGAGAACTTCAAGTTTTACCTTGGGATCGGACAAGTCATTGGGAGTGAAATCAATCACCGGAGTTTTCCCAGCTATGATCTCCGCTTTGAGGGTGTAATACTGTCCCAGGACGCTTTGTACCCAAACCCAAGCCGCTTCGATTGCCGCTTTGAGTTCCGGGGTTGCAGAAGGGCCAACATAGAGGGCCGTGAAGCTTTGCTGTGTGCTCTGGGCATAGTGCGAATAGATATAGCTGTGCAGTGCTGTTTCCAACGCTGCCAGCCGAGAGTCAATCAATTCTTGTGCCAGCAACGCCGCCCTCTCAGGGAACGCCGCAAGCTTTTCATCTTCGGTAAGTTCACGGTCAAACACAACCTCCCAGGGTTGTTCCATGCCGAGGTCGATTGATCGCACACTATTGCCATTGTCTGAATACGCAAACATTGTTGATCTCCTAAAGGTTATCTATCCAGCCATAACAAAACAAGTGAGCGTTAGCATTGTTGGATGCATAATAGATGTTAGTACTTTCAAGCATCAAAGCAGCCACGCCACCCAAAGCTACGGAAATTGAATATAATAATGGACTATTGGTGTAATTGCCCCAACCTCCATAGGAATTATTAGGAGCCACTATAATTTGCACATCTGACAGTGCATAGTTTATGATAATTTGGGCGGCAGTCGGAGGTACAAAGTTACCAACTGCAACAGCTACCCAAGTTGGTGTACTAATATTTCCTTGTACCCCACTTGCCATCGTGGGCAATCCAGTGCCGGTATTGATATACTGGACCGACTTATCTTTTTGAATAGTTCGCAGCAAATTGGCGCTTGCATCTGCCCGCACCCACCCTAACCGGGCAGCATAAGTATAGCCATCTGGCAACGTCGGGGCCGTGGCAGAGAGGGAAAGCAGCCCAGCCAGATCATCCGTGGTGGGGTTATAGGCCGCATGGACGGCATACCAAGTGCTAACTGCAACCGTCCCCGTATCAAGACCACCCGCCCCGGAAACTGCGGTATCTATGTCAATATCAACTGTCCGCACCGTCTTGTATTTGTTGTCAGGGTCCTCAAGTACCACTTCGTCGGCAGTGACAGTAATCTCCGTGTTAGATGTAACCTGTATTTGGAGGTTGCTTGCCTGGCCCTTAATGCCGACTTTGCTGGGCTCAAGTGATTCAATACTTACCCCACTATCACCTTTCCATTCACCATATTTAATATAGACCAAAGACCCATAGACAATAGTTCCTGCCCCATCAAATATCTGATATGGACCAGCGTCCAGGGTCCCATTAATTGTCAGGGTTTTTCCGACAGCTATCGTCAGGACATTACCGGGCGGGATGACCAAATTAGTGGCGACATTGATGGCCATGTCATCAGAGATCGTTGCTGTTTCGGTTATTTCCAGCCGGGTATCTACCGACCCAATACAGGCTATGGCCGTCGCCAGGTCCGCAAACCAACCGGAATACACAGTAGACCCGGCGGCAAAAACTACCTTCCCCGTGCCGGTGCAGGAGAAGATTTGATAGAGGCCGGCGTCGAGGGAGCCGTTGATAGTAAGAGTTTTGGTAGTAGCTACGGCAAACGGTACCCCCGGCTGAACCGTAACCATCGGGGCTGCCAGGGTCACATCGTCGTCAATCGTGTAGGCGTAGGTGATGCGCAGTTCTTTGTCCGCCGCAGCCGCCACCGCATCCGCAGTTTCCAGGGCGGCTCGGTCGGTGCCGTAATCCCGGGCCACCACGTAGCCCGGGCCATTGGGCCACAGGCCGTCTCGGGTGGCAACTACATAGACTCGGGTGATTGGATCCGTAAGAACAGTGTCCGACAAATTAACTGTGGTGGTAGGCGCAGCGTAAGAAGATGAGGCCACAGTGGAATAGGCCATCCCAGCGGCCACCTGGACCTGCACCACAGCACCAGCGGCGAATCTGGAAGTGTAGTCGCCGGGCAAGGTAAAAGTGTCAGCGTCAGAATAGGTGCAGGTGACTGGGATCATGGTCACGATCTGATCTTCAATAGCCCAATTGTTAATTAAATCTGGTAAAGGAACAAGAGTCTGTAAAAAAGCATCTGTGGCATCCAGGGCAGCATTATATGCATTATAAGCAGTAGGACCACTTTCTCGATAAGGAGGCTTTGGAAAAAAATTATTGGGAGTATATTCCATAGTCATTTATTTATCCACCCTTAACTTGGAAGTCGATATGCAACCCGATAGCAATTGTTTGCATAAATATAATATTTACAGTTCAATATGCCTATATCAACTGTGCCCCAAGCTGAATCCCCAGTTACTGAAGTGCCAGAGTCTACGGTTTTGTTGGTAAGTAATGGATGGCCCGCTACGGCCCGTTCACCACTAAGCCACATTGTAAGTCTGGCTTCAGTCGCCATTGGGCAGGCAATACGAATATCTTCCACAACGACAGAGCCAACAGAAATTTCATGGTTTCCGGTGCCCAAATTCCATTGGATTAAATCTCCGCACTGAATAAACCCGTCTATATTACTTGATGCATTGTTCAATATATTGCCGATCCATCTGAAATTCGTGGCTGGCAAAACGATAAACCAGTCCCCTTGGGTCATGGTCAAAGCAGTACCGGAATATTCAATGGTGCCTCCAGTGGCATCATTATTGTTATTGTGAATGATGGGGCGCATTAGCCCCTTACTGGCACCAGATAAGACATAGATCATGGCCCCAATAAGCTCATCTGTGGTAAACCCATAACCGATGTTTGCGGCGTTCAAATTATTACGAAGCGTGATAACCTGGGAAGCCTGGGAACTGAACCGCATGAAAGGCATGGCCTTAAGTTCAAAATCGGTGTCGGTGTCTCCGGCCAGTGCAAAAATGGCATACCATTGCGAGGCCTTCTCCGTTTGGGTGGTCCCGTACAGCCCGCCAGCCCCAAAAATGCAGGAGACATTAGCCGTAATCGTTCTGACTTTTCCGTCGCTAAGTCCGCCGTCCGCCTGGCACACGGGGTTCATAATATTCGGCATCCCGGTCAAAGCTGTTTCGGCAGGGCAATCGGCGGTGGCTTCAACCCGTATCGTCCCGGCGTCTACCCACACCAGGGGCGGCTTCAGACGTACTGAGGGCTGGCTTTGGATTTGATTTTCCAGTGCCAGAAAATCAGCTTTGGTTATTGGTTGCCGCCCGAAATCCACCGTCTCGGTGCCTGCAAAAGTCTCAGCAACGTAGGTGGCCGTGATAACAATTTCGTTAGTGGTTTTTGAGTTAATTGCATAAGCACCATCGTAATTGGTAGTCCCCGCAATGACCACCACTTGCTCTGCCAAAAACGCATGGCCAGTAATAGGTAGTCCGACTTCTCCGCCACCCTTGTCTACGGCTGCGGCATTATCTATAGTATCAGATACCGCAGGTTGCCACTTTGGATTAGGAAAGGTCATTATGTTTCTCCCAAAAATCTTACGAGCGTTAAGGCAGTGTCCCGGCTACCCTGGTCAAGATTTACTTCTTTAGTTCGGACCTGATAGTTTTGCGCCTCATCATTCAGCAACTCATCCCGGAGACTTACTGTATCGGTCATTAATTCCAACCTAGCGCCAGCAAGTGACATACTTACTGGTTCAATAATGTCTTTGGCTGAAAGGAACTTGAGCAACAGTTCAGCCTTGGCAGACATAACGTCCCGAATTTCGCAACATACCATGTCATCCCAGGTACAAGAAAGAGATGTCCCTTGTCCCCCAGCCTCCTGGATTCCGGCCAGGTAAAACAAGGAGGGGTTTCGGGCATACCAACCATAAACCACAGAGACAAAGGCATTAACCTCAGTCAAATCTATGGTCTGACTATTTTCCCATTTATTCGAAGCCGTGAGTGCCAGTACCGGGCCAACCGGCGGGGTTCCAGCGTAAGGAATTATCTTGATTTTCCCGGAGTCCATGAAAAACCAGTACATCATTCTAGAACAGATTTCTTTTATTGCATCAGAGGCAGATATTCCCAGATTAGCAATGTCTTTGAGCCCCCGTTTTTCCAGACTCCCACCTTCAAATCTCGAATGGATAATGTCATCAGGTGCGGCTATATATGCATCAGATAGGACATCAGCATCGATATAATCTGTCAGGCCATAGGTTGCTAAAAATGCTTGGATTCCCGCTAAACTTTTAGTACAAGTCAGCCACTCGTCTACCATGTCATCAAAGACGGAAAAGGAAGCTAACTCTGATAATCCGTTTAAAATAATTACCCCTAGATGGTCTAGGGCATGGCGCCCTCCGGCATGTTCAACCACCCGGATAAGCACATCCCCATCTGGATCAAAATCAGGGTCGGTAGATTCAAACTGGACCATGCCATATTCAGGATATCGAGTAAGCGTCTGAGTGTAGGCCCCCCCCTCAACTGTCTTGCTTGCGGGTTGCGCCAGATTATCAATGTATATCGGGCCAATGGATTCAAACGGACCACCATATACTTGATAGGCGTTATGGTAATACTTCGACCTGATTTCAAGATCATCAAAGTCAACAGTCCATGATTCAGACACTGCACTAGTAACAGCACCTATTCTGAATTTCATAGGAGAAGCTGCGGAAAAATCAGCACTGTAATTCATCACCACGTCGCCGTTAATCCACAATACTGCGCGCCCTGTTGTAACTGGTGAATACCACATAGCAAATGTTAATGGCACATCAAGGTAAGCCAAGATGTTGAAATCACATTGACCACCTGCGTTAGTATAAATCGCTCCGGTTTCGTCTACATACACATAAAAATAAGCTGAAACTCCAGTAGCATCGACAATACTTAGGATAGTAGTGTTAGCAGAAGTTGGTGTAGTCGGAGCCACTACAACTCTAAAAGTTCCGGTAACAAATATCTCCCCCGCCGACCCTAATGATAATTCTCCGTATGCTGACTGACTAGCCCCTGTGACTTCACATCTGACTGCTCTGTTTCCGGTAAGTCCTGGGGTTATCAGTGAAATAACCCCCCCACCAGCAGCAACTATATGATCCAGTTCGTTAAAATTGTTTTCCTCAAAATAGGCAGACCGGGCAATGGGGGCAGGGGACCAACCGGACACCGCCTGGCCTTCACAGAGAAATTCCCCGAGAATGAGAGGGTTTGGGGTTCCATCCGCAGCAGGTAAGGCAATCCGTTTTTTAAGGCAATCGCTGATAAAATCCTCTGCGTACACTTCAACATTATTTGGCGACCCTACAGCCCTAGTCACTGGTCCCCATTGCTTCACCAAACCATGAAACAGAGTGATGAACTCAGTGAAATTATCTGCCATCCATTCGTCTTCACCCCACTCAGAGGTAAACCAACCACCTTTTGACCAGCCGAGTTGAATTTTCAGTTGGAGATTATACCAATCCTGTCCTGCCAAAAAGAAACTGCTTTTGTCTGGGGAAAACAAAGGGGTCGGGGTTTTGACATATTGAATTTCTTCACCAGGGACTATTACTGTAACCTCATCAGAAAATTGGCGGTTATTTAACAACAACCCTGAATGTGATCCAGCCACCAGGTCATCAAATGCCGTGGGCGCTTCCATGGAAACGCTGCCAACTTGCTCAATATCCCGGACAATGGCAAATTCTCCCAGGGGTTCGATATCTTTCACATAGGTAAGCAAGTCCCCGGACACGTTCTGGTCTTCAGCATATCCTTGGTAGACACTTGCAAATATCGTATCCTCTGCCCAAGTGCTAAAATCATTGGTGGTGGCTAAACTTTCTTCAACCCAGGCCCGGACACCTTCTATAGTTATCTTAAATTGGTAGTAAGGATAAATAATAATCGTGTCACCAGATTCGATAGCAGTCCAGGCAGCGGCGGCAAAGGCCGTTATATCGTTGGCACTACGATAAAAAACAGCCAGGTCATATCCTGGTGAGTTCCAATCCCAAGTTATGACCGCCGGTGACGTAGGCTCCTGTAAATTAGAAATCAGCGCCTCTGATATCCAATATCCACCAGTAAAGCCATGAAAGTCAGCTTGGATTCGATCCGTGGATATAAAAGAACACTCCACAAAATTACCATCGGCATTGACCCCGTTCGGCCAGATATAGGGCAAGAAAACAGCACGAACCGCTGGTTGTGCCCCAATGGTCAGAGCCTCATATGCTATGAAATCTGCGCTAGCCAGGAGCATTAGATTTCCTCAAAACTTACATCAAATGAATACAATTCTTCCCCATTGTAAAAAGCTTCTTCTGATGTTGGGGCTGGGCAATCCACCATCAATACTGTAGCATCAAGATTGGTTCCATCTAAATACAAATCTATAGGACATTGAAAATCCCAAAGTGTTAAAAAATAATCCTTTTGAGATTTTTCAACTAGAGTAAAAGATAAATCATATTTCTTTTTTGTTGGCCCTGAATATCTAAGACTAGTTCCATCAAAAGTTCTGACATCATCATTAAGATTTATTCTTGTTCCTGGACTATGGCCGAAATCAAAGTTTTGTGGGAAAATATATGTAACTTGATCTGGATCGCCAGATGGGTAAATGAGTTTTCCATTCATGTTTTATTTATCTCCCACTACCAATACTTTGACCACGATTACCAATTTCTTTATTAATCGCTTTAACGATATGTTTTGCATCCCGTTGATAATCAGCTTCAGTTGCTTTGTATCTATAAGTTGGAGAATGAGTTACATTAATATTATAAGCATTAGAAGTACCACTACCATTTCCACCTACTTGACCATTATTAAGCATATCAAAAGTGATACCCTTTCTTGAATACAAGTCCATTGTTGACCGTTTAATGATACCTTCACCTACTTGAGCCTTTATCATTCTCTCGTCTACCATCAAACCAGCATGAGCAACGCCATAACCTACAACACCACCAGTGTGATAACCTTCAGTATATCCACCACCAGTAGATTGCATACCAGGACTAGCACCTAAACCCGAGCTTCCTCCACCGCCCCCCATATTACCAAACATCATAGTGGCAACAAATGCGGCGGCCGCGGCTATGGGAGCAGCAACAACATTAAATGGAAAAGGTACTGCTTCCCAGACTGACCTAAATGCAGCAGCAGCAGCCCTACCAGCATCCATCAAAATTGCTGCTTTAGCTAACGCAGAAAAGATTTGAATTGCCTTAAGAGCGAAACCAATTATACCAACTATTCTTGAAGTATTACCTTCAACGCCAGCAGCAGTCATAAGACCTTGTGCTACACCCCAAATACTAGTCATATTCTCTGTCATATCAGTAAATGAATCTTGGTAATCATTTATATAATCAGAAGTAAAAGCATCTTGGTTATTTTGTATCCAATCGCCTTGTATATCACTATAAGTATCTCCTTCTTTAATCCACCCTTTAAAAGAAGAATCTACTAATCTATCAGTCTTCCTCCAATCTTTTTGTAATCTATTGTTGTCTCTAATCAATTCATCAAACGGACTCTTAGTTCTGAATTGTTTAGATAATTTAGTAAGTCCGCCAAGTTCACTACTAATATCATCATCCTTATGTCTCCCGCCAATTGAATAAGCTGTCTTTTTAGCTTTCTTCATTGTTCTATCAAACTTAGAATCAGGTAATATGGATTTATCCAATCCTGGCATATTAGCTACTTCTACATACATCGGATTAGTTTTAGTCCCTAGAACACCTTTACCAAATAATGAACTTAAAAAACTTCCTTCTTCTTTACCACTAGATTTAACAGGATTTAATAACCCTCCAATTAAATCAAAACCTCTAGAAACTCCCATCTTCATTATTTGTTTAACAAAAGTTTCGCCTAAATCCCAAAACATATCTTCAAGTATTATTTTCTTTCCTCTAATACTATCAATAAAAGCTGTGCCAGCCATATCTCCTATTCCAGATTCAAGATTGTCCATTAATGCTTTGAAATCAGCAGCACCACGTTTACTTGCTTCGTTAGCTCTTTCTACTCCATAAATTTTTGCACCGCCAGCAAATCCTTGAGTTTCCCATTTTTTCATTTCAAGTTGTAATTTTTCTGCTTCTTGACTTTGTTTATGAAGACTGCGTAAACGATCTTCATCAAAGCCAGCAGATTTCAAAGCGTATTCATTTTTCTTAATCCATATCTCCAATTCATTCAAACTGACTTTTTGTTGGATATTTAAACTTTCTTCCTGATATCTCAATTGGTCTGTGTATAACAAAGAATTGGAAGCAAGATTAGATATATGTTTATTTATTTCATTTAACCATGTATTTTGCTGTTCCAAAGGTCTGTTTTGTTGATTAATATTTTCTGCACGTTCTTTTTCTATTGCTAACAAATTATTGTTTTGTCTAAGTAAATTAGCAGTTCCTTCGTCTAATCCATTCAATCTAATCAATTGTTCTACTTTTGCTTGGTCAATCATAAGTTCAAAATTAAGTGCTTTTTTGCTATATTCATTTTGCTTTTCTGCTGGAATATTCATCGCAACTAATGTGCTATAAGAACTTTTCATAATTTCGTTTATTTTTAGAAAATTATCCATGGAAGCCTTATCTATTGCAAATGCTTGTTTTTTAGCTTCCATCTGTTCTTGAGGCATTCCAAGTTGTGTTGTCAATTTATTTTGTGCAGTACCTCTCATTCCCTGAAATTCACCAACAACTTTGGTTTGTGATTCATGGAAAGCAAGTGCTTTAGCAAGTTCTGTAGAAGGAAGGCCAGCAATATTTGTTTCTCGTCCAGCGCCCAATCTATTCATTAAAAACGTTAGATATTCTTCGGTATTATTTTCATTGGGAGGAGCATATTGATAAATAAATTTTTCAAGGGAAAGTTGTTCTGATTGTCTTCTCTCCACTTGTTTTACGAGAGCACTAAAGCCAGCTTCAGCACTTGGGAAAGCGGTGAATTTGTTGCTTATAGGAGATACAAAACCTCCTTGTTCAGCTTGATATTGATATGGTTGGCCAGTTCCTTGGTTATAAGTTAATAAACCTGGATTGTTTAACGGTAAAGCTTTTCCTGATTTACTTCTATCTTCTGGAATGATAACTTGAAATTTATCAAGTCCAGTAGGTGTAGAAATAGAACTACCAATAAGTCCTCTCATCTCAGCAGCAAATTTATCTGTATTAAAACCACCTGCTCCTATCCCTAAAGATTTTTTTAATTGATCTTCTCCAGTTGGAGGAACTTTTCCCAAATCAGTAACTTTTCCTATCAATCTGTCCAAACTATCAATAACGCTATCTATTTGTGTCATCCATGTTTGACCAAATTTTTTTCCAGCAGCGTCCATCACTTCGGAAGCAGTCTTGGCGTTTTCAATCAATTTTAAAAGTGGATCACCATTCAATTCATCCATAGCTCCAGCAGAAGGGGCAGTTTGATATTTCCTGACAAATTCTTCATGTTGTAATAAAATTTTCTTATATTGATTATCTAATGTTTCTGGCACACCTTCCAATGAATAAGCATAAATTTCCCTGTTTCTTTTTTCAAATTCTTGAGCGATAATTTGATCGCGTATATCTTTTAATTTTTGTTCATATGATGAGGCAAGTTTAGTGGTTTCATTTTGTTCTTTCATTTTGAATATGGTTTTATCAATTTGACTGTTCATTTTAACAAAGTCTGAAATTATTCTATCCATGCTGTTGCCAGAAATATTGCTCAATTGGCTGTTAAAACTCACCATTAAAGAACTAGCTGTTTGGAGAGCCTTAATATTTTTATCGTCCCAAATATTCAAAGTATCTTTTGGCTGGGCTTGAAGAGCATTGTTTGCTCCTTCAAGCGATTTTTTATAAAGGTCTGCGTTCTCTTTCAAACCGTAAAAAAACTTTTCACTTTCCGAAAGATTTTTGTTGATGTTAGACGTATTTTTATCAATGTCAGACGTATAAATTTCTGCCATCGCAAACGGGTCTCCCATCGCGGCGGCAGCAATCATCATAGAATCTCGATCTCCAGACATTAAACGCGAGACAGCAAAAGCACCAGCGCCTATTCCTCCACCTATGGCACCAACGGTTCCGCCGATCATACCTCCCATAGCAAAACCCAATATCGCCATTGCCGCAGGGTCTTTGCTAAAATCATCAACAAGGTTTTTCATTTTGCTTTTTACATTTTCTATATGATTGGAAACTGTATTCCCTAATAATTCAAAACCGCCAATGGCCTCTATGATGGGTTCTGTTAAACCTGGCGCTATATTAGCCGCCAAAGCGATTATTCCAGCAGAAAGAAGGGCGACAACAAGGGCCGGACCAAGCCCTAAAGAAGTCATCGCCGTAATAGCAGTAGTGATAGCAGCACCTAGAGAAGCCATAACAACAACTATTGCCTTTCCTATAGTTGCGAAAGCACCAACAGCGACTCCTCCCAATAATCCAAATACCCACATTAATGCTCTAACTGATAAAATAAAAGCAGTTATTTTTAATAAAATAATACTAATATCAACAACAAGTTGAACAAAAACCGGATGTGCTTCATTGAATTCAGAAACCAACTTTGCAAATTCAGTAACATTATTCACAATGGCAATAATCCCAGAATCAATTCTTTGTAAAGAAGAAATTATTTCTGGGTTTAAGGTTATTTTTTTAGTTTGTTCATCAAATTTTATTGCCCAATTAAAAATATCCATCATCACTTGTTTCAATTTCTCAAATGAACCAAGCGTTCCAGTCCCCATTAAATTCTGAAAAGCATCTTTCAAGTTTGAAAGAACTACTGTCCAATTGCTAAACGCTTGTTCTGCCATCACAGCAAGAGAAGCAGTTCTGGTCATAAATTCGGTATAAAACTTTCCAGATGCTTGCATTTGTTTGATAGTGGTATTATCGAGTCCAAGACCTTCCATTAAAGGTTTAACACGAGTCATCCTTGCTTGCATGACACCGGTTGTAAATGAACGAATTTCTTCATTCAACTGGTCCATAGGCACTTGAGCAATCTGGGCCAATTGAACGAAACGTTGGACAAAATCAACCATGTTTTCAAGAGGTACGCCAGCAGCCGAGGCGGGAGCCATCGCTTGCGTCATCGCTCTTAATAATTGATCATAAGTCGCGGCGGTAGTAAGACCAGCATAACGCAACTTTTCTTGTATTATAGTTGCGTCTTTCATCGCCATATTGAAAGAATCTTGAGTTGAAACTAAATTACCAGTTGCATCTCTATAACTATATAAAGAAGTAAGAAGAGCGGCAAGGGATAGTTTAGTATCTTCCAACATGGCATTAAATTCATAGCCAGCTTGAAATGCAGCCATAGCATTTTTTACTGTATAGAAAACAGCAGCAATAGATGCTAAGGTTCTACCAAATTTCAATAAATCATTTTGGAAACTATTGGTAGCTTCTTGCGCTTTTTTCTGGTTGTTAGAGAAGACAGTAGCACTATTACCAGCTTTCTTATGACCATCAGAAAGAATATTAGTGCTTTTAGCTGCCTTTTCAGAACTGGCGCTAAGATTATTTAATTGGGTAGATGCTTGTTCCGCGCCGGTTGTTTTTATAGCTATGAGGAGGGATGCAATGTCGATGGCGTCACCTATTTCTTCTTCTTAGTCTTCTTCTTTTCAAAATCAGAAATAATTCTGAGATACTTTGCGTCCATTATACGAAGAAGTTGTATTTCCCAATTAGACAATTTTATGCCAGTCAACCTAGACCAAGCATCTATTTCACGATAATAAATTGGATTTTGACCCATGCCCACTTCGCGGCTAGAACCAAGTTCCAGAAAAAGTTGCCATAAATAAGCGATGTCTATCGGCAAATCAAATTCAGGTCTTTGTGGAGCACCACTAATTGGAATGAGCAAATTAGGATTCATTTCCAATCTCTTTTCATGTTGCTCCACTAAGTCATGTTGGGAAATGCCATCTTCATTTGGATAATTAAATTTTACCCAAACTTCAACGGCATCTTCCAACATCAAAGTCAGTCCTGTAGGAAGTTCGCCCTGTCTTCGACAAACAGTTGCACTTGTTCTAAGAACCAAGGAAGTTTAGTCATCACCATTTTTACATTCTCAAAAGAACATGGTAAAGTAACACCTTCCCATTCCACATTTTCCCATTTGAGAACCATCTTGGAAATCAGTTCAATGTTGTTAGCTCGATTTTCTTCCGCACTTAAATTCATGCGTACTTGATTTCTACGAACCATCTTTTTCATAGCTTTATTCTGCATAGATAGAGAAGTCTTTTGATACAAGTCTGAATCAATTCCAGCAACCCAGACCTTAGTAGGTGGCTCAAAAGATTGCTCAGTAATAGGATGGACAATTTCCATCTCAACACCTTCATCAGACGCAGAAGCTACACTTAATTTTGTGAAATCCATAAAAATACATTCTCCATTTTTTTTGGTTTTTTAGATATTAGTTATCTTATTTAAACATCGACCCTGGTAATCTGAGCAGTAAATCCATAAGTAGGTGAATAAATAGCTTGGAATGGCATCTTCAAAGTTATGGGTTTTTCATCACTTACAGCGTGGTCAGAACCACTAAATTTAACATTAGGAATGAAGAATTTGTAATATTCATCAGTTCCACCAACATCAAATTCAAGCAAAGAAGCAGTTTCATTCACGAACTTATTAATCATAGTAGAATCTTGAAAATATACTTCCACCGTACCAGTTATATTGCATCTTCCAAGAACGATCTTTTGCGTGTATTGACTGCCAATAACAAAAGTGTCTTGTCCAGCATTATCTAAAGAGAAATCAATGCTAGTTATCAACGCTATTGCAGTCCCAGCCTCTTTAACAGTTCCAGTAAAGGTATCAAATGGTGAATCAGTCTGAGAAGCAATAGGTGTAGCATCTATAGAAACTGTAGCAATCGTAACACTACGACCCATTATACTGAAGGTTCCAGTAACAATGTTGTTTGGTTTCAAACTGAGTGCAATTTTATTTACAACACCACCAGCATATCTTTCATAAACATCAATATCAGTGTATCCACGTTCAAAAGTGAAAGACCTATCAAGCACACCATTGGATAGAGAAGAAAGTCTTTTTACATTAACAGCAACGGTATTAGTTGCAGCTTTTGTACCCAATGTGGAATATCCCAAAGTCAAGGTATGAGTACCAGTAATGGCAGTGACAAGATGGACGCCATTTGTGGTTAAACCAGTGCCAGTAAAACCACTGACATAAATACAGTCGCCAGTTCCAAGATAACCAAAGGTGAGTGCGGAACTGTAAAGAGTTTTTAATGTGGTTGCACAACCCACAGTTGCCGCAGATTTTGAAGCCACAGTTTGCCAAGTGCCACAAAAACCTGCTTCAAAAAGTGGATCGTGCTCTGCCCAACTCAGTTCGATCCCCACGTCCCCCGCAATCTTTTGAGTTCCTAATCTGTGGTCAACTATTTGGCGATCTGAACGCAATTCTTTGGATTGAAAAGCATCCCTTGTTAATTGTAATGAACAAGATGTGTGTCTTAGCTCAGTGTAAGTAGCTGGACTTGTTCCAAATGTCGTCTCAGCCACAGAATATAAAAGTTGATGGAAACTTCCGGCCCCTAGCTCCGTCATTTTATTAATCCTCCAAATAGTTTCTTAACTATTAAAATGTTGTTTATCATTTTGATAATCAAATATCCAACATATTTGCTATCTTATTTTTGTTATAATATCTTTTGTTTACCATTTCTGAATAAAAAGATTGATGCCATTCTCTATCAAAATTGGCCTTGGTGTTACAAGAGGTGCATAATGTAATTAAATTCTTGGGATGGCAATTTAATTTATTATAATCAAGATGGTGAATTGTTAATTTATTATCATATTTTTTATTACATAGTGGATTAAGACACATATAATTATCACGCTCTTTAATACTTTCTTTGTATTCTTTATCTTTCCACACACAACAATATGGTTCATAAGATTTACCACCTTGCCAATTATAATTGTTTGAACCACTTTGTGAAATAGATGATTTTATACTGCCACATTTTCTACATCTATGACCTTGAGAAAAACTATTATAAGAAATAAAAGATATATTTCCACATTCACATTTATATTTTAATTTTTGATGACATCCTTTATATTCATTAAATAATGGAACACAACCACCTTCTATAAATTTTTCTTTAACAAATTCTAAACTATGTCTTATTTTATCTGAAAATTTTATAATCCCACATTCTTTACATCTATGGCCTCGCATAAGATTATCAAATGATGTATAAGAAATATTTCCACAACTGCATTGATATTTTAATTTTGTTCTAGCATCAATATATTCATTAAAGAGAGGGATGCAACCACCTTCTACAAATTTATTTTTTACATATTCAAGACTGTGTTTGCTATTGATATTGCTTCTTTCAATTCCACATTTTCTACATCTATGACCATTACAGAAACCATTGAATGTGATTTGTGATTCATTCCCACAACTACATATATATTTTAATTTTTGTTGTGCATTTATATATTCATTAAATAATGGGATACATCCTTCTTCTATAAACTTATCTCTTACATATTCTATATCCAATCTTTTCTTTTCTGAAATTCTTTTACCAACACAATTTGAACATCTTGATCCAGATTTAAAACTCGAAAAAGTTATAAAAGATATATTTCCACAATTACATCTATATCTCATTTTAGTGTGGTTATTTTTATAATTATCTTCTAAACATTCACACCCATTATCAATAAAAACTTTTTTGACATAGTTAAAATCTAATTTATAAAGTTCTTTATTTTTATCAATATTACAAAATTTACATCCACTACCATTTTTTAAACCATTAAGACTAATTTTTGTTATATGACCATTATTACATTTACATTCAAGTGGAATTCTAGCATACTTATATTCATTTTCTAATAAAACAAATCCTCTATTCTTAAATTCCCCCCTTGCTATATCTATAGTTATAATTTTAGACATAATTTAACTCTGACTATAAGCAACATAGTATATTGACACGCTTTTTTTATAAAAAATTCCATCAACATCCCCTGGTTCGACGGAAGATTCCTTTATTCTAACTTGAACATCGTTGTACGTTGCTAGCGTTCCCCTTTTAAAGTGGTTATAAATTGCGTCAGCTTTAACAGTAGCAGAATTCCATCCTTCATTTGCTGGATATAAACAATCAATTTGAAACACCCCCGGAAATTCAGCCCAAGATTGATTCCCAAGAGTTAAAGTTGTAGTCCTCCCTGGCATTAACCAAGCCCTCAAATAGGGCGTTGAAATTGATGGGTCTATCTCAATATTTTCCCACGCTATCATCATTGTTGTTGGAGTTAATAAAGAAAGATGTTTATTTAAAGCTGATGCAATATTTGTATTAATCCCCATCCACTTATGCTCCTAAATTTTCTTTTAACCCACCACTCTGCACAGATGTCACCGCCTCAGAACTTATACTTCCAAATTCTGCCAATGTTATTCTCACCATTCCTCTTGGCGCTTGCGGCGAACCATAAGGCGGACTTGGATATACTCTACCGCCTTCAAGATAAATTGCATATCTAACATTATTAAATATATATGCGATTAACCCATCATGAATATCCATGCCACTTTGAATGAATTGCCTGCCTCTATTTATTGTGCCACTAGCTGATTCAAAGATTCCAGATGTCTTTACGGTTTCTGTCGTCTTACCTTCCCAATAACCAGTAGTTGTTCTTTTTCCTTTAGGTGTTGCTCTACTTACTTTCTTCCAAGTGGTTTTTGACTCAACAGATGATTGAATAGGAGAAGAATTAGAAGGAGTCAAACCCACGGCCCAGGCGGATGATAGACGACCTGTGTCCCGCGGTGTCCTCATAACAATCCTTTTAAATACTTCAAACACCATCTTGCGAATTGCTTTATCAACATTATTTAATGCTTTAGCATTGAACAAATTGACCTGCGCTACGAAATCACCTAGTCCTAAGTTAGAAACTTGGCTTTGACTTCCTCGAATATACGTACTTGTATGGGTTATTCCCATTTTACGACCCACTCTTGTTAAACAAAGATACTATCATTCCACCAAATCCTTGACTTATAAATATATAAGTCAGTGCTTGTATCCCACCAGTCATATCTTTTTGAATCCAATAACCGTAATAAACGTACATAAAAATCGCAGTCAAGAAACCGAAGAAGCAGCAAAAACACGCTATGGCAAATATCACATTTGTTCTAATTTCTGATCCATTAACTAAATCTGAAAGTGCCATTTTTAATCTCTCTCTGGTTCTGGTTTTGGCCTAGCTTTTCCGCCCATTCTAGAAGAAATAGAATCAGAAGCACTTCTAGTAAGATATGCTCCCAAACCTCCTGTTCCACCACCACCAACTATCAAACCTAATATTAATTTAACAGTCTCACTATCTATTCCTTTACCATGATAAAAACAATGATAACAAACAAGAATTATAGCTAATAAGAATAATATTCCAGTAAGAACCATCATAGCGGTAGCTACAATAGTAGGACTATTAACTGTATTATTTGAAGAACTAATATATTCTTGCCACCAAGCCATGATTATTCTCGAAGCAAACCCCTATAGAAAAGCACTGTCGAAGACGGCTCTAATACAGATATTCCAACAATTCCATATACTTTGCTATTCAAAGTAAGTCTATCACCCAATTCCGGGTCTGAAGTAGCATTTGTGGTGAATAAAACGATGCGGTCGTTCTGAAGTATAAGTGTTCCCCCAATGTATGTTTCACCATAACCTTTCAAATAAGTTTTAGTAGGCGTCACATCAACTAAATTAATATTGTAAACAGCAGATGAAGAAGAAGCATAAATTCCCTGGGACGCTAAAAATGTCCCCATAGTGAAGTGCTTCAAAACACCAACTGTCCCAAATTTGGTGATAAGTTTATTGGTTCTATTTGCTAATGCAGTATAATTCACTTATTATGCTCTCTGGATGATAATTGCATTTTTTGAGCGGACCCATTCTCTGAGTAATGTATCTATATATGGTTGTGAAGGAACTTGCTGCGCGCCACCAGAATCATATTGTATTTCTACTACATCAACTTTTTCTCTAATGACATTACCAGTAGTATCATTATCTGGTAATGGATCATCACCATTAAGAAATCTATAAGCAAGTTCTGCTTGCACCCACTTGATTTGAAGGGGGATCGCTGTACTACTGATATAGAATAAATTTTTATCAGTTACATTTCTTCTAGGCCATTCAAGAGGTTGGGTTGATAGTGCTTTAGTACCGATCCAATTTTGCAATTCCATAAAGTAGCAAGAACGGATCAATGCGGCACTTTGTGTAGTTGTGGTTCCAGAAGCCCAATTAGTTAGCTTTCCAATGTTTGTAAAATATGAAGTTGCAGAAGCAATACTTAGATATGAATTCGCGGATGCTAAGGTGCCCACGCCAGTTTCCACAACAATTTCAGGCATTTACATTACTCCTATTCCCAAAACTTCCACCAAGATTTCTTTTCTGGTAAATCATAAATCACTTTAACAATATCACTAATCGACATCTTTCTTTGTTCTAATAATTTTATCTCTCTACGCATTTCTAGTATATTTTTGACAATGAATTTCTTTTGTTTTAATGAAAAATTCATTATTGGAATCCAACCTTTTAAAAACCTCTTAGCCTTGAACTTCTTGAACGGGGGTCAGATGCCGTTCCTTTCAGCTTTGACAATCTCATCGACTTGGGAATTTTTGTTTTAATCGCCTTCTTCTTTTTCTTTTTATCTTTTGGGTTTTTCTTACCTTTTTGTGACTTGTTAGCCATATCCTCACCAACTTCCCTCTTGGTTAAACCTATTAAAGTTGTCGATGACATTACTTTTTCTTTTTCTTAGCCCCAACCTTTTTCATATTACGCGCAAAGTTAGCGCGCTTTACTGTAGTGAGACTAAATTGGTCTGTATTATTCATAACCTTATCAGCAAATTCTTGAACGCCCATACCTGCCTTTTTTGCTTGGGCCGTAAAAGTTCCTTCTTTCAAATCCTTTGGAATCCATTTTTTCTTAGCGGGTTTAATTTTTTTTGTTTTAGTAGTACCCAAGGTGTATTCTCCTAATCTATCATCTCAACCTTACAACCAACAATCTTAATGCCCAATTTCATTATCTTTTTACCTAACCACATTCTAAATCTGAACATAGGATTGATGTTAAATCTAATCTGAATGCATACTTCTCTGAATAAATCAGAAGCGTTAATGTTTACTGTTTCAAGAGGTTGTTGATTATTCATCATTTCCCCTTTCCCTTTTTCTTTCCACCTTTACATTTGTTATTCATTAGGGGTGTCCTTTTCTCTGTCTTTGGCATACCATCTTATGTCTTGTCTACGCGCAGGTGCTCCCCACCATAATTCATTAGCAGGTACGTCACGAGTCACAACACTTCCGGCTCCAATTGTTGCTCCCTCACCTATGGTCACTGGGCAAACTAATGTGCTATTCGCACCCACGGTAGCCCCTTTTTTAATGATTATTTTTTCATATTTTCCGCGGCGGCCAGCCTTTGGTTTTTTGACATTTGTAAGTACACAAGATGGTCCTAAAAAAACTTCATCTTCAATAATGCACCCATCAAAAATTGAAACATTATTTTGTATGCGAACACCATCACCAATGCGGGCTGTTGCCGCTACAAAACACCCTTGCGAAATTACACAATTTTTGCCGATGACCGCACCGGCCATGATATGGGAAAAACGCCATACTTTCGTCCCTTCCCCTATTTGGCAGCCAGCTTCCGCGTCTGCAAGCGGGTGGATATAGATGGGAGGTTTATACATAAATTGCTTCTCCTTTTGGAGTTGAGTTATATTTATATTCTTTACATTTCCTAAAATCATAATATGTACAACCATCTTGTTGATGAACAAGTTTATGACAATCTACACATAAAGTAATACACATATCTAGGTCAGCACTTTCAATTGGATTTATCCAAATTCCTTCATAATGATGACAATGAATTTCACCGCCTCTTATTTCACACCGCTGGCATGTATAGTCGTCTAATTCAAATCTCATCTGTCTCAGTTCTGGTTGAACTTCTCTGTTAAGAGGAATTGTTCCATTCATATAATTTAAATAAGATTTTTCAGTTTTATGAAACAAAGGACATGATTTTTGACATCCCGTAGAACAGTATAGATTATTCTCTCTTATAGAAGTTCCTTCAATAAAACGACACCTCTCCATTGCTTCTTTTGGCTTAGGAGAAAATTTCTTTCCACAATATTTACACTTCACTTGTAATACTTCTGGTTCATTTGGATGCCTATTTACTTCTTCCCCTCCAGCAATTAATCTATCTGCATAGGTATCATAATCTGCATAACCAAGTTGGTTTGCTTTTTTTATAAAATTTTTTCTTTGCGTTTCTCTTGCTGTTCTACTAATTAAACATCCACAAGCCTTAGTTGTTCCTTTAACAAGATGGTCATCTCTAACAATAGTTTCGTTACCACAATCACATTTACATAACCAATATGTTACATTTCTATTTCTTTCTATCTTAATAACTTTTTCTAAAACTATTAACTTGTTATATTTTTCACCAATTCTATTAACCATATGTTTTTTCATTCTTTTTTCTAGGGTATAAGCAAATGCGCATTTTCTACTGCAAAATATTCCTATATTGGAAGTATCACTAAAACTATCTTCTCCACAGTGTAAACATTTTATAATTTTAAAATATCTAACACATCTACCTGGATTATTATACCTAAACAATTCCTCACTTATCCACACTCCATTCTTTAAGACTTCTTCAGTTATTTTCAAACTATTTCTCCATTTTTGAAGTTTTATATGATTCTTTCATATTATGTATTAATTCAATGGCTGATCTTGCGTCTTCAATTCCGTATCCAATTCCTTGCAAAATATTTGAGTAAACGCTTACGTGTAAATCTGTGAACCCTTGGTCCAAATTCAACACATATTCATCTATTTCAAAACATCTTTTTGGAAGCCCTTCAATCACATCATCCTTATCACATGATAAAAACCATTCTACATTTCCTTTTTCAAGATGTAATTTTCCATGTGCTTTATTATGAGATAAAGAAAATAATTCTGCTTTGTTGCAATTTCCCATCAAAAAACAGCAAGCATCAAAAAGATGAATTCCTAAATTGTATAAAATAGAACCAGACTTTTCTTCTATTCCTTTCCAACATCCTGAAAAATACCACGGTCCACGCGGGGTTACATAGCGTAAATTTCCATTATATTCATTGTAATCACTTGCTTCTAGAACTTCTTTCAATCTAACTAAATCTTTATGAAGTCTAAGTTGTAATATAGACCAAACTTTCTTTCCAGTAGTTTGTTCAAGGGTAGATAATTCATGTAAATGTTCTGGTTTAATCACAAGAGGTTTTTCACATATCACATCACAGCCACTTTCAAGTCCGAACTTTATTTGTTCAAAATGGTTGTAATTGGGAGTTGTCACACATAAATAATCCGGTTTGTTTTCCTTGCAATAGTTTCTAAATTTATTTTCATCTCTAAAAAAAAGACAATCATTGAAGTACGCATCTATCGAACCGACCACATCATGAGTAGTATCACAAATAGCAAGAAGTTCACCGCCATTCTCTTTAATGGCACGGAAGTGTTTGGGGGAAACGTATCCAACCCCAACTAACGCGAATTTTGGTTTCATTCATTCACCCTTTATTTTTTCTTCTTAGTTTTAGTTTTCTTAACTATCTTAACTATTTTTACAGTTTTATTGTGAAGTTCGCTTTTTAATTTATTCTTTTGAGTTTCGCTCATTGTTGATCCCTTACTTAACAAAAATCTGACCTGCTTAAGTGTTTTAGTTTTAGCCATATTTAATTACCTCACTGATTCACTACTACTTTAAACACATCCAAATTATAATTTTTATCTTTTTCTACTTCATTTTTAAATTCAATATCACTTATTAAATTACTTAGACCCATACCATTCAAGTTTGTTTTTAATTCTTGGATTATATCAGGGGGAGCGGTTGATAATTGTGGTTTAATGGAATTTAATGCATTCACTCCCTCGTGAAGACTAGCGACCGATAAGCGATAAACTTGGAGGAGTAGGGAGTCTTCGCGAAGTGTGAAGTAGAACTGGCCGCCGCGATTTTCTGGCGACTGTGACATTTCCCTATAGCCCCTAATAAATCGCCGTGCTCCATCTGCCATCACTGCCAAGTTATTATTTGCTGCACCCCAATCACTTAACGCATATGCCAAATCAGGATCATAAGGATTTTCTTTTAACGCCTCAATATTCAATTTATATGCTTCTTCCATCTTTCCGGTTTCAAAATACGACTTTATGATGGTATAGAATATTGTTTTATTAAATTTGCTGGGATCAATTTTATCTTTCAAACTAATATACCACTTTCCATACTTTATTGATTCTTCTGTATATCCATGATGTCCCAAAAGCTGACTTAGGTAAAAAAGCGTGTCGAGACGCCTTGGATTACCATCTTCATCCAAGTCTTCCATTTCTTTCATCAATAAACTATGCGTTCTTTCAAACTTCAATTGCATTTTTTCTTCAGACAAATCGTATCCATAATGTTCTATTTCCAGCATGTCACAAAGAACTGCCGCGCCTTCGAATATAGGTGAATTATGAATCCTATGTTTATATTCTACTTTGCCTTTCTTGAACAACCTGGCACTATTGCAAGACATTACTGTTTGGCCTTGTTGCATATCTCTGATTGGAATAGCAACAACATTGTATTTGTCTTGTACCATTTCTAACCATTTCTTTAATTTGTTCTTATTAAAATCTGGTGAAGTAATTAACTTCTCATCTGCATCTATTATCAAAATCCAACTTGCGCCATTTTCTTCCGCATATTTAATAGATTGATTCCTATGTAGACTGAAATTGTTCTGCCAAGGTGAATGGTATATTTTAACATTATTAAATGATTCTAAAATAGAAACTGTCCGATCTTTGCTACCTGTATCTACCACGCAAATATTATCAACAGTTCCTTTCAAGGAGTTTAAACATTGTTTGATGAATTTTTCTTCATCCTTAACCATAAGACACGCAGTAAGTTTCATTTATTTTCCCTTTTGTTTTTATTCCAAGGCTTTAATTAAGGTCTACCACCAGTTTTAATAAAATAGTTCATAGTTCCAGAAGTATAATTATCAGTTTTAATTCCAACTCTAATACTACAAGCCACGCCATAATCCAATGCTACAACTTGATTGCCAGTATATGAAGACAGATCATACCAAGTAGCAGGAGTCGCAGCCGTACTCAAAGATAGTTGTGAAAATACGGTTGCGGTCCATGTGCCAGAAAAAACAACTAAGGCTTTTCCTAATCCGTAAATTGGAAGTGATGTTCCAAATGAGTTGGATGTGGCTATGGAACCTGATTTTTGATTGACGCTTGTAATGCCATAATCAGTAATTTGTAAAAGTTGGTCAGAATGCTTGTCTCTTAAGTTAGTATAGTTCGAGGTCGGTATCGCCATAAGTTTACTCCGTTAAAATTTACTTATTCGTACTTATATATAATTCTAAATAACGATCTAATTTATTGTCTATAGATTTCAAACGGTCTTTAAGGTCTATCAAATCACTTTTCGAAACATAATCTGATGGTAATCTTTCTCTTAAGGATATTTGACGCTTGTTGACTTCTTTAATTTCCAACCAAATAGACCTGCATTCTTCAACAAGAGAAGTGATAGTTGTCGTGAACCCACTATGTTCTTGACAAGTTTGAAGTTCAAGTGCTTCTGGATTACACCCAACATTAACTTTGTCTTTAGTAAAGGTAACTATGTTGTATTTGATCATGAAGAAGCCTACTAAAAGAAAAACTCCAGCCACAACAACTAACGCTATAATAGCTCCAACAAGCGTGTCTAAGACACTAAAATCGATTTGGCCACTACCAGAAATCCCAGTTACATTAGTAGGAACGCCAGAATTTCCCATCGCAACAGTTATAGAAATAGTTCCTATAAATAAAACAAATAAAAATAGGAACAAGAAATATTTTAATTTTTTGTTTTTAAATTTAATAGTCAACGCATAACTCCCCCAAAAAGAAAAAGGACAATTTCAACACTTTAAATTAAGGCAAAATTGTCCCGTAGTTTTATCCAATGTAATGCTCCACTTATGCTTCTCCGCTAGCAATTAATATCAAAGACATAAATTTAAAGTTTTTCAAAATGGGAAGGAATGAATTCACCTTCCTGAAATAGTTCGGTTTCGCCTTGGAGATAAAGTTTCTTCTTGGTAGAAACCCAACATTTGTTGCGACAAATATATTTCTTGGGCCAAGTTTCTTCCACAACTTCTGGTTCAACAACCACTTCTTCTTTGACTTCCACAACTGGTTCTAGAATCATTTCTTCAACAGATTCCACAATAGGTTCAATAACTTCTTCAACTTTATCTTCATATACATCGTTAAAGGCTGACTTCATTTTAGCCATAAATTAATCTCCAATCAAAAAGGTTCTGAAAAGGGAGACGCCAATCTCCCTTTTCAGGTTAATGGTTATTCATAGGTTTGGGGCAGCGAAGCAGAATCCAACCAAACATCAACAGTACCAGCACTACAAGTAGCAGCACCAACAGTACCTTTGACACGTAGATAACGTTTACAAACAGGAGGCAGGGCGGCGCTATAGACCAACTTACCAGCAGTAAGCAAATTCTGAGTCATGCTGGAAGCGCCAGCCAAATTCATATTCACTAAATTGGAAAAAGAAGCTGCGGAATTGGCAGTGGCATTCTGTAGAAACAGAGCAATAGTGCCAGTAGCAGCATTACCAGCAACGGCAGTGCCAATGCGAGCATGAATGTAAATCGGCTCGCCGCGGCCTACGTTTGGATTGACAGCAGTGCCATTCCAATCTACCGCGGGTCCAAGATCGATGACATTACCAGTGACAGTGGCATCGGCAGAACCAGCAAGAGATTGTGCATCCATAAAACTAAGTTTTGCATCTAAAATTGCCATGATGAATACTCCTATTAGAACTGATAAGTTCTATGTATCAAAAGGTGTTTCTGCTTTGTTCTTGTTGCAATTTTATGGATGAACTTTTTGTTCAGTGCTTAAAGAACATCAGAAAATTAATTTATTGGATGTTATTTAACACCCACAACTTTTAAATGTTTGCGTTTTTGTAATTTTAATTCTTTTTCGAGCCAAGAAGTCAGCATTTGTAGTTCTTCAAGGTTGTATTTATTCTTCATAAAGTTCGCTCGATTTGAAATTACCACAACATTTCCTTTAATATAACCATCCTCTGGAATTAAACGGTCTAAGGTTGGACTGTTTTGACCTATAACTTTTTTATTACTTTCTAGTTTAATATCGGGAAATACAGGACAATATTCTGGAATTACAATATCAGATAACTCTAAGTTGAATGGCAAATTTTTCTGTTTAGCTCTCCTTTTTGCAGCCACAAAAATATTATATTCAACAGATTTCTTACCTCTTATACATTGTCCATGTTTGATCCTATTTTTTCTTTCATATCTCTTATAACAACCACAACTTTTAGTGTGGTCACTATTTAATGAACCAGTAGTAACAATAACTTCATTACCACAGTCACATTTACATAACCAGAGTTGATTTTTACCTCTCATTCCATGAAAACTTAAAACAAGAAGTTTCTGAAATCTTTCACCAACCAAATCCATTTTCTTTCGTTGATTAATAGGACAGTCAAGTTCTTTAAGAATCCTTCCGACTCGGACTCCTCCTATTCCAAATTGCTTACCAACTTCATTCATGTTTAAACCAGTTTTATAAAGATTCACAATCTTTTGATTGCGTTCTAGCATTTTTGCATCTGCTTTTGCTGGCATAATTTTCCTTTTACATAGTAGGGGGTACAAGGAAGATAAGCGACATTCTATTTATCTTCCTTGTAAGTTGTTGAAATAACTACGTAAGTGCAGACTCAGTGCTTAGCAAAACGTCAGCTTTTTTCACCGGGACACCTCGGAAATGGAGAGTTGGAATCCCGAATGGACCTGATGGTAAATACTGAACATTAGTCTTATCTTTAGCTTCTTTATCAAGACAAGAAAGTACAGTAGAATTTGCATACATAACAGAACCAGCACCATCCATATCCATCTGGCGAAGGGCATCAATCAGTTTGTCAGAAAGATTAGAAGCAGTTGCAGGGATATTGCATACGCGTTGCACACACTTGTCATTTATAATGGCAAGTCCACACCACACTTTGAAGTGGCTTTGATAAACCTTATATGGCAATCCGTTTGCATCTGTGACAACCAATTCGTCATCATTAGTCATAGTAATACCAGCATTAGGTTGAGCATTACGAGGATAAACCAAATGGGCTTTGGTTGGACCCCATTGTACAATCCAAATGCTATTCAAAGTTGATCCAGTTCCGCCATAGTTATGGACATTATGTACAGCACTTACACCAGCAGTAGTCAGAGTTGCATAACGGGTAGCAAGACCATCAAATTTCTCAGGAGAACCAACAGTGGTCCCATAAAAAATCTGATTAGCTAAAGTCTGGGACATACCCTCAACAAAGGCTAAATCTTCAGACATCCGAAAAGCAGCAGGATCGGGGTTAAGTTCAATGAGAGCAGAATCAATACGGCTATAAGATTCTAATAGAGCGATACTCTCAATGACTTGAGTGGTGGTGGATTTTTCCAGAGCCACACCAGAATTAATCTTACGAAAACTACCTGCGGGCAAAGACAAACGCTTGGCAGAGATGTGTTGGGTGTCTCCATTTCCTCTCAACCACGGAGCATCGTCCAATACAGTATTTACTTTATTTAGAACTTCTGCTATAGCCATAACGACATTATCTTTAGTACGTTTGGCAGCATCAATCAAAGTCATTTGAGTTGCAGTTAATAGAGCCATCTATTTGTTACTCCTGTTTATTTACCTTTCTTTATTAAACATAGTAGGGTATAGGGTTTCGGCAAGGGATTTTTCCTTATCATTAGTACGAGCACCAGGATTAGACATCCCTCCACCAGCACCATCAGTTCTTAAAATTCTATCTCGTTGTGGATCGCGATTAACTAAAATTTCAATAGCCTCTTCTGGAGAAGCTATTTCGCCAGGGTTAGCTTTAGAAATGATAGGTTTGTCATCTATCTTTCCAACAGCGGTAAGTTTTCCGTTTTTTTCTTCGATGGTAAAGTAGTCTCCAAAATAACTAAAAGCAGCACTTGGAAAAAGATAAGTTTTGTCTCTAAGGAAATCAGAACGATCAAAAGCACCTCTTACTAATTGGTCACGTATCTGACTCTCTTTTAATTTAATTGCCTTCTCTTTTTCCATTAAGGCGTTTTCATAACTATCTTTCGCCTCTTTAAGTAAAGCCTCATAACCTTCTTTCGCGCTTGATTTAATTCTCTCTACCTCGCCTGCATCAACCATTTGTTTGTCAGTATAATTTTTAACCGTTTCGATTGCTTTCTTAGCTTTCTCTGGGTCTAAACCGTCAAACTTTCTGGTGAGTTCATTAAAAGAGTTAGTCGTTTCTGTAAGAGAATTTTCTAATTCTTGAATTTTCAAGCGACGTTCTTTGCTTTCACTATTGGCCATTTTGAGATCACCCCAAAGTTCAGCCGCATCTAATGCTACCTCTTGTTTATTTTGGTCAATATAAAGTGGTTTACCTTCTTCATTTAAAACTACATAACCATCTTCATTTTTCTTCAATTCTAACGGAAACTTAATATCTGGTTTATTATCAGCACTCATTTGGAATCTCTCCTCTTTCCAGTTGGTATCACACCATGATAACCAATTAAAAATTTATATTATTAATAAAAAAAAAGAACTGGACAGGGCATCACGCCCTTGTTTGCCAGTTCCTTCAATTGCCCTCTTAATGAGGATTGGTGGATAATCTGAATTATTTAATTATATGTTTAATTATCAGTAGGGTCTCTAGGCATATAACCTCTCTATTTTATAGGTTCACGATAATCAACAAATGCGCTCATCAACTTACCAGACATGAAATTAAATTCAAAATTGAACTTGCCAGTCTTATTGGAAGACTGCCATTTGTCCAATTCAAGTCTTAATCTCTGTATGACTTTTTCTGGTGATGGTGATGTTTGCATAAGTATAGGTAAATAATTGTTATCCTTTCTATATTAAGTTTAACATAATTTGATAGTCATTACAAGGAAAGAATGACATTTTCGTATAATAAAATGCATTTTATTTGCATTTTTGTTTATTTTTACAATAAACGATCCAATTGGGCCATTTATGAGCCAATTCTACTTTCAAATTTTTCACAAACACAACATGGAACACATATCCAATCTTCAATCGCTGTTTGCATTAGGCAATCTTCATAATGCAAACAATTTCTTCTTTCTGTATCCCTATGTTTCTTTATACCTATTGGTGTAACATTCCTCATATCCTTATGGATAGTCTTTCTTCCGCATATTACACATCTACCATTTTGTATGATTGGTGAAATAGTGGACATATACTATGTTCTTACTGGGTAGAAAGTTGTAGTTAAACTCACGACTCTATTGGGTGCAATTGATATTTCAAAAATCCAAAAACCCATAGCAGCACTTAATTTTCTCCCTCTCATAAATGGAGTTTGCATTTGTGTAGTCCCACCTTGAATAACACAAACTCCTCGATAAAATAAAACTTCAGCTTTATGATAGTGGCCCAAACACATCACGTCCGGCTTTGTTCCGCTAGGAAGGGCTTCAATATATTTTTGAGCATTGTAACTTATTGCGTAGGCTGTGCCTCCGTCCGGGTGGCACAATCTTATCGTAGCAGTACAATCGTCATCGCCAATAGTGATATCAGCTTCTTGATGACCCAAACAAACTAAATCTGAACGCTTATCAGATATTTTTACACCAATATCATTTCCACCATCTTTCCAAAAACTTCTATCATGATTACCTACAATAAAATATGTAGTTATCCCATTTCTTTTAGGATAAACTTCAGTAATTAAATTTACTTGAGCATCACTTCCAATCGCCTCAATTTCATATTCCTGACCCTTGAACATCTTCTGGCCTTCTGCAATATCTCCAGAATGAAACACCGTTTTGATATTCTCTAATTCAAAAACATCATAGGCATAATTAAGCAACGCTTTGTCCGAATACAAACTTCCCAAATGGGTGTCTGACACATAACCAAATTTATGATGAGTTCCATCCAAACACAGCTTAGGACTTTGTATATGCCTAGTCAACTCCTGCACTTGTCTTTGTAATTTCTTCACTTGTTCTTCTGCATCAGAAGTTTTTGGACCAGTTTCTTCTTTTTCCACAACAGGAATTTCATCACCCATTTCAGCAAGATACTTCTTGGCTTCTTCCAAAGCATCTCCCCATTTGCCAAAAAGTCTATAGAGAACACGCCTTGATGGTTTCTCTGTTTTCAGAGTGTCATAGACAACAGCAGATATGGTCCCTTGTTCTTTGATAATTGAAGCGAACTTTTCAAGTGCTTGATTTTTATCAATCATTTATTTTTCCTTTTTAAATAGGTTTTTAAATATTATCTTATTCCTCTTCTCTTCATTTCTCTGTTCATAGCATTAGAAATAGTTTTATCAAGAACGCCACTCTTGATAACTTTTTTAATTTCATCTTCATTAACATTTATATTAACTGAGCGACCATTATTCATAATCTTACGAATATCATCTTCATTAGGAGGAAAGTTATTGACAATTATTCCGCCACTATGCCAAATTTTTTCTCTTTCCAATTCCTTATCCATTCTTCTGACAGTGAGCAAGGCGTTCCACGCCAACTCTATTGTCTGCCATCTTTCTGCCTCAGTCATTATTCTGAGAAGTTCTTCTTGAATTAAGATTTTGTTAGGCATTTGATATTTCCTCTTATTTCCAAAATTGATACCAAGATTTCTTTTCTTCTTTCTTAGGTTCAACAGGCACCACATTAGTAAGTTGTTCTACCAATGCTTCAATAGCCATATCTCTTTCATCAAAACCACCTTCAACACCAATCATATATTCTTCAAGTTCACCAATAAAACCAAGAGGCATCTTGTCGAAATCTTGTCTATTCGGTGGTTTTAGCTTTGGCCTTGGCGTTAGGTCTTTTAATGTTACTGCTGGTGTTCTTGGTTGAGGTGGGAGGTACTTTATTGTTGTACACCCTAAGCCAATTGTCATAAAGATAATCACGGTTATTATCGCTAACTGCTTTCTTAACATCAGAAGTCTCCTTCTGTACCTTCTGTCTTAAAGATAGTTGGTTTCTTTGAAATTTTATAGTAGCTTCCAAATCAGCCACTTTCTGTCTTTCTTGATATAAATCAAGCAATGCTTTGTCTCTTTCTTTTTCTATTTTTGTTATTTTGCTTTCATAGTTCCAAGCAGACAGTTTGTTATATATCCCAAAAGCGCCTACAGCAAGACAAGCGATTACTATGATGCCTATCTTGCTGCTTATGAATGTCCATATTAAACTTATGCCCATGATTATTTATCCCTGGAATATTTCTTTGAATTGTTCTGCTCTATCCAAGACATCAGAAGAGTAATTTTTATTCGCAGTTCTATTGTCAATGTTTTCACCATTGCGAACAACTCTCATCATATTTCCTTCACCACAATTATATGCTGCGATTGCTGCTTGTTCTGCTTCTTCTTGATTCATATTGTCAAAGCCACCATGCTCGTTCAAATAATTATATTTATCTGTAAGTATCTTAACGCCCATTTCTATATTAATAAATGGGTCTTGCCAATCATGGTTAGCTAACCAACTGCCAAAACTACGGTCATCTATTTGAACTAGACCGTGCCCATGACCATTATCTCCTGTCATGTCTGGGTCAAGAATTAATCCGAATCTTGATTCTCTAGAAATAATCGCTGAAATAACTTCTGGTCTCCAATCATATTTCTCAGCAAGAGGTTTGATGATTGGTGCTAATTCTTTGCATAATTCAAATTCTTCTTTTTTAATCATAAAGGCTCCTTAAAAATCAACGACTTCGTGCCAAGGGAACAAATCTCCAGGGTCAACTTTGCCCGCAGTTCGATCTGGAATATCTACATGACCAAAAATATCTTCAATTTTATAAACTTCTCCCAAAGCGGTAATTAATTTCTTATTGGCTTCTATTTGTTCTTTTGGCCAATCACTACCATTTCCAACATTTTCAATCCCAACAGAATGAGAATTAACTGTAAGTCCCTGATAATGTCCTTTGGCGTGCCATCCTTTAATATTAAATGGGAGTAACTGATAAATAGTCCCATCTTTAGCAATTACAACATGAGCAGATACTTGAGAGCGAGATGCACAAAGCCAAGATAAAGCACCTTCAAGTGAATTGTCACCAGTATAATGAATTACAATAAATTTTATTTCTATCTCACCACCATGATTAGGTGATGGTCTATATTCTACTTGTACTCCATCTATATATAAAAAGTTGTCTATGACTTCGTATTTGGACATTCTGCATTCTCCTTTTTATTATATCCTTTTATTGGACATAGTTGATTAAAATCTTTTTTATTTTTATCATTATGACACAATCCAGAAATATCTCCGAAAAAACGACACTCATTTATTCCACAATCTTGCCAACCTTGATAAAATTTGCACATTCATAAAGCCTCCTAAAAGTTAAGGTTTAATAAAGTTGTTTTTCAAAATAATTCTCAACAATATATTAATTCTTTCATTTATCATATAACTCAACACTTCTCTTAATTGGTATTTGTTAATAACTCCTTCTTCAAACAATATTAGTAATTTTGCAGAATCTTTCACAGGAATTAATTCAAAGAAAAAATTGGTTCTGCTCATATTAAATTTTTTAGCCAAGAGTCTGATTATATCCACTATTGTAATTCCTTTAGAAGAAGGAAGTTACTTTATTTTTATTTTTTTATTTCTTCTATCTTCATTAAAACAATTTCGGTGGTATATTACAACTCTCCCATTTGATCTTATCCCAATATACATGTTGTTTTTAGGATCATCGTATTTTTTACAATATCTACATTTTACCCAATCATAATGACCGCAAATTTCAAAAGCTTTTTCTTTTTTATTTTTCTCTCTTGTTTCCTTCATTTTCTTTTTTCTTTCATCTGATAATTTCAATCCAAAATTTGGATTATTTTCTCCCAACCATCTTTCTCTTGCTTGTTGTCTACTTTTTTCAGTAGCCCGAGATTTTCCTATTTGTGATTCTCCTATCTTTTCTTTTGCTTCTTTTGTATGATGTTTGCCAAAAAATGGATTGTTTTCTCCAGAAGTAACAACACTTAATTTCTGCTTAGTTTCTTCAGAACGAGGGACTCCAGTTTTTGATTTACTCATTTTTTCTCTGGTTTCTTTTGTTCTCTTTCTTCCTCTATTTTTAATACTAATTTTTTGTTTAGATTCTTCTAAATGGCTAAATCCACTAATACCTTCTCCTCCGTCTGTCATATTTGTTAAGATTCCAGTCCCGTTATTTTCTCTGCCATAGAAAGCTATTAATTCAATTTCTAAAGCAAATGCCTCTTCTTCTGTCAGGTTTATGGCATAATATTCTTCTTCATAATCTAGACCGTTTTTCAGCAATTTATTAATTACTCTATTTTTATAAATATTTTGAACTTCTTTACCATTTTTATAAGCACTAAATTCCCAACGATGTTCGTTTATTCTTCCGTTACAACCCTTGCCAACATAAAATGGACAAGATAACCATTTGTAGAAAGGATCGTGGTTATCAGGTCTGCGAAAGATATAAACATAAAAAATATTTAAATTATCCATCAACTAAGTCCTTTAATAAAATCAACTTTCCATCAGTTCGATTCACAAGGTCTTCCCACTTAACTTTACCAGAATTAAGCAACTCAACGCGTCTAGGACCGAGTAAATTTTTTTGTTGAATAGGAGTTTGTTTGTTAAAAAATTGCTCATAATTTCCAGTTTCAAAACCAAAATCTAATATCTTGCGCCTTCCGCCCGCATCAATATTTTTATTATCTCTAGCAACCCAAGGACGTGCAATTTCATCAAGTTCTTGAATTGAATTAAAACCTAACTCTTTCCAGCTAACTAGCTGGGTTACATAAAAACATCTTCATCGTGGGTGGAGTAAAAGTTGTGGTCTTGGCTCTCCTTTTAAATACACCATTCCATCTAAAATAGCGCATCTTTCACAGAGACCCCGTCCAGTCTTACTAGCATAAGAAGTTTCTAGTGTCGCGCAATACTTGTAACCAGTAATTATATCTTGATTTTTAGAATAGACCTCTTCACGTGCAAAGTTATTAATAGCAGATACATAATCTCGTCCAAGTGAGATGGCTTCTTTTTTGCTCATATCAAAACCAGTTGTCAATCTTGTTGTAAATTCTGCGTAGCTATCACCTTGTAGCATTCCAGAAGTTATTTCATTTCTAATTTCTTCTGCCATTCCAGAATAATTTTTTTGAACCCAACCACTTAATGTATTGCCACCAACGGGAACATCTCGAATAATTCCTTGGAGTTGTTCCGCAGTTAAAGAAGTTTCATTAAAACTTGGAACTTTACCATCAAATGATAAGATACTGTTATGAACAAGAAAACTAGATGTTCCTACTTGGGTGGCGATAGAGGTAATACCATTATATAAAATATATTGTATTCCTAAAGTCATATTGCTAAGATTGTCAAGAACTGCTAATGCTCTACCTTCATACCAATCTGGCATTGAACTTCTATATGTATCTATCTTTGATAATATTTCTGTTTCAGCTTTGCGGACTGACTTTAATAGTTTCTTCAATTCTTCGTCTGAATATTTATGCAACTCATAATGCCAATCTATATTCTTGGCTAGCAATATTAATTCTATCGTTTCTTGTTCAGTTAATTTAGCCATTTATAATCTCTTATTTATTTTAAATTTTTTAGAAATCTATTTTCTTTTCATTGTAACAATACCAAACTCTATTTCTTCTTCATGTGTTAATTTTCTAATCTTCCCCACCATTCCTTTATCATTCTTTTCTTCATGAATTCGCATATTTAACATTCCAGAATTGTTTGTATCAATATTAAAAAAACTACAATGACCTTTTCCTAAATAAGCCACGCCTTCTGTACTTATAATTCTAGCACAATTTGGAATTAGATAATGATTAACACATTTTTCTTCACAATCTCTCTGTAGAAATGGGCACCAACTTTTTTTATTAGACATATAATCTCCGAATATATTTTATTTTTAAGTTAAATCCATCATTCTTAATAATTGCCTAAAATTAGCTTCATCAATATTATCATGACAATATTTTTTCATCTTTTGTATAACAAATTCAAATAGGTCATTGGAATCAACATCCATTGAAATTGGATTTGGGGAATATTTTACGATAGTTACTTCTCCAGAAAAATCTCCATCGTGTTTAATCATCAACGTTTTGCCATGAAATGTTTTACCTTGATTTTTCATAAAATCCATAAATACTCCTATATCATTTTTATAATTCATTCAACCTATTTTTAGCCCATGTATGAAAATCAAGAAGTGGCATTTCGTCTATCATTCCATCATCAAACAATTGTCTTTCTTCAATATCTGTGCTCACCATCAAATCACTACCGCCTTTAGTCAAAGAGTACATTCTATTTATCTCTTTGATGGCTTCTCTGTAGATAGATTTAATAGTAACTGATTTGAATTGGATTATGGTCATACTCCCACCAAAATACCACCTTTATGGTCAGTAACGGTCCCATCATTTAAAACAACTTTATAATTACCAAACAAATCATTATTAACAAAAATAAAATCTGGAATAGATTCACCAATCAACTTAAATCCATTATCCAGAATCATCTTAAAACAATTGTTATTTTTATCGAAATTAAAATCACCACCAAGGACTACAACACTATCTAGGGATTTAACAAAATCAAGTAGTTTATTTACTTGTGATTCTCTATCAGTTTGTGTTTTTGGTGAACTAGATAAATGTACATTCACATACCAAATATTATTTATCTTAGTTGCAATAACTCTTCTTCTAAAAGGAATTGGCAAAGCATCTAACCATTCTTTCTGTGGAATTTCAATATAACAAGAATTTGTTTCTGTTATTTCATTCTTAGATAATATTCCCAATCTCCATTCTTGAAAAAATAATACACCTAAATATGAACGTTGATAATTGTTAAAATTTAATTTATTGGATAGATATGAAATTGTATTATATAACAAACAAGAACGAACACCTTCTTGCAACAAAAGTATGTCTACATTTTCTTGATTTACAAAATTTATTATTTTATCTAGTCGTTCTTTTCTAGAATGACCAGATAAGTCTAAACAAAGATTCAAAGATAATATTTTCATATTAGGCTCATTTTTAAAGATAAGTGGAAAGAACGCAAGCGTCCAAAACACTTACGATATATCTTGTAGTGATTGATTAATCTTTTATGAAATGGACGCTTGCGTAATTTAATCATTTAAAATTCCAAAATGTAGTTATTTTACAATTTAATTATATTATTCTTTTTATTAATCTTTCTGTGGTAAAATACAAAAATTATCCCCTCTTTTGTTTTGTAATCTTACATAACCAGGATAATTTTTTCTTAATCGTTGGCGAAAAGCATTTACAGTTATTCCAACAAATTTAGCTGCTTCTATTGTACTTTCAAATATCATCCCATTCACTTCAACTGGAATTTTACTTTTATCCCCAATTTTTCTTTTAGTTTCTCCAGAAGGATGTTTGCCAAATAAATAATGTTTCTCACCAGAATTTAAACCTAAATGTGACTCACTATTTTTTCTTCTTGATTCTTCTGAATGTTTCATGCCAAGGCATGGATGAACATTATTAGAATAAAACTCAATAAGAAATTCACTAATTTTCTTTTTTGTTTCTTCTGTATGACGACAGCCAAAAAATGGGTTCTTTTCACCAACTTGAACTCCTTTAAATCTATCGCTCACTATTTGTTTTTCTTCTGCGGAATAAATTCTCCCAAAATTGGGGTTCAATTCTCCTTTCCATCTTTCACTCAATTCTTTTTTATGTTCTTCTGTATGTTTCTTTCTTTTTTGAAATATTCTTAACCATTGTATAATTTCTTCTGTATGTCTATACCCAACACTGCCTTCACCACCATCAGTTAGGTTGGCAAGGCATCCCGTACCATTGTTTATTCTTCCATATTTAGCAATCAATTTCTTTTCCAAAGCAAACGCTTCTTTTTCAATTAAATTGTCAAACAGTATAACTTCTTTGAAGTCTGAATTATTTTCCCAAAGTGTATGGATTATATTAATCTTAATATCTTTTCTTCCAGATTTATTTAAAAGTTTATTTGCTTCTTGTCTATGACGATACATTCTCCAATCACAACCTTTACCAAAATAAAATGGTTGCCACAACCAAATATAGAATGGATCAGGATAATCTGGTCTTAATAAAACATAGACATAAAAACAATTCAAATCGGCAGTAGCCATAATCTGCTCCTTTCAATCACATCATCCTTGAAGTAGACAGACTGACCACTTAAACTATTCTTTAAAGTCTGTTGGTTCTTTGTGATTTGAATTTTATTTTTTATTTAATTTTTTACCTAGTTTTTTACTTCTCCTTTGACTTACCATCTAAAAGTCAGTATTTTTAAAGATGGTTGTTTTATTTTTACTTCCAAAAGAAGTTTGTTAACTAACTCATAGTTCTTGATCTGCAACTATATTCTTGATTATCCCTTCATTATAATAAACTATTTCATTATTTTTACAAAATTCCATAATCTTATTTGTAGTTTCCAAATAATACAGTTTATCTTCATTAGTTAGCTTTCCAAAATAATTCAATCCACCAAATACAATCTCATCTACAAAAACTATTTCATTTAATAAATTATTTATATCCCCAACCTTTAAATGTAGAGGCATATATGGAGTTATAGATACCCAAGTTTTATAACCATTTGCATGTATTTCATATAACCTATTAATTCTATACATAGGATTGGTAACATATGGTTCATAAAATAAATTACTTTTGAGACTAGTTATTGTAATCCCATAAATACTTTCTTTATTATAGATATTTGCTTTAGGATATAACCCTTTAGTTAACACTCTACAATATCTATTACAGTTATGAATTATATTAATCAATTTGATATACATTTCGTCAAGATTAACAAGGTTCATAAAAGGGTCTGTCGTTTTACAAACAAAAATAACGTCTTTTTCTTTAGTTTTATTAATCAATTGTTCTTCTAATACAGAATATGGATCATTGAACCTCAATATTGGTATGGGCCACGCAAGGGCGTTATACCCATTCATATACTTAGAAGCATAAAATTTTGCATCACAGTATTTACAATCATAAGCACACCCAACAACTGGTTCAAGGAACCATTGTGTTCTATCTGTGGGCATAGGAAATAATATATCCCCATCTAAATAATTATCCTCTATTACTATTTCTGGCATTTCAATAATTACCACCCACAATATTTTCTGGCGTGTCCGGCCTTACATAATCTGGTGAACCATTCTCTAACCAGTAGGATATAGATTTAGTATGACTCTTATTCCATGACTCTCCACAATTCGGACACCTTTCTTTATTTCTAACCCAATCTTTAATGGTAAATGTTAGACAACAATAACTACAAGTTCCTAAAAGTTCATCATCCATAACTTTTTTCATAATAAACCCCTCTTTTATTTGGCTGCTACTATCTTCCCAAAAGAGGGATTAAGGGGCTTGCCATTTTATTTTTACTTTAAATCATCATTTAAGACAAGTAGATAGAAAATTAATTGTTATTTATTTATTTTGTAGATGGAGGGCCAGCAGCACAAACCCATTTGTCTATGGTTTTTCCATCTTCACTCATAGCGTAAGCAATAACATCAATCCCAGCAATTGCATGAATAACTCCTTGTTTATCTGTCATCCATATCATAAGAAATTCCATTGGGGTTTCATCAGAAATCTCAGAACCAAGAACATAGACAGAACTACCGCCTTCTAGTAATGGTTCAACAATTTTTCTGTATTCTTTCTCCCCATGAAAACGGTATTTTCTGATATCCACAAAGGAACACTCAAATAGTCTATCGGTATGAGGAACAACCGTGTTTAACCATTCTCCTTTAGAATTAGAAATTCCCTCGCCATGCCGCACATAGCTGGAATCATCCATATGGTGTGATACAATTTTCAGATACATGGTATTTCTCCTATCTTTCTTCTATCTATCTATCTACTTGTCTTAAACAATGATTTAATTAACCTTTATCCCATACAATTCAGGATTCTTATCCTCAAATCTTTTCAATCTAACAAATGAATTTATAACTCTATTCAACATATCTCTTAATTCGTCCGCATCAAATTCGTTATACAACTCTTCATCCATTTTAACTTCACAAAATATTCCTAGTTCATCAGTTTCAGCATCAAAGGCTAACATATTTTATATCCTCTAGAATTTAATAGACTTAATATATTCTGACATATCTGAAAAATAGGCTGGATGCTTCTCAACCTCCCATCCTTTTCTCTTAGCAGTATCAGCTAATATTTTTAACGCTTCTTCAGATTTCCAGCATAACGGATTGCCGTCTGGCCCATTAATCCTTTCCCAACCTCTACTCTCCCAGCCGCATTCCTCTTCATTCTCTAACATCCTTGACACTTTTGTGAACACATAATTATCTGAACTATAAGCAAATTCACGAAGATAAAGAACACCTTGTTGCATCACTTCCTTCGACAAATGCAAAATTTCTACTGATTCTTCATTGTTGTTTTCTGTCATTATTTTCTCCTTTTCTCTTTATAGGAGGTTTTTTCTTTTTATTGTCATCTCTGTGTATCATTTTTGTCAACAGAACTTCTAATGGAATTAGGTCTCCCAATTTTTTCTCCTCTAAAAATAAAAAACCATACCCTAGCCTACCCTACCATACCTTACCGTACCAAACCAAATCACACCTGACCATACCGGACCATACCAAACCTCACCCCACCATATTAGAAATTATTTATATTCTTTTATTTTTTCCTACTCATTTTCTACAATTAATCTGCCAGAAAAAACAAACACTGGTTCATAACTTTCAGCACAATCCAAACAGAAAAAAGTTATAGACAATTCCCTTAAAGAATCATCATCCATTTCAACTTCTGTATTTGGAGATACCCTATCGCTTCCACAATAAGGACACAATTCAGGACTACCTTTGATTTCTTTGCTATCCATTTTTAATTTCCTTTTACTTTTCCTTTTTAGTAACTTTAGTTTTTGGTTTGTCCAATTTTTTAATTTGTTTCTTTTCTATCTTTTTGGGTTTATCTGTTTTTGATTTAGAAGTATTTCCCATGTCTTTCTTCTTATCTTTCATAGCAAGATTAGATAAAGCATCATGTTCAACCTTCATATCTTCCATACGCTTTGCTTTGTCTTCTGCCATTTTTCCAGCCATCTTTTTAGCTGCTGCCATCCGCATTTGGTCGTTTTGAATCACAGAGGCATTAGCGATTGTTTCTGCGTCCATCTGTGCTTGCCAATCTGCTTCACTCATTGGTTTATCAACTACAGTATTCTTTGCCATTTTTAATTCCTCTTTTATGTTTTATTATTTATTTATGTTTTAAGAATGTAAATAAAAAATCTGGTGTACTGTTTATAAGTTCTTCTAATTCATTTTCCCTCCAAGGGAAGTTTTGCATTTTTTGAAACAATTCAGATATTCCAAGTTCACTCAAAGCTCTATTAAAATTATGATTAATATCTTTATTATCATAATTTTTTCCTTCAAACAGATACGTAATAGCTTTAGTTAATCTACGACAATCTCTAACATTAAGAATTAAACCTTTTATTTCTTCCATAGTTTATTATCCTCTATCTTTTCAACTATTTTCCTGGGCCTCTTTTGATCGAGAAGGGCGTTCCTACGCCAGCAGGTGACTTAGAAGTATCAGTAGCAACGCTCGTATATTTACTTAGATCAGGACTACCTATTGACATAGCACCACCAAGAAAATCTTCCTTATCAAACATTGCCATCACTTCTGCCCATTCCCAATCAGCATTTAAAATGCCTCTGCGTCTCAATTCTTCAAATACCAATTCTTTAGGCAGAATCTTAAATTGTGCAGCACGAAGCAATACTTCAGCATCCATCGTCTGCATCCATCTAAAGTCAGTATTAACATCAACCGAACCACCAGAATTTTCACCAATATACTTAGAAGTAAACACAAGCAGTTGTTCAACAAAGTCTTTGAATTCCAACGCCCAACTTCTTAATGTGCTATCACTCTCACCAGATGACAATGCTCTTTCAGTAGCAGTCACATTACCAGTATTAGGCATAAGCAATTGCAATCCAAACAAAGCCATTTTGGTTTCTAAATCAATCAATTGGGAGTGACCGGCATTGATAGCAGCGCCTTGATGTTCTACATATTTAAGTTCTGAATCTGGATGGTCTGAATGAATCATTCTATTAGGACCAAGTTCTATTTCACCTAATTTATTTGGATCAGATAACTTCTTACCAAACAAGATAGGCAATCTTGTAAAATGCAAAATATTGGTTTGGTCAGAAGTTGACTGCCAGTGAGAAAGGTTAAGATAAGCTAAATCTTCCAAAGGTGGTTTAGCAGTCAATGCAGACAATCTTTCTCCTGGCATAAACACAGCTAATGGTATCAAATCTTTAATTGAGTTTGTACCAGAATCTATTTTAACCCAATCGCTGTTATTTTTCTGTTTTGTTTTGTCTGGTTCTTCCCATACTTCATATTTTCCAGGTTCAAGTAATCTGATTCTATTAACTTCAACAGTATTATAAGAATTTTCTGGATCATCTTTTTCAAACACTTCTTTAATTCTAAGTTGAGTAAAAACCTCTTTCCCATTTCTTCTTTCTGTTTTCCAACCTATAATTGACTCAGTAGGAATATGCACCCAATATGGACGCAAACCTCTTTTATCTGCTTCAGCCTTGGTCATTGGTCCATCAGTAGGAGGATATTCAGCAAGACAAGTAGTGACGCCATCACTTATCCCTCTAGCAAAAACATCCGCAAGAAAAACATCAGCATTGTTGCCTCTCAAGTCCATATCTTCTATATAACCATCTTTATTTTTAGTTCCACGAATAACTTCTGGAATATCTTCTTTCCAAGTAATAGGTTTTGAAAATATTTGTCCAGTAAGATATGAAACGGTTCTCCCAAAACCATTGAATAGAATAGTTTTACTTAGTCTATTATTATAATTTTCTGTGCTTTCTTTAGGTTCTTTAGGAAGATAAGTAGTGCCTGCTGCAAGCATCGCCTCAGTGCCACCAAGCAAAGTCCTAATCAAGTCTAATCTTGCTTGTTGTTGAACATAATTATTACAAGGCTTGGAAATATCACCTTTTGTACTAGCAGAAGAATCGCCTTTTACATCAATCTGAATCTTCTCCCCCGTAATGCTATCTAATAATACACGTCCTTTGTCGTCAATTGCTATTGCCATTATTTATTCTCCTCTTGGTATTCTATTAGTGCTTCTTCATAAACATCTTTAATCCAAGAGGCTATGAATAAAGCTGCTATTTCAGTGCCAATTATAAATAAAAAATTCATAGTTATAGCCTCATATCTACTATTTCTATATTTCTAATTTCAGAAGTCAATTTTAATTTTCCATCCCAATATAATGGATTTAAATTTTCCAAACCATCTGTTGGATATCTAATTAATTGCCCAGTCGAGTCATCTACTGCAACTACTAAAGGAATTTTCTTCCCAGTTTTTCTATCAAATACTTTGCAATACCAAGTCAAATCATTTTGTTCTTCTCTAATGTCCAATCTCATAATTTCTCCGTATCAACTAAAAATCTTTTTGCTTTAATTCTAGCTATTTTCAATTTTCCATTATCATTAGTAATAAACAAAACTTCATCTTCTGTTAAACTAGTTAGAGCATCCCAAGCCTCCAACTCTGATATATATTCCTCTTTAATATTTTTATGTTTTGAAAAGTCTATTACTTTCATATCAAGAATTTTCTTTTAACCATTTCCAAACATACTTAACAATTTTAATTCTATTCCAAAAACCTTTCATATTATAAATTGAATAAATATGAAAATTATTTACTTCACAACTCAAATCTTTCCCATCATAATCAGTCAACCCATAAAAAGAAGCCTCTTTATTGCTAATTGTATATTTATTATCATTCCACAAATCTATAGAAATAGCACACTCATTCTTAGATAAAGTTAAATTACCATCGCCATTAAAAATTAAAATATTTTGATTTTTAGAAACCTTCATAAATTCTCCTTATATCTCAAACTTCTTTCTAGGAATTTCATTTGTCCAAATAAACAAAGGTTGACCATTTTTCCATCTACACCACACTTCAATATCTTTCTTATCTTTTCTTATCTTTTCTACCATAAGCGTGAAGCAAAACATTGGTATAATCAGGTTGATAATCCATTGTACCAGAATAAAGACTAACCCCAGAAATTTCAGACAAAACTTCCAAAGCATTTTGCGACATTGGAATAAGTAAGAATAAAAAGATGAGAAGATATTTCATTTCATTTCTCTTGGTTTTCCGCTATAAATCAACACCCAATCATCGCCAGCCATGCAATCATCATGCAACAAATCCACGTTGATGCCCCACCAAGAACCTCTCGCCCTAGCACCAACCAAGAATTTAGCAACCAACTCAGAACAAACCGTTTTCTTCCAATGAAACCATTTGGCAATATGCGTCGCGAAAAGAAGAAGGCGAAAATACGGATAAATTTTTCCCAATTGATCGCCAACATTGAGACAACCTTGAGCAAAAGCTGGTTGTGTCATGTTCTTCCATCTAAAGATTATCACTTCGCTGCCAGGATGATCGGAAAACAAATTCAGACATTTGGTTTTCCATTCCGTGGTTTCAAAAGTGGTGCCATATTCATCCAAGATTATTCCAGAATGGGTATAATTCGATTTGCCGTCACCATTCCAAAGCGCTTGAAAGAAATTGATGAATCTGTCCAACCAACCAGTTCCCTCCAACAAGAATATGTCTCCGGGCTTAATGTTTACCATCTATCTCTCCATGGTCTCAATTTCTATTTGAAGGTCTTCTTCGCGAATCTTTTCTAATTCCTCCAATTCTTCATCAAACAATTTTCTCATGTGATCGTCTGCTTCAACAATAACTTCTTCTGGCAAGGTATTTGGTTTGCTAATTTTACCACCAGTGACATGATCGTAAACCAGACTGACAGATGAAAGCAACCAATAATAATCAGACAATTCTCTAATCAATCTGTCTTTGTTTATAGTGCCATCTAAATTCTCAACCAAATCTTTCCAAAAGGTTTCATAGATTACTGTTGGGTCTTGTGTGTTGTACATTTAATTAGCTCCCATAGTCTATCGCTACTGGCTTTGCATCAAGCCAACCAAACGAATTTGATTTATTTTCTGCTGGAATTCTATATTCTGGTTTTTCAACCAATTCTTCATAATCAAATTCATAATATTCGGTGTCTGTCAATTCAACCAATTTTGGCATTACAACTAAAAAACCTCCAGGGAAAGAAAACAAAATTGGACAAATTCCTTCATAATAACCAGCTTTGGATATTTGTCTTTCTTGCATATTCGCCAAAAGACCACACAAAAACAACCTCCACTCTCCTAGATATGGTATTTTAATAGCATAATTCTTAGTTAAGAATACATATCTTGTGGCTCCTCTGGTAAATTTCATTAATTAGTCCTTATGTTTTAAAGAAGTGATTTTCTTTCCTGTCTTTGGATCAACTATAATAGCATAAATCAAACCTTTGTCATAAATTTCAAAGAATTTTTCTTTAATCTTTTTCAATCTGTCAGAAAATGTTGCACAATGAAACATAGTCATTAATCCTATTTAAAATTATTCAACTTCTGCTTCTGTTGATTTATCTTCTCTTTCAACTCTTTCATTTCTTGCTTGATGACAGAATCAGTAACCTTATCGCAATCAGAACCAAACCTATCTTCCAACTTCCAAAGACGATTCTGGTCACTTGACAATACATCAGTTTGAATCTTATAGTCCAATCTTTTTTCAAGAAGCATCACCTTCTCATCCCTAGCGTAAGTTTTATCAACAAAAAAATAAATTCCGAAGCAAAACGATATGATAGTAGCCAATGAAATTATTGATTTTGTTAAGTTAGACATTATTCCTTCCTGTGCTAATTGAAATGATTACGACAAACAATAGCAAGACAATTAACATAACAAAAGTCCAAAACGTTATTCCAGAACAATCATTCGCAGCATTGTTAATTATGGTTATTAATTTAGATGCGTTAGTGAGCATGATTGATTTAAAAATTATTATTTATTAGTTTAATATCCATCTTCCCATTGAAAGTCAAAGTTACCTCTGATTGTCCTGCCATCCTCAAACATAACATAGCCAGTCTCAACTCCATGACCACAACAAGCGTGAGCCACTCCTGGTAAATTAGCAATACATGGATCGTGACCATCTTTTGTTGGTTTTTTACCACATCTAGGACAAGGCCATTTGTGTTTCTCTGGACCACTAGTTTTGGTTATAAACCTATATTCCTCCATTGGAATGATTGCATAACCATCTAATTGAGGCGTAATTCTGCCTAATCTGTCAAAATGAAATAATTCTTCATCCCAAGGATTCTCTTTAATGAGACAATTATTAAGATAACCTCTTCTAAGTCGTTTCAGACGATTGCGAAGATGTTCTAATTCTTCATTTTGATTTTTGGGCATTTAGTTATCCGTTAGATACTTTATCTAGATTTAAAGAAAACTGTTGGGATTGTTTTTCTTTTTCTGCTTTATTGCGAGCCACAGTAGCTTTTCCTTTTTCAATAGATTCTTTAGTTCTTTTTCTACCAGTCATAGTTTCGCTTTGTTTCTTTTTATGTTCTTCTGATTTTGGTTTTCTCAATTTTTGTTTAGTCTCTTCTGTATGAGTAGAACCAACCTTGGCCTTATGTTGGCAATCTGTAGAACAGTATTTTCTTTTATTATTTTCATTTATGTTTCTAGGCATGAATGGTTTTCCACAAAGTTCACATGGTTTTTCTTCAAAGAAGTTTTTCTTTTTGAAACCGCTATCTCCTTTTCTCTCTTTTGCTGCCAAACTCTGTTTATTTTTAGTTTCATCAGAACGTTTTTGACCAACTTGAGAAAGATGATAGCATTCAGGAGAACAATATATCTTCTTAGGGTTCTTTGAATGAAACGGATTACCACATTGAGCACAAGGTCTATCTGGTTTTCTGCGAATTACCGAACATGCTTTATAAAAACATTCTGAAGAACAATATTTCTTTTCTTGATAATGAACAATTAAAAATTTCTTACCACATTCTAGGCAAGTTCTCGGTTCTTTATATTTTTCAGAAAATCCAGACGGTCCTTCACCACCATCTGTTAAGTTACATAAAATTCCAGTGCCATTACTTCTCCTTCCATAAAGAGCAATGAGTTCCATTTCTAAATCAAGCGCTTCTTGTTCAGTTAAATTTTCAGCAAACTTTATTTTTATTACAGACAGGCCATTCTTCCATAATTTATGAATAACTTTAATTTTTAAATTTCTCTTTTTAGAACCGAGGAGTTTTCTAGCTTCTTTTTCATGATCATTTATTCTCCTTCCTTTTCCTTTACCCACATAAAACGGACAAGGGTTCCATTTGTAGAATGGATCATGATCATCATTGCGACAAAGGAGGTAAACATAAAAAATCCTTTTATAACTGTTTTTTGTCATATCTTTAATATCCAAATATATAAGTTATTGAATTACCACAAGATTTCAGTTGAACTAGATTTTATTTCATTTATCGGCCAGCGGGCAGCGCAGTAGTATCCGGCCGCGTCGGACCAGTGAGTAAGTAAAGGTGTGGATTTCTTATCAATTTCGCCGCTCCCCCCTTCAAGCACTTTGGTCCCTTCAAAACATTTCACAACAGAGGGAGCACGTCTAGAATCCACGAGGAACCTTATAACACCAGACACGGAGCAGAGACGGCTGTTGACCGCGTTTACACGCGAACGTTCGCGAGGATTGGCAGATTGGAAGTAGAAGTATACTCGTGAATCTCCATTAGGTTTCATCCATTTATTGTGAAAGCATTTCTTTATAATATCGATATCACTTCCAGTGGTTTGTGCAGAACCGCCTGCTCCACCAGTCGCATCACCATATACATGAATTTCTCCTTCATGCATACCCCAATCTGATATCAATTTGTTACATACTGCAACTGTATTGCTATTATGAGGAATATGTACTTCTCCAATTACACCAGTACCAATAACTGGACGAGTAAACTCTTGATTTTTTACTTTATCATAAATTACTTCCGTAACTCCTGGCATCAATTGCTCTTGACAAACTACCGCTACACCAGGACTAATATTAAAGTCAAAACAAAAGATTAATGGTAATTTTTTATTATATTCTAATGGACGACAATGTGTTTTTTCTGTAAAAGGATAATATGCACGTCCTTGGAACGATTCGAACGATCCCATGAATTCCTGATTGAAGGTCAATTCATCTAGAAATTCGCGGGCTGACGCTATTTCAGCAGCATCCAAAATGTCGGCTGAAACCCAATGAAAGTACGAAAATTCCGGTATTTGACCTAACTCAATGGCTTTTGCTTCTATCCTCTTTGCATGTTGTGCCAAATCATAATAATGATTCCTACCCTCTGGCACCCCAATAAAGTCACACCACCCTTTCCTATCAGACAGAGCAGGTCGCACATGCTCAGGCCAAGCTCTAGCTTTCATATTTCCATATTCATCTAATATCCCCCCATCCCAAGGCGATCCCTCAATTCGCTCTGGTTTATCCATCCCAATAACCCACAGTTCAGCACTGCTCTTGAACTTAATCACCATATCAGATTCACGTATTGCAGTTCTTCTATCCCTTCCTGGCAATGCCCAATCAGGCACCATGGCTTTCAGGTCAGCCCAATAAATACGTTTTGCTTGTCCCCATGTAGGCGCAGCCACGAAGTATCTTGGCCCATAATCTTTAGAACAACTCATAGGGTCCAATGTACATGGCAATGGCATATCTATATTAGTATTCCATGGATCAATGCATCTCAATATCAGTTTTCTTTTTGCCAATTCAGTATTGTGAGTAACTATTCCATTAGCAAGAAAGTTGTGATAATCTTTAACTGTTAGGTCATAAGTTTTTTCTGGTTTAACTTCTTTTACTGATAATACTCTTTCCCATGTTATATCTGCATTAACTAGAAAATTATATAAGTTTAAATCTAAATATTTCTTGATTTTGTTTAATTTGTTTATTGTAATTCTTTCAACAAGAGCCTTTCGTTTATTATTTTTTATCCAAGAACTTAATTCTTTTACTAAATCAGTAGGAGCATCAATATAATCTATTTGAATATGCTTTCTATAACCTTGTGCTTTAACAGATTCATATTTAAGACTAGAAACAACCTCATCATAAGTCAATGGAATAAATTCACATCCATCAGAATATTGCTTTGATACTGCGACCAACATTCCTCTTTCCAGATCACCTGCTTCAACCCATTTTTTGTTTGCCCATATTGGATGGTTAGAAGTGCATCTTAAATATCTGAATGCTTCATTGGTGCCTGATAATTTTATTTGTACAATAGACTTCTTACCATTCTTTAATACATGCTCTACTTCTTTAGACTCCAAGACATACATTGGATTAGCAGACAATACCATATCACCAGCCTTAATTTTCTCTACTGGTTTTTGTTTGCCATTGGCCATAGTGACAAGAGTGCCTTTGGCAAGACATTTACCAGAACGTCTTCCTGCTGGCACTACTTTGAATCTAGCTGGACTGTTTACAAGTCTAGATTGCTCATCATGGTCTCTTAACTTAGTCCATCTGGCTGGAAAATCATTACCAAGTTGTTTTGACTCTGGTACTCCATAACTATGTTTAGGTGACATTTATTAATTAGTCCTTATAAAAATTAATATTTATTTTATATATACGCATTTCTCTTTTCTATTTTTTAAACAGAGTGAACATAAATTAGTTTTGTAGAATTTCTTTAACTCTTTAACCATTGAAGGATACATTTGTTCTCCAATATCTGGACGTTCATATTTATTTGCTATTTTTTGCTCTTCGAATAGTTTATATATCAAATACATTTTCTCAGAATAGTCAAACAATCTATTAACTAAACGTTCCATTTCACCATACTCTTTTGAAGCGAACATCTTTGAAATGGTTTTAAATATAGAAGTACCTTCTTGCTCAATATATTTGATTTTAAATTCAGTTCTTTGACAAGGGTCTGACAATAACCAAATTAATACTTCATTATTCTTTCCTATGTCAAAATCTTTGCCCATACAAGGAAGCATTTCAAGTTCACAAATTCCTGCAATTTCTGGTTTGATATTTTTATTAAATTTATTATAATTTCCACAATCAACCTTCATAATAGCATTTCTACTTAGGTGTTTTTCTACAAGATACTCAATGGCTTCTTCAAAATCAGCTAATTCTCCTGTTCGATTAGAAAGTATTTCAGCATCCTTATGACTACCAACTATTTTCAAATTCCCATGAATTCTTTTAACTTTAAAATTTTTTCCAAAATGGGCATAGGCCAAGTCTGGGTACAACATTGTCTTCTCTCTTAAAAATCTAGAGTGGTTGAATGCACTTTTAATCATGAAGTTATAAAGTTTATCCACTTCCTCTCTCAAAATTTCCAGTTCTTTTTCTTTGTCAATATCCATAAATCCTCACTTTAATTGTGTATAAATTCAATATTTCTAACTTCACAAATAGCATTGTTATATGGTTCTTCATCCAATTTCTGGAAATCTGGCTTGAATCTCATTATTTCACCAGTTTCATCATCAGCCATAAATACTAGTGGAATTACTTCACCATTATCTTTATCAACAAGTTTGCTATCCCAAACAATCCATTCTGGAATTTCATCGTATCTGCAATCAAGTCTCATTTCTTTTTCTCCTTTGTTTCTCCATCATTACCCCATACAGAATGCATTATTTGTATTATATATAAACTCTCACAAGACTTATGGATAACATATTTATCATCCATCATTACTATAGGCAAATCTTCTTTAGAGTTTATTTCTTTTTCACATACACTACAAACATATCCAAATGCTTTAGCAAAATCATTAATTATTTCAACTTTCATCTTTATATTCCTTCAATTTGCAATTATCACAAGGAGGTGGTTGAATTTTTTCTAGGGTATCATGTCTTTCACAAGCCTCATTGTGCATTTTATATCTCTGTTGACAAATTTCACAATCCTTCTTAGCCAACCCAGAAATAGAGGACATAAATCGCTTCTCATCGCCTTTGGGAAAACCACCCCTAGTGTCTTTAACAAGTAAATATAGAAGTTCATTAGTAATTTCAAGTTGTTTACTTAGTTTTTCAACAAACTCTTCTATTGTTATAAACCTGACATCAAATTCATCTCTTTCCATAAATCCTCGCTTTATTTATCAATAGACACTTGTGTTCTGTAATGAAAATATTTTCTTGCTATTTCTCTTGTTTCTTCCTCTCCAACTTTTGGCTCAAATATTCTCCAAACCAAAGAGATTAGTAATGGGTAAGAACAAGTGGAATAAAAGAATTTATCAATTGCCAACATCATATCTTTCAAATCAGCAGGATATTTTTCATAAAAACTATCTGGTAAACGATTTATATGCTCATTCAAAGCCGACTGCAATTCTTCCTGTGTAAAATCATTGCCACAATCATTATTGTCAAACTCAATTTCAATCTTTAACGGCAATTTCAATTCATATTTCATATAATCCTCACTTTATTTATTATTATGTTTATGTATCCAAATATAAGTTTTTATGATATTTTCTAAATCATCTCCCAACATACCAACCATTTCCTCATCTAGATATTTGCAATTTGGATGACCAAAATTTATTTTAATCAATCCTTCTATGCCATCATTATCCATTGTCAAAGATGTATAAAATTCATTGCCAAATTTTTCTCCTGGTTTATTAGGAAAATTGTAAGATAAATAATCATGTACTCTATGAAGTTTTTCACGTTGTCTTACTTTCTTTTGTTCCTCTGATTCAGGAATTATAGGCAGTGGTTTCATTATAATTCTTCATCGCCTCCATAAAGTGCATATCTTAAATTATTAGCAGCCCTTGCCAACTCTTGATACAACTCGCAAGTTTCTTTAACTACTTCTTCCCACTTATTTTGTTCTTTGGTGGCAGAAGCAGCCAAATCAATCAATTTTTCTTCGGTAAATTCCATTTCATTAATTTCTTTTGGTTTTTTAGGTAAAGTATCAGCCATTGAATTAATTTCACTTCTTACTTTGTCATAGTAATCATCGTCTTTCAATTTATATCCTCTAGCTTTAAGACCACACTTATGATCATCGTCCCTACAATCAATACAATCTATCAAATTAGCTCTCCCAAATATAAGGTCTAACCCATAATTTTCATTACCACACCAATTGTTTGGTTTAAAAAACTTACAATCAACACAAAATTTTATTCTTGATAGATAGTCTTCTTTTTTTTCATTTTCAATTGTTGATCTCATTTTTGAATTAACAAGTTCTTTCCATACTATAGGTTTTTCAATAACTCCTTCATTTAAAATTGCTTCATCCCTTTTGCTCTCTTTATCTTTTTCCCCAAAATATTCTTTCCATAAAGTCGTCAAGACTAATCCATTTCCAGTTAAAGATATATTCTTCTCCATCTGTTCAAATAACCATTTTTCAAAATGTGGTTTTGCTTTTTTAAGTTCATTATTAAACTTTCTTCTTAAAGTGCTTACACTTATTGGGCCACTAGGATAAATAACCAATGCTATTTCTTCTGGTGTATGACCAAAAGCAGTCAACATAGTCACTACACTTTTTTGTTCACCACTTGGTATCCAACCATTAACATCTTCTTCATTTAAAACTCGCATAAATCCTCCAAAGTTTTGTTTTCAAGACCTTTATTAAATTCATCAAAATTCTTTCCAATCTTCTTATAACCTTTATCAAAAACTTTCCTTTCATCATAAGACCAAATTCTTTTATCTGGGACCAAAACGGAAGCCAATTCACAATATGCATTTATACAACTTTGTTTAAGTTCACTTAAATTTTCTTGCATTGTAAACCTCCAAAGGTTTGTTTAGATCACACCAAGAAGTCTAAAATCACCTACAGTCAATTTTATAGCATGACCAGGAAATAACAAATGAGCCACCATCATTAGTACATCATAACCGTCTGTTGAACTAGTCCCAGCTAACTCAAAATGACCAACCACCTTCATTGCTAGTGCCAATTTTTCATCTTTTGTTAATTTCTTTAATTCTTCCATAAATACTCCTATTATTTTTTATTTATCTTTAAAATATTTGCAAACTTTAGGACAAAATTTGGTATCTTTATGTTTAAATTCCTCTCTAAAACAATGTTCACAAATAGCTGGCATCAACTTAACTGTTATTGGACCACAATTTTTACAGGCTTGCTCATGTAGTTGTCCAATTATTTTCATCATAAGTTTAGCTTTTCCTTCTATCAATTCATGATTAAATTTCCTCCTCACCGTACTCTCACTTATAGGCCCGTCAGAATGAATATTTTGCGCTATATGTGATGCCGTTTGACCAACAGAAGCCCATTCAATAACATTCTTCCTATCATCCTCAGTAGGCTCCCAGCCACTAGCTCTATATCTTTTCTTATTTACAATTTTGCTCATTTTTCAATTTTTCCAATACCAAATCAGATACTTTCATGTCTTCACCAGTGTGAATACCCTCATCACAATCATGACAATACCAACCAGGCATCTCAAAAGTGGTTGATTTGTTTTCATAGGTCAATATTATGGGGCGCATCCCGCGGTGCATCGGCGCACCCGTTTTCGGACAGACGGGATTATTCATTCTCAACCTTTTTGGGTGCTTTAGGCAAAGTATCTACCATGCCTCCAATTTCTTTACCAACTTTTTCAAAATAAGTTTCTTCTTCATCTTCTTTCTGATATCCCTTACCAACAGGTTGTCTTCTTTCTGGTGAGGCACTGCCCCAAGTCTCTTTGTAGAGCATATTCAAAAGGATGGCACCCTTATCTGTAGCTGCTCTCTTAATTATTTCTCCCACCCAATATTTCTTGAAATGAACTTTACCATATTTCAACTCGTAGCCAAACTTTCTAATAACAGTGGTATAACTAATAGGACCATAAGGACAAATGACTTGCGCTATTTCTTCCGGTGTACTGCCAGTGGCTACCATAGCGGTAACAGTAACTCTATCATCCTCAGTAGGCTCCCAATTTTTGATTACGCTTGATTTGACTTTTTTTTCAGCAGGAATTTTTCTTATTTTGTGGGAACTTTTTTCTAGTGGAACTGGAAGGTCTAAACCTTTTGCTATTGGAATTACATTCGCTGGCGGATTTTCTTTCTTGATTCGTTTGATAATTTTCTTAGCCATCTTCTCTCTCTAAATTATGTTGACTTGAATTCGTCTAAATTTTAATTGTACTATCTTTATTATAGAATTTATATACTTAGAGCGCAAGTCAAAACTAACCATTAATACTTGCGGGATACTTGACAGATTCATTTTTATTTAATATAATAATAAGAGAAAGTAATTTTTTATTCATTAAAGGAGAAATTTCTATGAAACAATACTCTACTGACCCGATTTATTACGTTTATAAATTAGTAAGACCAGACCTGCCCGACCCCTTTCACGTTTGGGAAAGCCAACCATTTTATATTGGAAAGGGGTGCAACAACAGAATAAAACACCATCGTAGAAAAGCAAAAAGGGCTTATAACAATTATAAAGGGAGCGACCCTTTGTTTTTAGAAATTCACGACTTGTGGGATAGAGGGTTAGATTTTAAAGAAATCAAAATACAAGAACAAATTCCCTCAGAACTAGTTTTTGAAATTGAAAATAAATTTATTAGAAAATATGGAAGAAAAAACAATGGGACTGGATGTCTTGTAAATAAATCTGGAGGAGGAGAAGGTGGAAACAAAAAAACCAGAGAAGAATTTCTAGAAGATTTGAAAGATAGATATGGAGAAATTATATATAAAATACTATTAGATTATCCAAACAATCCTATAATAACCCAAGCTGATATCGCCAAAGCCATGAATATTTCAAGAGAAGCTGTTCGCGTTCTATTAGATAAAATTCATGGGCAGAATGCTTCAAATCTACAATCAAATATGATTGAAATAAACAAACAAAAATGTTACATAGGGGGAATTAAAGGGATAGTCGGGGAAAAATTAAGAAAAGAAAAAATTAAATACAAAAAGAAAATTGGAACAATTTGGAAATGTGAAAATGGCAAAACATTCGCTGTTCACAAATTAGTACTACATAAACAAAGTGGATTATATATAGTAGATTTTGCAGTTAAAGCCGATTACATCATAGTCCATAAAAACGACAATATATATATAATACCATCTACAAATAATGATTCTAAAAGAATATATTTACATTATCCAGAAGATTTCAAGCATTTCAAAGACTTTTCTTGTTTAAAAGATATTGTTAGTCTTGAAAATAAACTACCAGAAAAACAAGAAAAACAAGAAAAACAAGAAGAACCGATTGAAAAAGAAATACCTTATGGATATTGTCATTGTGGATGTGGAAAGAAAACTAATATTATAAAAGCTAATAACAAAAAAGGTGGACAAATAAAAGGAGAACCAAATAAATATGTCTTTGGACACAACAATAATAAATTATCAGATGATGATATCAAAAGTATAATTTTAAAATATAATAATAATAATATTTCGATGTGTGCATTAGCTAAAGATTATAAAGTCACTCCGGCTACTATAAAATATCATTTAAAAAATAACAATGTTAAACTAAAACCACATAGAGGAATGAAAAAAGGCAGTAGCTATTCTTGCAAAGAAAAAGAATTCATTTGTTCTATTTGTGACAAAATTTTTATAAAGAAAAGGAGACCTAAAGAGATGATTTGCTCTGATTGTAGAAAAAAAGAAAAAGAAGTCGATATAGAATTGACTTGCCATTTATTTTATTAAAAAATAATTATTATAGAAAAACCCTTAAAAATCAAGAAGTTATAAATTTTTAGAGGGAAATTTCTTCTATTCTAAAAATTCCTTGAAAATTTTTCTTGACAAGAATTTCCAGACAAGGTAGGCTATAAATAATTCAAGGATTAAAAAAATTATGGGCAAAGGGCATTATTTTCTTGACATGGGGTTCTGAGTATATATAATGAAGGTAACGGATAGGGTTGTCCTGTCCTGCGACCTTCCCAATCTAAACCCCGCTCCCCCGGCTATGGGTTGGGGAGGTCAATTATCCAAGAAGGATGAAAATAGTTGCCAACATTCAATTCATTCGACGAATTAAGGAAATTCTATTTTCCAAAACGGTATGTCAAAGAACACATACTGGAAATAATTGAAGAATTGCTTTATCAAAATATATCAAAAGAAGACTTTTTGAAACTAATGGACGAAGTGAAGGAGAAAGAATAAAAGTTTATGGACCTGAGAATCAATGAAACCCTTGAAACGAATGTCCATAATTTTTATAACAAAGGTTTTGAATGACCCAATCTAAATTAATTTCACTTGCCATAGATGAAGCATTCAAATCGACACACCAACACAAGATTGGTGCCATCATCTATACCAACAAAGGCATTATAAGCAGAGGACATAATGATGCCAACACATGGCGACACAATCTGCATCCTAAATATAAAAGGTGGCCTACATCTATACATGCTGAGGTTGCGGCCATATTGTCAGCCAAAAAAGATTTGAAAGGATGTTTCATCTTGGTTATCAGAGTAAACAAAATAGGTGAGTTGAGAATGGCCAAACCTTGTAATTTATGTATGAACTATATAAGTTATGTTGGAATCAAGAAGGTTACTTATTCTACTGGAAATGGAATGGAGACTATTGTATTATGAAAATTCCTTTATATGTGCCAGAAGAAAACGCTTTGGAAGTAGCTAAAATTATCATAATTGGAATATCAAACACATCTGAAATTTCAGAAGATGTCAGGAAGGGTTTAGAAGAATGGTGTAAAGAAGTAGAAAAATATATTTTGGAGGAGAATTAACATACAAACTTTCCTTCCAATTCCCAATTTTCAAGAGACAGCAAAATGTCTTGATTACAGACGTTTGGGAAAACAAAGAGTTGAAACCAAAATGATTATAGACATATTAGAAGGCAATGCCAAATCAAACGCTTGGAAAAATCATCCAGCAGTCAGAATGTGGAAAGGATATGAATTGGCATTGAAATATTATTTTAATGTTATTTCAGAAGAGTGGGTAAAAAGAGGATACAAACATAATATGGGTTTTTATTTCCCTTTAGCTCATTATGTGGAATATCCACCTTGGTTTAAAAATGAAGAATTTCATTTAAGTCATCAAAGCAATTTAGTCAGAAAATTACCAGAACATTACAGCAAATATTTTCCAAATGTGCCAAACGATTTGCCTTATATTTGGCCTGTGTAGAGGTTATATGAAATGAATAAAACTTGTAATCATGATTATGAAAATTGTATTCGCAAAGGATGATCACACTATATTTGTCCTTTATGTGGTAAAGATATAAGTTTAATTTTAATATTGATGGAAGAAGCAAAAGACAAATATCTTGGTTTAGGTTATTCAGATGAACAGCGCGAGAAAATGAAATGAATAATGAAATTGGACCGACAAAAAACATAGATAATTTAATTGAAGAAGAAATAAGTCGTCTTGAAAACATGCTTCGCGATGATTTATCAGTTAAATTTTGTACTTGTATGTTATCTTATGATGAATGCCGTAAATGCAAAATATTAGCAAGATTAACCAAACTGAAATTAAGTCAAGGTAAGGGGAAATTAAATAAGGAATAATAAGATGGCAAAAATATTTGATGGTTTTGATTTCACAGAATTATACACTGTTTGGAATCTTGAACTTTGTCCAGAAGAAGAAATAGCAGAAGACAATCCAGAAGATTTAACTGATTATCCCGCAAAAGCCATACAAGAATATTTAGATTGGGTATTAATGATTTCTATGGGTGGTTTAAGAAATACTGGTTATGGCCCACAAAGAATATTGCAAGAAACTGCATTTGATTTGCGTTTATTTTTAATCGCATTGGCAGACGATTTGGATAGCGGCTGGGGTTATCACGGACCCGTATTTCGCGGTTTATCACAAGTAGAAGATGATTGGTCTATGGTTCAAATGGCAGTAGGTTTGATACCATCTATGTGGAGTTAAACAATGAATATTAAAGAAATCACAACACAAGAAATTTCCTACGGATTTGGCAAACCATGTTGCAGAGATTTACAATCTCATATTCATGCCGGTTCTATACGAATAGAAACTATTGCAGAACATGGGACTGGTAAAAAAGTTTGGTCTGTAGTATTTGTGAAAAGTAAAATCAATTTTTGTCCGTTCTGTAGTGAAAAATTCGAGATGGGTGAATAAAAATGACTAATTTTAAAGAAATAAAAATAACCAAAGGCGAATTAAAAGGCAAGACGGCAATATTCGAAACTGAAGGAAAAACGGTGCAAATATGTTGCCAAAATTGTGGATACACCGATTGGCAAACTTTCTTTATCAAAGTATTTGGTGTCAGAGACATAGGAAGAAATTGCCCAGAATGTGGGTCTGAATTGTGGTTTGATGAGGAATAAAATACTATACCAATTTAGTAGGAATTAAATAAATGATTAAAAATCCAATAACCAAAAAACCACCTTTAGACGAAACGCCAAGAAACAAATCTGGAAGAAAGAAACGAAGAGAAACTGTCTGTGAAGATAAAAGGCGTGGATTAAATTGTCATATTTGCGGGTCTGATGATATTGTTTATGAAGTTTTAGGTTGGTGTGAAGTTTGTGGTAAAGAAACTTTTAATATTTCTCTTTCAGCATGTTATTGGAGGTTTGATTGGAGTGACATAGAATCACCATGTAATTGTGATGATATCCAATACAAAGAATATAAATTAAGAAGACGATGGAAGAAAAATCCCAGACATTATGATTCAAACAAGGTGTGTTTGACTTGTAGTAGTATGGAAGCAAAAACTTGTCCTAATTGTCATGGAAATTGTTGGACTTCGCCATTCGGAGAAAAAAGATGCAGTAGTTGTGGTTATAGACATAAAGGATACAAAAAGGAGAAATCATGACAGACCTTCCAATCCACCTTCCGCCTTCACAAGACCCTCACAGCGAACCATCTATCCATGTGGAGGTATGGCTTCCACAATCTAATCTTGATGGCCTTCACGCGCTGTTGCAATGGCTTGACGGCTATGAAAGCGCCAAAAGCGGCAAGATACCCGGACATTTTGAATTGATAAGCCATTTTCGGCAATTGAAGTCGAGTATTTATGCTTTGAAAGACAAGGATAAATAAATGCTTAAATTCCATGAAAAATGTTGTTTTACTTGCCGTTATTACAGAAGTGGAAATGTAGTTACTGATTGTCTAAATCTAGGTAGAACTCTCTCATTTGCAGATGTTCTTTATGCAGACCGCGCTAGATATTGCGATTTTTGGAAAAAGCGACCTAAAACTTGGGATGTTCACACTGACAAAAATCCTTTCTGGGAAGATAAATATATTCCAAGAGAGGTGCAACTAAATCTTCCCGGTAGAAAATGTAAATAAATGAAATGTCCAGAGTGTAATTCAGAAATGATTCTTAAAAATTCCCGTTATGGTAAATTCTATAGTTGTATTAATTGGCCAAAATGCAAAGGCTCTCATGGGGCGCATCCAAATGGCTTACCGTTAGGCATTCCTGCCGATGCAGAAACTAAAAAATTAAGAATAGAAGCACATAAACTATTTGACAAACTATGGGAAAATAGTAATATGACAAGAACGCAAGCCTATCAAAAATTACAAAATTTAATGAATATGACAAAAGAAGAGGCACATATAGGAAAATTTAATAAAGAACAGTGTTTAAAAATGATTGAAATATTAAATAGAAAAGGCAAATAATTATGGGTGATATGGCAGATTTTTCTTTAGACAATTTATATGATTTTGATGAAGTATATTGCAATGGAGAAATAGATGAAGAAACTAATGAAGTCATAAAATCACCATTTATGTATGAACAAAAAGTTCATGGCCCTGGAAATTGTCCAATTTGTAAAGGTTTAACACATCTTATAAATGGTAAATATGGATTATTTTATGGATGTAATAATTTTCCTAAATGTAAAGGAAGAAGAGGAATTTAAATGACTTACCAAATCTTATATCTCATTATAGGTCTAGTTGTTGCTTATCTATTTTCTCAAAATACTTTCAGAGAACTTTCACCATGCAGTTTTGAAGATTGTATCGTGGTAGGAATTGCTTTTGTTGCAGGTTTATTTTTATGGCCTATTTTATTAGGATTGTTGTTAATCGGTAGCGTTGTTTGGATTATAAAAAAATATCTCTAATGACTCTATAAATACCAAAACCCACCATATTTTTAAAACCAGTTTCAACAAATGAATAGAAAGTGGTTAGGTTATGAATAAAAGACAACGTAAAAAGAAGAAAAAGAAATTCATTAGAGGTACATTACTACCACCTGGAAAAACACATAAGTCTAAAAAAGATTACAATAGGAAAAATAAAAAACAGATAGAAGAGGAATAAATATGGAATACGTTTCAAATGTTCTGCTCAAGAAAGATGACAATGATGCAAACTTTATCCACCTATACATACCTGGAAACTATTATTTATGTTCTCTACATATAGATTCTTTATATGATCTTTTTGGAGAATATAATCAGAAAGAAATAAAAAATCTTCTCGCTAATGGTGGATTAGTTCCTTTCACTCTAGGTTTACAACTGCAATCATAAAAAGGAGGACAACTATCATGTATCTACTAAAAATTTTAATCTCTTTATCACTTCTTTTAAATTCTTTTGCTTGTGGAGAATTGCCCCCTTCAAATGCGGAAAGTTTTCTAAAAGGGGAACATCAACTTCGCAAGATGGTAGAAAAAGAAGAACTGTTTGGAACTATGTCTGGTGGTTTTTTCTTATTCATGGGAGGAATTAACGGTGAGATGAAATCTCAAACAAATGTGAAATTTGCTTGGGAAATGAATGACAAGACTTATGCAATCTCATCACTACCAATAGAAAGATTTCGTATAAAATTTGATGAGTCCATCACAAACC